>Ga0210049_1000042_pt1 | contig 75842 bp, 85 predicted proteins | sample CryGeyCG2014_300_2_FD_183964 | JGI IMG/M metagenome (GOLD analysis project Ga0210049, IMG submission 183964) | Groundwater microbial communities from aquifer - Crystal Geyser CG06_land_8/20/14_3.00 (SPAdes) (version 2) | ecosystem: Environmental > Aquatic > Deep subsurface > Groundwater | place... | reverse complement strand
TCTGTAATCCGTCATTCCCGCTTGTCGGGAATCCTTCTTTGTTGAGTACATCAAATGTGATTGGATAAGAAGAAGGATTCTGGACAAGCCAGAATGACAAGGAGAAGAAAGATCCTGTCGATTCGTAGTTATCTCTTGATAGCTGAGTAGTTACCTTATTTTTTTTGAACTCATGAACTTGGGCTAAAATTGTATCTCTATCGCATGATACGGACATGCCTTAAGGCACAATCCACAAACAATGCAGCGGTCAGGATTAAACGAAACCAACATCTGGCTGCGATCCACACTCAAGGCATGGGATGGACACAAGGAGATACAGGCTGTACAGTGGATACACTTTTGTTCATCCCATGTTACATCCTGAGCTAAGGATTGGATGGTTACACCTAATCCCTTCAAATATTCTATACCGTTATTCATTCTTTTGTTTCGTCCACTTAGCTCTATCACCATCCTTCCCTCTTCATTTGGATTAACCTTAGCACTCAGGATATTAACCATCAGATCATAATCCCGAATCAAATGATAGGTAATTGGCTCTTCAATGGTTTGTTTTGGAAAGGTTAAAACAACTCGTTTCTTCATGTATCCTCCTATCCCCTTTCATTTAACGGTTTCAGGCTTATGCCAGAATCAATAGAGGGAAGATTTATCACTGGTTCTGTGAGTAAGAAATCACCTTTTTTGATCCATTCTTTAAGAATATTGGCTATTTCTCTTGCCTTAGCATAGCTTGAAAGTCCGCCTGTGGGGATATTTTTACCATTTACGATAATACTCCCACTTTTGAGCTGGCTATAATTTACCTCACACAAGACATCTGATTCCATTTGTGGATATGTTTTGCTATAATCTATCACCGGAGCATAAATCTCCGCATCCCTTACAGCCGTAAATTGACATATCTCTTCATTGAGAATGGGAATGGGCACACCAATCCCTACAGCCATGCTAACCCCATAACCGATCATGCTTACACCCTTGAGCCAGGCTGGACTCATCTGTTTCAAATCACCAAGCACAGCTAATGTGCCGGCTCCTCTTTTAGGCACTTTATTTTCGCCTCGCAAGGCACATGGGTTGTGTTGTGTCCCCTGCCAGACAACATAGCCTATCCCCCCACCAAGGAATATTCTTGTCCCAATGCCAATAGTAAGATATAGCGGATCGTTTAATAAGGGTGATAATTGCCCTGCACTGGAGTAATTGGCATTACCCATTCGAGGTTGCAATATGCCCATGTAGGTATATATCACCTTGTCTGAACAGTTTGTAGCCACATTATAATTTTGATAAGCATTCCTTGGGTTGAAAAGCACTGCCTCATTCATATCATTGAGACTGATACGGGTTTCTATCTCTTTTCTTGGATAACAATCCGTACCATAGGAAATAGCCTTGAGTTGAACGGCCTTGCCTGATACTAACTCCTCAATAACATGAGCACCACCATACTTGAATGCCCCTGGATAAATGGTATTGGTGGGATCATCTTCCGGTAGTTCTGTAGCACCCAGATAGGCATCAACCGCAGCTAACCCGCCATAAGCAGGGACATTATTCAGCCATACCTTTTGTGCCCTGATCCTTGGTTTGGAATGCCCAAAATTAAAGTAAAAGCCAGAGGAACACATTGGACCAAAGGTAGCAGTGGTAACCACATCCACATCCTTAGCTGCCTGACTAACCCCTTTTTTATCCACAATGTCAATAATCTCTTCAGCAGTAACAACCACTGCATCACCCTTTTTAATCCGTTCATTAATTTCAGCAATTGTTTTTTGCATCTACATTTCTCCTTTATAAGACATATAGGTCTTATAATCTTGCGGCAATAATCTCAGCTGCTTGTTTTCCTGAAAGCAGCATCCCGCCAAATATCGGACCCATCCTTGGCCCACCAAATACAGCATTAGCCGACATACCAGCCACGAAAACGCCAGGGTATATTTCCTTAGTATTTTCCGCAATAGTGCGTTCACCAACCTCTGCCCACATAGGTTTTTCCCCTAACATCTCCCCTGTTTCCGTAAGAAGCTTTTTTCCAATTTTCCGTACAATTATTCCGGCCACCTCTGCCGCATGACCGGTGGAATCAACGATAGCCTTTGCTCGAATAGTAAGCGGATCAATATGCAGTTTCGCCATAGTAACCGCAGTCCAGTTTAACACCAGACCGGTAACACCCTCCTGACGAATCATCACATCCTCAACCCCGATAAGATTAAATATCTTTAACCCTGCCTTAAGAGCACCAGAGCAAAGGGTAGTTACTGTTTCCAATGAATCAGTGATAAAATATCCATCTTGATACTCCTGTGTCCGTATCCCAAACTCATTGAGGATTGGCAGGGATTCCTGTTGAAATACACACTTATTATACATCATACCGCCACCCCACATACCACCGCCAATAGAAAGGTTGCGTTCAAATAGCACCACCTTCAACCCTTTTTTTGATAGATAATAACCACATGTCAAACCTGCTGGTCCACCACCAACAATGGCAACATCAATATCAAGTGAGTCAAGTAAATCCTTGTTCCAACTCTCTATTATTGCCCTTGAAATAACAACATCATCTAACTGCATAAAAAGCCTCCTTAATTAAATTTATTCACCACGAAAACACAAATAGTTGATAAGTTGAATAGTTGATGAGTTGATGAGTTGATGGAAAATGTTTAGGGATTATGAGTTTGGATTCCTTTAACTTATCAACTCATCAACCCATAAACCTATCAACTTATTTCCCTTGCATCTCCCTATCCATCTTCACCAGATCGTCAAGTGTGGTTGTATCTAATACCTCAGTCATCTTCTCCCCAACCTTTTTCCAAAGCAGCTTGGTAGCACATGTTGGAGATCGATGGCACTTCTTTTTGCTTATCATGGGATCAACACAAAAGACGGGACCAATATGTCCTTCTAATGGCCTGATTATATCCCCGGCTGTAATAGAAGATGCCTCTTTTATCAGTCGATAACCACCAGCTGGTCCGCGAATACTTTCTATCAAACCTGCCTTTCTCAATTTGACCATTATTTGTTCTACATATTGAGGTGTAATCTCCTGATTGCCGGAAATTTCCCTGACAGATACAATCTGTCCCTTATCATGGAGTGCCAACTCAAGCATTATACGAACCGCATACCTACCCTTTGTAGAAAGCCACATCTTAACATCTCCTTGTTATGTCGTCAAGAAAAAATAACTTGTCCAGTCGTGCCACCGATTCATCTTGGCTGGCTTCGTTGTTCGTCGCTTACATACAGTAGTATGCTCGCTTCTCACGCCTTGCTATCTAAGCGACTCAGTGACTCTTGGTGTACAACTTATTTTTTCTTGACTCCTATAGCTTTTGGCTTCTTGTTAGTTCCGTAACAGCCTGTCGACTCCACCGTAAGCATTTCAGCAAGCAGGGTTTCCGGGGCAATGTCTTGTTCGTTTGGCCAAGTTACTGCACCAAACAGAATACCAACTTGATTGAAGTAATGCTTATCTCGAAGTTCGCACAAAGTACCTCTGCCCAAATAGGGCTTAAGGTCAAAGATACCCCTCTGTCCATCCTCAAGTTCTACATAAATGCGATAATTAGACAGTGGTTTAACAAATTTGGCATCCCAATCCATAAAAACCTCACAAAGGAGCAATTTTGTAGGGCTGTTCATCACTGATGGACAGTTCCCAATCTGCCAATAGTTCATCGCGGTGCAACTCTATCCAAGCTTGTACCAATCTCAATTGCTTGCGGGGCAATTTGCCCGCCAATATCTCACCGTCTTCAATGCTGATGGAAGCCTCAAACTCAGCATACTTGGCATGAATGTGCGGCAGATTGTGCTGTTGATTATCAATGAGATATAATCGGATGATGATTCCGTAAAACATAGAGATAATAGGCATAATCTGCCCCCCCTGTTCCTTCTCTGTGATCTGTGGCAAACAGTTTATAAATCATACCATAACCGAGCAATGTTGTCAACAATTATTTTTTACACTCACAGATAAATTCCTTGACAAATATAAATTGTTCTGTTATAATATGTATTATATCTTGAGTGGGTCGTTAGCTCATCGGGTAGAGCATCGGCCTTTTAAGCCGAGTGTGGCTGGTTCGAGACCAGCACGACCCACCAATTACTCAAATCATTCTCGTAGGGGCAGGTCTTGTACCTGCCCTTTTTATCAGGTGCGAGTGGGTTCCCTACTATCATGTCAACTATCCAGTGTCGGAATGAAGTGCATGGTGATCAGATAAACAGTAGCACAGACATTCTTATCTGTGATTCAGACCATTTGTTCACATCAGAAAAATCACAGACAGAAATGTCTGTGCTACGATACATTTCCTGATGGCAACATCCCATCTTCAATCTCCCATTGTCTCTTCTTTCTCTCTCCCTGTCTTTTTTTGCGAATATAAGCTATGATACAGATAATAGGCAATGCCGCCCAGATAAAGGCAGTATTGGTGATAATATAAAACCATTGATACCTTTTGATAAGGGTTGTATGCCATGCAGTAGAAAGGGATAAGGAATCAACACCAAGTGAGTTTATCATAGCCGTGTCAATATCACACCCTCTGGCAATCTCTTCTATTATCTGTTTAAGCCTTTCATAGCCATACTCTTTCATAATGTAGGTTACAATATCTATACTCTGGCTATATGCCAATTCAGCTCTTTTTCGGTTAGATGGGAAATAAAAATTCAATTGATCAAGGGGAATAATAGAATGGGTTAAGACTGCTTCAGCTAATCGAATATCATCCGAAACACGCCAGACATTAGACTCATAATACAAAGCCAATCCTTCATTCAGCCATCTTGGCAATCCATTCCCCCCTGTTGCCTGATGCAATAATATATGGATGTATTCATGTTTTATCAGTCTCTCTATCTCTGATTTATCACCAAATTTTCTTGGGGAAAAGATAACAATCCGATTATTCCCTGTAGCCAGACCAACTGCCCATTTTTCCCTGACACCACCCAGATACTCAAACACCTCTCTGGACGGGGCAATAATGATATATACCGGTACATTCATAGCATAGTCACCAAGGCATAACTTAATCTGTGAATGGAAGTTATCAACAATCCTGAGGGTGGTTTCTGCTATTTTCTGATCTTTCTGGGTAAAGGTGACAACGAAATGCTTGCTTTTTATATTTTGCCAGCTTGCCATTGCATTGGATGTAATAATCAGGATAATCAGGGTTAATAATATCCTCAGCCACATTTTATTATCTTATCCTCTATTGTTTGTGTCTGGTAATTACTCAATTGCGAGTCGTTAGTTTCGCAATACTTATGTTTTTTTGCAGTCTAAATGCCTATAGCCTATCTACCTGAATAGTTAGGACAAATTGGGCTGGCTTTTGGGTCGTCATTCCATTTTTGCACAAATAGCACGCTGATTTTAGTTCCGGTATGCGGTTTGAAAGTAATGTTCATGCAAACGCCTAAAATGTTCCAATTCTTTTTTAATATCATCAGAAAGATACATAACTGGTCACTCCTTACCTCAAAAAAACTTATTTCACAAAAATGCTACACACCCAGCCCCTTCTTCCATCAGGCAGCACAACCTTATAGAACCATTTTTTCTGCTTGTCAATAACCTGTAACCTTGTTCCAATGCCTATCTTAGTAATAATAGAATAAGTCGTACCCGGTCCTTCTCGAAGCGGAATATTATCTGTGGTTACAATAACTACATCCTCAGAAACGATCTCCTTATCCTTCTCAAATTTAATCCCCTGATCTCCCTCAATCTTAATTCCCTTATCCCCCTGCTTTTTGGATACAAACCGCTGCCGCCCAAATTTAGTGCTGACTGAAATCCGATGTGTATCCTCCAGAACCCCATACGGTGCAAAGGCATAATCCATGGTTGTTCCGCCGATTTTCACGCCAAAGCCAAGGGATACCCTATCAGGTATACCCTTAAAACTGCCACGATCATTATCTGTCAAGAATTGATAGCCACACCTTACGGTTATTGGGTTATTTATCTTTAGCTCAACCCCGGCACAACCTCTCAATTCCCTGCCCCTTGCCTTATTTAACTCAATCCCAAAACATAAGGATTCAGTCTTCCACGCTACACCGGTACGATACATCAGGGGTAAGGTAAAAGTATCTTTATCCATTTGCATTTGTGAACCAATATTTCGTATACTTGAGGCAAGGCAAAAAGAATTGTTTGGGGTATAGAGACAACCAAGGTCAATTGCCCCGGCATTTACAGTAGTATTATCAAGTTGTTCTTGAAGGTATTTTATCCCGCAGCCGATGAAGATTTGTTTGCTCATCTGTTTACTTACAGCAAACATTCCAGACATATCTGAGGCACCAAACAGCCTGCCTGTTGACGATGGTTTATCATTTACATTTAATATTTCAGGGATATGATTTGTAGAGAGATGATTAAGACTTACTCCCAAAGTAAGATTTTGAGCTGGATAAGCATAACCAAGGCATTCATAACGGGTATCTTGCAGCCAATCCTGATGATGCAGAACAATTTCCTCACTTTTTATCATGGAAAGACCGGCAGGATTACACCAGATGCTTGAAATATCATCTGCCACAGCAACGAATGCCCCACCCATACCTGCTGCTCTGGCACCAACATCTATCTTAAGAAATGCTACTCCAGAGGCTGCCGATGAAGAGGCAATAAGTATTATGCTTATCATTAATAGGAAGAAATGAACCATCATCCTGCTCCAAATACCTGTGTGATCGGTGATCAGTAATCAGGTTATCGGTGCAGATAATTGTTCCTTGCTGGCAATGGTAGGAGTTACCGATTATCGATCACCCGATTACCGATCACACACTTAGTCGTCAAGAAAAAATAACTTGCAGAAGTCGTGTCACCGATCCATCTTGGCTGGTTTCGTTGTTCGTCGCTTACGAACAGGCCGACTTGTCAGACTTGCCAGCCAAGCGTTTTGAGTGACTCTTGGTGTACAACTTATTTTTCTTGACTCCTTAATGGTGACGATATTACTTGTCCGCTATTTTATTCATCATTCCCCTGAATGCTTCCATAAAATCTATTGGTACCGGGAAGATTATGGTTGAATTCTTTTCAGCGGATACTTCGGTTAATGTCTGTAAATATCTAAGTTGCAAAGCCATTGGGTTTTTTGCCAATACTGCTGCTGCATCTGCAAGTTTTTCTGAAGCCTGAAATTCCCCTTCGGAATGGATGATCTTTGCCCTTCGTTCCCTTTCTGCCTCTGCCTGTTTTGCCATGGCTCTTTTCATATTCTCAGGCAATTCAACATCCTTAACCTCAACAACGCTCACCTTGATACCCCATGGTTCTGTCTGAGAATCAATAATATGTTGAAGTTTTTGATTTATCTGTTCTCGCTGGGATAACAATTCATCCATGTCTGACTGCCCGAGAACACTTCTTAAGGTTGTTTGAGCAATCTGTGAAGTTGCATAAGTATAATTGGTTATCTTGGTAATAGCATCCTGTGGACGAACTACCCGAAAATAACCCACAGCAGTTACCCTGATAGTAACATTATCTTGAGTAATTATCTCCTGAGGCGGAATCTCCAATGTCATGGTTCGCATATCCACCTTTACCCATTTTTCAAAGCCTGGAATAATATAAATAATCCCAGGTCCCCTTTCATGATCAATCAAACGGCCCAGCCTGAACACCACACCCCTTTCATATTCCTGAAGTATCTTGACACCACTGACAATAAGCAAGATTAAGCCACCCAGCACAACCAAAATAGGCATTTCCATAAAAAGCACCTCCAGTTTTAATTAGAGTTGATAAGTTGATGGGTTGATGAGTTGATGTTCCTCCAAACTTATCAACCTATCAACCCTATCAACCCTATTAACCTATCAACTTTCCTCCCTACTCCAACACATACACCTTTACGGACTTATATCCATAATTAACCGCTTCCTGATGGGTATCAAAACAAAGATCAATCCTTTTTCCTTTTATAGCACCTCCAATATCTGCAGCAATGGCAGGACCATATCCCTCAACATGTAACCGGGTACCAAGAGAAATAACTCTGGGGTCAACAGCTACCACCCCATATTTTGCCTTTAGTCCCATACGGGTTCGCCCCCATTTTGCCCATTTACCACAAGATTGAACATGGCGGGAATAACCAGTGGCACCCATGTTAAGGATATTTTTAACCTTAGCAGTCATGGATAATGGTTGAATTATCCTTTTTGTTCCAACAGATATAATCTTTTGAGTTGGCTCTTCCACTGTTTTTTTTGTCTCTTTTAAGCCAATCATCACCTCATCGATATAAAGCATATCTGTTTGCAGGTTCCGCTTTCCTTCTTTTCCAGCCTGTGTTATTTTCTCATTTCCTTTAGGCATAGAATTATCATATCGGATTATCGTAGAATAAGGGATGGAATAACCTTGTTCCTTAGTTTTTTTCTGGACACGATAGATTCTAATATCCAACCCATCATGGATATTTGTTAATACATCAGGTTTAACAATATCGTTTGGTCCAACCTCGACATGACATTCTTCAAGAGCTCCACCTACTGTCTGTTGATCTGTTTTCAGATCAATAAATTTTCCATCCACCTGGACAGAAATCTTTGCTGGCTGGGTAAAATTCATAAGCACCAAACAAGAAGTAACCAGCAAACACCCTCCAAAAAATATTCGTAACTGCAAAACATCACCTCCTTTTCTCCCAGTAGTTAATTATTTTACCATAGAAAAAGAAGATTGTCAAGCAAAAATGTGTTAGTGCTGGATAATACATCAGCTACAGGGCAAGTTGCCAAAAAATTTCGACCTGTGCAAACGGAATTTCTTCTCGCAGAGACACAAAGCACACAAAGGACAGAAAAGAAGAAAAATCTCATATGTCTTTGTGATCTCTGTGGCTTTGCGAGAGGAAATAAAGGTTTATCCCCTGTAACTACTCACCACAAAGGCACGAAGACACAAAAAGTTGATAAGTTGAATAGTTGATGGGTTGATAAGTGGATGAATTGATAGGAAATGTTTATGAATTATGAATCTGTGTTCCTTTAATCTATAAACTCATCAACATATCAACCTATCAACTTATGTGTTCTCCGTGGTGAATTACTTTACCTGAGTAGTTACTATCCCCTATAAAAAAATTTATCCAACCCAACCATATGCTGCTCAATTAAACCTTCTGCCTTTAATACCTCTGCCCTTCTTTTGGCGAGATTATTTTCTGCGACAATATTTAAGTCATCTATGGTATAGAGAAAGACACCATCTATTTCCAGTATCTCTTCTGGAATATCCCTGGGGACAGCAAGATCAATAAAAAGCAGAGGACGATTAGCCCTTTTATTCATAACAACTAGGGCTTGTTGATATTTGATAATATGATGTGGAGCAGAGGTGGAGGAGATGATAATATCTACGAACTGCATTTCGCATAAAAAGTCATCGAATCTGATTGCTTTGCCAGAGAATTCTTCAGCCAATCGTTGTGCCTGTTCAAAGGAACGATTAGTTACCAGAATAGTACTGCATTCATGAGAGATAAGGTGTTTAAGGGTTAGTTTGCTTGTCTTGCCAGCACCAATAATCATGGCTGTCTTGCCAGCAAGACCATCAAGAATATCCTCTGCCAGATCAACAGCAATAGAACTTACAGAAACAGCTCCCCTGCCAATACCTGTTTTTGTTTTTACCCCTTTTACCACGGAAAAGGCATGAGAAAATAATTGATGAAGGATTGGTCCCACAGTGTGATGCTGTTTAGCAAGGTTATAGGCAGCCTTTATCTGACCAGTTATCTGATTTTCACCAACAACCATCGAATCCAGACTGGATATTACTCGAAATAAGTGCCTTATTGCCTCATGGTCAATAGAAAAATAGCTTTTTTCTTCAAGAATCTCAAAGGGAAGTTTTGAGTATTGACTAAAAACAGAAATGAGGTTATGCCTCGTTTCTTCCTTGGTCCCCTTAAAAATCCCATAGACTTCAGTTCGATTACAGGTGGAAACAAAGACTACTTCGCAAGCAATACCATGAAGAAGTCTTAAAACCTCATCAGCCCTGTCCCCTTCCACGGCAACCTGTTCCCGTATCTCTATCCCAGCAGTATGATGACTTAATCCAAAGGTAAAAATTCTCATGATTTATATAGTATAATCAAAGTGTTGCGAATTGTCAAGGATATTTTGCATATTCCTGAATATTCAGCTGCGTTACATTTTAGTTGACTTCTTTTATCAAATGATGTATAATTGGTGATAAGGTTAAACTGTTACTAATCATACAATCTATTTTGAGGTGATATTTATGCCATTTGCATCTATTCCAGAGGCTATTGAAGAAATAAAGGCAGGTCGGATGCTGATTGTCGTTGATGACGAGGATCGGGAAAATGAGGGTGATATGCTGATGGCAGCTGAAAAGGCTACGCCAGAGGCAATAAATTTTATGGCAAAATATGGCCGGGGGCTTATCTGCTTACCTATCATTGGAGCACGATTAGATGAATTAGGATTAAACCCTATGGTTAGCGGATCCTCTGATGTTCGGGAGACAGCATTTACTGTATCCATAGATGCCAAATTTACAACGACTACCGGAATATCTGCCTATGATCGAGCCGCAACCATTAAATGCGTTTTGGACCAAAAAACCAGATCAAATGATCTTTCCAGACCAGGACACATCTTTCCATTAAGGGCACAGGAGGGTGGTGTATTAAAACGAACAGGTCATACAGAGGCAGCCGTAGATCTCTCAAGACTGGCTGGACTTTATCCAGCCGGGGTAATATGTGAGATCATGGATGAGGATGGCAACATGGCCAGGCTTCCAAAGCTGATTGAGGTAGCAGAGAAACGAAATCTGAAGATAATATCCATTGCTGACCTTATTGCTTATCGACGAAGAACGGAAAAGTTAGTGAAAAGAGTCACTGAAACAAAATTGCCTACAGATTTTGGTGATTTTACTATTATAGGCTATGAATCAGTGCTTGATACCCAGCATCATATTGCCTTAGTAAAGGGATGTGTTGAAAATAAAGCTAATGTTCTGGTACGAGTACATTCCCAATGCCTTACCGGTGATCTCTTCAAATCTCAGAGATGCGATTGTGGGCAACAATTTGTTCAAGCAATGAACATGATAGAAGAGGAAGGTTGTGGTGTACTGCTGTATCTGCTTCAAGAGGGAAGAGGTATTGGTCTAATTAATAAACTCAGGGCTTACTCTATTCAGGATGAGGGCTTTGATACGGTTGAAGCCAATCAAAGGCTTGGATTCAAGCCAGATCTCAGGGACTATGGGATTGGTGCCCAGATATTATCCGATCTTGGCCTTTCAACAATACGGCTCATGACCAATAATCCTCGGAAAATTATTGGATTAGAAGGATATGGACTTTCTGTTGTAGAACGAGTACATATTATCATACCGCCAACAAAAAATAACCTGTTCTATCTTCAGACAAAACAAGAGAAATTAGGACACTTATTAGGGATGTGAGAAAATGGGACAGCACCCTATTCCCCCCGGTGGAGGAAAATATCCGGCAAAAATTTAGGGTGCGGTTTGCCCTGACAGTCCAAATCTTTTTACTTGACATTTTAATACTTTATGGTATAATCTTAGGAAATGTCAAACACAAGGAGGATTTACATGAAAAGATTGAGTGTTTATTTTATATGCCTATTATTTACATGGGCTTCAATGGGATGTGCCAAAAAAGCGGTGACAGAAAAACAAACGGATATAGTTGCAGATATAACTCATCAAGAAATAGCAGGCACGCAAACGCAAGAAAAAGGAGCAAGTACCATGATTAAAGAAGAGATAAAGGAAGAAATACCTGAAAAGAAAACAGAAGAAATAGCTGTTATTGACACTAAGTTTGGTAAGATACAAATTAGATTTTTTGAAGAGGATGCCACAAATCATGTCCAGAATTTCAAAAAACTTGCCAGACAAGGATTTTACAATAACACAACCTTTCATCGGGTTATACCCGGATTTATGATCCAGGGCGGTGATCCTAATACTAAGGACGATGATCGTTCGAATGATGGATTAGGTGGTCCTGGTTATACTATCAATGCTGAATTTAACAGTCGTTCTCATCAACGAGGCATTGTTTCCATGGCGAGATCTAATGACCCAAATAGTGCTGGTTCTCAATTCTTTATCTGTGTGGCACCAGCTACATTTCTGGATAAGCAATATACGGTCTTTGGAGAGGTGATAGATGGGATGAGTGCTGTGGATAAAATAGTCAATGCCCAGAAAGATTCGCAGGATAATCCATTAGAAAAGATAGCTATGACTGTAACGGTAATGAGTATGCCGGGGAAATGAAAAATGGGGACAGCGCCCTATTTTCCCCATTTTCCACTTTCGTGAAGACAAGTTTCACGAGGGTAAACTCCGGCAGGAATACAGATTTATTTAGTGAGTAATACAGATGTCTAACGCTCAAAGACAAGCGATAGAAACGGAATTGTACGGCTGATTAAAATGCGAGGAAGATGATCATGATTCAGAAAGTTGTAAAGAAAGTTAACTTAAGCGACTACTCCGAAATCAAGGATAACCTTACTTACTGGTTATCTAAGAGTCCGGAAGAACGAGTTGCAGCCGTTGAGTTTTTGAGGAAACAATACAATGGAAGTTCAGTCAGACTTCAGAGATCTGCTTGCGTTATTCAACGCACATAAAGTTGATTACATGATAGTTGGTGCATACGCACTTGCATATCATGGAGTTCCACGATATACAGGTGATATCGACATTCTTGTACATCCTGATTCGCAAAATGCTCAGCATATTCTCTGTGCACTTGAGGAGTTTGGTTTTGGAACTATTGGATTGAAGGCTGAGAAAAATGGGGACAGCGCCCTATTTTTTCTTCTAAAAATAGGGCGCTGTCCCCATTTTTCCATTTTTCCCACCCCCTATCCCCAGTCAGAAGAGGACATATCACAGATTATCCTTCTTTCTGGCAAAGCCTGAAAATCAATACCTCCATAACTATATAATACAGTTTGGGATCCTGACTTTTCAGGCTGATATCTGTCTCAAGAAGGAGGGTAAATACATTCCTTAAGTCTTGTTCTTGATGAAATTCTGCCTGTTTCAACAGTGAAGTCTGTTGAGCAGGCCAATTAATTTTTAGTGTTTTCCATATCTGGGCGGTGGGTATGCCTTGCTTTTGTAGAAATTTTAGCTTGAAGATGTTACGAAGATGTCTGGTTATCATGAAAAGTATCTTTACTGGCTCTTCTTTTTGAGACAACAAATCATTTAATGCCTTTAGAGCCTGCTGCGCCCTTTTCTGTCCAATAGCATCCATGAGTTCAAAGATATTAGCCTCCCTGTTATTGCTTACTACTTCTGTTACATCAATAGTCTCAATGTGTTCCTTTTTTCCTACAAAGAGGCATAGCTTTTCTATCTCTGAAGATAATCCTGATAAGCCTGTGCCTACCTTAGAAACAAGGAGACGACTGGCATCTGTCCGTATCTTTTTTTTATATTTCTGCACCTGTTGTCCAATCCAATCGTTAACCTCTGATTCATAAAGAGAGTAGAAATTTACTACCTGACATCCATCATGGACAACATCCTTTTCTATTTTTTCTGTAATAAGGATTAAACAGGTATGAATTGTGGGTGATGAAAGGTATGGGGTTAATTGTGTTTTATCCTCTTTAGAAAGCTTGGAGAAATTTTTGACAATAACCAGCTTTTTTTTTGCTCCAAACGGCATGGCTTTGCAAGCATTAATTATTGTAACTGCCTGATTAGTATCTCCATAGATTACTTGAAGATTCATCTCAACCAAATCACCAGGGGTAAACAATCGACCCTTGATAATTTTAATACATTCTTCCTTAAGATATTCCTCTGGACCAGCCAAAAGATAAACAGGCAATAATTCGGATTTTTTTAATTCAGAGAGAAAATGTTTGTATGTTATCATGATAATTATAATATCATAAAATAAGCCGAAAAGCAAGGAATTTGTTGCTGCAGCAATTCTCATTATGGCAAAACTTATGTTCAAAGGGGAATAAGGGAATAGAGAAGATGGTGTCGATTATCAACAGAATTGTCGGTAGAACAGGTATTTCTGCCCGTCCTGTTGCAGATGACAGGCAAGAATGCCTGTCCTACCGAAATAATAACATTGCTTGTCATCTGCCAATCAACTCCCTTATTTTTGCCTTAATATCGTTACTTCTTATCAATGCCTCTCCAATCAGGACTGCATGAATCCCCTTTTCCCTGTAAAGGGATATTATTTCCGGAGACGATATACCGCTCTCACTTACCACTATTTTCCCATGGGGTAATAATACCTTGAGCATCAGGGTTGTTTTTGGTTCGACAATAAATGTCCTGAGGTTTCTATTGTTTATCCCAATTATCAGAGCATTAGTCTCAAGTACTTTTTCTACATCATCGGTAGAATGTGTTTCTACCAGACAATCCATCTGCAAGGCATGTGCAATATCCATAAACCTATTCATCTGACCAATAGAAAGACCAGAAGCAATCAAAAGGATGGCATCGCTACCAGCTATGGCTGCCTCATAAATCTGGTATTCATCAATTATAAAATCCTTACACAACACAGGGATATGAACGGCTGCCCTTACCATTTTAAGAATATCCATGCTTCCCTGAAAAAAATTTTCATCTGTAAGCACAGAGATGGCTTTTGCCCCAGCCTCTTCATATTCCATGGCAAGGGCTATAGAGTCAAAGTCTTCTCTAATAACTCCGGCTGATGGTGATGCCTTCTTTACCTCAGCAATCAGGTTAATCCCGTCAGTCGAAGAAATAGCTGTCTTAAAACTTCGCCTTACAGGAAGGCTATAGCTTTTTGCTTTTAACACCTCAAGAGGCACATTGTTTTTTCTTTCCGCAACCTCTATGGTTTTATGCTTTAGGATTTCAGTTAAATACATTTTTTCTCCCTCCATGGTATTCCCATAATAGCTTTTATAATACCATATTTTTTTATTTTGTCAAGTTAATTCTGTCTCCGAGGACTGACACCTGTCGATTTTATTCTTGACAATGGGTAGGATTTGTGTTAAAATGTTTCTTTCTTTATGAGCTTTTCATATTCACGAGATTTCCACATTTTATTGAACAAGTGCCACGAAATGGAGTGCATTATATTGAAACAGGAGAAGGTTCTTGATGCTATTTTACGGTCATCGGCAATAAATATTGCTGCAAGAGGTTTTGGGTATGTAAAAAATGTAGCTATTGCTGTATTAATCGGCTTTAATGCTCAAACCGATGCCTTTTTCATGGCTTTAACCCTGATAAGTATCTTCCTTACCTTTGCAGATGTTTTTGATTCTATAGGTGTTCCCAATTTAGTCAGGGCAAGAGAAGAAAGCAGGGAAAGGTTTTTAAAATTAAGCAGTCTCCTTCTTACCTTTACCATTATTCTTGCCGTTCTTCTTTTGATAATCTCTATTTTTTCGTATCCATTAATCTCAAAGATAGCTATTGGTTGGACAGGGGATAAAAAAGGGTATCTGGCACTTTATTTCTATCTCCTTCTTCCGTATCTATTTTTTAATTTCTTTTTTCATCATTTTGGGGCAATCTTGAGAAGCGAGAGATTGTTTACCCCGTATTTTATAGGGGAACTGATATTTTCAATGTTTACCAGTATATTTATTGTTATAGGATTATTAATCTATAAAAATCCGATGGCAATTCCTGTATCATTTTCTATAGCTCAAGTTATTGCAACAGGCTATATGATTTTTGCAGGAAGAAGACATCTACAAGTAGCCTTTTTCATAGATAATACCTCAAAAGAGATATTAAAGCAATTCTTTTATCTAACAGCCCTTTATGGAGTGGGTCATATTTTTGTAGTTGTAGATAAAATCTTTGCTTCTATGCTACCAACAAAGTGTATTACAGCCCTGTCTTATGGATTGCTGATAGCCTTAGTGCCAAAGGGTATCTTAAAATTAGAAAATATAGTTATAACATCCCTTTCAGAGGCTGGTGCTGATAGAGGAAAGCTTAATTTTTATATAAAAAAGATAATATTAATAAGCTCTCTCTTTGCTATTGTTATATTTGTATTTGCCCCTGTTCTGATTAAACTCCTTTTAGGATACGGTAAATTTTCGCAAGAAGATCTAATGCTTACTGTAGATGCTGCCAGATATTATGTTTTAAGTTTGCCATTTATATTTTTATGGCCTATATTTTACAGATGGTTTCAAATAAAAAATACCCTCAGGTTTGTTTTTGGTATTTGTATTGTTTCTGTATTGGCAATGCTTTGTGCAGACTATCTATTTATTATTGTGCTTAATATGGGAATAAAGGGGATAGCCTTGGGCAGCCTTGTTGCTAATGCCTCCCTTTGCATATTATCGTATCTTGTTATTGCAAGAAATAAATAAGGTGAATAGGCTGAAGGCTTTTAGAAATAAATCCGGCGTGATGACATAAAACTTCGGGCATTCTTAAAAAATTGTTTGCTTTTTATCATTTTTTGTGCTATAGTATTTTGTGTTTCAGGACGCAATGAAGAGAAAGAATATAAGGAGGAATGAGTATGGCTGAACTTACTGAAATTCGCTGGCATGGCCGAGGAGGACAAGGGGCAAAAACTGCTGCTATTTTGCTTGCAGATGCTGCCCTTGGTGAAGGAAAATTTGTACAGGCATTTCCTGAGTATGGGCCTGAAAGGATGGGTGCTCCGGTTCAATCGTATAATCGATTGAGCGATAAACCTATCACCCTTCACTGCGGGGTCAAATCTCCACAGATTGTGTCTGTGCTTGATCCAACACTTATGGATGTAATAGATGTTACCAATGGGTTACCTGAGGATGGCACATTACTGATTAATACACAAAAATCTCCCCAACAGGTAAGGGCAGAGATGCAGCTTACAGGACGAAAGGTTTTTACGGTTGATGCCTCCGGTATATCTAAGAAATGCCTTGGCAGAGAGATACCCAATACCCCCATGTTAGGGGCATTGGTTAAGGTTACCGGGTTGATAAGCTTTGAAAGAATGGTTGAGGATACTCGGCGGAAGTTGGAGAAGAAATTTAAGACCAAACCTGAAATGGTAGACAGCAATGTCTCAGCCATCAAAGTTGCATATGATGAAGTGCAAGGGGAATAAGAAAGGAGGCTTATATGAAAACATCAGGATGGAAGGGTTTGCCTATTGGTGGATTGATACTGGAAGGGGGAACAGCAGAGCAATATAAAACCGGCGGGTGGAGAAACATACGACCAGTTATGGATACAGAAAAATGTATAAATTGTCTGTTGTGCTGGGTATATTGCCCTGATTCATCAATTATGGTAGAGAATGAAAAAATAGTTGGGTTTGATCTTGAGCATTGTAAGGGCTGTGGTATATGTGCTAAGGAATGCCCGCCAAAGGTTCAAGCCATAAAAATGGTTTCTGAGGCAGAGTTCAGAGGGTAACAACCCCATGACAGACCCTAAGGGGAATAAATACAGGAAAAACAAGATGATTATCCTATTCAATCCTGTAATCCTGTCAAAAAAATGTAAGAGGAGGGAAAAATGGCAAAAAAAGTAGCTATGACCGGAAATGAAGCCATGGCTGAGGCGATGAGGCAGATAAACCCTGATGTGGTTGCTGTCTATCCCATAACCCCGGCTACAGAGATAGTACAGATATTTGCATCATTTGTTGCAGATGGTTTGGTAGATGCAGAATTTATTGCCACTGAAAGCGAGCATTCAGCCATGAGTGTCTGTATCGGTTCTGCGGCAGCCGGTGCGAGAACAATGACCTCGACCTCATCTCAGGGGTTGGCATTGATGTGGGAGATGCTTTATATTGCCTCAGGATTGAGATTGCCTATTGTTATGGCTGAGGTAAATCGTACCTTGAGTAGCCCCATTAATATTCACTGCGATCATTCAGATACCATGGGTGCCAGAGATTCTGGCTGGATACAGATATTCTCAGAAAACGCTCAGGAGGCATACGATAATATGATTCAGGCTGTGCGGATTGCAGAAAAGACACTCCTGCCGATAATGGTTACTACAGATGGGTTTATTATCAGCCATGGGATGGAAACCATGGAGTTGCTGAATGATGATGAGGTGAAGGGATTTGTTGGAGAATATACACCACAACACACACTTCTTGATGTTGAGCATCCTATTACAGTAGGTGCTATTGACTTTACTGATTACTTTTTTGAACATAAACGGCAACAGATAGAGGCAATGAATACGGCTTTGCCGCATATTGTGGAGATAGGCAGGGAATTTGCGAAAGTTTCTGGCAGGGATTATGATTTTGCAGAGAGATATAGGCTTATTGACGCTGAGATAGCTATTGTTGTTCTTGGTTCAACCGCTGGCACGGCTAAGGTTGTAATAGATGAACTGCGGGAAAAGGGAATAAAAGCCGGGCTTTTGAAGATACGGGTATTCAGGCCATTTCCCGAAAAGGAAATAGTTGATGCTTTGCGAAATGTTAAAGCTATTGCAGTTATGGATAGGAGTGATGGGGGAAATGGCATGGGTGGACCCGTGTTTGAAGAGATTCGATCAGCAATGTATTACTTGCCAATTAGACCGCTTGTGGTTAATTATATCTATGGGCTTGGCGGAAGGGATACGGATATAGAGCTAATAGAGGGTGTATACAAAGACTTGCAGGAGATTGCTGCTACAACAAACATTGAGCAACCAATAAAATATCTTGGGGTCAGAGAGTAAAGGAGGTTATTATGGCAAGCTTGAAAGAATTATCAAAAAAACAAGAGCTACTTTCTAGTGGACACAGGGCATGTGCTGGATGTGCACACCCTATTGCTATCAGACAGATATTAATGGCAGCAAATATGCCTGTAGTCATAGGGTGTGCCACAGGCTGTCTTGAGGTAACGACAACTATATTTCCATACACAGCATGGAAGGTGCCCTTTATTCATTCTGCGTTTGAGAATTCAGCAGCAACTGTAAGCGGGGTTGAAACCGCATATCGAGCACTCAAGAAAAGGGGTAAAGTAGATAAGGATATTAAATTTATTGCCCTTGGCGGTGATGGCGGGACATATGATATTGGCTTTCAATCCCTGTCCGGTGCTATGGAACGGGGACACAACATGATCTATATCTGCCTTGACAATGGTGCTTATATGAATACAGGTATCCAGAGGTCAAGTGCTACCCCAAGGGGTGCACACACAACCACCTCGCCGGCTGGAAAGGTAATCCTTGGCAAAAGGGAATTCAAAAAGGATATGACTGCCTGTATGATTGCTCATAATATACCCTATGTTGCTCAGGCTGTACCAAGCATGTGGAATGACCTGATGGCTAAGGTGCAAAAGGCAATTGCTACAGATGGTCCGGCATTTATCAATATTCTTACCCCATGCCGTCTTGGATGGGGTTATCCGCCAGAGGATACAATTGAGATTGGGAAAGAAGCAATAACAGCTTGCTATTGGCCACTTTATGAGGTGGAAGATGGCAAGTATAAGATTACCCACAAGATCAAGGAAAAAACCTCTGTGATAGATTGGATGAAAAAACAGGTGCGGTTTAAGCATCTTTTTAAGTCGGGCAATGAAGGCATCCTTGCGGAGATTCAGGCAAGGGTTGATCAGGATTGGGAGAAATTGCAGGGATTATGTGTGGTGTAAAGAGAAATATCACCACAGAGGTACGGCAGGGCAAACTGCACCCTGAATTTGTTCGACAGGCTGTTACGGAATAGAAATTTGGTATGAGAGGCACACAATATGTTGTCCACATTTCCTTGCCAGATACCATATGTGGTATGCCAATACCCTTGATTTTTAGTTTCGTAACAGCATAGTCGATTCTGCAAACCCTACAGTCTAACAACCTTCAGCCTATCCACCTTTAGTCGTCAAGAAAAAATAACTTGTATAGTCGTGCCACCGATCCATCTTGGCTGGCTTTGTTGTTCGTCGCTTACATACAGTCTGGCAAGCGTCTTGCATGGCTCTTGGTGTACAACTTATTTTTTCTTGACTCCTAAGCAGTTACGAATTATCAACGATTAACCAGCAATTTTGCTTTTTCACGCCAATCATCAAAGATAATATATAACGAGGGAACGACAACAAGGGTCAGGATAGTACCGGTTGCCATACCAATGGTAACCGCAGAGCCCATGGATCCCCAGAATTCAGTACTTTTACCGCCAAGATCAATAACCTTAATAAGACCAAGCAGATTTCCGGAAAAAATGCTGGCAAAGAATAATTTGAAATCAAAATTAATACCAAATGTCATGGGTACGAGCCCAAGGATGGTGGTAATCGCAGTGAGCAGTACCGGCCTGAGCCGGACAGCCCCTGCAGTAATGACAGCCGAATATCTATCAAATCCTCTTGCCCGCAACTGTTGAATAAAATCTATAAGAACAATAGCGTTACAAACAATGACACCTGCAAGCGTGATTATTCCGATCCCAGTCATAACAATTCCGAAGGGTCTATGGAATATAACCAGCCCAAGAAAGATCCCTATTAATGATAACAAAACAGAACTCATGATAATAACCGGTAGTAACAATGAGTTGAATTGTGTAATGAGTACCAATGCAATCAGCAGCAAGGCTATGACAAAGGCTTTTTTGAGGTATCCTCCCATTTCATCCCGCATTTCACTTTCGCCCACAAAACCAATCTTGTAACCTGTCCACAACTTGAAATTTTTCAGTTTTTTGGCTATTACCTGTAATCTTTCGGCAGCAAGGTATCCTTCAGCAGGGTTTGCCTGAAGGGTTATAACACGGTCAGAATCAAAATGGTTTATAGAATTGATACCACCAGAGGTGCGTACTGTGGCAATCTCGCCCAGCGGCACTTGAATACCTTCTTTGGCTGCTATATTTAATTGTTCGATATTATTGATGTCAACGCGTTGTTCCAGTGGCAATCTAAGTGTGATGTCATATTCCTCATTTCCTTCCCGATAGACTGATACCTTGCTGCCCTGAATCGCTCCTCTGACAATTGAGGCTATCATTGCTGTGTCAGCATTGACCCGGGCCGCTTTGTCTCTATTGATATCAATAATGATTTCCTGTCGGCCCTTGGAATAGTCATCTTTAATATCTATTACCCCTGGCAGGCTATGCAGTATGTTTTTTATTTGCTGTGCGTAGTTTGAGAGCACAAAATAATCCTTACCAGATACCTTTATCCCAATAGCTGCTCCGGTTGGCGGACCCATTGATTCCTTTACTATTTCAATCTCTGCACCCGGTATTTTGTTAATCCGGTTACGAATCCAGGCAATGGTTTTGACCGGACTTTCAGTGCGTTTCCCAACCTCTTTGAATTCTGCAATAACCGTACCAAGCTGAGAGTTACTTGCACCAAGAGAAAAGCTGGGACCTGCTCCGTTTTGTGAACCTACTGTAGAAATTATTCTATCTATGTTCGGATGCTTAAACATGATCCGTTCTATAGAGCTGACAATCTGGTTTGTGTATTGAAGATTAGCACCATCAGGGGCTTTGATATTTATGTATACCTTTGTTGGCGTAGTAGCAGGGAAGAATTCAAATCCAGTGTTGGCAATGCCGAATAAACAAATTGAAAAAACAAAAGCAAGTAAAGACAATAAAATAGTAGCTTTTTTATGGGCAAGTGCTTGAATCAGCACTTTCCTGTAAAAAGAAACAATGGTTGTTTTTTGAACATAAACCTCACTTTTTTCATCACGGGTGCGTTTTTTCTTGCTTACTGTCATAAACACAGCACAGAAAACCGGATTAATTACCAATGCAACAAATAGGGATGCCAGTATTGTTATTATTACCACAATAGGAATGTATCTCATGAATTGTCCGGCGATCCCCGGCATAAAAAGAAGGGGTGTAAATGCTGCGACCGTTGTCAGTGTAGAAGAAATTACGGGCCAGGCTACTTCGTGTGTGGCGATTCTGGCTGCTTCTATGCGGGAATATCCTTCCTGTATGTGTCGATATATGTTCTCAACGATGACTATTGAGTCATCTACCAGACGGCCTAAAACTAATATCAAACTGAAGAGGCAGACCATGTTCAGCGTAATCCCCATTAGTTGCAGAACATTAAACGAAATAAGCATTGATAAGGGGATAGCGGTTGCCACGAATATTGAATTTCTGATACCCATAAACAGGAACAAGGCTAATACTACGAGTACTAATCCCAGCATAATACTATTCTCAAGTTCATTAACCATATCTTTTATCTCTATGGACTGGTCAGCCAGAATATTGAGTTTTGTAGAAGAGGGTAGATTGACTTTTTCTTCATTTATGATGGTTTTGATCTTATCTGCAATAGCAATAAGGTTTTCTCCAGACCTTTTCTGGATAGACAGAGAAATGCTATCTTTATTATTCAGTCTGGAATAGCTGGTTTTTTCCTTAAATGTGTCAATTACTCTGGCAATGTCCCGGATATAAATAGGTGTGCCATTAATAGTATCTGCCACTATGTTTTCAATTTGTTTTGTATTTTTGAATTCGCCCGGTATTCTGATGAGATATTTTGAGCCCCCAACATCAATTGTGCCTCCAGGGATATTAATGTTAGCTGCCTGAATTGCCTTTGATATGGTATCAAAAGAAAGTTTATATTTCTTGAGTTGACCCATGTCTGGCTGAATTAGTATCTCCCGTTCAAGCTCACCCGCAATAGTTACTTCGAGTATGCCTTTAACTGCCTCGATATTGTCTTTTAGTTCATCAGCAATGGTTTTTAGTTTTATCAGCCCGGCATCACTGGAAATATTAATGACCATGATCGGCATGTTGGACAGGTTGATCTCAATGACCTGCGGATCTTCAGCATCTGCAGGAAGATCTGTTTTTGCCTGATCTACCCTATCTTTTACTTTTCTGACGGCATCGTTAATATCTGTCCCGCTCAAGAATTCTACAGTTACAATGGACATATTATCTGCTGAGGTTGAGCGAATATTTTTAACATTCTCAAGTGCTTTCAGCTTTTTTTCAATAGGATTAGTTATCAGCGTTTCAATGTCAGCAGGTGATACCCCCAGATACATGGCTTGAACGATAACATACGGAATGGTGATATCCGGTGCTGCTTCTCTGGGTAATGTTACATAAGCCATGGTGCCTGTAATAATAATTAGTAGAACTAATACAAATACAGTTAGATGATTTTTTATAGCAAGATTAGTTATGGACATGATTTTAATCCTTTCTTGTTAATGCAATTAGCAATTTGACCAAACTTGATATTATCCCATTTATACTCAACTTCATCCCCCAAACTCCTCATCACCCAACATCTGTCCCTGTTCAATATACGCTCGTTCGGTTTCAAGGAGATGTTTTAGCTGTTCTTTGGTGGGTAGATAAAGCTGGTATTTTGATGCAAAGAGTTGCTTGTTTTCGGCAAGTACAGAAAATTCCACCACGGTTTCGTCTCGTTCAGAGCAAAGAATAATACCAATAGTTGGGTTGTCGCCTTCAGGTTTTTTAAGTTGTTCATAAAGCCGTACATACATATCCATTTGCCCCACATCTTGCGGGGTGAGAGTGCCGATTTTTAAGTCAATCAGCAGAAAACATTTCAGCAGGTAATTGTAAAATACAAGGTCAACATAATAATGTTTGCCTGCATCAGTAGTGATGCGTTGTTGCCTTGCTACGAAAGAAAAACCTTTGCCAAGTTCAAGTAAAAATTCCTGCAATTTTCCAAGTATCTCTGTTTCTATATCATACTCCAGATAATTGGTATTTTCTTTCAGGTCTAAAAACTCAAGGATGTACGGATTTTTAAGCAAATTGGCTGGTTTGAGCATTTGATTATTGTTTTTCGCCTCGGCTTTGACTATTTTTTTATCCTGACTTGCCAACAACCGCTGATAATAAAATGAGTTTATCTGCCGTTCAAGTTGACGGGAACTCCATGAGCATTCTATTGCTTCAGTTAAATAAAAGTTTCGGGTTGATTTATCTTCGACTCGCAATAATAGGCGGTAATGCGTCCAACTCAATTCGTGGCGCAGTGCGTCACGAATTGGAAAAACATTATAAAAAAGCCTCATGTATCGCAAATTGCTTTGATCAAAACCCTTACCAAACTCATCTGATAATTTTTTTGCAAGGTTCTTGATTAGAAATTTTCCGTATTCCGCCCTGTTCTCACCCTGTTGTTCTTCTTCAACTATTCGTTTGCCTATTTCCCAATAAGTGATAACCATTTCCCAATTTACTGATTGATAGACTTTATTTCGGGCTGACTCTATTAGATTGCGAATATCGCTGTATAGGCTCTGGTCAATCATCATGATTCAAACTCCTTATTGTCCAGCAGTAACTATTCAACCACGAATTAACACTACTGGATATGAATGGACACGAATATTTTGGAAAAGAAAAATTCGTGTTCATTCGTGGCTAAAAATCTTATCCTATGTCTGCCTAAATTTTCCGTAAATCACATTTTCATTGAATAATAGCTACACAATCTCCATCAGAGACACTTTTGTGACCGACATGTATAATTTTGTCTCCTTCGGAAATACCCGATAGTATAGCTATTTTGTCTTTTTCCGGCAGAGTAACTTCAACTTTTTTCAAGAAGACAACATTGTTTGATACGGTCATTATACCTTTCGAATTCTCTCCTTCAACAATAAGGTCTTGTGGGACAACAAATACATTGTTGTACCGGTTGATAGTGAATTTGATAGTACTAAGCATTCCAGCCTTGATGGTATGGTCTGGATTGCGGACAAGTATTTCTACCGGAAATGTTTTGGAAGATGGGTCGGCAACAGAACCGATTTTGTTGATAGAGCCGTTATACTGACCATTCTTAATGCTGGTGATTTCTATTGCAGTCTTATCGTTAATGTGTAAGTTGGTTATGTCTTTTTCGACTACGGGGACAACAATTTTTATGGTGTCCAGATTGACAATCCGTACAACGGGTCTGCCTATATTTGTCAACTCATTCTCATTAACAAAAGTGGCTGCAACAATTCCGCCAAATGGAGCATATATGCTGGTATTTTTCATTTGTATCTGCGATAGTTTAAGACCTGCCTTTGCGGTTTCCATCTGAGTTCTGGCTGCATCAAACTGCTGGTCAGAGATTATTTTTTTGTCATATATCTGTTTCTGTCTTTCATAGTTGCTTAAAGCAAAATTGTAGTTGGCAGAAGCAACATCTAATTGAGCTTTTGCCATTTGCTCATCAATCTTAGCGATAAGTTGTCCCTGCTGAATAGTGTCTCCTACGGATATTTTCATCCATTCAACCTTGCCGTTTGTTTCGGCGCTGAGGGTTATGTCCTTGCTTGCCTGAGTTTCAGCTGATACATCGCGTGTTTGGATAAAATGCCCCTGTTTAGCCGGAAATACCTTTACAATTTTCTCCTGTACAGGTTTCTCTGCTTTGTCTTTATTTTTATTGTTGCAGCCAAACGAAAGCATGGTGAGCATTATTAGTAGTAAGGGCAGATATATGTGTCTGCTCCGAACAAGTGTTTTTATTATTTTCATATTTTTCTCCTGTTAAATCTTATCCATCTCGCCAATGGCTTTATATAATCGAGCTTTTGCAATTTCCAGATCATAATTTGCGTTAATTAAATTAGTTTGTGCGGCTAACAGCGATGTTTGACTATCAATGATGTCCAGATTTGTACCCAGACCATTAATGTATTTTTCTTCAGCTATGCTTACATTTTCTTTTGCCAGTTCAAGTTCCTTTTGAGAAGCATCAATTTTGGCGATGGAAGAGGTTATTCCATTGACAATGATATTGACTTCCAGCTCTATGCCGTTGACCAGCTGTTTGCGTAATTCTTGTAATTTTTTAATAGATGATCTATTCACATCCACCTTTGACTGCGTATCATTGGCATCAAAAAAAGTCCATTTAGCTACAAGGGCAAGCAGCCAGTCTTTATCTCTCCCGACATCAAAAGATAATTTATCATTGATCAGCCCATAGTTGCCGGAAAAAAGGACCACAGGTTGAGTGGCACTATTTATGACTACTGCCTGTGTGTTTAATAACTTGAGCTGATAATCTAATTGCGATAGCTCTTTTCTTTGAGTTAATGCTTTTGTTACCAGCTCTTTGGTGTTTAGATTTAATAATTCATTATAATCAGTCGTTTTATAAGGTTTAAGTTCAATGGACTGATCTATTGGAAACCCGAGTAATAAGTTGAGAGATTGTTTGGCTACCTTTGCCCCATTATCAGTATTTATCACCATCTGCTCAATATTCTTGAGTTGGAGTTGCAATTTGAGCAGGTCTGCTCTTGTGGCAAGTCCGGCAGAAATGAGTGATTCTGTTTGAGTGATAATCTGTTCTATCAGTTTTTTATTCTCTCTGGCAGATTTGACAAGTTCCTCTGTCTTAAGCACATTTATATAGGTCTCTTTTGCGATGAGAATAACTGTGTTTTTTTTCACAAGAAAACTATCATCTGCCAGATTCAGGGCATAATTAGCTGCTTCCAGCACCGGCATAACCTGCCCGCCCCAGACGAGCTGCTGTGCGGATAGCTTTACTGCGAATGAATCAATCGTGTCATGGAGCTGCTTAGAATGTATTTTTGCATAGTCTGTCTCAATGGTCAACTTAGGACATACAGTGGACCAGGCTGAGGTGGTCTGTGCCTTTGCGATTTTTTGGTCTTCATGGGCTATGATAATATCCGTATTCTGTTCAAGTGATAGCTTAATACAGTCATTGATTGTTAACTGCTTAACTGTATCTGTTGCAAATGTGTCAAAAGAAAATAAGATTGTGCTGATGAATGTAAGTCTAACAATTTTACTAAATGTTTTCATTATTATTTAATCCCTTCTTTTTCATCTTGGTGACAATGGAATAAATATCGGAAAAAGCAGTAAGCAATCTTTCCTGTTCTTCCTCTTTCAACCCTTGAATGGCTCCGGCTAATTGTTCCTTGCATCTTTGTTGGTGTTCTTGGATAATTCCCTTGCCATAATCTGTCAATTGTACCCGAACCAATCTCCGATCTTGGGTGCTTCTTATTCGCTTGACAAGTTTATTTTTCACCAGATGATTGACCGTAGTAGTCATCGTTCCAAGGGTTACACAGGCATGGTCACCTAACTCACTCATAGTGCAGTTATCATTCTCCACTAAGATACGAAGTGTTCTTATTTGAGTAATCGTTATGTCTGGATACTCCAGTTTTTGTCTTGTTCCAAAGAACAAATTTTCCATTATCTTGGGCAGAAAAAAATATATCCTTTCAGCACGGCTGGCCACTGTTTCTTTCTCCATAATGGTTTACTCCTTAAGGGAAATAGCTTTGAGGACAAAATATTTTGATAATCAAAGTATACCATAAACTTTTGTTCCTGTCAAGTGTTTTTTTCAGTTCACTCTGTGTAACTCATAATACTTTGTGTTCTCTGTGTTAAAAAATATGGCTATGAACGGTTATACTATGAGTCACCACCAGAAACAATCCTATCCTTCAATTCCTTTGGGATCATTTGTTTTATCCATGCCCGCGGCAATATTTTCTCTCCCCAGTATTCAAGCGGATTAAGCTTGCGTTGAGCATGTTTGAATCGAAAATGTATCTCTTTTTGGTCAAAATCAGGGGTAATGATGTTTGGTTGTGGGTATTCGCTGAAGAATAACACATTTTCTATATCATCCCTGACAAGATACCCTTGTTTCCTGCACATCTCCCAGAGTGAGGTTTTTGGGTATGGTTGAGCAATAGAGAGAATGAATGTCTTCATGCCTGCTATTTTAAGTTCCTCGCAAAATTTTATACTCTTCAAAAAGCTTTCCCGTGTTTCACCCGGATAACCAACCATTAAGTAGCCTCGCGGATTCAATCCAAGTTTGCCGCATATTCCAACTATCTCCTTTATTTTTTCCACATCCAGCCCTTTATTCATGGCATCAAGCATCATTGGATCCCCGCTTTCCACAGCTAAGTTTATTCTTGTCCCTCCGGATGCCTGTATTTTTTCCAATATCTCTTTATTCAGGGTACTAATTCGCAAGCCTGAGACTGCTGACCAGGTAATACCAAGATTCTCTTTGATAAGCCCATCCAGCAGACTATTCATTCGCCCAGAATCGAGGCTGATATTATCATCAATAAAGTTAATGTGTTGTATGCCATAATCACAGATAAGTTGTTTAATTTCAAGGATAATATTGGATACTGACCTTGCTCGCCATTTATAACCAAAAACAGGGTGCGTGGCACAAAAGGTACACCTGAAAGGGCAGCCACGGGATGTCAAAATTTCAAGAGAACGCTTCTTTGAAGTTCTGCCAAGTGCATCAGTATAGAGATATTTTTCTGCAGGCAAAAGGTGTCGGGCAGGGTAGGGGATATCATCAAGATTTTCAATAACCCTTGCCTGTGTTACTTGTTCTCCTTTCTGACAATAAAGCTCGGAAGTTGAGAGGTTTTGAAGTTCTGAAGTTTGGAATATTTGTTCTTTCCCTTGATAATAAAGCCCTTGGATTTTTTCAGGTGAAATCCCGGATGCCAGTTCAAGCATAGGTATCTCTCCCTCGCCAACAACTATGAAATCAATTTGTTGCGTGAGTGCTTGTTCAGGCATGGTTGATGGATATGCTCCGCCAAGTACCAGAGGGAGATGTGAGTATTTTGCTTTAATTTTCAAGCTCAATTCCCGAATAATTTGGGCATGATTAACAAATTGGGCAGTAATCCCTATCATATCTGTGGCTATTGGAATACGGCTAACAATCTCATCGTAATCCAACCCAATCCGATACACCCGCTGATATTTTGTAGATACCCGAACCGAATTTTTATTCCCGCAAGATACGCCATCAATAATCGTTACGCGATGACCATGCTGAATTAAATAAGCACCAATATACCCTAATCCAAGATTATTGGAGGTGATAGGGGATGTATCCATAGAATACCATGGGGGACAAATTAAGGTAATATGCATCTATTTCCACCAATGACAGGCAAGAATGCCTGTTCCACTCTACTGCTCATCAATATATCTCCTTTTGTCCTCTGATCACTCTTTGGACATATACTCAAGTGGGGCATAAATTGCGTTTTTCGCTGGTCTTAATGTTCCCTCTGGATTCCTGCCGGAGTTTACCCTCGTGAAGCTTGTCCTCACGAAAGTGGGGAACGGGGGCAGGAATGACGCGTTGTTCAGGTTCGCAATAGTACGCTATTGCTCACCTTACGCGCTATTGCTCTCCTTGATTAATCCTCACCCCGAGAAAAATCGCAATTTATGCCCCGCTTGAGTATAGTTTTTCACTTACTCATATCTTCCGTAACACATCAACAGCCCTCGGTGGACAGCCAGGGACAAAGGGGATGCCATGCTTTGAGGCAATATCCAACATACAGTTACCAATCCCAATGATATGTCCATTGGTTTCCATGATTATTTTGGGTTTGCCAGTAAATATGTCAATCCGTTGCAACAATCCATGTCGAATAAATCTGCCCAGATGCCACGGATGGGTTAAGGCAGTCGCCCGTATCTCAGCCATCAGCCCCAGACATCCGCTGCATGTCTCATCTGTCCAGTGATAATAAAGATTGTATATCTTGCGATGATCGGTTAATGGTATAAAATTCATCTGGCATTCATCTAAGGGTACCCCCATCATCTCATCATCAAAAATACTCAAGTTCATATCCTTAGCTATCGATAGGTGAAGGATATTCTCAAGGGAAAACCCCATGAGACGAGCTGCGGTTGCGTCTGTAGAAAGAAGGGAAGTGCCACAGATAACCAGATTAATACCCTGCACCTCATGCCCATGTTTTCCAGGCGGTCCACCTTGCTCCCCGTTAATGGCGTCAATAATGGTCAGGTTTGGCTTAATCACACTTGCCAGGGCAGCAATGGGACGATGAAGTCCGAGTAGATGGATATTTTTATTATCCTCTTTTCTCAACAATCCCATTTGGTTTTTCATACCAAGGGTTACGGTTGTTGAGGTATGAACCTTTAGTTTAGCAATATTGATATATTCTGAATCAAATATCAGCGATGGAATTTGTATCTCTCCATAATCCCATGCTATACCCCTTCGTTCTGCATAGTGAAGGTTTATTAGCCTTACATCCTTCTCTTTACACATTTTTTCATATCCGGATACGACAAATGTCCTATTATAATCCCGTAATGGCCCCTCTCCAACAATTATCTCTTCTATTCCCTGATGCCTTAAATAATTTATCACCCCGGCTGTTATCTTATGGCTGGCAATGTACGGAGTTCCAACACGACATGGACTGGGAATACACGGTTTAATTAGCACTCTTTCATGTTGAGGTTTATATTTAATCTCTGAAAGGGCATCATAAATTGTATTTTCAATAGTATCCTTGATTCGTTTGATAATAATCATGTTGTCCTACAATAGGGGAATACATACTCACGAAGACAAATGTTACGAGCCATTAATCAAATACTCCAAAAGCATCTCAAGCATCATTTGTGTACTTTGTATACGAATATCTTTTCTTTCTCCAATGAATTTGCATTTTTTACATATTGTCTCTCCTGTATTTGGCTTTAACGATAGATATACAAGTCCAACAGGTTTTTGTAGACTTCCGCCATCAGGACCTGCAATTCCAGTGATAGCAAGCCCAATATTCGTCTCGTATCTTTCCCTGACACCCTTTGCCATTTCTATGGCTACCTGAGCACTTACTGCTCCATGGGTATCCAGAGCCTCTTGTTTTACCCCAAGCATCTGTATCTTTATCTTATTACTGTAAGCTATTACCCCACCTGTAAAATATATAGAACTGCCAGATACATCTGTTATCCTTGAGCATACCATTCCACCTGTACAGGATTCAGCGATAGATAGAGTTAATCCTTTAATAGTCAATAATCTTCCTATCTCCATTTCAATATTCATGGTATTCCTCCTTTTGCAATTCAGCAGAAGTCATCTGCTGAATTAAATAAGTAAGATAATTGGTTTCCCATTTTGTATTCTATAATCAAGGTTGACCCCCAATTCCTCCCTCTGGATTCCTGCCTTCGCAAGAATGACGGACGATTGCTTTCGTTTTGCTTTTTTTGCTTTGCGGGTAGCTTACTTAACTGCCTTTCGCGTGCCAAGCTGAGTAGTTACCCTCGTTTGATAGCTGAATGCAATGCTACCTATGCTATTTCCACAGCCTTTATCAATGCCTTACCTTTATGAAAGGTTTCCATATATTCGTCCTCAGGTGAAGAATCAGCCACAATGCCGCCACCAACATGAAAATAAACCTGATTGCCTTTTATTAAAAATGTACGGATAGCAATATTCACATCCATACTACCGGTAAAACTCAGATAACCAATGCAACCTGTATAAATATGCCTCTTATTTGGCTCTAATTCATTGATTATCTCTATGGCTCTTATCTTTGGGGCACCGGTGATGGAGCCACCGGGGAAACATGCCTTGAGCAGGTCAAAGCGGTCATGCCTTGTGGAAAGCTCACCACAAATCGTAGCTACTGTGTGAAATACGGTTGGATGCGACTCCAGCCTTCTGATATTCTTAACCACAATTGAGCCATATTTGCACACCCGACCAAGGTCATTTCTCAAAAGGTCAACAATCATCATCAATTCAGCCCTATCTTTTTCGCTCAAAAGCAGTTCCTGCCTAAGCCTTTTATCCTCAGCCCTATTTTCCCCCCGTGGTCGCGTCCCCTTGATAGGTCTTGTTTCCACAATTTTTCCCTCAACTGAAAGAAACCTTTCAGGAGAAGAGCCAGCAATCACCACCTCACCAAAATCCAGATAGCTGCCAAACGGGGCAGGGTTTATTCTCCTTAATTGTTGGTACAGCCTGAATGGAGGGACCACGAGGTTTGTCATCAATCTTTGGGATAAGTTCACCTGATAGATATCGCCCTGAGCAATATATTCCTTTGCCTTTATAACGGCTTGAATATATTCTTCATGGGTAAGGTTTGAGGTGATTGATTCAGTTGGCTTATGTTCCTGCCCCCTTTCTCCTAACTCTTCACTTTTCACTTTTAACTTTTCACTTTTAACTTCTCCTGTCTCCTTTAATCGATCCTTCACCCATTTTATCCGATAAATAGCTCGCTTCTGACGCAAGTTATTATCCTGCTCTGGAAATCCGCTTGAAGAGATATAAACCTGTTTCTGTTTATGGTCAAAGATGATGATAACATCATACAAGCAAACAATACAGTCCGGTATATCAATGTCATCCATAGCCTTTACTGGTAATTTCTCGATGAGATTTTTCATTTCATAACTGAAATACCCAACCCCACCACCAAGAAATGAGGGGAGATCTGGCAGAATGGGTAATTTGTATTGGTCAATAATTTGGCGAAGGATAGCAAAAGGGTCGCCATAAAACCGGATTGGTTGATCGTAAGGATCGCCCCTACGAAAATCTCCTGCGAATATCTCCACATTTTCTCCCTTGCTCTTGAACACCAGAAACGGGTCAAAGCCAATGAATGAATATTGTCCAAGCCCATATTTACTCATTCCACTATCAAGAAAAAAGGGGTATTTATAATCATTAAAGATGGGAAATACTCGGACAGGGTTAATAAAGGGGATGTTTTCAATTAGAGGAAATGTATTTAGCAATGTTGTTCACCCTTGAGAACACAGGTAGTGTTGTATTATATCTTAATCAAAACCTTTAATGATTCAGACATTTTTGCCGTCTCAAACGCCTCAATACCATTCTTGATGGGATAAATAGCTGTAATCAGGGGGGTAACATCGATAACCTTTTTTTCTAACAGGCTCAATGCCTTGTCAAATGGTCCACACCTTGAACCAATAAGGGTTATCTCATTAATAATCATGTTTGCCAAGGACTTAAATAAAATCTCTTCGGCAAAGGTGCTTTTGAGGACAATCTTACCCATGGGTTTTACGATTCTTTGGCTAAGGTTAAATCCAGATGGATGACCGCTGCATTCAATGACAATATCTGCTGCCAGAACAGAAGGTTTGCTCCCATGTGCTGCCTCCACTTGATGGGACAAAATGGTGGAGATGCCTTTTTGGGTTAATATATTTAATTTAAGCTGGTGTTTCCCGATAACCGTAAGATGGCAATTGGTTTGAGCCATAACCATGGAAACCAACAGACCGAGTTTGCCATCACCAATAACCACTACGCTATGCTCCGGCTTAATCTCAACTTGTTCCAATATCTGAAGGGCAGCTGCCAGAGGTTCAACAAATACAGCCTCTTCATTACTTAATGAATCCGGGACAAGGTGAAGATTTCTGATAGGCAGGATAAGATAATCGGCAAAAGCACCATCATGCTTTAATATACCAAGCACGCTTCGGTTTGGACAATGCCTTGATTGACCAGATTGGCAATATGGACACTGTCCACACCCACAGTTTATTTCACCGACAACCCTTCTGCCCCAAAACTCCCTGTCGTCACACTCATCAACCACACCAACAAACTCATGACCAAGAATTCCCTTAAATCCCATGTATCCCTTGGTTATTTCCAAATCTGTATTACATATCCCGGCCATGGTTACTCGAACCAATGCCTCATCAGGTTGTGGAATCTGCCTTGGGTAGTCAGTGGTAAATTCTAATTCATCCCAGAAGAGTAGAGCTTGCATATATACCTCATTGTAATTATTCATCGCATCGTTACCGCAAAGGGAACAACCCTCTAACCCCCCGTGTTTTGGGGAAATTTGTGATTCATGATATGTGTTATTGCCACAACTACTGTGCCTCTGCGGTGAAATATTGCGACCATTAAAACCAATACTGTCCTGCCAACCTATACTCATTGGTTGTCTTGGTATACTTGACATTATTAGCCATCCGTTCTCCATCACCATGAAGATACAAGAAATCACAACCCCAGTTAGCCTTTGTAAAACTGGTACCCATGGTGTAGAATGTTCTCTCCACATCAATAATATTAGTCAGACTCACCGCCTTATCTGGCACAGGTGATGGGTCGGTCAACATACCTACACGAAATGCCCATGTTGGGTTTGGCTTATATTCCATGCCTGTCCGAAATCTGGTGACATCTGTCCAATCAAGGGATTTGTTCTCATCTTTTAACATATTGCCATTTGATGAATAGTCCACATCCTTCTTCGTGCTGCTCCACATGGTTCTGGTGAAGTCAGAGGTAATGGTCAGGTTTGGGGCAGCATAAAAGGCAATACCAAGCCCATAGGTAGCAGGATGATTGTATTTGCGGGTAAAATCAGATTTTTCCACTACCACCATCAAGGGTGGAGTAGTAGTTCCTGTTGGTACAGGGTATCTTGCCCTTGCCTCGCCCTTTAATGCTACCTCTGAGCCACTACGATAGACCATGCCAATCTGACAGACACTTGATGGCTTAAACATCATGCCTGCCTGCCATTCCCAATCACTTCCATCACAGGTGCCATCCATCTCATAGGTATAGCTGTTAGCGCCTGGCACATCCTTGCGGGCATGTTTTTCTATCTCGCCACCAATCATATTCAACCCAATTCCAGCAGCAATCCCTGTCGTAAGGTCTCTTGCCACAGAAATATTGTACACCTTTGTTGCCATCTTAATATTGTAGCTGGCTGTTACCCCAGATGTTGTATCCTGCCAATCTGTTTTATACCCGGCCGGTGCATATGCCCCATAACCGAGATGATAATTGCCTACCTGAGCATATCCACCAATGGCAGGCAGCCAGACATTAGAGGTAACATCTACCCCTGATGATGAAAATGTCCCGGGTTCACTGGTCAATCCCACTGTACCAGCATACGGTCGATAAAATATATCCTCCTGATCTGTGTTCATGCCGTTATAAACAACACCGCTTTGTCCAAACACCATCTTCGAATTAGCCACCCCATTGCCATCACTCCCTTTAATACAAAGCCGTGACACATCTACGCCCACACCCTTACCCTGTAGTTGAGTAAGTCCAGCCGGATTCCAGTAGATGGCAGTCCATTCATCAGCCAGCCCAATAAATGCACCACCCATACCCACACCTCTTGCCCCAATCCCGGGACCCTCATAGCCGCCAGCCATGGCAGAGCTTGCGGCTACACAACAAAATACCGCTGCAACAACACCCTTTTTTATCATACAACCTCCTTTTTTTAACGCGAATAAACGCGGATTAATAAAAATAAGCGGTGAACGAAGTCTATGTTCCCTCACCACCTGTGAAACCCGTATAATTGTGGATTCAACCTTCAAGGTTTAACCATAGCATAGCTCTCTTCCCCTACTTTCGTGGATAGACTGTATGATCTCATTGGTAGAAATACCAAGGTTTATACCTTCAATATTTAAGGGAGAATCTATTTTTTGTCCTGGTCTAATGACAAAAATTTGTCCGTCTTTGGATTTTATTCTGGCTTCCCCTTCTTTAACAACCTCTTCCAACAACAAGTCAATGTTTTGATTGGCGTTTGAGTATGTATATATAGCCATCAGGTCACCTCCATAACTCTAATATTCATCTGTTTGGCAAAACTTACTAAATTTTGATCCAGAGAAATTAACGGAGACTTATACTTCAACGCACACCTTATGAGGTAGGCATCATAAGCATAGATGCCAAATCTATCAGCTATCTTTAGTGACTCTTCCAATTCAACATCCAAAAATCTGATTGAGATATTTATATATACCTCAAGGGCTTTTAGCGATTGGTTTAATACTATCCTTTTTCGCTTGAGCATAGCCGAAAAAGCATTACCAATCTCCCAATGAACCGAATGTGGGGCAATAAGGTCAACACCTTTTGTCAACTTAACTAAAATATCTTTTTCTGGTTCATTGGCGATAACGGCAATAATAACAGAAGCATCTACTACAACATTCATGCTTTGTCCTCCAAGAATATTTGCATTTATTAGACTTGTTGCAAAATAATCAGTTCCGTCTTGTTCATTTTTCTTATTAGGCTTTCTTCTCTGTCTTTTTTCTTTTCCTCCCTTCCTAAACCTTAATCAACTAATTTCTCAATTCAAACTCTGACTCCGATACCACTTCCTAAACTTCCTATCCTTCTTCTGTTTGTACTTCTTCGTATTCGATATTTTCTTCAATTATTTCATCTTCTGGCTCGGAAAACTCACCAATTTTAATTTTTGACCGTATTTTCTCTAAAATAAACTCTCCTCGCTTTTGAATAAATGATTGAAAGTCATTCGCTTTTGCAGCGTTTAGGGTATCTTGGTTAATAAAATGTGTTAATAGATGTTCGTTTATTTTGCTGTTTTTTGCTTCATATTCTGTCAAATACTGTGACGGGTAATCATTTGAAATTTCCCTGTTTAGTCTACCAGAGATTAGTACAAAATTCAATAAACTATTTATTCCATTGCTGTCTGTATTAAATTGTTGTCGTAATGAAAATGGAAAGAAATGATGGTTCTCTTTGCTATTTGACCTTGAAACATTAGTTCTGTCCAATGTAACAGGTAGTCCATTATCAAAATCTTGCGGATTTTCAAGTGCCATCAAACAAAGGGCGCCATTTTTTATAACAGATTTGTTCTGCATCCTGACTTTCAATAGTTCCTTCAAGGTAAGAGATACACCAAACATATTTTCCGCTTGTTGTCCACCAGAAAGATTAAAAATCCAAGATGCATCTTCTTTCATTAATGTAAGACTTGAACTTGAATATCTCTGTGAAAAGGTCGCTGTCCAGAACCAATCTTCAATATATTTAACATGCTCACTTTTAATACTGTTATTACCAGATTTAAAAAAGTAATACTGTATGACTGGCAGGAATGAATTGTATGGGATGAAATCTATGAACCTAACGCCAAATGTCTTAATAAAATCAATCGACAATCTCAGACATTCAGTTGTTTTGCCCCAAAGATTGCTTGCAGATTCAGCAGTTAGATGTAATTGGTTTTGATTCCTGCAATCATCAAATGCGTTTAAGGAAAGGGATTGAATAAAAACCTCTTCTTCGAGACCACCAAAATATTTTACATTAGGTTCGTCATTAAACTTTTTAATTTTTTCTCTCAGGTCAAAATTGGGTGACCAAGCACTTGCATGAACAAGGTCGAACAGGGACAATCTCTTGCCACCTTGGTTAATTCTCTCAAATATTGTTACGACCTGCTCCAAGTCCATCTTCAAAGTTCTGATTACACTTATAGGATAGTCGGTAAATACTTGTTGGCAATCTCGCCATATGGTTGAATAATTTGTGCCATTTTCTCTGTCAGATATTGCATAATCAGTAAGAACATCACCATAAGCCGTTGTATCAAACAATTTCCATGCGGGGATATTATGCTTTTCGTTCTTTAATCGTGGGATTTGAAATTCTTTCTTTTCAAGATTAAAACAAATAGCCGAAAAATCTGTTCCATTTAGTTTTTTCCCTTTCAGTGCAACATATAATGATGTGATTCTTTGTTGCCCGTCAAGAATAAAACTGTAGTTATTTGATTCTGGTTGTTCTGGCAAATTCAACTCCGTAATCTCTCTGCAAAAATTCTTATAATTGAGGCTTGCAACCCAAATAAAAAACGACCCAATGGGATATTGTGAGTAAATACTATTCAGCAATTTGACTATTTTAGACCGTTCCCATACATAGCCTCTTTGAAATCTCGGTATTTTAATATTACCGTTTTCCATTTCATTAAAGACCTTTTTCAGATTCCAATTGTTAATAATTTCAATTTTCTGTTCCATTTTCGCACTCCTTCAGTTTTTCATCCGTTCTTTGATTTTCGTTTGTTCCCGATCTTGTTTCTTCTCTGCCTAACGCCAAAATCATTGGCAGGCTACTCAGCAATTCTAATTATGAAACTCGACGAGCAACAAGCGTAGCCCAACATTCTATGTTGGCTTTATAAAATGGGGATGGATAAGCCAAGATAGAATCTTGGGCTACTCCATTAATGCCAAAATGAGAATTGCTGCAGGCTACTGCCCATCCAGTGCATTTTTCTTGTTAGCGTTCCTTGTTTTGTAAAATGTGTAGATCTGACTCTTTTCTTCCATAGCCATTATACTGCAATTGCCATTTCAAATTCTTGAACTTTGGCAGATCTTTGTTCAGCATTCCACAAATCTAATTTTACTTGCATGTATAACCAGCTTTCAGGTGTTGTCCTTGTTGCCTTACTAATCCGAACTGCCATTTCAGGGCTTAAAGAGACATTACAGTTCAGTAATGATGACAATGTATTTCGAGCTACCCCTAACATTTTAGCTGCTTCTGTTACAGTTAGTCCCAGAGGTATTATAACATCTTCTCGTAAAACCTCCCCAGGATGAGTTGGTTTTCTATGTCCAATCATCTTAAACACTCCTTTTATATTTAGTGATAATCCAGATAATCCACAACTATTACATTCTCTCTATCAAACCGAAAAGTAACTCGCCAATTGCCACTAACCCAAACTGACCATATTCCTTTTTTCTCTCCTTTAAGCTCATGGAGTCTATAACCAGGCAAATTCATATCCTGAGGACTTACAGATGCATCTAAACGGTCCATAATACGACCAATCTTAGAAGCGTACTGTACATTTATTCCACTTCGGTCATTATTATAGAAAAATTTTTCTAATCCTTTATGTTTGAAAGATTTAATCATCCAACAAGTATTACCTCTTTAATATATTATATCATGCAACCTACAATGTTGCAAGTAATATTTGGTCAAAACCAGCAATTCTAATTATGGAAAAACTTGTGTAAAAAAGGGGATAAGGAGATAGAGAAGATGTATTGATTATCAACAGAATAGTTAGTAGGACAGGCATTCTTGCCTGTCATCTCAGGCATTCTTGCCTGTTATCTGTCATAAATCCATACATTAAATTAAAAAATATCCCCATATCTTTCCTATCTCCATATCTCTCTTTCTTATACTTTTTCATAATGAGAATTGCTAATCAAATTCTCTTTTACTTGACTTATATGCACACCAATATGTTATTGGATTCCATATATAAACGGCATCACGGATGCCTTAGTCCAAATATGGAGCAAGCCAACCGTGTTGGCGTTCTATATGTCCACAAATTTATTGGTTTGCATATATAACTATAATATCCTGAACTTTCATGAGTTGGCAGCCTTTAACTCTTGAATGGATATAAAATTTGCTTTCCCTGAATTAATCAAATTGACTCTTTCATCAAGTATTTCTTTATGCCATGTTGGAGATTCAATTTCTTTTCTTTTATGACAGAGACTGTCCCATATCTTTTCCATCAATATTATTCTCTTATTAACTGGCATCTCTTTAATTTCAGTAGTAAGCATTTTGCATACCTCTTGCTTTTAGATTATAATTCAGAATGCGGAAGGCAGAAATATAAGCAACCCTTTTTACTTCCGCATTCTGCATTCCCACTTTCGCATTACTCAGAACAATTCCTCTTCCTTTACAAAATCCTCTTGAGGTAATAAATGGCTGATATGATTCTTATTCAAAGCCATAAAATCCGTTTTATACAACACACTATCACTCTCAACCGGATATATTTTAACATCTGTGATAGCAATAAAATCCTTTGCCCCTGCGTTTAATTCATCGATGATTCTGGCATCCTTATAGGTATACATGTTCCCTTCAATGCGATGAATATTTGTAAAAACAATTACCGGCAATTGTGCCTTTTCTACCCACATAATTTTATTCCTCCTAAACTACTCGTATCTTTAATTCTCTTAATTGCTTATCCTCCACTTTATATGGGGCTCCGGTCATCTGGCATATCCCGGACTGTGTCTTGGGAAAAGCAATAACATCACGAATAGACTCACCCCCAACCATAAATCTCAATAACCTATCAAGTCCAAGTGCAACCCCGCCATGTGGTGGTGCACCATATTCCAATGCCTCCAAAAGGAAACTAAACTTCATTTCAGCCTCTTCTTTAGAAAGGTTTAAGAGACTAAAAACCTTTTCTTGTATATTCCGATGGTGAATTCTGATAGAGCCACCGCCAATCTCTACCCCATTAAGTACCACATCATAGGCATTTGCCTTGACCTTGAGCGGATCAATGTCAAGCAATGGATAATCTGTTTCCCGCGGTGAGGTAAAGGGGTGATGCATGGCTGTAAATCTTTTCTCCTCATCATCATATTCAAATAATGGGGCATTCATTACCCAGATAAAATTGAATGTATCCTCTGGAATTATGTTTAATTTTTTAGCCAGATGCAGCCTTAACTGACAGAGGCTCATGGCAACTATCTTTGGTGTATCTGCTATAAATAAACACAAGTCATTTTCCTTGGCATTCATCCGCTCTAAGATTTTATCCCTTGCCTCGTCAGATAAAAACTTGGCAATGGGTGACTCCTTGCCCTTAAAATAAGCCAGTCCCTTTGCCCCATAGGTATTGACAAAATTCGTTAATTCATCAATATCCCGTCGACTAATGGAGGCCATATCCGGCACACAGATGCCCTTTACCTGACCTGCCTGAGCAATTGCCCGATTAAACACCTGACATGCTTCATCCTTAACCAGATCAGTAATATCTGTTAATTCCATACCAAATCGTGTATCAGGTGCATCAGAGCCATATCTTGCCATTGCCTCATCAAAATCTATTATTGGGAATGGTGTTTTGACCTCTATCCCCAAACCCTCTTTGAATACAGAAGAAAGCAAGCCTTCAATTAATTTACAAATATCATCTATCTCTACAAAGGAAGCCTCAATATCAACCTGTGTAAACTCTGGCTGCCTATCTGCTCGCAAATCTTCATCCCTGAAACACTTAACAATCTGAAAATATTTTTCAAACCCGGCTACCATCAATATTTGTTTGAAAAGTTGCGGGGATTGTGGAAGTGCATAAAATTCTCCCGGACTAAGCCTGCTTGGCACCAGAAAGTCTCTTGCCCCCTCTGGCGTACTCTTGATAAGCATGGGTGTTTCCACCTCAATATAGCCATTTTCATCCAAAAATCGTCTTGTAATCTGGTAGACCTTATGCCTTAAGAATATATTTTTCTGCATCTGTGGCCTTCTCAGATCAAGATAACGGTACTTAAGTCTGACATCTTCGGCGACATTCAGCTCATCACTAATGGAAAACGGTGGCGTTTTTGAGGAATTAATAATGGTTAATTCATGTACCAGTATCTCTATTTCTCCGGTGGTTAAATCAGGGTTTATGGTACCATGTGGCCTTGCACAAACCTGTCCCTTGACCTCTAAAACGAATTCACTCCTGAGTTCATGTGCCTTAGCATGAGCAATATCATCTGCCTCTGGCGAAAATACTATCTGTGAGATACCTGCCCTATCTCTTAGATCAATAAAAATTAATTTCCCATGATCCCTTCGGCGATTAACCCAACCAACCAGAATAACCTCTTCTCCGATATTTTGTAGCCCTAATTCTCCACAATTGTGAGTTTTTTTCATGATATTGCCCCTTTTTAAGTGTTATTGATAATTGATTATAATACACTGAATTGTAGGGTCTGTCAAGAAAAAAATTTCAAACTGTGCTCTCTTGACTGAAAAATATATTGCAATTCAGATTAATTTATGGTATAGTTATACTCAGCCACAGATGGACGCTGATATTTTTTCTTTTATTAATTTGTGTCCATCAGCGGCTGAGTAGTTACAATAAACAAAGGTAAATAATATTAAGGAGGAAACATAATGTATTACCTAAGAATTATATTGTTATTTCTAACAATATCAGTATCTTTCTCTCAACCAATCCATGCAGGTGAACCAGAAAGGTTTGTATTGGACAATGGTCTTGTGGTTGTTCTCAAGGAGGTGCATACTGCCCCACTTGTTGCCTTGCAATTATGGGTAAAGACAGGCAGTATTCATGAAGGGGAGTATATGGGAAGTGGAATATCTCACCTTGTGGAACATATGCTGTTTAAGGGTACAAAAAGGAGAGGGGTAGGGGATATAGGTCGCCAGATGAGTGCTGCCGGGGGTGATATGGGTGGATATACCTCTATGGATAGAACGGTTTATCATATGGTTATGCCAGCAGATAAAGCCGAGATTGGTCTGGATATATTAGCTGATGCTGCCATGAATTCAACATTTGATGAAGTAGAAATGAAAAAGGAAAAGGATGTTATTCTCAGAGAGATGGATATGTGCAAGGATGATCCTGACAAGTACCTCTCCAGAAAGATATGGCAGGAGGCATTTTCTCATCACCCATACCAACACCCGATAATTGGGTACAAGGAATTGTTTTCTCAACTAACTAAGGATGACCTATTAAAATATCATCAGCGATTTTATGTGCCAAACGATATGATACTCTCTGTTGTGGGTGATTTTAACAAAAGCAGGATGCTGGCAAATATAAAGCAATACTTTAATGATGGAAAGAGAAATTCAATATCACCAGTATATATCCCTCAAGAACCTATGCAGATTGGTAAAAAAAAGTTTGAGGAAGAGAAGGATATAAAGGTAGCATACTTAGAGATGGCTTTCCATATTCCGGATATCAGAAGCAGGGATTTGTATCCCTTAGATGTGATGGCTATTATCCTTGGTCATGGTAAATCATCTATACTTTATCAAGACTTGCGGGAGAGAGAATCAATAGTATATTCAATTGATGCCTGGTCATATACACCGCAATATCCAGGTCTTTTTGGGATTAATGCTGCCCTTGAGCCGGAAAATCTTCAAAAGGCACAGAAAACTATCTGGAAGAATATAAAAAAATTAGCTCAAGGGGATATTACAGATGAGGAGCTGGAAAAGGCAAGACAAATGGTTATTGCCTCCTCTATTTTTTCTCAGGAAACAGTGGAGTCTCAAGCCGCAGATATTGCCTCTAATGAATATGTTTGTGGGAATATCAACTTTAATAAGGATTATGTGAAAGGGGTAGGATTGGTGACTAAGGATGATATTAAACGCGTAGCCAAACAATACCTTTGCGAGGATAATCTAACGATTGGCATCTTAAAGCCAAAGGTTAAAGAAAAGGTAATAAGTCCAAGCATACAAGTAAAAGTAGAGCCAAAGATCCAAAAGTTTGTAATGGATAATGGATTGGTTTTATTAGTATTTGAGGATGATAGCCTGCCAATTGTTTCCATACATGCAGTGTTTAAGGGAGGGGTATTGTTTGAAGAAAAAGGCAAGGAAGGGGTATGTAACCTCTTGCAAAAAATGATGCTCAAGGGCACTAAAAATCATACCGCAAAACAGATAGCCGAGGCAATAGAGTCCCGTGGTGGTGCTATTTCAAGCTATGGCGGCAATAATAGCCTTGGTTGCTCAGTTAAGGTATTAAAAGAGGATCTGGATTTAGGGTTTTCGTTGCTTTCAGATGTTTTACTTAATCCATCTTTTCCAGTGGACGAAATGGAAAAAGAGAGAAGGGCAGTCTTTGCTGCTATTAAATCACAAGATGATGATCCATTTAGCTATGCCGTGAGGATATTGCGAGAAAATATGTGGCAGAATCATCCATATCGGCATAATAGTCTTGGCACTCAGGAGTCAGTAAGGGAATTAACCCGTAATGATTTGATTGCCTTTCATCAAGGATTCTGTCAGCCAGGGAATATGGTATTGGCTGTTTTTGGGGATGTAAAGGCACAGGAGATACGACAAAGGGTTGAAGGAATATGGATGGGAATAAAGGGGCAGAATTTATCACAAATTAACCTTCCAGATGAGCCAGAGCAAAAGGGAGCAAAACAGGTAATACAGGAAAAGGATAAGGAACAAACCATTATCCTGCTCGGGTTCCCAGGGATAGGGATAATGGATCCGGATAAATATGTCTTTGATGTGATGAGTTCCATCCTTTCCGGCAATGGATCCAGACTCTTTGTTAATCTGCGGGATAAGTATGGATTAGCCTACTATGTTGGTGTGTTTTCTATTCTTGGGCTTTCACCAGGGGCATATGTTTTCTACATTGGCACAAGCCGCGACAAGGTAGATGCTGCACTTGAAGGAATAAAAAAAGAAATTGGAATGATCCGTAATGAAGCCGTGTCAGATGAGGAGTTATCAAGGGCAAAAACATTCCTGATTGGCGAGCACTTGCAGGCACAGGAGACAAATTCTGCTCATGGGTTTGATTGTGCCCTGAATGAGCTGTATGGGCTTGGATATGAAGAGGTGGAAAGATTCAGGATAAGGATTAATTCCGTTACTAAGGATGATATAAAACGGGTGGCAAATAAGTATTTGCAGGATGATAAATGCACAGTGATTATCGTCAGGCCAGAAGATAAGAAGTTTTGAAGCTTAAAACTGCGGAAGTTCTGAAGTTTCTCTTAATGTACACGAACAGGAAAGTTAATTAAGACCAGAGAACCTTTCCTTTAAGCACTCTATCAACTCAAGGGTTAAAGAGGTAAGCCCCCTTTCCCGGCTGTAGATAAGATTGAAGTTAAAATGAAGGTCAATGTTAGCTATAGGGACTATTCGTATATCTTCTGACATTTTAATCAGGGTAGACCTTGAGACAAAGGAGATACCAAGCCCTTCGGCAACCGCACTCTTAACCGCTTCTGTTGAATCAAGTTCCATCCTGATCCTTAAATCAGAAATTTCTACCCCAATCTTAGCTAATGCCTCAACCATTATCTTTCTTGTGCCTGAACCTTCTTCCCTGATGATGATTGGTTCGGAGCGTAATTCATGAAAATTTATCTGTTTTTTTCTGTCCATGAGTGGTTGGCAGAAACAATAAGCACCAATTCATCCTCAAATACCTTTTCCACAATAAATCCAGGGGTATCAAACATCCCTTCAACCAATGCCAAATTAAAGGCATTAGCTGTTAATTGCTTCAATATCTCGCCAGTATTTGCTACCCGCAAATAAATATCTGCCTCAGGGTGTCTTTTGTTAAAGGAACTGATTATCCTGGGTAAGACATATTCACCCAAAGCAGTACTGGCGCCAACAATTATTTTATTCAGACTGGTATGCCTGAAATGGTCTATATCCTTTCTCGCCTTTTCATAAAGAACCAGTATCTTTTCCACATAGCCAAGCAGTATCTTGCCCTCTTCAGTGAGTGAAATCCCCTCTTTTTCTCTCAGGCACAACTTGACCACCAGCTTATCCTCTAAATTCTTTATCTGCCGACTGACCGCAGATTGTGTAATATATAATTCATCAGCCACCTTAGAGAAGCTTTTTAATTGAGATATCTTATGAAATACTCGCAAAGTAAAATCATCCATCATTTTCCTCCTATACCACTTAATCTCAAATGATAACATACTTGAGCAATGCTGTCAATAATTATTTTTTGGTATGAATTTTTATCATAATGATATGAGAATTATTCATTTGACAAATTGGTAATATTAATGGTATTATATATAAGTAAAATATTTATAAGTAAACTGCTCAACAAAAGAAGGCTTTTGGATGAAACTCCCAATTAAGGTACACTATGCTATTGTAATTATGACTGATATTGCGGTACAGGGGCAAGGTAACACTGTTACAGGAAATGATATTGCCCATCGGCAGAATATCTCCTTTCCATTTGTATCGCAAATTCTCAATAAGTTAAAACATGCCGGGCTGCTGGAGAGTGTCAGGGGCGGGGTATTGGGTGGCTATATCCTTAAAGGTTTGCCATCAATGGTGACCATTAAACAGATTGCAGAGGCAGTGGAAGCACCTATTGAGATTCGTCCGTCTGAGGAGATAAAGACCAATCAGATGATAGATGAAATAATCTGTAGCCTTTGGGAAAGAATAACCGAAAAATTAGAAAATATATCAGAAAATGTTACCCTTGAGGATATTATCAGATGGATAAGTGAGGGAATTGTAACTATGAAGGAGGGTGTTGCATCATGAAAATGGGAATATTATTAACCACCAGTCCAGAGAACCAGAATGCCGGGACAGTCATTAATCTGGCTACGGCTGCTCTGGGAGCTGGGCATGAGGTAAGCCTGTTTATGATGGATGATGGGGTTTACAATGTGGTAGCAAAGAATAAGATTTCTTCCCGGTTTGCAGGGTTAAGGGATGCGGGTGCATTTCTTGCCATTTGCGGACATACTGCTGAGGAACGCGGGGTTGAAGAGGATGATTGCCTGACTGGGGTAAAATATGCTGGTCAGTATGAGTTAGCAGTTATGGTTAATGAAAGCGATAGATTTTTGAGCTTTGGAGGGTAGGATGAAAAAGATAGCTGTTGTTATTTACGCATTGCCCTTTAATACCATTGGCAATGCTGAAGCATTAAGGTGTGCTGTGGGATTAACTATTGAGGACGAAAATAAGGTTCAGGTGCTTTTTATAAATGATGGGGTCTGGACCGCAGCCTCTCTGGATTGTCAGGCAGCCAAAAATCAGGAGCTTGATAAGCATGTAGAAACCTTGTTGATGATGGAGGCGGAGTTAATGGCTGAGGAAGAGGCATTGATTGATCGGGGGATCAAGGTTGATAATTCTGCTATAATTACAAGACCACGAGCTGAAATCAATCAGATTATCAGGAATGCGGATGTGGTTATAGGATTTTAAGAAAAAAGGAGGTGAAATCGTATGGCAAAAATAGGGATGTTGCTGACTGAAGGTCCATGGCAGACGGAAAACTACAAGGTATTTACCAAAATAGCTGATGCTGCATTGGACAAAGGGCATGAGGTACAGGCGTTCTTTTACCTTGATGGCGTCTATAACCCCATCAAACACCAGAAGTTTCCTGGAACAACAGAGGAAAATCTACCTGTCTCAGGAATAAAGAAGGTGGTGGAAAAGGGAGCTAAAATCATCTGTTGTGGTATTTGCGTCAATGGACGAGGTCTGGAAGGTGGCAAGGAATTTATTGAGGGTGTCAAGGTTGGTGGATTGCCGGACTTTGCGGACATTATGGGCGAGTGCGATACGCTGGTAACGCTGTAATAGAGAAGGAAAAGGAGGTGAAGGATTAATGGCAACAAGAAAATTGCTTTATCAATTTAATAGAACGCCATATGGTAATGTCTTCTATACCGAAGGATGGCGTGCGGCTGTTGGAGCAACCGCTGGGATTGATGAACATGAGGTAACCTTGCTCTTACAGGGTGATGGGGTTTACTATGCCTTGAAGGGTGCGGACAGGGCAGAAAACCTTGGTTATGAGGGTACACTCAAGAAGGCAGGGGTAAAATACTTCGTGGTCAAGGAAGACTTAGATGCAAGAGGGGTATCTCAGGATGAAATAGCTATGGATATGAGTATTATTCCAAGGGCAGACTCTGATAAATTATACAGTGATGCTGAATTTATTCTCGATTGGTAGGAGGTGAACAGATATGGCTCTTTATTTAGTTGATAAGCCAAATGGTGAGATTGCAGCCTCAGTATCAGCAATGGATAGTGATGCAAAGGTTGTACTTATTAAGGATGGCGTCTATCTTAATCCCTCTACCATGCATGGTAAGGTTTATGCCATGGAGGATGATGTCCATGCAAGAGGATTAAAGGATAGATTGGCTGGAAAGGCTGAGAGCATTGGCTATCCACAGTTAGTTGATTTGATTGTGGGAAATAAGGTGGTAAATCTCGCTTGATTGTAGGGTAACCGTTCACAGTCTATATTTTTGACACAGAGGACACAGAGAAAGAGGACAATCGGCTCAGATCGTATGATGATTGGAATTTAAGCTCTGTGTCCCTCTGTCGTCTCTGCAAACTCTGTGTTAAAATATTATTAGTTGTGAACGGTTACATTGCAGGTAAGGGGCAGCCTCCTGTGTCTGCCCCTGTTTCTTAATGGAGGTAAAAAATAAATGGGATTAGCAGGTTGTAAGATAGATAGTGTGGTAGACATCACGGGCAAGATTTGTCCTTATACGGTGATGGAGGTAAGGGATGCCTTGAAGGGGATAGAAACAGGTCAGGTTCTTGAGGTTATAACTGATTACAAGCCGGCAGCTACTGAATCTATTCCTAATTTTTGCCAGAAGAAGAAGTATCCTGTTGAGGTTATTGAAAACTCTGACGCTACCTTTCGACTCTTGATCAAAAAGGAGGAGTAGGATGAGGCTGGGGGTATTTGTTAGTGATTGTCAGAAAAATGATAGTATGCTGGAGAGATTGAACGGTGAAGGGCTTGGTATATTTTTCGTTGAAAATGGTGTGTATCATGCAGTAATCCATGAAAATGGCAGGGATTCAGGGGTGTTGCAAAAAAAAGGCGTAAATTATTATGCCTTAGCCTCCGATATTCAAACAAGGGGATTTACTACTTCTGAAATAGATAGTAGGGTAAATGTCGTTACTTATGAGGATGTCGTGGATTTGATGATGAATGATTATGAGAAGTTAATCTGGTTATAGGAGGTAAGTCGTCAAGAAAAAATAACTTATACAGTCGTGCCACCGATTCATCTTGGCTGGCTCCGTTGTTCGTCGCTTACATACAGTAGTATGCTCGCTTCTCACGCTTTGCCAGCCAAACGACTCAGTGACTCTTGGTGTACAACTTATTTTTTCTTGACTTCTAACTAAAAAAAATGGCAACGATAAGCATTGGTCTTTTTTCTTCCCTTATTGGTTCGATGAATTCTGATTTTGCCGTTAAGCTGGCAGAAACAGCGGTAAATAAAGGGCATAGCGTAAACCTGTGGTTTTCTGGCAATGCTGTTACTTTAGCCAGAAAGGGACAAAAGTCGTTTAAGGATTACTCCTATCTGGCAGAGAGGCTGAAGGCTTTACAAGAAAATGGTGTAGCAATTGTTGCATGTGAGGCATGTGCTGCGGCTCGGGGAATTCATAAAGATGATGTAATAGAAGGGATTGCTGTCCATAGCATGGATTGGTATGTGGCACGGGCAGCTAAAAGTGATAGAGTATTGCATATAGGGGGAGAGTAGGGACAGGGCTTGTCCCTGTCCGCGAACGATAAGGAAGGAGAAAATAATATGGCAAAGAGTATTTTGTTTGTAATCTCAAGACCTCCATACAAAAGTGAAAACCCAAAGCTTGCCATCACCCATGCCATGGCTTGTTTTGTGGCTGATATGCATATTGATGAAGAGGTTGAGCCGGTTGTTGCCTTTGTGGGTGATGGGGTATTGAATTGTATTAAAAACCAAAGGTCACAGGAATTTTATGGCATTATCAGTACGGAGCAGCATATCAAGAATCAATTGGCTTCTGATATGAGGATGCTGGTTTGCAAGGAGGACTTATACCGTTTAGACATAAAGCCTGAACGGTTGATTAATGCAAGGGATATGGGGGCTGATATTGATTTGAATGTGGTAGGGTTTAATGAGGTGCAAAAAGAGATGGAAAGATGCGATCAGATGATGTGGTTTTGATTCGCAGATTACGCAGATTAAAAAGAAGGAGAAGAAGATGGATATAAAGACGATTGAACCAGTCAAGGAGATTGATGTTTTGGGCAGGGTATGTCCATATCCATTGGTTATGACCAAAAAGGCTACCAAGGGGTTAATCTCTGGTAATGTGATTAAGATATTGTGCGATTCTGAACCGTCTGTGACCAAGGAGATTCCAGCCTTTTGTGAAAAGAATGGGCTGCAAATGGAGTCGGTCAGGCTGGAGGATAAGGGATATTGGGAAGTGTTCGTGATGAAACCGTAAATTGAACCACAAAGGACACAAAGAAGACAGGAAGTGTTCAACGAGGATAATTGGGTGCTTTTTTAATGTGTAAGTTACTAATGATTGGGAATGATTTTAGTAATTATGATGATTATTTTTTAATCATTCCAAATCACTTAAATCATAAAAATCATTAGTATTTTACACATCTTATATGAGGAGAGAAACTAATGTTAGGTCAATATCCATTATTTGATTCATTTTGTGCGGCTGCCTTTATGATTGGGCTATTTGTTTTTGCCCTGGGGCTGCTGAACAACCTCTATATCTGGACAAAGGGCATGGGTAGGGGTATAATCAGCACTGGTACGAGCATTATTGTGGCCATATTTAGCCCAAGGCTCTTTCATTTCTTTGGTGCTATCCTTGATTCCTTTATCCATCGCCGACTATTTAAGGAAAACATCCTGCGGGGTGTGGCCATGGTTTCTATCATTGTCAGTTATATCGGCATCATCGTGGTTAATCATGTCAAGGCTTCCTCCATGCCAGAGCTACAAAGCATTTCTCATCTTACCCGTTTCCTTTATTCCCCATTTTGTGATTTTTACTTTTTCCGAACAGTCTCAGAGGCTACATTTACCCATCAGCAGGCGTTGTATGCCTTGCTGAATGATGGCTTTGGTTTCCTTATCTTAGTAGTTGGTGAGGGCATACTTATTTATCGTCGCTTTATCAAACGGGCGTATGTGTTTAAGATGAAAGAGGCAGACATCTTTGCCGTGATTATCCTTGGTGGCTGGTTTGCTCTACGGTTTCTGGCTGAGGCAACAAGTATTTTGAGTTTTAATGTGCCGGATAGTATTGCCAGTTATTGGTTTGTGGCTTTTGTCTTATCTAAAATAATTGCCCCGTTGGGTCTTCACTGGCCTGATTTTTATATCATAAGCTGGTGTCTTTCCGGTATATTCCTGGGTACTCTGGTTGGTACCATTCCGTTTAATCGCAAGCTGTGGCATATTGTAACTGCACCCATTGCCATGGTGGTTAATTCATTATCGCCAGAACAACATATCTTCAGCAAGCAGGCAGATGAGATCCCCTTCTCCAAACGGCAGTTAATAGAGATAGATGCCTGTATCAAATGTGGGATATGTGCAGAACATTGTGTGGCTTATAAACATACTAAAGAAGAACATGCAGTTTCAGGCGGGGTAATCTCGTTAATTAGTGAAAGGTTGAGGCAGGGGTATGGCTTTTTTAGCTCGCTCATAGATAGAGAACCCCACACTAAGGAATCGCAAGACTGGTTTGCGACTCAAGTTTATACCTGTACCCTATGCGGCAGGTGCAAAGAGGTCTGCCCGATAAATATTAATACCAGAAGCCTGCGGGTTTCCATGCGGGAGTATGCAGTTAGGGAAAAAATTGCCCCAAATGCAGTAAACATTGCCCTTGGTGCAGCAAAGAAGGTGCATAATGTTCTTAATTATCCCAATGCTGACCGATTGATGTGGGCTGAGTTTTCAGATGTGCCCCCTGAGGTTTATTCAGACAAGAAAAAGGCAGCCGTTGTCTATTTTGTTGGGTGTATGACCTCATTTTCCCCGGCTATCTCCGGGGTGGCAGAGGCAAACCTGAACCTGTTGTATCAGGCAGGGGAGGATTTTGCCATTTTGGGTGAGGATGAATGGTGCTGTGGATTTCCACTTATTGTAGCGGGGCTTTCTCAGGAATGGCAGTGGCTGAGGGACAAGAATGTGGAAGTGATAAAGATGATGCAGGCAAAACAGGTTGTCTTCAATTGTGCCTCCTGCTACCATACCTTTAAGCATGAGTATCAAGAGTATTTGCCAGGGGTAGAATTCCTTCACAATGTTGAATATATCCATAGGCTGATTGCTGACAAAAGGGTTAATTTGGGTGGAATAAAAGGAAGGGTTGCCTATCATGACCCATGCGATCTGGGACGGGGCTGTGGTGTATTCGAGCCACCAAGAAAAGCCATTAAATCTATCCCGGGGGTAGAATATGTGGAATTGCCCTTGAATAGAAGGCTTAGCACCTGCTGTGGTGGTGGTGGAGATCTGGAGATGGTCAATGCAGATTTGGTCAATAAGATTGCCGGAAGTCTGGTGGAAGAGTTTGATGAGTCCCATGTAGATATTGTTACCACAGCTTGTGGTCAGTGTAAACGGATGATTCAGAATGCTATTAAAGCCAAAGGCTCAAAAGTGAAGGTTATGGATATGGCTGAGTTGATGCTTGCGGCTGGGATGGAGAAGAAGTGAAAAGTGAAAAGTGAAAAACGAAAAGTGAAGGTAAAAACATAAATTATTTTTTAATAAGTGAAAAGGGGAAAGTGATTTTAACTTCGTTTTTCACTTTTCACTTTTCGTTTTTCACTTTTCGTTTTTCACTTTTCACTTTTAGTTTTACAAGGAGGTAGTAATGGCAAAGTACAAGGATGTTGAGATGCCGGGTGATTTGTATTATTTTAATTCAGATAATCATGTCTGGCTGAGGATTGAGGAAGGAAACAGGGTTCGGTGTGGTATTGACCAGTTTGGTCAGAAGGCAGCCGGCACAGTGGCTTATGTTAAGATTAAGCCCGCTGGTGGAACGGTAACTAAGGGTCGTGCATTGGGTACGATCGAAGCAGGAAAGTATATCGGTCCAGTGAAATCCCCTGTCCATGGCACTATCCTTGAGGTCAATCAGGATGTCTTGAGCAGCCCAAGTCTGATCAATACTGATTCCTATGGAACAGGCTGGTTGATACTGATTGAGGCAAGTAATTTGCAGAAAGATATAATTGATCTCAAGCATGGTGAGGAAGAGGTGTCAGCATGGCTTGAGGCAGATTATAAAAAATATGAGGCAGAAGGGTTGTTTGCGGAGAAGGAGAAGGAGTAATGTTGCAAGAAATTATCCTGCAACGAAGACTACAAGAGCGTATGTTTTGTGATAAGGGAGTATGTTCCGGCGTTCACGGAAAATGGACAGGTCTTGCAGATGCTGTCGCTGCTCATGGTCATGACCCGCAGGTGGTAGAAACTGCTAAGCTAATCACTAATCAACACCATAACCTGTTTGGTTATCCCAATGAAGAAAGGGGATTGTGGCTAAGGCTGGAGGGTAATGGGTTTACCCAATATGCTCAAAAAGAAAGGGCTGCCGTAGTTTATTTTGTGGGCTGCAAACAATCGTTTCTTATTCCCTCGCAACAAACGGCATTGGACATAGTTAAGGAATTGTCTCGTGATGGGGTTGATTTTGCTGTGCTTGGAGACAGGGAATGGTGTTGCGGAAGGGTCTTGAAAGGGCTTGGACTGGATGAGGAATTTGAAGTTTGCAAGCAACATAATTCAGGAGAGATACAACGGCTAAAGGCAAAACAGGTAATATTTACCTGCCATTCATGTTATGATGTGTGGCACAATGATTATCATATCGATGGTGTGGAGCTGATTTACAGGAAAAGTATCAATTGAAGGAGTTGGGCAGATGCCGGTTTTTGAACTTAATAGCCAACCTTACGAAACAGATGCAGACGGCTTTCTGCAAGACCCGAACCAGTGGAATAAGGGCATAGCTGAATATCTGGCAAATGGTTGCGGAATTACACTTACGCTTGAGCATTGGAATATTATTGGCATCATTCGCAATTATTATCAAGAATACGGCTATCCACCCCAGATGAAGATAATCGTCAGAGAGATGAAAAAAATGTTGGGTGAAGAAAAGGGTAATGCGTGGTATTTTCACGAGCTTTTTCCTCAGGGGCAGTATAATCAGGCATTTAAGATCGCCGGGATTTCTGCATCTTTTCCCTGCGGTGGTTGTGGAAGAGTGCTTATTGGCTTGAATTTATGGAGCAATACCTATGGTAATGGATCAGGAATTAACTGAGGAAAAATGTTGGAACATAGCTCGACAGAATTTTGGCAACAGCATCTCTTTCTTTGCCCCAACGATAAAGCATTATGAAACTGAGGAATTTTGTCAAAGTTGCGGGCATTGTTATTTTATGCCTGTGTCTATTACCGGGGCAGGCTGTGAATTGAATTGTGACCACTGCGGTCGCAAGATACTTGCTGCCATGAAGCCTACCATCTCGCCACAAGCATTGTTTAATTACGCTCAAGAAATTAATAGGCATGGGGCAAAAGGGATGCTCATCAGTGGTGGGTCAGATAAAAGGGGTGTAGTACCCATCAAGCCATTCTTGAACACCATTGCCCGAATAAAGCAAGAATTTGGCTTCAAAATTGTTGCTCACTTAGGCATTTTGGATGAAGAAACCGTGCAGGAGATAAGGGATTCTGCGGCAATTGATGGGGCAATGATGGATATTGTTGGTTCTAATGAAACCCTCAGGCAGGTTTATCATCTGAAGGATGTGACCACAAACGATTTTGAAAATTCACTCAAACTCTTGTGCGAATATGGAATACACACCATTCCCCATGTGGTTATTGGGTTGCATTACAGGAAGATTCTGGGAGAATATCAGGCACTTGAGATTATTGCTAAGTACCCGGTAACGGCTGTTGTTCTGGTGGGTCTATTGCCACAAATCGGAACAGCGATGGCTGATGTTATTCCACCAGATCCTGCGGAAATGGGTGAGGTGTTTAAGCACGCCCGACAGGTATTCCCTTTCACACCAGTTTTGTTAGGATGTATGCGTCCCATGGGCGAACATAAATTCAAGACAGACACACTGGCACTTAAGGCAGGATTAAACGGTATTGCTTATCCAGCAGAGGGAATTGTGGGGATGGCTAAGGAGATGGGGCTTGAGGTGCGGTTTAGTGAGGTGTGTTGTGCATTAATAGGTGGTGATTACATCCATGGTGAGATGGCAACTGCTTGATACAGGCATACTTACAGCAGCAGAAAATATTACCCTTGACTCAATCCTGCTTGAGGCACGGGCTAAAGGTGACATTCCTAATACCGTCAGATTTATGCAATTCTCACCGTCGGCTGTACTTATAGGGTACCATCAGACTGTGGAGCAAGAGGTGCGGCTTGAGTTTTGCCGCAAACAGGGTATTGATATTAATCGACGAATTACCGGCGGTGGTGCCATATATTTTGATTCTTCGCAACTTGGCTGGGAATTGATTGCGTCAAAGGCTGACATTGGTTATCGATTGGATAAGGTGACAGAACTGGTCTGTGAGGCAGTTATCAGAGGATTGAAGACATTGGGTGTTAATGCAAATTTTCGACCCCGTAACGATATTGAGGTCAACGGCCGTAAAATATCCGGCACAGGTGGGATTTTTGAGGATAATGCAGTATTGTTTCAGGGGACATTATTGGTTAACTTTGATGTGGAATCCATGATTCGTGCCTTACGAATCCCGACAGAGAAATTGGCAGATAAGGAACTTGCCTCAGCAAGACAGCGGGTTACTTGCTTGCAGGAAGAACTGGGATTTGTACCATCATTGGATATAATCAAACAGGCATTGCAGGCTGGGTTTGAGGAGGTACTGGGGATAAGGTTTGAGAGGATGGAGCTTCCTGAAAAACTCCAGCAAGTGCTTGACTACAGAAGTCCTGAATTTGCATCCAGGGAATGGATTGAAGAAACGCGAGAACCCCATGATATCAGGCAGACCCTGAGGGCAACAAATAAGGCTAAGGGAGGATTGATTCGGGCATCCTTAGTGGTAGATACTAAACGCATGGCACTCAAACAAGCATTGATTACCGGTGATTTCTTTGTTTCGCCGTCTCGTACGATATTTGACCTTGAGGCAATCCTGAAGGATATTCCAATTATTGAGGTTATACAAAAAATTGAATGGTTTTTCGAGCATAATCAGCCTCAGATGTCAGGGCTACAAGGTGCTGATTTTGTTGCTTGTGTTTCTTCTGCTTTGCAACGAATGGAATATCCGTCTCTGGGCATTCCATTAGAAGAAGCAAACTACCTGTTCACCGTGAATGGCTCTATCCGTGATATCTTGAAACAACCATCGGTTTTACTCTTGCCATATTGTGCCAAGCTGGTGGGGTGTGAATATCGGTATCAAGAGGGGTGCAGTAGGTGTGGTGGATGCAGTATTGGCAAGGCGTATGAACTGGCAGAGCAACGAGGGCTTAGACCCATTACCATACAGAATTATGAACACCTGAGGACAACACTTCAAGAGTGCCGAACAGATGGGGTTAGCTCATACATCGGCTGTTGTTGCAAGGCATTCTTTGCCAAAAGGCAGGGGATCTTCCGGAATGCAGGGGTTCCCGGGGTATTAATTGATATAGAAAACAGCACTTGCTATGATCTGGATAAAGAGGGCGAAGCATTGGTTGGCAGGTTTGAAAACCAGACACATTTGCGGCTGGGTTTGCTGGAAAGGGTGATGAGTTATGCAGATACTGACACATTACAGAGTGAATTTACTTAGATTATGAGCCTGTTGACGACGCTCTTGATAATACAAAATAGCCCAACCAGTGACTGCGATAATTATAAAACTCAGAAAAACAGCAGAGAGTCCATCAAAAACAAAAGTGATGTTATTCATGAGTATCCTCCTTTCTTTCGAGCCAATAGGCAATAGCGAAAAATATAATTGCAAGGGATGAGCCTAAAAGAAACGAAAGTAAATTTAATTTATCGGACTGAATTATTCCTGCAATTGCAACCCCTGTAAAGGATATTTTATACTCAAGTGGGGCATAAATTGCGATTTTTTCGGTGAGGATTAATCAAGGAGAGCAAGGCGTGAAGGTGAGCAATAGTGTACTATTGCGAACCTGAACAACACAGCTATCGTTGATTAAGACCAGCGAAAAACGCAATTTATGCCCCACTTGAGTATATCTATATCATAGAGAAGTTTTGCTGTACTTTCTCGTTGCTTTTTATTCATAAATAATATTATAACACTCAATGTAAAAAATGTCAAGGAGAAATTTATGCAAACAACCTGTGATGTGTTAATAGTTGGTGCAGGACCTGCCGGCTCTTCTGCTGCCCTTGCCTCAGCCAAAATAGGGGTAAGGGTTGTCATGATAGAGAAAAAGAGACAGGTGGGTGTGCCGGTTCAATGTGCTGAATATGTGCCCTGGCAGATTACTCAGGAAGTAGCACTACCAAAGAATGTGATTGCTCAACAGATTGTCGTCATGCGTACCCATCTACCTGATGGAGAAATGAAGGAAACTCAGGCAAGGGGATTTATCATCCACCGCAACCTCTTTGACCAGCATCTGGTGAAGACAGCATTTGATGCAGGGGCAGAAATCTTTTTGCAAACAAGGGCTGTGGGTTATGAAAATGGGGTGGTGCGGATAAAACAGGGAAAGCAGGAATTGCAGATTAAAGCACAAGTGATAATCGGAGCTGACGGACCATATTCAACTGTCGGCAAATGGATGGGACAGGGCAATACAGAGTTCATTCACACTGCCCAGTATCAGATGTATCTTTGCCATGGGTTGAATTCAACAGAGGTATATTTCCGCAAAGATATTCCGGGTGGCTATGGATGGGTATTTCCAAAGGGGAATGTGGCAAATGTAGGTGTAGGGGTTGATTTACAATTTGAGGTAAAGCCAGGGGAGGCATTACACAGATTTGTGGAATATTTACACGCATGTGGAATAATTGAACCTGAGGTAATTAAAAGAACTGGCGGGGTAATTCCAACAGGTGGACTGGTAAAAAGGCTGCATCATAGCAACATACTTCTGGTTGGTGATGCTGCCGGCATGGCTCACCCCATTACTGGTGCAGGAATATCAAATGCAGTGATATGTGGTAGGATGGCTGGAGAGATTGCTGCAAAGGCTGTGCTGAAAAACGACCTTGATGTGTTGAAGGGATATGAAGAGGAATGCCGGTTGGTGCTGGACGAGTCATTGATGAGGGCACGCCAAAAGCGAAAGGCTATGGAAGCCAAATGGAGTGATGGTGCTAATGATGAAGAGCTGTCAAAAGCCTTGCATTCAAGCTGGATTGCCTTTGAGGAATACTGGGGAGGAGAAAAGCATGATAAATGAATTAAGAAAGGAGAGTCCAGAATTCGTGCGATTGAGTTTAGCCGCAGCCATGACTTTACGGTTTGCCTCCGGCATGTTCTATCGGGATACAAGGCTTTACTGTATCAATCTGCTGCTTACTTATTCAAGCGGTTGTGTGGGAAGGTGCAGCTATTGTGGGCTATCCGGTGAGCGAGATGGTGCGTATGAGGATAAGAGTTTTATTCGCGTGGATTGGCCTGTTTATCGGCTAACTACAGTGGTAGAAAGATTGAACAAATATGCCCCGTGGGTAGAGCGAGTCTGCATTTCCATGATCACCAACAAGCAAGCTGTGGATGATACCATCACCATAATCAGGCATATCAGTGATGGGGTAGACCTGCCCATTTCCTTGCTTGTTTCCCCTACAATTATGGATGCTTCTATCTTGAAAGGGTTCAAAGATGCCGGAGCAGGTATGATTGGTGTAGCAATAGATACAGCCACAGAAGGGTTATTTGACCAGCATCGTGGCAAGGGTGTGAAGGGACCACACCGATGGGAAAAGTACTGGCAGGTGCTTGAGGATGCGGTTAATATTTTTGGCAGGAATAAGGCTGGGTGTCATCTGGTTGTTGGACTGGGTGAGACAGAGAGGCAGATGGTGGAAACCGTGCAACGGGTAAGGGATTTGGGGGCAAGAACACACCTGTTTTCATTTTACCCGGAACAAGGCTCTGCCTTATCAGATATGTCCCAAGCTGATGCCGGGACATATCGCAGAATACAACTTGCCCGATACCTTATTGATCATGACCTTATTTTAATAGATGGGATGGGATTTGATGAACGAGGGCAAATAACCAATTTTGGGTTAAATGGTAGCCAATTGGAGGAAATAATCAACTCTGGCAAACCATTTCAAACATCAGGCTGTCCGGGGAAAACAATGGAAGGGGCATGTAATAGACCTTTTGGAGACGGCCCACCATCTGATATTCGCAGTTTTCCATTTGAATTGAACAAGGGGGATGTAAATAAGGTGCGAAGACAGATGGTAAGTGTAGGGGCAGGTTCTAAACCTGCCCCTACTTCACTGAATAAATGATCAGGTTGTTTCTGCTAATTGCTTTTCTGCTATCTCTGCGGCTTTTTTACCAGATAAAAGCATTCCACCAAAGGTAGGACCCATCCGTGGCAAGCCATATGTAGTGGCTGCAGCCATACCCGCAACAATCAATCCAGGATAAACCTGACCAGTTTGTTCAACAACCAGATCCTCTGATGCTTCCACCCACATGGCACCAAACCCCTTGGTCTTGAACAAACCTCGTTCCTCTAATTTTTTAACACAGCAAGCATCGTGACCGGTAGTATCAATGACTAATTTTGTCTCCATAGCCACAGGATCCACACAGGTAATTTCACGGGGTAGGGACTGAATGGGTGTCCAGTTAATAACTGCTCCACAAACCCGTTTATCCTCTCGCAGCACCAAATCATCAAACACGGTCATCTGCAAAAACTTAACCCCAGCATCACAGGCAGCGGCAATGAGTTTTGAGGTGATATGTGGACCATCTGTCACAAAAAGCCCTGGCATTGCCTCCTCATATGGCACACCCAATTCACAAAGAATCTCTTCTGATGGATGTCTGAAGGTAACCTTATTCATTAAATAACCCCCAATCCAAATTCCACCGCCAAGGTAATTATTTCGTTCAATAATAAGAACCTTTTTACCCGCATCTGCAAGTATTCTTCCAGCCATCAACCCTGATGGACCTGCCCCAACTATCAAGCAATCACTCTCAACTAACTCTATGAATTGTTTATTAAACGAACTCACAATCGCCCTTGTTACATCCTTTTCACTTATCTTTGAAAAGATTGGCATCACTCATTCCTCCTTCATTTGTATTTCCCCTTAACAAAGGGGGTTATCTTCTCTATTATCTGTTATCTGTTATCTGTATCATCCTCATTTTTTTAGGATTTATCCAAATATCATTTTTAACGCCGCAATCCCCAAAAACAATTGCCAATACTTTGTGAATAATTTTATTGCTTGCCTTTTTACTCCCATATCGTGAACCCAGACAACCTCCCAATGTAACAGCTATTGCCAGAAAAATTATCTCCTTTGGCACGCAGGCAACCTTAGAAAGACACCCTGCCAACCCGAAGGTAGAATTTGCCATAATAAAAACAGCACTTATACCACAGACGACTCGTGCCTCTGCCCAACCCAGAAGTATCAATAATGGACTTAATAGAAAACCACCCCCTGTCCCGGTAAGCCCAGCAACCAAACCAAGCAATGCCCCTATTGGCAAGACGATGCTTAGTCGTGGCGGTCGCAAGGTTTGCTGTTGATTTCCTTGCGAGACAAAGGCAAGTTGATAACTGGCAAACAAAAGAACAACCCCCACAATGAGCTTAAAAACAGTGGTTTGAAGGGTTATAAAACCACCCAGAAAGGCACATGGTATTGAGGTAATGAGAAATGGCCACAAAATAGACCATGAAAACCGGCCTGCTTGGATATATGTTATTGAAGCAATAGAGGCTACAATAATATTCAGAATTAGTGCTGTAGGCTTCATGATTGCCGGGGCAATACCAATAAATGCCATGGCAGCAACATAACCCGTTCCCCCTCCCATGCCAATAGAGGAATATAATAAGGCAATAACAAACATGAAAATGGTTAATATAATGGTAGTGGCAGTATCCATTTATTTTTCCTTGTAATCGTTCACGGGGACACAAAGATTGTCCTTCTTGCGGCTGTCATTTAGAGGGTGTGAATGGTTATATTCATCCTTTATCCCTTTTCCACCAGAATCCTGAAGTCATTTTCATTAACACAAGATACATCAAGGATCTTGTGTCCTTCATTCTCCATACTTCTGGGCACATTTTTTATTGCTGGCTTATGATTCAGGGTTATCTCCAGCACCTGCCCTTTTTCCATTCCTTCTATGGCCAGCTTGGATTTTACATAGGTATAGGGGCAAGTCTCGCCACGAATATCAAGTTGTTTATCAATGCCCATTCTTTTTCACCACCGTTATTTTTAGCTCCAGGAAATGATCGCATTTTTTCTCAAACAACCATGCCCTTGCCTTAAGAGTACCCTCCAAAGAAATAGAAACAATCAGGTAAATATATCCATCCACTGCCATTTCTTTATCAAAGGCAGAGGGATAGGCCGGGTGATCCGGATGTGAATGGTAGAAACCAATAATACCAAATCCCTTTGCCCGAGCGTATTTATCAATTTCGTAAATCCCTCTGGGCGACATTTCATACCTATCCCGTAGCCTATCTTTGTTAATGTTTTCAACAGCTTTTATCTCATCTACATCTTTTGTCCTGCCAAGGAGTATACCACAACACTCATTTGGATACGCCTCTTTTACCTGTCTGTAAATTTCTTCCATGCTGTTTCTGGTAATTATCATTGTATTATTCACCATATCCATCAGGAAAAATAGTAACGATTACCGCATCTCGTAAGCCTTTTGCCAACTCAAGGGCTGCCCACGAAGCTGCTGCCGCAGAGGTACCCACGATTAGCCCTTCCTCCGCTAACAGGAATTTTTGCATCTCATAGGCTGACTCTGTGGGAACAAATATCTTTCTGTCCGGAAAGCTATCGTTATAATTTCCGGGCACCATAGAGCAAGCCATATTTTTCAACCCCTCAATACCATGCAGGGACTCTTTTGGTTGGACACCAATTATCTGGGTATTGGGGTTATGCTCTTTAAGCCTTTTGCCGGTGCCCATAAGGGTTCCGCTTGTGCCTGTGCCGGCTACAAAATGAGTTACTCTAAAATCAGTCTGCTCTAATATTTCCTTCCCGGTTGTCTCATAATGAGCCTGTGGATTAGCAGGATTGTTGTACTGGTCAATCAAAAAATAGGCTTCAGGGTTTTCCTCATACATCCTTTGTGCCACAAAGAATGCCCCATCCGAGCCATCTATGGCTGGAATAAGGATGAGCTTTGCCCCATAATACTCCATCTTTTTCCTTTTTGCCTCATGAATATTCTCTGGCACCACCAACTCCACCTGATACCCTTTTTCAGCCCCAATCATGGCTAAGGCAACACCGGTATTACCAGAGCTTGATTCAAGAATTATCTTGTTTTTATGTAATATCCCCCTTCTCTCTGCATCCTCAATCATCCACAATCCAGCCCTATCCTTAACCGAACCGCCAGGGTTAAACCATTCTGCTTTGGCAAAGAGCTTGACTGAGCCAAGCTCTTTATTTAAGCTGTTAATATTGAGGAGTGGGGTATGTCCAATCCTTTCTAATATGGATAAAGCCATGTTTAAGCCTCCAACATCTTATCATGAAGAAGGGTTGATAGGTTGATAGGTTGATAAGTTGATAGGTTGATAGGTTTATGAATCTGTGTTCCTTTAACCTATCAACCTATCAACCTATCAACTTCTATGTTCTCTGTAGTTATCCCTCTACAATATCCCCTTCAATCGGATCAACCTTTATCCCTTGTTTGGCAAGATCCTCCACTGCTCGATCTATTTCATCCATCTCACCATCCAGTTCCAGAACCATCCAGCCAAGATCCTCATCAATATTTGCCTTTCTGATATTGGTTACCACCTTAAAATCATGACCCAGTTGGTAGATAATAGGTTTGGGTACTAATTTTTTTGTAAATCTTAAGGATAGTCGCATAATTGCCATAATCCACCTCCAACTTAAAATCTTATGCTACAAAATTCCTCATAATCAATCAATTCCTTAATCGTCGGATTCTCTCCACACAAGGGACAATTTGGATCTTTTTTCAATTTTACCTCTCGAAATCTTGTCCCAAGCCCATCAAACAAAAGCATTCTTCCCATCATAGGCTTTCCAATATTGAGAATAATCTTTATGGTTTCAAGAGCCTGAATCAACCCCAATATTCCCGGTACAACCCCTAAAACACCAGCTTCCTGACAGCTTGGAGCCATACCTGGCGGGGGTGGTTCAGGGTATAAACACCTGTAGCACGGACCCTCACCCGGTACAAACACAGTTACCTGTCCCTCAAAGCGAAGAACAGCTGCTGAAACATTCGTCTTGCCGCTCATGAAACAGGCATCATTGACCAAATATCTGGTAGAGAAATTGTCGCAACCATCAAGTACAATATCATAACCCTCAAGAAGATTCATTACATTTGAGGAATTAATCCTCTCTTGATGGGTAATAACCTCTACATCTGGATTAAGAGCTTGTATGGTTTCCTTAGCTGAATCTACTTTTAGCTTACCTATACGAGAGGTGTTGTGCAGGATTTGTCGTTGAAGGTTACTGGTATCAACCGTATCAAAATCCACAAACCCGAGCCGTCCAACACCGGCTGCAGCAAGGTAATACCCGGACGGACAGCCTAATCCACCTGCTCCAATAAGCAGGACGCTGGCACCAAGCAGCTTCTTTTGTCCCTTGCCGCCAACCTCTGGCAGGATAATATGCCGGCTGTATCGTCGTATTTGTTCTTCCGTAAAATCAAACATTGCTTAACCTCCAATCGGAAACACTCACCACAGAGGCACGAAGAGTTTATAGGTTGATGAGTTTATAGGTTGATGAGTTTATATGTTTATAGGTTTATAAGTTGATGAATCTGTATTCCTTTAACCTATCAACCCATCAACCCATCAACTCATCAACCTATATATGCCTCTGTGGTGAAATCTCATCCCCCGGCAATCGCCGGCACAATAGACACCTCAGCCCCGTCAGGTATATCTGTCTTATCACCCTCAAGGAACCTGATGTCCTCACCATTAACATAGATATTGATAAACTTACGCAATGTACCATTTTCATCACAGATTCGTTCCTTTACTCCTGGATATTGTGTATTCAACTCATCTATCAATCCTATCACATTCACTTCTCTACTAATCTCTACCTCTGGTTGATTGCCTATCAATTTTTGCAAAGGTGTCGGTATCAAAATTCTAATTGCCATTATGGTTTCACCTCCTTTTCAAATGAAGCCAGATTCGGCTCAATGATTGTTGGTTTTCCGATTTTATCTGCCACGGCTTCCTGAGTCTTTAAGCCATTACCAGTGATACAGATAACGATTGACTCATTTCGAGGGATTCTGCCCTGTTCAATCAACTTCTTAGCCACAGCCAATGTTACCCCACCAGCTGTCTCTGTGAATATCCCCTCGGTTTTAGCCAATAATTTTATAGCCTCAACAATCTCCTCATCTGTTGCTGTCTCGCCATAACCACTACTATCCTTGACAACATGATAAGCATAATAACCATCTGCCGGGTTGCCGATAGCCAGCGATTTGGCAATTGTATTGGGAACAACAGGCCTGATTGCATCTGTAGCTGCCTTTATAGCTGTTACAATTGGACAGCACCCTTGAGCCTGTGCCACGGATATCTTTGTTTCTGCATTATCAATCAAACCTACTTTTTGAAACTCCTTTAGCCCTTTATATATCTTAGTCGCCAACGACCCACTGGCTGCAGGGACAACAATATGCTGAGGTGTCTTCCATCCAAGTTGTTCAACTATTTCAAAGGCTATGGTCTTTGAGCCTTCAGCATAATATGGACGAATATTGATATTAACAAACGCCCATGGATACTTTCCGGCAATCTCACTGCATAGTCGATTGACCTGATCATAATTTTCTTTTATACCAACAACAGTAGGATTGTAAATCAATGAGGCAATCACCTTACCTGATTCTAGATCAGCAGGGATAAAGACAAAACACTTCATACCAGCCTTGGCTGCCTGAGCAGATACAGCATTTGCCAGATTACCGGTAGAGGCACAAGCAATCGTATCAAATCCCAACTCTTTTGCCTTATTCAGGGCAACTGCAACCACCCTATCCTTAAAAGACAGGGTTGGATGATTGACTGAATCGTCCTTGATATATAATTCTTCTACCCCAAGCAGTCTGGCTAAATTATCTGCTCGAATCAAGGGAGTAAAGCCGGATGATGTCCCATTGACTGGTTGCCCATCAATTGGCAGTAATTCCCAATATCTCCAGAGGTTTGTTGGACGAGAGGTTATTACTTCCTGACTGATGAGCTGCTGGATGGCAGCATAGTCATAATCCACCTCAAGTGGTCCAAAACAAAACTCACAGACATGAATTGCCTCTTTTGGATATATTCTACCACATTCTCGACATTTTAATCCCTTTATTCGTTCCATAATTTTCTCCTCGTAGCCCTCTTATTTTGTCAATAACTATCATACCATACCTGAGCAATTTTGTCAAGAATTTTCATACTGCATTTTTGTCATAGCATTATGAAAATTATTCATAACTGTTTAAGCCTTAATCTAACAATTATCAGTTGACAAATGAATAGTGTTTATGATATAATTTTGACTAAAATACTTAAGCATATTGTAACCGTTCACGGTTCACAGTTTTTTAATGAATTATGCAACGATTGAAGCATTTTTCACAATTCACATCAGCATTAATTGTTAATTCATAATTAAAAGGAGGTGTGTTATGGCGTTAAACCTTGAAGACCTCAAGGCAGGTGGTATCATCAGCCAGAGGCAAAAGAACATGTTCAGTATTCGGGTAAAGATTTTGGGTGGCAATGTAACCTCTGCCCAATTAAGAAAGATAGCAGATTTAGCTGAAACCCATGGCAGGAATTATGCTCATATCACTACCAGACAGGGGTTTGAGATATCACATGTCAATTTTGAGGATGTGGAAAAGGTTACTATTGGATTGGAAAAGGTAGGACTGGTATTAGGTGCCTGTGGCTCAAGGGTACGGGTAGTGGTTGCTTGTCAGGGCACGGATATTTGTCCTCATGCCCTGGATGATACACAGTTACTTGTCAGAACGCTTGATGAACGGTTTTATGGCCGTTTTGGTGTGCCGCATAAGTTTAAGATGGGTGTCTCTGGCTGTCCCAATGCCTGTGCCAAGCATAACGAGAATGATCTTGGATTTATGGCTGTGGTTGAGCCTGTATTAATTGATAAGGAATCTTGTATCAACTGTGGCTTATGTGCTGAGGTTTGTCCTGGAAAAGCCATTGAAATGAAGGATAGCTTGCCGGTCTTTGACTCAACCAAATGTTTTCATGATGGTAAATGTATTGATATCTGTCCCAGGGATTCCTTAGGTGTGAATCGAAAGGGCTGGCAGGTGTTTGCTGGCGGTAAATGGGGTAGGAGACCTCAGTTGGGAATACCAATAGCCAATTTTGTTGCCACAGAACAAATTCCAGAAATGGTAGAAAATATCCTCAGTAATTACATCAAGTTGGCTAATAAACGCGAACGATTGGGTGAACTTATCAATCGATTGGGGATGGAGGTGATTTGTGATGGATGTATATTTTGATCACATCTCTACAACACGCATGGATGCAAGGGTATTGGAAGAGATGCTGCCATTCTTAAGGGAGAATTTTGGTAACCCATCCAACCAGCACCATATTGGTCAGGTAGCCAGAAAGGGTATTGGACAGGCAAGGGAACAGGTGGCACGGTTAATTGGCTGTTTGAATTCAGATGAGATAATCTTTACCTCAAGTGGTACTGAAGCCAATAACCTTGCCTTAAAAGGCGTGGTTCTTGCCAATCAGAAAAAGGGCAAACATATCATTGTCTCCTCCATTGAACATTTTTCAGTGCTTCATGTGGCAAAAAGCATGGAAAAGATGGGCTTTGAGGTAACATATCTGCCGGTAGATAATTATGGTCTGATTAATCCGCAGGTCGTGGAAGGGGCTATACGGACTGATACAGTGCTTGTTTCTATTCAATTGGCAAATCCTGAGGTAGGTACTATTCAACCAATTGAGGCTATCTCAGAGATTACTCGGGCAAAGGGTGTGCTATTTCATACTGATGCTGTCGCAGCTGTGGGCAATCTAATCGTAGATGTAGAAAGGCTTGGAGTTGATCTCTTGAGCCTCTCCGGTCATCAGTTTTATGGACCAAAGGGGTCAGCTGCCCTGTTTGTTCGTCAGGGGACAAGGGTTACACCCTTAATTGAGGGCGGGATTCAGGAAAGGGGCAGAAGGGCTGGCACAGAGAATGTACCAGAGATTGTTGGACTGGGTAAGGCTTCCGAAATAGCCATGCAAGAGGTGAATAGCTGGTCATCGCATATCTTAAGATTGCGACAAAGGTTCTGGGAAGGAATAACCAAACGAATTGCTCATGTCAGCCTGAATGGGCATCCAGATTTAAGGCTGTCGGGCAACCTTAATATAGGGATTGAGTTTGTAGAGGGTGAAAGCATGCTTATTCTGCTGGATATGGAAGGGATTGTGGCCTCATCTGGTTCAGCCTGCACATCTCAGGCATTAAAGTCATCCCATGTGCTTAAAGCCATGGGCGTTGAACCTGTAAAGGCTCATGGCTCACTCCTGTTTAGCCTTGGAAAAGAAAATACAGAGGAAGAGATTGATTATGTACTGGAAAAGCTGCCACCTATTGTCAAACGATTAAGAGCGATGTCGCCGTTGTATAAGGAAAAGGAGGAAGGAGATGTTTGATTATAGTCAAAAAGTAATGGAGCATTTTGCTCATCCCAGAAATGTGGGTGAGATGGAAAATCCTGATGGTGTGGGTGAGGTTGGCAATCCTGTGTGTGGGGATATGATGACCTTTTATATCAAGGTAACTGATGGACGGCTCTCTGAGGTATTGTTCAAAACCTTTGGTTGTGGGGCAGCTATTGCGGTTTCGAGCATGGTCAGCGAGATGGCAAAGGGGAAAACGCTGACTGAAGCCATGAGTATTACCAATAAATCAGTGGCACAGGAGCTTGGTGGCTTGCCGGAAAATAAGATGCATTGCTCTAACCTTGGTGCAGATGCCCTGCATAAAGCTATTTTGGACTATCAGAGCAGGAATGCTGAACAAATAGTTGCTAAATGTCATTGCCCATATTGCAATGGTTCTATTGTTGAAGAAAGTTCATTTTGTCAGGCTTGCGGTAGAGAGTGTTCAATAAACCGTGGAGGATAAATGAAAGTAAACGCCACCTTAGATGCTGTTGGCCTTTATTGCCCTGTTCCGGTGATGCTCACCACAGAGAAGATGAAGGAATTGAAAAAAGGAGATACCTTAGAGATTTTGACCGATGATCCGGATAGTCTGGAGGATATACCTAATTGGTGTAAGATAGCAGACCATAGATTTCTAAAGATTGCCAGAGAAAATGGTATCTATAGGTTTTACCTGCAAAAGGAGAGTATTGATGAGAGCAATTGAGACTGATATTGAGGATATAATAGTAGCCAGATATTTGGACCTGCAGGGTGAGGTTTGCCCATTTACCTATGTCAAGACAAAGCTCGCCTTAGAATTAATCGAATCTGGGGATGTACTGGTTATTGTGCTGGATCAGGGTGAACCTATAGAAAATGTCCCCCGCTCTGTCAAAGATGAAGGCCATCATATCAGCAAGGTGGAAAGGGATGGGACTGCCTTTAAGCTGTGGATACGAAAAGTGTAGCACAGACATTCTTGTCTGTGATTCAGACCACTTGTCCACATCATCTGAGAAACCGGGGATAGCGCCCGTTTTTTACTGTTTTCGAGGTCTTCCTATAGCTTTTGGCTTTAATACTCGACAGGCTGTTACGGAACTAAAAATCAAAGGCAACACCATACCATATATAGTCACTCTTGATGAGATTGGTACAATATATCGTATGCCCTTTGTGCGAGTTTCCTATTCCGTAACAGCCTGTCGGGCATTCCATTACCCAAAACAGTTGCCAACTTTTTTTCTTTTTTTTCATTATTTTCTCCTGAATTTTATAGGACTTATAGGACATATAAGTCCTATTATCCACCTGTTCAGACTTCCGTTATTTTTCCCCGTAGATTATCTAAAACCTTTTCTATGGATTGAATATAGTCGGTTTTAATCCTCTCAAATATCTCCTCCGATGTCTCTTCATCATAAATATGGGATGTTCTGTTTCTATCCTCAAGCATATTCAGAAATATTTCTTCGTCTCGCCCAAGTAAATTAATTCTAAAAGCCTCTTTTAAGCTTTCTCTCGGTGTATTCACCACAAGCCCTTGATATTCAAGAAATATCTTTAATGCCTTCCATAATAATTCAAATGTGAATTCAAATCTTTGAATTGCTCCATCTTTATCAAGGTCATCTTTAGCTTCTTGTATAGCTTCTTTTAATCTTTCAAAACCGTTTGTGAATTTTTCAACGGCATACTTAACCTTAACCATCTTTTCTTCCATAAACCACCCTCCCTGTTTTTAAAATTATATCCTTAAAGGACTTATCCACTGCGTTTAAAAATACAATATCAACCTTGTAAAGTCCTGATACCTCCTCAATCTCTTCCTTGAGCCTTCGCTCCAACCCTATATCAATCCTTTCCTTATCAATTGCCAGGTCAAAATCAGCGTGTTCAGGATATTTTTGTTTTGCCCTTGAACCAAATAGAATAATTAAGTGAGGGTCAAGATATTTTTTAAGAATATCAATGGTCCTATTTAATATTTCATTCTCTCTTTGGGTTATACCCATGTTTCTCATGTTATCCCTTCTTATCGAACAAGCATTAATAGAATAAAATAGATGAGCATCAGTGTCAGTCCCATCGGTATTCCTATTTTTGCCCAATCCTTACTTTTTATTTTCAATTTATTGGATGCGATTATATTTGGAATATTGCCGGGTATTAACATTCCACCTGAAATAATTGCGGCTAACAGTGCATATTTAATTTGGATTAAACTTAAGGCAGGTCCAATTTCTGCCGCAATTATAGTTGCATTATCTAAGACAGCAGATACAATATTAACCCAGTATAAAACATAAAAAGGAACATTTGAAATATACATATCAACTAAAGGCTTAAAACCACTTCCAAGAAGAATCAAGGCGGTGATGAATAAATATACCCTTAAGGTTCTGATAGTTATGCTTTTGAAATCTTCCAATCTATCTTCTTTAAGCCCATATTCTGTGCCTCGTTCTTTCCCTATAAGTTTTGCGGCTATAAGTCCAAGCATAATTATTCCAGGGATGAGATAAATCCCAAGAAGTCTAAATAAAAACCAGAAGTCGGCAAGATATGGTTCTCCTCTTAATTTTGCAATAGCTATCGTTGAAAGTGGCTCACCAATAGGGATTAATGAAGCACCGAATCCTATGGAGAAACAAGCTATAATAATAATTTTTATCTCTGTCTTCCTATCTAATTTTAAGAAGCTGATAATTTCAACTAATATTAATGCGGATATTATTGCCGTGATGATACTTGAAAGCATTCCTAATCCAACCACAAGTAAAAACACAAAAGGTTTTAATCCCAATTTTTCAACAACCCTGTTTAAGTTTTGACTAAGAGGCTTTTGGATTAGCCTGAATAATATACCGGCTAAAAAAATGGCTGCCGTTATTTTGAGTGGTTCTGTTAAACATTCCTTAATTAAATGTCCACTCCACTGCTCAGTTATACTGACAGCAATTGCTCCCATGACAAATAGAAAAAACTCAAGCTCCTCTTCTACCTTTTTTAGTACAAAAGGCAAGACAAGCACAAAAATAAGAATTATGAGCAATCCTGTAATCATTTCATTCAATCTCCTTAAGTAGAATTATCAATTATTAATTAATAGTAGTTTAATACCTTTAAAACTGATAGCTGACGACTGACACCTGAACGCTTACTTACTATTCACCTTAGAGGTAGATAATATCACCTTCATAATACAAGGAAAGGAAAAGAAGGAGATAATCGCGAAGGTGGCGGGTGATAAGAAAATTATTCTTGATATGTTCCCGACCATTTTCTCCAAGTCTCTTTGCATATTCCGGTTCGTTAATCAGTTGTTTTAAGTAGTAGGCAGTTCCTTCAATTGAATGAGTCAGAATGCCTGAATATTTATGTGTTATTTGTATCGGGATGCCGCCTACTGCCCCGGCAATAACCGGCTTTGCCTTCCATAATGCCTCAGCCACAGTCAAACCAAAACCCTCTTTTAATGATTTTTGTAAGATTACGGTTGATGCCCTTTGTAAGGCATTGATTTCTATATCGCTTGCCGGTGGAAGCAAGAGAATATGGACATCAGGGTCATCTGCTGCGGCTGATTTTACCTCTTCTAACACTATTAGCCCTTCCGGGTCATCCGTAGCACCGCCACCCGCAAGAATGAGTTGGCAATCAATATGTTTCTTGCACATTTTGTATGCCTTGATTACACCCACCGGGTCTTTTAAGTAATCAAACCGTGAAATCTGGGTGATAATTGGACGACTTTTGTCAATCCCAAATCGTTCAAGGACAGGAGCGATTATTTCCGGGGGCAATTCCTTATTTTTGTCGCTTAAGGGGTCAATTGAGGGTGAAATAAGCACCTGAGGCAAATTAATATCAATGGCAAATGGTGGGGCAGAAAAGACAACTGCATCATATTTCTCAATGTATGACCTCAAGAAATTCATAATATCCTGTTTGGGCCTGGTAAAATCAACATGACATCTCCAGAGCCATTTCTTGCCAATCTCCTTTTTCTTTTCTACCAGGGCAATCGGCTGGGAGTCATGAATAAATAATATATCACCATAAAGATTCATCTCTTGAGCATTATCGCGGTTGGTCTCAAGAAAATATTCCAAATCTTGCGGGCTAATCTCGATATTTACCCCATGTAAGGCATTATGTATCTTTTTAGTGATACCAAAAAATCTTTCATTACCTTTGATGACATCCCATCTTGCATCAACACCGAGCTGTCTCAAAAGTGGAATTATGCGGGTAAGGATTTCAGCAACCCCGCCTCCTACGGCTGTAGAATTAATATTCTGGATAATTTTCCCTTGCAATCTTTGGGCTAAAAGAAATAATTCATCAATTGTCCCCTGTCCAACAATCGGTGTGTAATCGTTAATATTTACCATACTGTTTCACCATCCTGATAATTTTTTGCCGCAATCCTTCGAGGGTTATTGTATAAGGGTCAAGGTTCGAGATTTTTTGTGCCAGTTCTTTCTCTCCAATACCACCAAGCCAGGCAGAAAAATCGTTTTCTCCTTTTTCCAGACGCATGGGTGCTTCAAATATATGGAAGTAAAGTGAGTTGATGCTTATTTTTCCCAGTATTTCCACAAACTCGGTTAAATTGGAGGCAACATAGGGTGTAGGTAAAATAGCTGTCATACAACTCATAAAATGAAATTCCTCACCCTCCGGACAGTCAATCATCCGCTTCTCTTGCGCCAGATAATCGGTTAAAATCTTTATAAATGCTGAGCGTAAATCCTTCAATTTCTTAAAATCAATCACATTGACACTGGCAATTGCCTCACCTAATTTTTCTAAATTGAGAATATCTGTTAGCCAATAGGCGAAATCGTTTGGTGGCTCAGGGGAGAGATAATGATGCTGTTGGAGAAAACGATGGGTATGATAGTAAATAGAAGACAACGGGACATTCTTTATTCCTTCCAATAATTCAGTTTGATTTTTTGCCTTCAATCCCAGTAATTTTATCAGATGCACCCGTGTCCAAAAATAAAATGGATTCATTCAACCATCTCCTTAAGAAGTTTTACAACCTCTTTATAGTTCCTGAGATTATATCTTGCATAAGATGAACCAATTCCAACCTTGACAGAATATGCCTTTTGTGGAAGAACCTTGAAAAGGTCTTCGTCTGTCCAATCATCACCAATGGCTAAAACAAAATCATATTCATCCTTAGCAAGAAGATATGAGGCCGCCACACCTTTATTTATCCCTGAATTTCTTATTTCAATAACCTTACTGCCCGGCAATATTTGCAGGTCAATATTTGCCGTCAAAGAGGTCAAATCATCCATAAGTTCTTTTGCTCGTAGAGAGCCAAGTTCCGGGTCTGATGCACGATAATGCCAGACCAGAGAAAACTCCTTTTCTTCAATAAACGAACAGGGAAGCCTGTCAACATACATTTTAAGTAATGGTAACAACCTCGGCTTCCAGTCATTACTAAGTTGTTTTGTTAATTGCCAGCTTAAATCTTTTTCTTTTATCCATACCCCATGTTCGGCTATCAACCAGATATTCAATCTCTCAAACCAATTTGTCAGTGTCTCTTTATCGCGTCCACTGGTAATAATAATTTTTGTTTGAGGATATTCATTAATAAGTTTGAGTAGTTCTATAATTTTTTCATTGGGCTTTGCATCCTGTGGCTCTTTAGTAAACGGCATCAGGGTTCCATCATAATCAAGAAAGATAATCCTTGATTGAGCATTCTTAAAATCCCTGAGCAACACTTGCTCTTCTGAAAAAGATAATAACTTAACCACAAACCTTTTTCTTTTTTCAATCATATCCATTAATTCCTGAATAAAATCGCCTGCCCAACGGATAACATTATAATCACTTAATCTCTTTTGCATTATCTCATTTCGTCTTACTTGTTCCTGACAAGACATCTCTACGGCCTCTTCTAATGCCCTGGCTATTTCTCCTTTATGGTTTGGGTTGATAATAATTGCCTCAGCCAGTTCTTTTGCCGCACCAGCCATTTCACTCAAAATCAAGACACCCTTTTTATCCCTTTTGGTAGATACATATTCCTTGGCGATTAAGTTCATCCCATCCCTTAAGGGTGTAATCAAGGCAATATCACTCAAGATATACAAAGCCGTCAGCTGCTCAAAGGGTAGATTTTTATATTGATATTGTATTGGCGTCCACCCAATATCTCCAAACCTTCCATTTATCTTTCCGACGATTTCATCAATCTTATTCTTCGTTTTGGCATAACTTTCAACACCTATTCGAGATGGCACAACAATCAAAAGCATGGCTACCTTTTTATGCCAGTTGGGGTTTTTCTCTAAGAACAATTCATATCCCTCAAGCCGATTTAAGATACCCTTTGTGTAATCAAGGCGGTCTACTGAAAGAATAGTCTTTATCCCTCCAAAGTGTTTTTTGAGAGATTCAATTTCATCTTGAATCTGGATATTATCCTGTGCAGCAAAAAACTTTTCAAAGTTTATACCCATAGGAAAGGTATCTGCCTTCAGTATCCTGTCACCGGTGTTTATTTCACCAATATTGTTATCATGTCCCATGATCCGCAAGACACATCTTAAAAAATTCTGGGTATATTCTATGGTATGAAAACCAATTAAATCTGCGCCCAAAAGCCCTTCTAATATCTCTATCCGCCAGGCATTGGGCAAGAGCCGAAATATGTCGTAAGGTGGAAAGGGTATATGAAGAAAGAATCCTGTGGTTACCTCCGGCATCCTTTCTCGGACAAGTTTGGGCAAAAGCATAAGATGATAGTCATGAATCCATAAGATATCATCTGGCTTTAAGATATTAACAATTGCCTCTAAAAAATCTTCATTTATTTGTTTATAAGAATCCCAAAAATCTTCGTCGTAAACCGTATTGGCAGGAAAACAATGAAAGAGGGGCCAGATGGTTTTATTGCAAAATCCATGATAGAAATTCTCCATATTCTTATGAGAGATAAAGATAGGGTATGCCGAAAATTCAGAAAGACATCTTTGTTTAACCTCATCCTGAAGGTTCTTACTAATGGCCACCCCGGGCCAACCAGTCCAGATGTATTCAATCTTTGTGAATGAGGAGTCTTTGAGCGAATTAAGATAATCACTGATTCCGGTAATCAATCCGCCGGCACTCCTTTCAAATCCTATCTTCCCTTCTTTTTCTGTAACAGTAAAAGGTAATCTATTGGAAACAATAAACAACCTCATATTTCATTCCTCCTTTGGTGGTCAGACCCTAACATCCAAACCATGAATAATTGACACCAACTTTGTATAAAATTCACCTATCCTTCTTTACTTATATGCAGTGTCTGTGTTGGATAGGCAAACTCTATTCTTCGTCTTTCAAACTCTTCATTGATTGCAAAGTTGATTTCCTGTTGGGCATCCATATATTTATTATAGTCACCACTAAGAACATAATAAACTACCTCAAAGATAAGGCTAAAATCACCATATGAAAAAAAATGTGCCCGGTCAAACTCTGTATCCCTGGTGTTTTTTATAATATTTGCAATTATTGCCGGTATTTCTTTTAATTGCTGAGTAGTAGTTTGATAGGTAACACCGAGTCCAAAAACTACACGGCGTCTCTCCATTCTTTTATAGTTGCGGACACGGGAATTTGTAAGGTCACTATTGGGAAATATCAACTGTTCTCCCCCAAGGCTGCGGATACGCGTCGTTTTAATTCCAATATTTTCGACAACCCCCATGTAATCTCCGATAATAATAAAATCTCCGATTTTAAATGGTTTATCAAAGAGTATACAAAAATAACTGAATAAGTCACCTAATATCGCCTGAGCTGCTAAGGCGACAGCTATACCGCCAATACCTAAACCGGCAATTACAGTTAAAATCTTAAACCCTAAATTATCCAATAAAAAAGTAATACCTATACCCCATATAACTACTTTTAGGACAGGAAGTATTGCTTTTATACCTTGTCCTTCTGGTGTATCGGCTTCCTTCTTTGATAGATATGACTCAATTATGCAACTAATTATTGATACGGTAAAGCGAATACCGAAGAAGGTTAATAGTCCTATACCCAGTACCTGTATAACTCTAATTAATGCGGGATTTAGATTCAGGTTTTGTACTGACAGGTAAAAAGCACCCAAATACAATAGAGGAATTAATGATTTTTTAAATATACGGATAAAAAAATCATCTAAGGTAGACGCAGTTTTATCTGCCCATCTTTTAAGATGACGCAAAATGACATATTTAAACACCTTGATGGCTAATATACCTATGATAAGACCCAGTATAGAAAATATGTATGCCAAAATACTATTGTTCAAGAAAGATGTTTGCAAAATATCCTTTAACATATAATTTCCTCCTCTGCCCTATTCCGTTATAAAGCAATAGCTCATAACTGGTCCCTGAAGAAACCGGGGACAAGAAACCGGAGAAACCGGGAGGAGAAACCGGGGACAGCGCCCGTTTTTTACTGTTTCCGAGGTCTTCCTATAGCTTTTGGCTTTAATACTCGACCTAACAATTCTTCCAACCTTGTTACAAAAGGCTCATCTCCTACAGGACGACCAGTAGAGGTACATCCTCTAATCTCTTTTAATGTCCATTCTTCTTCCGGAATAGCAAGATATTTACCCCAATCATCTATGCCCTTAATTATAC
>Ga0210049_1000039_pt1 | contig 79778 bp, 84 predicted proteins | sample CryGeyCG2014_300_2_FD_183964 | JGI IMG/M metagenome (GOLD analysis project Ga0210049, IMG submission 183964) | Groundwater microbial communities from aquifer - Crystal Geyser CG06_land_8/20/14_3.00 (SPAdes) (version 2) | ecosystem: Environmental > Aquatic > Deep subsurface > Groundwater | place... | reverse complement strand
TAAAAGGATTTACAATAAATGCTAAATACGAAAATCTTGGTCCGAAAATGATTTCTTCAGGAGTGATTGATCTGGATAAGTTTAAACAAACATATGAGAAAAGCAGTCAGCCGTTAACTAAAGAGCAGCTGGAAATTTTGACTAAAGGATCAGATAAAAAAATCAAGATCGATCGTGACAATTCTTATTTTTTACTCAACTTTTTCTGGGCGGTTGGATTAAATAATAAATCAAAGGTTTTAGATGAAGGCGATATAGTCAAATACGGTGAAGGCAAAGTCGGTAATTTCGCTTCAACCGGCGGCTGGTCGCTTTCCAAAACCCAGCCGATGGACTACTATGCCAAAAGTGAATTAATTCCAATGATAGCAGAACAGGAAAGTTTGGTCCAGAAAGTGGCCTCAAATATTTACAGGCCTTGTTGTGATAATTCAACTGCTTTCCCGGACTGTAATCACGGCATGGCATTATTGGCAGTATTACAGTTAATGGCGGCAAATAATGCGACGGAAAAATAGATGTTTGAAGCAGCTAAGTATTATAATGCCTTTTGGTTTCCCAGTAACTATTATGATTTAGCGTTATACTTTAAAAATAAGGAAGGGAAAAACTTTAGTCAAGTTTCGGCAGAAAAGATTTTAAGTAAAGATTTTTCTTCCGCTTCCGGTTGGCAAATAGCTAAAAAATGGTTAATAGATAAGGGAATTGTCCAGCAACCGCCAAAAACCGGCGGAGGATGTGGAGTTTAAAAGTTATTATAGGGGTAGGGTAACCCGACCCGTACATAAAGTTTATAAAGAAATGCCATTCGATAAAATTATCGTTTTGATTTTCGGATTATTATCAATTTTATTTACCTATTGGTATTTTTTTATGAAAAAACAAAATACGGTTGAAGCGTCAGGGGAGGTTGATATCTTGGTTGACGGCGGCTATAAACCGGACAGAATTTCTATTCCTTTTGGCAAAACTACCAAATTGATTTTTGAAAGAAAAGATAGTAATAGTTGTTTGGAAGAAGTAGTTTTGTCAGATTTTAAAGTGAGGAAGTTTTTGCCGCTCAACGAAAAAACCGAGATTGAAATTAACCCTACGAAAAAAGGAGAGTTTGATTTTTCCTGCGGAATGGGGATGTTTCACGGAAAATTAATAGTTAAATAGAAGATTAGTTATGAGTTGCTTAGTTACTTAGCCAAACAAACTAAGTAACCAATTAACCAAGTAACCCATAACCAAGCTACTATCAATATGTTTAATTTTGAAAATCTTCAGGTATATCAGATGAGTATAGATTTTGTGAATTCAATTTATGAAATAACAAAGAAATTTCCCAAAGACGAACTATTTGGTTTAACCAATCAATTAAGAAGAGCATCAGTCTCAATTCCGTTAAATATTGCTGAAGGCTCAAGTCGTACAGGAAAAGATTTTAAACATTTTTTATCTTTATCAAGAGGTTCTTGTTTCGAATGTGTGGCGATTACATCAATTGCAAAAAAACAGAATTATTTAACTGAACTAGAATTTAATAAAATTTATCAAACTTGTTTATCACTTTCAAAAATGATTAGCAAATTAAAAAGTTTTTTATGAAATCAAGTAACCAACTAACCCATAACCAACTAACCCATAACCAACTAACCCATAACCAACTAACTAAGATAACTTTTGCCATAAAAGGAATGCATTGCGCCTCATGCGTTTATAGTAATGAAAAAGCCCTAAAGGCGATCCCCGGGGTGACTGATGCGGTTGTTAATTTAAGTACCGGTAAAGCAACAATTACAGCAACTGTCCCAATTGAAAGTAAAGCAATAAAAGATGCCGTAGCCAGTGTTGGCTATGAAGCAATGATTGAGACTGAAAAGTTAGGAGTTATAAGTTATGAGTTAGGTGGAGAAGAAAGGTTAGATGAAAAGATAAAAAAAGAAAAAATCAAAGAACTAAAAAATCTCCAGATAAAAACCACCATTAGTTTGGTTTTAGCCGGTTTGATCGTTTGGGGGAGCTTTCCTGGTCTAATGAACACGGCGCCGGTGATTTTGACCAAACTTTTTAACCAACTTTTACTGGCGTCAATAATTCAGTTTTGGGGAGCCTATGATTTTTACAAGGCAGCGATTTCATCTTTAAAACACCGCCTCGCCAACATGGATACTTTAGTTGTTATTGGAACAACCGTTGCCTATATTTATTCGGCGGCAGTAGTATTTTATCCTGGTTTTTTTGAGAGACTGAATTTAAAAGCTGAACCGTATTTTGACGTTTCTTCGGTTATTATCGGTTTAATTCTTTTAGGAAGATTTTTTGAAGCCAAAGCCAAAGCCGGAACCGGGGAGGCGATTAAGAAATTGATAGGATTACAGGCAAAAGAAGCGGTTGTGTTGCTGAAAGAAGACGACGATAGAATTAAATCAAAAGTTAAAAGTTAGAAGTCAAAAGTTAAATTCAAAATTAAAAAGTTTTAACACTTTTGACTTTTTACTTTAATTTTTGACTTTTGATTTTTGAATTTTAACTTGTAAAAGCATGATTGAACTAAAACTTCCCATCGATCAAATAAAAGTCGGAGATCTTATCCGCGTTCGGCCTGGAGAAAAAATTCCCGTTGACGGTGCCATTATTGAAGGAGAATCAGCCATTGATGAATCGATGGTAACGGGAGAAAGTATGCCGGTTGGCAAACATAAAGGAGATACTGTTATTGGGGCGACGATGAATAAATCGGGAAGTTTTGTTTACAAAGCTACAAAAGTCGGAAAAGAGACCATGCTTTCCCAAATAATTAAATTGGTTGAAGAAGCACAGGGGAGCAAAGCCCCAATTCAAAGATTGGCCGATATTATTTCTTCTTATTTTGTTCCCATTGTTATTATGCTGGCCATTTCAACATTTGTTGGTTGGTATGTTTTTGGACCGGCTGGCGGATTAGTTTTAGCAATGCTTAATTCGATTGCAGTGTTGATTATTGCCTGCCCCTGCGCCATGGGTCTGGCGACGCCGACTGCCATTATGGTCGGGACAGGAATTGGTGCCGAGCACGGGGTGTTGATTAAAGATGCCGAAAGTTTGGAGACGGCTCACAAAGTGAAGACGATTGTTTTTGATAAGACAGGGACGCTGACGAAAGGAAAACCGGAAGTTACCAACCTTGTCATCCTGAACGAAGTGAAGGATCTAGACGACGAAGTCGTCGTAAAAAAACAAAAAAACGCTACGCTAGATTCTTCGGTCGTTTCACTCCCTCAGAATGACCTATTGCGTATAGTTGCATCTGTTGAAAAAAATTCTGAACATCCTTTGGGCGAGGCGATTGTGAAAAAGACAGAAGAGGAAAAGCTTAGTCTTCGCAAAGTCGAAGGGTTTAGATCAATCACTGGAAAAGGAGTGGAAGGAATTGTTAATGGAAAAAAGGTTTATGTTGGTAAAACTTTAGATTCACACCCTACGGGTGTACAGGCTCAAAAGTTGTTAAATCAAGGGAAAACTGTCGTTTATGTTTATGTTGACGAGAAATTAGTTGGTTTGATTGCTATTGCTGATACAATTAAAGAAAGCGCTAAAGAAGCAGTTCAAATATTAAGAGATTTAGGGATTGAGATATTTATGATTACCGGAGACAATAAACAAACAGCTGAAGCGATTGGTAAACAGTTAGGAATAAAAAAAGAAAACGTTTTGGCTGAAGTGTTGCCGGAAGAGAAAGAAAAAAAGGTTAAAGAACTAAAATCTAAGATCCAGGATCTAAAATCTAAAATCGCTTTTGTTGGTGACGGAATAAACGACGCGCCGGCTTTGGCGGCCGCCGATGTCGGTATTGCCATGGGGTCTGGGACTGACGTCGCCATTGATGCGGCCGGAATCACATTGGTCAATAAAAATCTTATGTCTGTTGTTTCCACCATTCAACTTTCGAAGCAAACAATGAAAACAATTAAATTTAATTTATTTTGGGCTTTTGCGTATAATATAGTTTTGATACCGGTGGCGATGATGGGGTGGATCAGTCCGATTTTGGCCTCTGGAGCAATGGCGATTTCTAGCATTTCAGTAGTTACAAATTCGCTTTTTCTTAAAAAAGCAAAAATATAAAACCTATGTGCGGCGGATGCGGAAAACCAAAACCAGAGAAATAAAGTACGAAACCTTTTAATATTTTTTTAACTGTTTAATTCTTAATTGTTTATTTAACCTTTAACCGTTTAAGATTTAACTGTTTATTATATTATGGCTAAACTTAAGAGAACCACCATTTATATTAAAGGTATGCACTGTCCTTCCTGTGATATCTTAATCGCTGATAAATTTAAAGAAGAAAAAAATATTATTGAGGTAAAACCTGATTTTAAAAATCAAAGAGTAGAGATTTTTTATCACGGCAAGCTTAATAAGAACATTCTTAATCAGAAGATTAAATCTTTTGGTTATCAAATACTAGACAAAAAAGAAAGGAAAATTGACGATTTAGGAAAAGAGAGTTTATTTAAGAGAATATTTGATTTTATCGCTATTTCTGTCATTCTTTTAATTATTTATTTCTTTATTAAAGAATTGGATTTGATATCTGATTTTAATCTCACTGGGAATGTCAACTATCTAACCGTTTTTTTTATTGGGCTTATAGCTTCAGTTTCAACCTGTATGGCAACTTCAGGTGCGTTATATCTATCTTTGATAGATAAATCCCAAATCTCTCGCCCAAAGGGCGATCGTCCTTTGGGCGAAAATTCTAATTTATCTAAGGCAATATTTTTTAGTGCTGGTAGAATTCTTTCTTATGGATTTTTTGGATTTCTAGCAGGATTAGTTGGGCAAGTTTTAACTACTAATTTAAAACTTGGACCGGTTTTGACCTTGTTGGTAGCAATTTTTATGATTCTTTTAGGATTGGATATGGCAAGATTGTTGACGATTGGAAAGGTGATTCCGACGGGTTTTTTAAAAAAAATATTTGAGAGTCTTGAAGAAAGAATAAAAAAATATCCAAGAAAATTGCCGTTTTTGTTGGGAGCGATTACTTATTTTTTGCCCTGCGGTTTTACTCAGACAGTTCAGGTTTATGCTTTAGGCTTGGCTAGTCCGGTTATGGGTGCAATGATAATGATAGCCTTTGTTATTGGGACAATTCCTTCTTTGATTTTGGTGGGTACAATCAATAAATTGGTCAAATCAGGCGCCTATCTTTATTTTATGAAAACGATGGGAGTTTTGGTTTTGTTAATCGGCCTTATCTATTTTTCCAACTTTTTATCTATTAACGGCATAAACATCAATCCTTTCTCGTCAAATTCTTCAAATTCGAATGCCAACGTAAGGTTGGTTAATGGCAAGCAAGAAGTCGAGATGGAAGTGATCAGTTCAGGATATCAGCCCAACTACTTTGTTGTTAAAAAAGGGGTGCCGGTTAAATGGTTGATTAAAGGCGTTAATGTCTTTGGCTGTCAGGGATATTTTGTTGTGCCAAAACTCGGCATTTCGCAGACTCTTCAGGAAGGAGAAAATATTTTTGAGTTTACTCCTGATAAAACAGGAAACATCAATTTTTCCTGCGGTATGGGTATGTATCGGGGGATAATTGAAGTAAAGTAAAAATTTACCAAATCAATCTCCTTCTTCCGGCTCAGGCAGATCTTCTTCTTCACAACCGCCAATAACCGTAACCAAATGGTAGAGGAAACAACCGACGACTAATAAATTTAAAACCAGCATTACTAGTGTCATATCTATCCTCTTAAATAAATAAATCAATAATAAGAAAACTCCATTGTATCGTTTGTGAATAACTAACTAACAATATTTCTAGCTGAGATTTTAATCCGATAAGCGTTTCCATATTCTTATTAACTTTTATTTTGATTTTAGAGCATAAGAAAATAAACTGCTTGAGTGGTGTCTTACGGTATTCTGAAGATTCTGATAAGGTTAATATATCCTATAGTTGATTAAAACCGTTAAAAATTGTAAAATATAGCGCTGTAATTTATTTACTCATATGGTGAGAGAGAGAAAACTAATAGTAGAGGAAATAGAAAATTTGAAGATGGTACTAAGTAAATATCGCATTGATACAAGCGGCTGGGGTCAAGGAACAACGAAAACAGTTGAAAACCTTCTAGAAGAAATATTGAAGGGCGAATCAATTTTGGTTGAAGATAAGAATGGTTTATTAAGAGTAGTTCGATATTCAAGAGTTTATGTTTATTATATTGATGGCGACCACGAATATCAGTTGATTGAAGACAGACAAGAGTTTGCCAATGGTAAAGTAAGAAGAAGAGGTTTTAAACATCTGTCAGAAAAATGTATCCTAAATCAACCTCCACAAGAAGCAGCAAGAGAAGGTGTCGTCAAAGAACTCAGTATTACTACACCTGTTCATTTAAAATATATAGGTCAAGGAAAAGAAGCAATAACAAGATTTCCAAGCTACCCCGGACTAAAGTCTTACAGTCATTTCTTTAACTTTAAAGGTTATTTAGACCCTTCTCAGTATAGTCCTGCCGGTTATCAAGAAGTCACCCCTAAAAAAACTACTTATTTTGTCTGGAAACAAATTAAATAAAATCTATGAATATAGAAAGTCGTTTCAGACAGTCAGACGATCTCTTATCAAGACATGAGTTTTTAAAACTTGAACGTCGATTAATACCCTATGCTGACGCTCTGGAAAAAACTGGTTTTGATAGGTTGATACCCTTATTAGATAGAAAGGTTGAACAAAGAGTGTTTCGAGGACTAGAACAGTGTTTGGTTCAGGCGCTAGGTAAGTTAAATCCTTCAAATCAACCCAGTCAAAGAACGCCAGACGAGGAAAAAAATATTAGATTGGAAATACAAGAACTAATGAAAAAATATGCAGAACAACACGGTATGGACCCAAAAATGATGCCAACGATGAAAGTGATTCCTCCAGACAAACTTTATGGACTAGCTGCTCCCCTTAATCTGTTTCCTGAATCAATGTGGATGATGACTGATTTTGGTAGAGCGATTCATGTCCTTAAAAACAATTATCCCGATCTTTATTTATTTTTATATGCTGGAAGAGCGAGAGAATCAGAGGGCACCAAGTCACGTTATTTCCGAAGAGACATTTTACCGGAAAAATCTTACCGTCTTCAAGTTTTATCTAGCGGTGAAGAAACTCTTAACACTGACTTTGATTTTTTAGCCGTCACCTCATCAGTAACACCTAACAATAGACAGATTGCCAGACTATTACAGGAAAAAGTTTTTAGAAAAAGTATTGGTAATTTTGCCGAGGTTAAGCAAGGCACCAGTCGTCCGGGTTTTGAAAGAGTTGATTTTGGAATCCCAGGCGCTTTAGAACATGATGAAGAAGGTATATTACGACTTGTAAAAAGTACTTCTTTTGGGCATGTTTTTTTTCCTGGTTTTGAAGGTGTCTATAACCAAAATAATCCATTATTACCATTTCTAATGGCTAATGCTAGAGTTGACATTCCGATCTTATTGATCCCTCATCGTGGTAGAGACGGGCCGGTTATGATATGGGGATTAGCGGTTGATTTCTTTCGAGGCTTTGAAGACGTTGCTAGATCTAGATTAATGCAACAATTGTGGTTGGGGCATCATTTTTCGGTCGCATTTTATCCTTTTCCAGAATTTACCTTTCCCATCCGCTTCCCGCAACAATTATTCTTTAATTTAAGATATTTATTTCGCACGATAGCCTGGGGTGATAAACAGCTAATCGTGAGAACCAACTGTCCGACTCTTGAAGAAGATTTACACAATAGCAAGCTAAAAGATCTTGCTCGAGCGACCCAATTTTATTTAACAAATCATGTTATCTATTCATTAGCTTTTGAAGCAGCCGCCGATAAATATTTTATGGGTACATTTGAACAAAGATTAAGATCGGGATTTTCTTTGCTTGAGGATATTGCCATGGCGTTGGATGGTGATCCGATAGCGACGATACTACGATTGCTTCCTGCCGGTCATTGTTTCACAGAAAAAGAGCAGGTTTTTGATACAAATGTCAACATATATGGTCTTGGGATAATCGATAAAAAAGGCATATGGCCTGTCTTAGGGCAGAGGATAGAAGAGAATCCTGAGCTTGAGAAGAGATTGGTTAGTCGTCTTAAAGCCTTTATTGAAATGATGAATCTAGAAGAAAAAATTAATGTTTTGACTAATCTAATTCTAACATTAGAAAGAAATGAAAAAATTAGACCAGGCTCAGTAGACACAGATCGACTATCGAAATTAAGCCAAAGAAAAGATTTATACTCAGTTTTGAAAAAATATATTTTAGACAAAGAACCATCTTTAAAAAATATTGAATTTGGTAGAAAATTATTTTTTGATTTTTTATTTGAAATCGCAGGTGGTGATCCGACAAAAGTCCTTGAATTACTTCGACCGGTTTGGTGCAGCGAGAAAGACTGGGGTGATATTTGTAAACGGAAAAGATATATTGAGGGATTAATAGAAATTGATGACCGGTTTAGGAAGCTAAGACCGCTCTCGGAAAGGAACATAAAAAGAACTAAAGACGTAATGACTTCATTTAACCAACCGTTTACTTTATTGGATGTAGCCAATCGCTATGAACTTCGGTTTAATGGAAGGTGTAAACGTCTACCCGAGATAATAGAAGCGATAACAAAAGAAGGTTTAATTATTGAATTAAAGATTCCCGGACTCTGCTCACTTTATGGACCATTAAAGATTATGGATAAATTAGGAGATCCAGTAATGTTCCTTAAAGAGAGAGTTAGACGGTTTTTAAGAGATTTTCCTCATAGTACTTATGAAGAATGGCGTAGGTTAGAAGAAGCTGTAGGACTTAAGTATGATGTTTTTTATTGGTTACAAAGGGAGATAGAAAGCGAAGAAAAACAAGAGAACAAAACTTAGTAAATAAATTAAGGATTGGAGAAACTAAAGCCGCGCTTTTTTAAAGTAACTAAATGTTTCGAAGGAAAACCCAAGTGATCAAGTTTTTTCCTTAAGATCGAAATAGTTTTATCGATTGACCAATCAGAATACTTATCAGGATAGAGTTTTCCCCAGATCGCTTCGGCTACTTGATCTCGCGTTACTAACTCATTCTCATGGTTAATAAAATATACTAAAAGCTTGAACTCTTGATAGGAAAATTTATCCTCACAGCTTTGTCCACCATAGTGAAGTTTCTTTGTGCTTGCATTGTATATTAGCTTATGTTTGGGTAGTTTACTCTTTACAAACTCTTCAAAAAGGGTTCCAAATACACAATATTTTTTATCAGCAGATTTTTTGACCAGTCCTAATTTTAAAAAATAATTAACTTCTTCTTTTTGTGATGCGACAAAGTTACCCGTTGTAACAATGGCGGTGATTGCGTCTCTCTCTTTTTCATTAAAATTATTCCAGATATTCAGACAGACGATTTTTATTTGATCATTATTAAGTAAATAAGATTCTAGTTTTTTTCTTTCTTTTAAGTTTTGTTGACCGTTATTATGTAGGACATTGAGAGAATATTTTAATAATTGCAGATAGCCCCCACATGTTTTATATAGGATTTGGCTTAATTCCTTAGAAACGTTAAAATTAATTTTTTTACCAAAGTAATTTATCAAATAATCCGTGTCCTTCTCGGCTAATAAAGGAAAATATCTGATGTTTTGAGAGATGACATATCTAAGATTGGAGAGTTTCCTGAGAATACTTTCATCAACAAGATTAATCGTTGATAAAACCAAGTAAGATATTTTTGACTTATCAATTGATATAATAGATTCCAAATTAAGGTAAATGCTGGGCGGAAGAGAAAAGGTAAATTCAAAGTCATTAAGGACAATCACAATATGCCAATCTTCAGCAACCAGATTCTCCAGGTTTTTTTTAATAAGAATTAAAGGATTCTTAATAAGAGAGTCAGAAATAACTTTAATTTTTTTGTCTGTCATTTTAGGAATTAAATTATCAAGAATTAAACGAAGATAAGCTTCAGACGATACATTTAAGACTTCATCAGGATCGACATAGACAAAAATAGTTTTATTATAAAGGTTACCAAAAACTTGTTTAATAACGTCGACTTGAGATAAAAAATATTTATAAACAGTTCTTTTTCCGCCTCCGCAGGTGAACATACAACAAACACTTTCAGCTTTTTTTAGTAGCGTTAAAATCTCTCGAGCAAATGTAGTCAAAAATTTTTCTGGTAAAGTAACCGAACCGTTAGTTTTCATTCAGGATTTTCAGAATTTGGTAAGGTTGAGATATTTTAATACCTCAATAAAATAAAGTCAAGGGTATTCAGGAATTTCAGGTTTTGGTGAGATACCGCTCAAGCAAATGATTGCACCCTCTCTTAAAATAAAATCATTATTAATTATCAATATCAAACTATGAAATATTTATCGACACAGTTTTTACGAAATAGCAAGATTTTTTCTTCAAAGTTATATGAATTATATTTATGGCGTGAAGCGGTAAGATCATCAAGATCTCATTTACGAAAACGAAAAAATTCATTATTTCGATCTAATATTTTTTTAAGTTTTACCTAAACTTATGGAACCAACAGGATTTTTGTTTCTTCTTCTGATATATTTTATATATATAACTAGAGTTTAACAATTCTCCAATATGAAGAAAAATAAATCTATCGGTAATGCGTTGGTAATTGTTTTTATATTAATTATTGTACTGGGAGGCTATTCTTTCTTTAGACTACGTTTTTTATCAAAAGAACGGTCGGCGGCCGTAACAGTCCCTCCGGTTTCCGCTGAAGACCATATTCTTGGATCAAAGGACGCCCGGTTAGTTTTAATCGAGTACTCTGATTTAGAATGCCCGTATTGTAAAAATTTCCACCAGACAATGCAGCAGATAATGAAAGAATATGGTGATAAAGTCGCCTGGGTTTATCGTTCCTATCCATTATCTTTCCACCAAAACGCCAAAAAAGAAGCGGAGGCGGCTGAGTGTGCGGCTGAATTAGGTGGTAATGAGGCTTTCTGGAAATATATTGATACTATTTATGAAAGAACCAGTAGTAACGGCACTGGCTTTGCCTTGGCAAAACTGACGCCTTTAGCTAAAGAGATTGGTTTAAACGAAGATAAATTCAAACAATGTCTTGATAGCGGGAAGTATGCTCAATATGTCCAGCGGGTCGAGGCGGGTGGTGTGAAGGCTGGTATTCAGGGGACTCCGGGAACAATTATAATCGCCAATAATGGTAAAAAAGATATCATTCCCGGCGCTTTACCTTATGATCGAGTAAAGGCTCAACTCGATGCCCTACTTAAATAGTTTAAATAGCCTCAATGTATCAGGGACGAATAGAAATGCTATAATATATATATGAAAGTCCCGAAGAAACTGCAGCCGGTTTTGTGGTCGACCGATGTGTCAAAATTAGACTGGCAGAAGGATAAATACTACATCATTCATCAGATATTGATCTATGGAAATTTTGAAGAATTAAAATGGTTATTCAAGCATTATTCCAAAAATAAAATAACTGAAGTTTTTTTACAACCTTATAAAAATTATCCTAAATATATTTTTTACTTTGTTAAAAATTATATTCTTAATTTAAAGAATATTAATATTAATGAAGACGATTATGTTACCTCTATTCACGGACCAATTAGACAAAGAACGCCGCCTGGTTTTTCAACAACTCAAAGCATTTGAGAATAATTTTGTATTGGCTGGCGGAACAGCTATAATGCTCCAAATAGGACACCGTTTATCATATGATTTTGATTGTTTTTGTGAAACTTGGGAATTGCCTCAAAATATTTTGGCAAAAATTCACAAGGTTTTTGGTCATAAAATACATCTTAAATTAAAGACATCTGAAATGATTACTGTGTCTACTGAACAAAAAATTGATGTAAGTTTTGTTTCTCATCCGTTTAAAATACTTCGGCCAGTGGTAAAAACCGATTCAATCGGACTATTTCATTTGGACGATCTAGTAGCAAGTAAAGCTTATACGGTCGGTCGCCGTAATACTTGGCGAGACTATGTTGATCTATTTTACTTTATGAAAAATAAAATATATACTCTTGATAAAATTGTTAAATTAACAAAACAGAAATTCGGCGGTGAATTTAATGAAAAATTATTTATGAGCCAAATTTCATATTTTGGCGATATTAACATTGTCCCAACGGTATTTTTAAAAGAAAAATATACTGATGACGAGATAAAATCTTTTTTTGAAAATGAAGTAAAAAAATATTTAAAGAAGATAATAAAATAATCAACTTTTTCTTTCAATATGAGTTGTTGATTCCCCTCCTATAAATTCCATCGCTGCTTTGATATTTTTCTGACTTTTTAAACCCTGCGGCATAAATAATATCCTTTCTTCAGATATTAATCTGCTTAAATAAGATCTAGCCCAATCAAAATCTGGTCTATTTAAGAATGTCAAAGGATTGTTTCCAAAAACAATTAAACTAACATTGTCAGGAAATTGACTAAAATAAGCGGTATTGATGTCAGATTACCTATCAGCTAGATATAAGTGTTTTGGAGAATTAAAGATTGAGATAGCTGATAATGAATAGTATCGATTGCCGAGCCCCGTGTCAGGATGTCTTCGCCGTAAATCGATAGGTCAGGTAACTGGTTGTCTTCCAAAAATAAATCCAAAATCCCGACTCTTCTTAATTTATCTTCTGCGACCAGTTTGGGATTGCCAGAAAGTACTCTAAAAGGAATTTTAAGTTCATTTTTTATCTTCATTAACAACTCAATAATGCCTGGATTAGGTTCGTATTTAATATTTCTCTCCTTAACAAGTTCTAGATAATAATTAACGGACCGTTTAATGATATCTTTTGCTACTGGCATTAATTCATTAATTTCTTGGTTTTTTTTAAAAACAACCTGTTGAAATAATGAAAAAGGGTTTGGGCAAAGTCTATCTATCACCCAACCTAATTCCATTTGAAATCTATCCCACAAAAAATCGGTAGGAGGTTGGTATTGACTTAAAGGTTTTAGTTTATTTTGTTGTCTATACTTTTCAATTTGTTTAATAATAAATGCTATTCTTAAGGCAGAAGGACTATCTTTTTCAGGGTGTTTAGGCAGTATTACTCCCTCGATATCCACTTTCAAAACATCAGGTTTTTGTAGCATATTAACTCAATTTTACCAATTAACTTCTCGAGCGGGGAGGCCAGTAATTTATTTTAGTCTCCTGTCTAATTCGTAAAACTTCTCCTTGACTATTAACCAATGAATCGATTGTACTGGCTCCTTCGATTTTATCTCTTTCTTGATTATATCTGCCATATTTCATCCAAATAGGTAACAAATCAAGACATTGTTCTTTTGCTGCTTTTATTCCCCTTTCAATTATTTCCGGCTTATCATCAATTAGAGTTAGCTTAGGCTTAACTACAGATATCATAGAAATTAATTCTTCTAAACCAAGCTTATAGGTGTCGACCAAAACAATTGGTGATGGTTTAGTAACTGAAGAAATTTGTGCTAGTTTTTCTTTTATCAATCTATAACCATCTCGTTGTAATCTGTCCATATGATGATACTCAGGAGAATATAAAGTGTCCTTCAAATCGGTTTTTTCGATTTTTTGTCTTTGAGTTCTTAAAGCTCCGGCAGTATATACGATTAATAAATCGGACTCTTCAGCTAGATAAGAAGAAAATTCTCTTGCTTCTTTCATAAGAAAATTATTTAATTCCATTGAAGTTATTTGTTCCAGTAAATCTTTTTGGGATAAGCCAAATCTTCTTGATAGACTTAACGCGAATTCGGAAAATGAAAGAATCCCCCTAGATTTTATATGCGATTCATAAAGTTCTTCAATCGCTTCGCTTGAAATATTTTTTTGTTGTTTTTGATAAAAACGGGCAAGCTTTGGAAACAAAGCTTTTTTAAACTCTACGGCATCAAACAGAACATTGTCTAAATCTATTATGGTAACTTTAGGCGCTACAATCATTTACCTATTATACTATGGATTTGAAGAAAGACCTTACTTACTAGATAACCAATTAGTGCTCCAACGACTACATCCAAAAAATAATGGCAACCAAGGTAGATTCTTGAATAACTTATTAATATTGCTACCAAGTAATAAAACCAGCGCCGTTTTTTGTCAAAATAAGATAGAATACAAGCGGCGGCAAAAGAAGAAGCGGCGTGGCCGGAGGGGAAGGAAAAGTCGGCGGGACAGCTAGAAATGTTAGGGGTTAGGTGGTAGATGTTAGGTGGAAAAATCGGGCGGGGACGGCGGATGATATTTTTAATAACGAAGTTAGTTAAAGTCGCAGTGATTAGAAGACTAATGGTAAAGCATAAAAGAAACTGTTTGTCTTTTTTCTGAATTCCCGGGTGCTTCCTTTCTTCAAAAAAAATAAGAAAGGCAGCAATCAAAAGCCAGATGACAACAGAAATTCCCTTTATTGAAAAAAAAGAAAAAAAATAGGAGAAAAAAACGTTATGAGGAATAATGGTTTGTAGTAAGACGGTTGTGTAGAGATCGAATTTTAACACTGACGACATTCTATTATTATATAATAAGGTCTAACTCGATTAGGGTCAAACCTTGGAATATGCAAAAAATAAAAATGGTTATCTTCGATTTTGACGGTACAATCGCCGATACGTTGCCTTTTAGTTTTAAGAACGTTATAAAAATAGCCAGAATTCTAAAAATAAATAATCTTAGTGAAAAACAAATTATTAAAGAAATAAGAACAAAAAGTTATCGAGAACTGATGACCTTGGGTGGTATGAAATTATCTTGGTTTAAGCTGCCTTTGATTATGGGAATCATCAGAAAAATGCAGGAAGAACTATATGGGGAAATAGAGACGATAAAAATATTTCCTGGCATTAAAAAACTCCTTAAAGATTTGAAAAAAAGAGGTATTAATTTGATGATTTTATCTTCTAATTTGGAAAAAAATGTCAAAAAATTTCTACTGGTTAACCAAATAGACTTTTTTGATTTTATTGACTGCGGTAGCCATATTTTAGGAAAAGCGGCTGCTATTGATAATCTATTAAAAAAAAACAATTTTAAAGAAGAAAAAACTGTTTATGTAGGTGACGAGATTCGTGATATTGAGGCGTGTAAAAAAATCAAGATGAAGATAATCGCCGTTTCTTGGGGATTAAACAAAGCACATATTCTAAAAAAATACGGCGCTGATTTTATCGTCTCCAAACCTTCCGAAATCCTTAAAATCATTTCCAGCTAACTTGTTATACCAACCTTCTCTTGACCGAAGCGGTCGGTATTAGGTTGGTTTAGCGCTCCAAAATAAGCCAAAAATACCTTTTTGTAGACTATAGTCTATAGACAAATGAATTTATATGAACTATAAATTTTTTAAAGTTAATAATTTATTACTAAATCTATGAAAAAATTTCCCGAAGGTAAAATATATCACGTGTTTAATAAAAGCATTGCCAACTATCCAATATTTAAAGACCTAAATAATTCACAAAGATTTATTCAAGTGTTAGATTATTACAATAACCTGCTAGTTCAATCTAATTTAGGAAATTATTTAAAAACTAATAAAAATTATTCACCAGAATTACTAACAGTTAAAGACGACAGATTAATTAAATTTTTAGCTTATTGTATTATGCCTGACCATTATCATTTATTAATTGAGATTTTAAAAGAAAATTGCCTTTCAAAATATATTAATGATATAGAAAACAGTTATTCCAGATTTTTTAACATAAAATTTAACAGAAAAGGGCCATTATGGCAGTCTAATTTTAAATTCATACTAATAAAATCTAATGAACAACTTCTTCATATTTCTCGTTATATTAACATAAATCCTACTACAAATTATTTAGTAGAAAAACCAGAAGATTGGATTTTTTCCTCTTATAAATATTATTTGAATAATAATATTCTAAAAAATTATTTAACAGAAATTTCGATAAACGATACCGATTCATATAAAAATTTTTGTGAAAATAACATTGATTATCAGAGAAAATTAAAATTAATAAAAAAGCTCATTATGGAGTAATTTTAGATTGTTATGCCAACACGTTTTTGACCGAAGCGGTCGGGAAAGAATAGCTGTGAGGCTTTAATTATATACAAAAATCTTATTTTTTCCACAAATAATTTTTTCTTTGCTTTTTAGGCTTTTTACCGGGTACATGTAAGAAACGATGGAAAAATTTGAAATTTTAAATTTTAAATTTGGAATTACTCTTTCAAGAAACCAGGGAGAAATATAAAGATAGAAAGTTAAAAGTGAAAAGTTAGAAGTTAAAAGTTTTTTGTAATTCATTTTAAAAATATCGCCAAAGACGATTTTTATATTTTTTCTGTTTGGGTGGAAAAGGTAGCGGATATTCATTATTAAAATTAAAACTGGGTTAATTTCCACGGCCACAAACTTAGTGTTTAACTTTCGTTTATAAGCTTTTTTTGCCGCTTCAAAAATGACGATGCCATCGCCGGCGCCTAAATCTAAAACCGTTTGATTATTCTTCAAACCAAGGGCTTTGACGATCAGAGGCAGATCTTTTTTATTAGTAGGAAAGTAGGGAACAGGAGAAAGTTGGGGAAAAGAAAAAAGAATAATTATGATCAATGTTATTACTAGCAGTGAGATGATTAATATCATTTCAGTTGGAAACGGTTATTGGAGTAATTACCAATGTGGGCGAGGAGGGAGTCGAACCCTCACGGCCGTTGCGACCACTAGTTTTTGAGACTAGTCTGTATACCAGTTTCAGCACTCGCCCAAGCAAAAGAATTTAATAAATTATAACATTTTGTGTTTGACTAATTCGATCAACTTTGATTAAAATATATCGTTTCATGAATAAAAAACTTTCCTTCCTTTATCACATCGGCGAAGCAATTACCCCGCTAGACGGAAGAAATAAACACAAGATCAGAGAACTCTCTTATTTCTTTTCCGAAAAAGCCCTGGATAAATTTCGTTTATTGATCGAATTAAGCTACCTAAAAAAACTTTCTCAATACAAAGTGATAAGAAGATTGACTAACAGAGAACTGACTACAATTTTTCGAAAAATCAAAGCATTTAGCCTTAAAGATTACGAAAAAATCAGAGAGATTGAAAAAAAAACCAACCATGATCTTAAAGCGGTGGAAGAGTTTATCAGAGATAGTTTAAAGAAGACATCGCTAAAGGATGTCGTCGAGATGATTCATTTTAGTCTAACTTCGGACGACATCAATAATTTAGCTTACGTCTTAATGATTAAGGGGAGTTTGAAGAAAATCATTATTCCTGAATTGGAAAAAATCGAAGAGAACCTAAAAGAAAAATCAAGAAAATATAAAAATATTCCTATGTTGGCTCGTACTCATGGTCAACCGGCCGCGCCAACGACTGTAGGCAAAGAATTTCTTGTTTACCGTCAAAGATTGAAAGAGGAAATTAAGATACTGAAAAATTTGCTGTTTAAGGGAAAACTGACCGGCAACAGTGGCAATCTTAATGCTCATAAATTTGTTTTTCCTAAAATCAATTGGCTAAAGTTTAGCGAAGAGTTTATTGCCTCTCTAGGTTTAGAACAGGATTTGGTAACCACGCAAATAGAGCCTTACGATAGTTTAATAAGAATTTTTAATTCATTATTGTGCATTAACAACATTCTTCTGGGATTGTCGATCGATTTTTGGTATTACATTAGCTTGGGATACTTTAAACAAAAATTAATTAAGACTGAAGTTGGTTCCACCGCGCTACCTCATAAAATTAATCCAATTTATTTCGAAGGAGCCGAAGGAGGATTCGGGATTGCCAATAGTCTACTTGAGTTTTATTGCCGTAAACTTTCATATTCAAGGCTCCAGAGGGATCTTTCAGACTCTACGGTTCGTCGTTCATTTGGTATTGCTTTTGGCTACTGTCTCTTATCATATCAAAGTATTAATGAGGGATTAAATCGGATTGAGGCTGATTATGACAATATAAAATATGATTTAACCAGACATCCGGAGGTGATTTCCGAAGCGATTCAGAATTTTCTTAGGACAAAAGATTATAAAGACGCCTATGATAAAACAAAGAAATTTTTTCGAGGAAAAGATGTCGATCTGACTAGTATAAAAAAGTTTATCAAAAACTTTAAACTAGAAGAAGGAGACGAAGAAAAATTGATTGGTTTATTACCGGAAAAATATACCGGTTATGCAGAAGAGATAGTGAATAAATTTTTAAATATTAAACAGTTAAAGGTTAAAAAACTATTAAAGATTAAACGGTTAAACACTAATAATTCGTTTAATATTTAACTGTTTAAAAATTGTTTAATCTTTAATATTTAAAATTTAATATTTTTATGACGCTAAAGTTTCCATTAATCATAGTCGGTTCTCAGTGGGGTGATGAGGGAAAAGGAAAAATAGTGGATTTATTAGCGTGCCAAGCTGACTACGTTGTCCGTTATAATGGCGGTAACAACGCCGGTCATTCAGTCGTTGTCAACGGCGAGAAGTTTAAGCTTTCCCTTATTCCTTCAGGGATACTCCATAATAAAAAATTGTTTTTGGCCCAAGGAATGGTTATCGACCCCAAAATATTAATAGAAGAGATAGAACTTTTTGAAAAGCGAGGAGTAAAAGTTGATCTAATGATTGATCCACGAGTTAATATTGTCATGCCTTATCATAAAGCCCTGGATGCCGCTACAGAAGTCTGGAAAGGAAAAAAAGCCACCGGTAGTCTTCATCTGGGAATAGGGTATTGCTATGAAGATAAGAATAATCGTTCAGGTATACGTTTCGAAGACCTAATTTCACCAGACTCGTTAAAAGAAAGATTAAAGACTATCTTTCCTTTAAAAAAATTGCGAATTGAAAAAATTTTCGGACAGAAATTTAACTTGAGTATTAATGATATATATAATGAATATTTTAATTATGGTAAAAAATTAAAAAAGTATTTAGGTGATGTATCTAAAACTATGCAGGAAACTCTTTTTCGCCCCACTTCGCTCTCTGGGCTTCGAGGGGCAAAAAGCACAAAAGTGCTTTTTGAAGGCGCCCATGGGACGTTTTTGGACGGTATTTTTGGCACATATCCTTATACTACCGCCGTTTATACTATTGCCGGTGGCGTTTTTCCTTATGTTGGCCTACAACCACAAAAAATTTATTCTCTTGGTATTGTTAAATCTTATACAACCAGAGTCGGTAATGGATCGTTTCCGACCGAACTTTTTGGTAAAACCAGTGAAAAAATTAGAGAGGTGGGAGAAGAGTTCGGAACGGTTTCTAAACGTCCTCGTCGTTGTGGTTGGCTGGATCTATGCTTGGTACGAACCGCTATTCGTTTAAGCGGTTTTGATTACTTATCAATAACCAAGCTTGATGTTTTATCAGCAGTTAAGAAAATAAAAATCTGCGTTGCCTACAAAATAGGTCGGAAAGTCATTAAAGAAGTGCCGGCAATGATGAATGAATTTTCAAGATGTCAGCCGGTTTATAAAGAGTTTAAAGGATGGAAAAAAGATATTTCAAAGATTCGAAAGTTTAAAGAGTTGCCAAAAGAGGCGCAAATTTATATTAAATTTATTGGAAAACAACTAAGGGTTCCGATTAAAATTATTTCTGTCGGAGCAGAGAGAAACGCAAACATTAAAAATTTCTAATTTATGAAAATTCCAGAGGGTTTGACTTACGATGATGTTTTACTTGTTCCTCAAAAATCTTATATTAATCATCGATTCGACATTTCTTTAAAAACTAAATTAACTCGGAATATCAATCTCAATATGCCTTTAATCTCGGCCAATATGGATACGGTCACCGAAGCAGATATGGCGATCGCCTTAGCCAGAGAAGGAGGAATCGGTATTATTCACCGATTTATGACGATTGATGAAGAAGTTGAACAGATAAAAAAGGTCAAGCGTTTTGTCGGTTTTGTTGTGGGAAATCCTTACACCGTCGGTCCGCGGATGAGCTTAAAAGAAGTCATTGATAAAGCGCGAAAGGCGTCAATCAATGGTTTTATGGTTGTCGATGAAAAAAATAAACTATTAGGAATATTAAGTAAACGGGACTATTCTTTTGAAGCAAATCTCAATAAAAAAGTCGGCCAACTGATGACGCCTTTAAAAAAATTAATCACCGAAAGAGTTGATATTAAACTCAATGAGGCAAAAAAGATTTTCCATCGGTATAAAATTGAAAGACTGCCTTTAGTTAATCGGCAAGGAAAACTTGAGGGATTAATTACGGCCAGGACGGTGAGAAACTTTGAAAAATTTCCTTATTCCACTAAAGACTCTCACGGGAGATATTGTGTTGGAGCCGCGGTTGGAGTAGTCAATGATTACCTGGATCGGGCTGAGGCGTTAGTTTCTTCGGGTGTTGATGTATTAGTGGTTGACGTTGCCCATGGTCATAACGAAATTGCTCTAAAGGCCGTTTCTCAATTGCGAAAAAAGTTCAAGAAGATCGATCTAATCGGTGGTAATGTGGCGACGGCCGATGGAGCGAAAGATTTAATCGCTCGAGGAGTGGATGCGGTGAAGGTCGGGATTGGCCCGGGCGGTCTTTGTACTACAAGAGTAGTCACTGGAGTTGGAGTTCCTCAATTTACCGCGGTTTCGGAATGTTCAAAGTTCGCTAAAAGAAAAGGAGTGCCGATCATTGCCGACGGGGGAACCAACTATCCGGGAGATCTGACAAAAGCCTTAGCCGCCGGTGGTTCGACCTGTATGTTAGCCGGTTGGTTTGCCGGCACCGACGAGAGCCCGGGTGGAATAATCTTAAGAAACGGCGCTAAATATAAAATTCATCGTGGTTCAGCCTCTTTTTTGGCGACGGCCGATCGAAAGATTGAGTTAGAAAATCATACAGAAAAACAGTTAAATACCATTGTTCCGGAGGGGATTGAGGCCCTAGTTCCTTATAAAGGAAAGGTGGCCGATGTCATTTATCAACTTTTAGGGGCGTTGAAGAGCGGGATGAGTTATTGTAATGCAAAAACGATTCCCGAGCTTTGGAAAAACGCCAGATTTATCAAAATCACCGAAGCCGGTTTCCGTGAAAGCAAATCACATAATATTCAGGAGATATAAAAGTCTATAAAGTTCGTAAAGCTTATTAAGTTTATAAAAATCAATATTCAGGAGAAAAGTTTAAATAATAAACACGATGGAAAAGCAAATGAGATCTTCTTATCAGAAAGGTAAAATGTTGCTTAAGTTATTAAAACAACATAATTTCTTATTGGCAAAACGCCTTGTTATCCATGGCGACAGTCGAAATCTTTTTACGGTTCATGATCCTTCACTTGAAAAAGGAAAACAAGAAAGAAGAGCTCAATTTTTTATCAGCCTTCCGCCAATATTGGCTGAGTTTTTGCCGGGCAGTCTCTTGGCCACTAGATTCATTGAACAACTTTTTAAAAAAGAGGATGGTTTTTCTATTAAAATTTTTTATGACTCTTTTGACCCTGTTCCTTGTCACATTGCTTGTTTGGCTAATGAGAATGGAGCGACTGATAAACCGGAAAAGAGAGCTCAATATCAAAAATATCTTTTCCAACTAAGTAAAGTATTGATTAAGAAACGTTCGCAATATAACCTAAGGATAATAGAAGACTGTCTTGCCTCCGGTGATTCGATTGTCGGTGTTTTATCTCTGTTTTACCAATACGATAGATTATCGATAGTTAATAAAAAGGTAAGAATAGACGTCATCGTTGCCACACCGCAGGGAATTGCCGTCTTAAAAAGATTTGCCAGGGATAATCAGATAGAGATAGAGATTAACGTCGGTTATCTTGGTCTTGGTTTGTCAGAGGGTGAAAGTATCAGAAAATATGTCGGAATAAAAAAGCATGCCAACTATATAGTCTATGCCGGTGAGTTGACATCAGGAGACAAAAATAAAGGTTATGTTGTTGGCGATATGGGTGACTTTAGCAAAAGTCTGCCTAGAGAATATGATGATCGTTATCCTTGGAATAAATTCAGGAACGATCTTCATGGAGATAGGGTAGAGGCGAAACCTGAAATACCTCCATTACCATTTAATCTAACTAAACCATCCATCTTATATTTATCTAATGGCGGTTATCTGTTAAAAGCCTTTTATCATCTATTAAATCCCAAAGATGATGCCCATAATCAAATTATTTTTTCTGCTAAAAGAGTTTGGTCAGATGAGAAAAAATTTAACTATGGAGTATTAATCAAAGGTTTTGACAGTAATCTACTTAACTTTTTGATTTAGCTTGAAGAATTATACTATACTATTTATAATATGGTCGAAGGAAATACGCTCGATTTTGGTCCAGTAATTTTCCATAACCAAGAAGGAGTTAAATATATTATTGTTGAGAATGATTCTTCCTATAATTTAATTTATAACGATAAAGGAATTTTACAGAAAGTTTACAAAGGTTTAGCTCACATGGGAAAGATTGAACAGGTGGAGTCTTCCAAGACTTATCCACTGAATATTAATTTTGAAAGGACGGTCGCAGCCTTTTTTGAACAGGTAGACTCTCTAAATTTTAATACACCTCAATTAATTACATCTCAAGGACGAAGTAAAAATCTTCTGAAGGCTGGTTCTTGATGTTGAGTATACTGATATTTTTTAAACCATGATTTACCTTCTTTGATATCAAATTCCTTGACAATAATAAATCCACTGTTCTTAAACAGTTTTTTGTAATAAGGGACGGTATAACAGTATCTTTGAAGACCTTCCGTGAAGATAAATGTTGATGGAGAAAATTTATTTAAGGGTGCTTTTTCCTGATCGTGACCAAATCTTTCTGATTCAAAACGAGGGTCAACAACAACTGAAATAAGGACAAAACCGTCTGATTTGACAATCTTACGTATGTTTTTCATGGCTGATAAATTTTGCTGATGGGAAGTATTAAAATTTAAGCGAAAGTCATTAATAATCAGATCAAATGACTTTGGTGTCAGTCTGGTTTTACGGATATCGTCATAGATAGTTTCAAGGTGGTCAAGCCCCAGATCAAAAATTCTTTTTTGATGGAGTTTTAGCGATCGATCATCCAGATGGCTGAAAATTATTCTGTCTTTTGCCCCCCTTTTTGATAGCCAACTGACGATAACGTCAATATTGTCATAAGAGTAGGAGTTAATCACAAGAATTGATAAGGGTTTTTGAGAAGACAGAACAGCTTTTAATTTTGATTCGACCAACTCTGTTTCTAGAGATATAAACAGATCAAAGAGGGTTTTTCTGAGATTTTTTGGGTTGTTCATATACTCGATATATTCCGAATGTGCGTATATCCCTTGAGGAGGGATAGTTGGCAAAACTTTGTCCAAATCTAAAGAAAACTCAGGTTTTTTTGAGAATATAAAACCACGGTTTTTTAAGGTAATTATTTTATACGGCTTAGTGATTTTTTTGCGCAGGCGGGAAATAATTTTATCGATCATATAATCAGAATACTTCTCCAGCCACGATTTGTTCCATAAAGCTTGAGCGATATCATCTCTTTTGACAAGGTGGTTGATTTTACTGAAAAGAAGCCTGATGACTTTATCTTCGGAAAACGTGGTTGGTTGGTCGTCGTTAATCAAAGAATCAAATAGATTTTGTTTTTTTAGCCATTTGGTAAAAAGGGGAGAAAAAAGGCGGTTTTTGTTGTTGATAATTTTATTGATTTTAATCCAGTCTGTATTTGAGGCGAGGCGGGGATTGATAAGGTAAACTTGCTGGTTTTTGGGAACTTGGTTCAGAAAAGTCGTAAAATAGCCCTTCTGCTCAAGATATTCATAGGCCTGACCTTCGCTAAAATCACCTTTTTCCGAAGCTAAAATAACCAGAGCTTCGACCCAATCGTCTAAAAGCCCAGAGCATATTACAATTTTTGAGGGAAGATCATCGGTTAATTTTAAATTGACTTTTTTCGCCAGCTTATCAATCAATTGGTAAGTCTCCAAATAACTTAATATTTTCATATTACTATAAGATATCAAAAAGTCAGATAAGAGTCAAGTTAATTTAATAAGTATCCTATAGAATACAAATATATGTCAATAGAAGATAACGGAGAAATTGGAGAAGATAATTTTACCTCGTTACAAAGAGAGATAGGTGACGCTTATGTTGAATCAACTAACCCCTTAATTGAAGCGAGAATTATTGAAGTAGTAAATAATAATCTTAGTGTATTAGATAGAGGTAAATTAACTGATTTATTAAGCGTAAGAAAAGTTCTAAGAGCTGCAGATAATTTTTTTCTAGTATGTAAACAGATTGAGGAAAAAAACAAAAAAAACTGGAAACAAATTTATGAAATTAGAGAGCGATTATTAAGCGTTATCCTTGCTCCGATTCATATTCCTTTTAGCTTTTCTGGAATCGAGTGGTTAGATGATGATCCCATATTAAAAATAGGAGATTACATAGTGAAAGATAACAGTGGAAAAATAGATAGTTCACCGTACATTCCGCCCGAAACAAATGGATTAGCAGTAAAATATAATGCAGAATTTAGTTTTGATCCATTATTTTCTGGCCAACCAAGAAGAAATCATGGAGGGCTATATGAAAGTTTGTCGTTAAGAAATGGAGACGGAAAAGATGTAGATAAGAATATTATTTCTTTAGCTACATTTACTCCATTAGAAGGAGAAGTCGAGAGAATAATATATATTAATAGCTATACTAGTCCTGATAGAAGAAATACTGGAATGAATTTTGAATACAACGAAAATGGCGAAACTGTATCGCAAAATGAATATTCAGATTATTTTTATTTTGATGATGAAGTTTCAATAACTAGAGAAAGAGCAAGATTCAAAAGATTAGGGTTTCCTTATGAATTAGTCGTTCCTCACAGAATAGACTTTCAGGGAACTTGGGATAAAGTTATACAAATTGCTCGTGATGGTTATCCGCCTAATTTTGAACCTAGTGATTTTGCTAGGCTAATCGTTAAAACTTAAAAAAATCCTTGAAAACTATTTATTTTTTCACTATTTTCGCTCCAAGTTTGATAGCTTGTAATTTAAAGAAAGATTTTAATTCGTCTAAAGTTAACGGTTTAATCATTTGAGGAAGGACTTTAATTGTCCCCGCGTTCATAAAATCTTCCCCCAAAGAAATTAGGTCAAGATCAAGTTTAAATTTAATTTTTGCGCCTTCAATCAAATCCCAGATAGAATATTTTTCTTTTAAGATGAAATAAAGATCGACATAATCCTTGGGTTCTGCAGTTAGATTTAACAACAGCAATTTATTGGTACCAATATCGAGAAGACTGTCAATGTCGATATTTTGATAGACAGAACCTTTAGCGATTCTTGAATAGGGGAAATTAAGAAAATCAACTTTAAGAGTTTCGTTGTCTTTTTCCAGCTCAAACCACATGGCCATTTCTTTTTTGGTCATTTTTACAAAAGTTCTTAATTTAACTGATAAAGAATTTATGAATTTAATAATAACGTCTTTATCAAACTCTTTTTCAGAAAAAAAGTCCAGGTCTACAGAATAACGATGATTAAAATAAAAGACATTTAAAGCGGTTCCGCCACCAAAATAAAACGCTTCTCTTAAAGACTTTTCTTGAGAAATTTTGTTAAAAACTAATTTTTGAAAAGGAGTAAAACCTATTTTCCCCATATGATAAATTTGAGAAAATTTTTCCTTCCTGAATCGAGTTTCAATCTGTTCCAATATTTTTTTACTTCATTAACAGGGACCTTTTCTTTATCTTTCAAATAAACTCCAAAGTTTATTTTCCGCTCCAGTATTTTGATTCTTCCTTCTTCAGTTTTCTCCAACTCCTTTTTATCATAGTCCCAAATATTACTCATATAAATATATTTTATCAGATGGTATACTATTATTCTTATGTTTGTTCCTTCCCAAAAAATTCTCGAAAACTATGCCAAAGTGATGGTGGATTTTGCCCTTGGGAAGGGGAAAGGGATTAAGGAGAAAGAAGTGGTTTATCTTCAATATGATACCGAAGCCTTACCATTAGCTCTAACCGTTTTTAAACGAATCTTGGAAAAAGGCGGTTATCCAATGGTAAGAGGAATCGAGGAACGGTTCCAAAAAGCTATGTTTGATGTGGCGACAGATGATCAGCTAAAATTCTTTCCCAAAAAATATACAAAAACTTTAGTCGACACCATTGACCATAGAATTTATTTGATTGCTCCCACAAATCCTTTTTTACTTAAAAACGTTGACCCCAAAAGGATTGTCACTGCTAATTCCGAAAAACAAATGCTTCGCCGATGGCTTTTTGAAAAAGAAGATAAAGGTAAATTAACATGGACTCTTTGTTTATACGGGACTGCAGGTACGGCTAAGGAAGCAGGATTAACGTTGAAAGAGTTTTGGCAAGAGATTTTTAATGCCTGTTATTTGGCTGAAGTTGATCCGATTAAAAAATGGCAGGAAGTTTTTACAGAAATAAACAAAATAAAAACTAAACTTAATAGTTTGTCGATTGACAAACTGCATCTAACAGCCAAGGATACTGATCTTTGGATTAAAATTGGTGAAAAAAGACGATGGCGAGGAGGAGATGGATGTAATATTCCTTCTTTTGAAATCTTTACTTCGCCTGATTGGCGAGGGACTAACGGTCATATTTATTTTGACTTTCCTTTATATCGTTATGGCAACTTAATTAAAGGAATCTATCTCGAGTTCAAGGATGGAAAGGTTGTTAAAGTTAAAGCTAAAGAAAACGAAAAACTTTTAAGAGCGATTATTTCCCAAAAAAACGCGGACAAAATTGGTGAGTTCTCTTTGACCGACAATCGTTTCTCTAAAATCAGCCGGTTTATGGCTGATACTTTATTTGACGAAAACTTTGGTGGAAAGTTTGGCAACACTCATCTAGCTCTTGGATCTTCATATCATGATTGTTATCAGGGTGAGGTAAAATCGTTAACGGAAAAGCAATGGTGGAAACTAGGTTTTAATCAATCGACGGAACACACTGATATCATTGCTACCGGGCCCCGTTTAGTAGAAGTAATTTTGAAAAATAATATTTGTAAAAAATTGTATCAAGACGGGAAGTTTCTAATCTGATTGATTCTCTTGTTGACAAGCCATTAAATATGGCTTATTCTTTTTTTTAATCCATGGTTAGACTAAAAGACATAATTAAAAATGAAAATATTATTAGAGTTAGTTCACAAGATACCTTATCTTCAGCCTTAGCCAAACTATCTACTTCACATGATGGAGCATTTGTTTTTTCCGGCGAAAATAAATATTTGGGGATAATCAACCCATATTATTGTCTGTTTAAAACCTCATACCCTTATAATGCCAAAGTAGAAAACTGTCTTTTTCACGCTCCAAGAATAAAAATAAATACTCCAATTAATAAAGTAGCTCGTCTGTTCATCGAATCAAAAATACATTATCTACCAGTTTTTGACAATCAAGATAAATTTATCGGTATTATTTCTGCTCGGAGATTAATCGAAGCGAATAAAGATTCCCCGCTATTTAAGATTAAAATCGGCGATTACTTAAAAACAAAAAAAAATCTGTTGATATCGGTCTATGAAAATGATCTTGTTTCCAGGGCTCTGACACTATTCAAAGAAAAAAAAGTTTCCAAACTGTTAGTGCTTAGTAAGTATTTAAAACTAAAAGGCATATTGACTTATTATGACTTAATATCTTATTTAATAAAACCCAGGAACGTTGAACGTCGAGGCGATCGAGTTGGTGATAAGATTAATTTTTATCATTACCAGGTTAAAAACTTTGCCAAAAATTATATTCTGACTTTAACACCGATCCATTTGATGAGCGAAGCCTTGAATTTGATATTAGCTAAAGAAATAGGCAGCGTGGTTATTGTTGATGATCGGCGACGGCCATTAGGTATTATCACTACCCAGGATTTTTTGAGATTTTTTTTCAATCTCAAAGATGAAAACAAAATAGAGATTAGCTCAAAAAATCTTTCCCAAAATAACCGCCGTCTCGTCGGCGGTTTTTTTCAACGCTTTAGTTTTTTTCTGAAAAAAGAACCAGATTTAGTTAAAGCTAAGCTTTTTGTCAAGGAAGAAAAAAGTGGGGGATTATTCGAAGCGGTGCTTTCCTTGATTCCTAAGAAAGGACAACCAAAAGTGATTAAAAAAGAAGGAAAAAATCTTTTCAAAGTTCTAGATCTTTTTTCAAAAATCCTGAAAAGAGTTAAAAAAGAAAAGTAGACTAACAAGATTAATGAATTCAATTATGCGATGGATTTTATTACTGTTAATTCTTTTTTCCGCAATAGTTTTCCGCTTTAATAATCCTAACTGGGATAGTAATTACCATCTTCACCCTGATGAAAGATTTTTAACCATGGTGGGAGAGGCGATGAAAGTTCCCGATTCCTTCAAGGATTATTTAGACGTTCAACGCTCAACTTTCAATCCTAACAACATTGGTTACAAATTCTATGTTTATGGAATTTTTCCACTGGTTTTAAATAAATTATTAGCATTAACGACTGGAGCAGATAGTTATAATTTTTTTACCATCCAAGGAAGGATACTGTCAGCCTTTTTTGATTTCTTGATTGTTATTTTAGTTTATAAGTCGGCAGAGTTATTAACGATTAAATTTCATAAAGCTAATTTCAACAAATTTCAACCAGTTTCGACAATTCCTTTTTGGTCTGCCTTTTTTTATGCTATTGCCGTCTGCCCAATTCAAGCCTCTCACTTTTTTACCGTTGATAGCTTTTTAAATTTTTTTATGTTTGCGTCGTTTTACTGTGCGTTACGTAAAAAAAATTTTTTATCCGCTATCTTTTTCGGTTTCGCTTTAGCCTGCAAAGTTAGTGCCTTTTATATTCTCCCTTTAATTCTGTTTTTTTTATTTAAAGACTGTCTTTATAAAAGACAATCTTTAAAAGATTTGATTAAGATACTTTTCCTTTCAGTCACATATCTTATAGTTGGTTATTTAACCTTACGTTTTAGCGATCCTTATTATTTTCAAAGCTCTAATTTTTTTGACCCAAGATTAAATAAGTTATTTGTTGATAGTTTAAAGTCGTTAACTCAGCTTAGCCGGCCAGATATCTGGTATCCGCCGGCGGTTCAGTGGATTGGAAAACCGGTAAGCTTTCTTTTAACAAATTTGATGTTTTTCGGAGTAGGGTTACCTTACTTTATATTTATGATTATTGGCATCGGGTGGATAATCTCAAATCCACATCTAAAATCTAAAAACTATTTATTCTCAGGAATATTACTTTGGGTTTTGGGCTATTTTGTTTATCAATCTGTTCAGTTTGTCAAATCCATCCGTTACACCATTTATCTTTATCCGTTTTTTGCGATATTTTCGGGGATAGGAATAAGTAAATTCGGGGCGCAAATATCGAAATTCGAAACAATGTTTAAACTCAAATTTTTAAAATTAAAAACATTGGTATTTGTTTCGGATTTTATTTTAATTATTTTTCTATTACTTTGGCCGATTGCCTTTACTTCAATTTATCGGCAAAAACACAGCCGGGTTGTTGCTTCCGAATGGGTCTTTAAAAATCTACCTAATAATTCGACGATTCTTTGGGAGCATTGGGATGATCCATTACCTTTATCTTTGGAAAAGAATTACGGAAAGACTTTCAAGTTAGAAGCGATAAATGTTTTTGATCCGGACGGTCCCGAGAAGATGGAAAAAATTAAAGAACAAATGAAACGGGCTGACTATTATATCTTATCGTCAAACAGAGGATGGGGGAGCATCATGGATGCGCCGACCAGATATCCAATAATGAGTAAGTTCTACAAAAATTTGTTTGATGGGAAGACGAATTATAAAAAAATTATGGAATTTTCGGCGTATCCAGAATTAAAAATTTTAAATTTTAAATTTCAAATTAATGATTCATGGTCCGAAGAGACTTTCACCGTCTATGATCATCCCAAAGTCTTAATTTATAAAAATGCCAAAAAATCATAATCTCGAATATTATCCTTCAGAAAAAGTTCTTAACCCACCTCAATATACAAAGGAAGAAATAAGAGAAATCTTAAGAAGAATTAACAGAATAAATAAGTCAAAGATAATAGTTGATTTCGGCGCTGGTACGGGTCGACTGACTATCGCTTTATTAAGAAACAATTATCGAGTTTTGGCCGTTGATATTGATAATAAGTCTTTAAAAGAATTAATAAAATCAGCAAAGATAATTAATAAATTTAATAAATTAAAGACTGTTAACAAGCTACCCGAAAAAATTAAATTTAATCTTATTACTGGTAGCGACATTCTCCATCATATTAATTTGGAGGATTGGTTACCAATATTTTATAAACATCTAAACATTGATGGTCAAATAATTTTTTCTGAACCTAATGCTTGGCATTTATTTTGGTGGTTGTTTATTTTTTTATTTCTTAACTTTAAAGAAGAAAAAGGACTGGTTCAATGTTCATATTTTTCCTTAGAAAGAGGATTGAAAAAATCAGGGTTTAGTAATATTAAAATTTCTGGATTAGGTTTATTCCCAACAATATTTTTTAACAAATATCCTTTTTTTGCAAAAATTAATTATTTTTTAGGCAATTTGTCATTAATAAAAATATTTGCCTACAGAATGATAGTTGTTGCCGAAAAATAACTATCTAAAAAGATTAAATAGAATAATATCGATTAGGTTTTTTAAACCGTCGATCCAGTTAATTTTTTTTCCTTCTTCATAAGTCCGTCCCTGGTAAGAAATACCAACTTCATAAATTCTTATATTTTTAATTTTAGCAATCTTAGCGGTTATCTCTGATTCAAAACCGAAACGTTTACTTTCTAGATTTGGCGCGATTGACCTTATAATATTACCTTTAAAAGCCTTATATCCAGTTTCCATATCAGTTAAGTTAAGATTTGTCAATATATTTGATAGACCAGTTAGAAATATATTAACAACGTAATGCCAAAAATATAAGACTCGGTGAGGTTGACCTGAGATAAATCTTGACCCATAAACTACATCGGCTTTTTTTTCTAAAAAAGGAGCAATTAACAAGACATAATCTTTTAGATCGTACTCTAGATCGGCGTCCTGGATAATCACGATATTTCCATTTGAAAGAAGCAAACCTTTTTTAATCGCTGATCCTTTTCCTTGATTTTTATTATTAGAAATAATTTTCACTCGTTTATCCTTTTTAATTTTCTTTAAGACATGAAGAGTTTTGTCTGTAGAACCATCGTTTATAATGATAATTTCTTTGGTTAAGCCAAGAGTGTTTGCCTTTATGACTCTTTTTAACGTTTCTTTGATAAATTTTTCTTCATTATATGCTGGAATAATAATGCTGATTTTTTTCATTTTTTTAAAATAAAAAATAAAGCGCTGGATTCATTAACTTTAACGTCAATGTTAATATTTTTGCTTATATATGGTTGCCATAATAAATTAGTTAATTTTGGAAACAGTTGCCAGTTATTGAAGAGCTTATAGGTTATTAAAGAGGGGAGAGAGAGGTAATGAGCTAAGTCAATAAACAGAGAATTTTTTTTATTTAAATAGCCAATACTTTTTATAATTTTGAATTTAGATCGTTCAAATAGGTCAAACCATTGCTGATAAGAAAATAGATTATAGTGGGCTTGTTTTTTCTTCATATATTCGACATACCATTTGCCCAATAATTTTTTTCCAAATAAGTAGTCGTTCCATTTATTTGTCATAAGCGTTGTTAAGAAATAGCCGCCAGGCTTTAAAACTCGATAAATTTCCGCCAGTGCTAAGTCTAAATTAGGAATATGTTCAAGAACGCAGTTTGAGATTATGGTTGTAAAATAATTATCTGGAAACGGAATTCTTAACTCGTCATAAACGGCAACTTGTTTATAGATTTTTTCTTTTTCTGCGATTCTTATTCGGCTATCATGAATATCTAAGCCGACGTTAATATTCTTCTTATTGAACACAGTTTCGGTAAAAAAACCATCGCCGCAACCGAAATCGAGGACGGGTTTCTTAATTAAATTTGAATGTTTTAGAAATAATAGCGTCTCCGAAGTTCTAATCAGCGCCAAAAACATCGGTCGGTTTTCCAAGTATTTCTTTATAAGAAAATCAACATTTTTAGCCATATTTAGATTGTTATACCAATCTTTATTTGACCGCTTCGGTCAAATTCGGGTGGCTCTGACACACTAAATTATCATAAAATTGATAGGTTTTATTAATATCAAAGATTTTTTTTGCCTTATTAATTAAAAAATTATTAGAGAATTTGTTTTTATTTTTTAAAATTTTTATAATTGCCTTGCTTATTTGTTGTGGATTTTTTGGCTTAACTATTTCCCCCATTTTTGTTAATCGGATTGGAACTCTAACTCCCGGTAAATTAGAAGCGATGACAGGAGTGCCGGTAAGCATCGCTTCAGCCTGAACCATGCCAAAAGCTTCAGTTTGATTGATTGAAGGTAATACTAAGAGATCAATAGCTTTATAAAAAGCGCTCAAATCGCCATCCGATAAATTTCCAAAGAAATGGTGCTTGACGACATTGGTTTCGAGAAGGTTGATAATTCTTTTATAATATTTATCTTCGCCAGAAACGTCTTTTCCATAAGGGCCAGCAAAAACTAACTCAACCTTGTTTTTGGCATATAGTTGATTAATCGATTGTACAAGATATTCCAATCCTTTTTCGGAGGCAATCCGCCCGGCATAGCCGAGCCAAATTTTATCAGTTTTTAATCTATCGAACTCTTTGAGTTTTTTCTGATTTATTTTTAAAAATTCAATCGGTGGTAAAACAAACCTGGTTTTTTTAAGAAAGAAACGGCTAATTTTTAAACTTTTAAAGTAGTCTTCAGTATAAGCAATAATATTATTGGAGAGCCAAAGTTGAATAAAGACTGATAGGTTTAGGAATGAGTTTATGATTTGGTTAAAAAAACCACTATCTAAGAATACCTGACAGTGCAAAATTGAAACAATTTTTTTATGAAGAATTTTTCCTATTATTGCTAAAAAAAGACCCTCAAAATTCGGCTGGTTTAAAATTATTAAATCGGATTTTTTTGCATAATAATAAAAATAAAATATTGATGGGGGGGAAATGAAACCTTTGGAAAAACGAAAAAAGTAGGGAAGATATTTAATTGTTAATTGTTGATTGTTAATTGTTAATTCTTTTTGATAGGGAAAGGTAAGAACAGTTATTTTATGTTTTTTAGAGAGATGAGTTAAAATTTTGTACGGATAAGTAGTCAAACCAGAAATATAAGGGTAAAAATAAGGGGAGAAAAATAAAATTTCCATGGCTATATTGTTATACGGCTATATTGTTTTTCTGCCAATAAATTAATCTTTTTATTCCCTTATTAAAATCCGTAGTTGGTTGCCAACCAAGAAGTTTTTTAATTTTTTTATTGGCAGAAACAAAGTATTTTTGGTCACCGACTCTTATTGGTTGATAAGATAGCTTCATTTTATATTTAAAATATTTGTCAAGGATGTTTATAACTTGGAGTAGAGAATAGGTATTATTTATTCCTCCGCCAATATTAAATGGTTGACCTTTGACTTTATCGATATTCTTAATGGCTAACTGATAGGCTTTAATTAAATCTTTAACATATAAAAGATCTCTTACTTGATGCCCGTCGCCAAAAATTGTAATTGGTTTTTTCAATAAAAACTGTTTAGCAAAATGGGCGACCCAACCTTGATCTTCAACTCCAATTTGATGGGGACCGTAAATACAAGATTGACGAAATACAACAGTTTTTAATCCATAAATTCTTCCGTAGTCCAAGAAATATAAATCAGCGGCCCCTTTGGAACATCCGTAGGGCGAGATAAAATCGAGTTTTTCATCTTCGTCGATGGGCTTCTGATGACGAGAATAAAGACGACGTTTTAAGTCACCATAGACTTTATTTGTCGAAGAATAGAGGATTGTTGCTTTTGGATTTTTTCTTCTTATAAAGTCTAATAAAATAAAGCTTTCTAAAAGATTATTTTTAAAATCATAGTGAGGTTTTTTAATTGACATTGTGACAGCGGTTTGGCCAGCAAGATGGATAATGGCATTAGCAGTTTTTATTTCTTCTTCATAATTTTTTATTGCACCAACATAAGAATTGATAATTTTAATCTTAGGAAAATCTTCTTTTAAAAACTGAGCATTTTTATCTACTCCTACTCTTGAAAAATTGTCAATAAGAGTAATTTTGTTTTTTTTATTTTTAGAAAAATATATTGCCGCATTAGTCCCAATAAAGCCAACACCACCAGTAATTAAAATATTCATAATTTTTTTGCCACTTTTTTTAAAGATGAAAATTTATATTGGTATTTAATCTTTCTATCAAGGATATTATATATCCAATAAACTTTTGACTTTTGACTTTTGACTTTTAAGTTTAGATATCTTACTATATCCCAATTGTCTTCGACATAAACATCAAGACCTAATTTCTTTATCATTTTTTCTTTAAATAGATGGGGTTGTTCGTCTTTTCTATTAAAGTAGATGGCAGAAAAATATTTCTTTATACCAAGCTGTTTTATTTTTCGATTGAGATCATTCTCTAAAAAACTAAATCGAGCGGTGATGATATAAGCTTTGATCCTTCTTTTTTTAATGAGAGTAAGTATTTCCCAGAAACCATAACCAATAAAGAAACTGGATTTGTGAGCCACACGCCAAAAATACCTTTCTAATCTAGTTTTCGGGTAATAGAACTTCAGGGGGCGATGATCGAAACCTAAAACAATTTTTTTAAAGATAGCAATAAATGGTCTGACAATGCGGAATGGGTTATAAAGAATGACCCCATCGAGATCAAATCCGACTTTTAAAGTTTTTTGAGCCATAAGTTGCTTTTATACCACTCCGTCCCGAAAATCTCGGGACTCCGTTAGGTATAAACCCTTGCAATTTGAAAGAATAGGGGTATAAAATTAGGATAAATTATACTTTAAAATAGTTCATAAAGTCCATAAACTCAAAAGCCTATAAAGTAGACAACAATTTTTCTTTATGAACTTTAAGAACTTTACAACTTTACAGACTAATTTTATGTTACCAATACTTTTAGATTTTAAATTCGTTAAAATTTATACCTTCGGCGTTTTTTTAATGTTGGCTTTTTTCTGGGGGAGTTTTCTACTTTGGCGTTTAATTAGACTTACGTCTTATAAAGAAGAGGAAATTTTTGACGGACTGTTTTGGAGTTTGGCTGGAGGTCTTTTCTGGGGACGATTAGTTTATGTTATCCTTAATTTCAAAGAGTTTGGTTTTAATTTTTTAAAATTTATTCTTATTAACGGTTATCCGGGACTATCTCTTTATGGAGGTTTTTTTGGTGGTTTTTTAACGATCTTCATTTATTTTCTGGTAAAAAAAATTAAATTTTCCGAGGCGATTGATTATTTCGTTCCTCCACTATTTATTGCCTTGGCTCTGGGCAAGCTCGGTAGTTTTTTCTCTGGTGCAGAGGTAGGAACAAAGACAAAGTTTTTACTGGCTGTCAAATATATCGGTTTTGATGGGTTCCGTCATTTGACGCCTTTTTATGAAGCGATTTTATTCTTATTAGGTGCCTACTTGGCTTATCGGCTGGTGTTTGAGATAAGAAAAGAAAAATTGACGACTGGACTTAATTTTTATTTCATATTCGGGTACTTTGCTCTGGTTTACCTATTATTAGACAAATTTAAATTTAATCATCTATACTTAGGTAATAAAAGTTTTAATGAAATTGTCTCGGCGATTTTGTTCTTGACAATCACCGGTTATTTCCTATACTATTTTAGAACCGCTATTTGGGAAAGGTTTAGCATGATTATTAATTTTTTTTATCAACATGTCAAAAAAATTACTCAAAGAATTTATCACCTTACAAAAAGGAAAACTGCAAACAGAGCTAAAAAGAATTCTGCTTCAAGTTGAGACGCTAAAGAAAGACGATCCTTTTGCTGACCCCGATCATGTTTCTGATAATGCAGCGGTTGATACTGACGTTAGAGAACAGGTCGGTCACGAGACAATTGAAGCACAAGTAAAAGATTTGCAGCGGAGAATCAAAGACATAAAGTTAGTACTGACGCGAATAAATAAAAGTTATGGTTGTTGTGAAAGATGCGGGCAACAAATTGCCAAAGCGCGATTAAAATTGATACCAGAAGCGAGATTTTGTGTCATCTGCGAAAAGAAACTAAGAGTGTAGGATAAAAAACTTTTTTCTGCTATATTTATTTTATGACCGAGGTTCCTTCACAGATATTTTTAAATTTTCTGATCTTTTTGTCTTCGACCTTCTTTTTTGCCCTTTTGGCTAGAAAAATAAAAGTTTCTCCCGTTGTCGGCTATATCGTCAGTGGCCTTTTTCTAGGTAATTTTCTCCAAGGAATTTACTCCAAAGAAATTATTAATAATTTTGCTTATTTTGGTATTATTTTATTGCTTTTTGCCGTTGGTTTGGAGATAAATTTCTCTCGACTGTTAAGTTTAAAGAAATTTATTATTATTGGTGGAACACTACAAATTATCTTATCGATTTTTTGTATTACTATTCTAAGCCTATTATTTCGTTTTTCTTTACTAGTTTCTTTCTTAATCGGTATCGCTTTTTCTTCATCTTCAACTACTTTGGTTGCTAAAATTATTCAGGATAAAGGCGAGGAGGGGTCATTCTTAGGTGAATTGACGCTGGGAATTCTCATGTTTCAGGACATCGCCTTTATTCCTTTTCTGATTATCTTTGCTTCGGTTACGGGTAAGGCAGAATCATTTTTCCAGATCGGCCCAACAATCTTATTAAGCTTATTAAAGTCAGCTTTGATTGTGACCGGCCTTATCTATATTGGGCGAAAGATAATTCCTCCCTTATTTAATTATGTGGCCAGGATCTCACGAGAACTTTTAAACTTTTTTATTATCCTTTTTATTTTTTTTGTTACCTACCTTTCGACTATTTTTCAAATACCGATTCTTATTGGGGTTTTTATCGCCGGAATACTTGTAGGGCAGACCGTCGAACATCATCATGTTTTTTCACAAATAAGATCGACACGTGACATTTTAGCCGTCCTTTTTTTCGTTTTTATTGGGTTGAATTTAAAACTGGCGCCTATTGTTAATATCATTCCTTCGCTTTTTGTTTTTAGTACTTTGATTAGTTTGCTTAAGGGGTTGATTGTTTTGATTATTTTTTTGTTCTTGAAATTCCATTCGCGGACGGCTTTTTCTTTATCGACCTATCTATTTCAAATCGACGAGGACGCTTTTATCTTAATGTCTCAGGCTTATTTAAATAAAGTGATTTCTTCCAGAGACTACTCGTTTATCATTGGCAACACTGTCATTACTCTGATCTTGACGCCGATTCTAATCAAAAACAAGGATGGAATTTATCTACTGATCAGAAAATTTACCAAAAAATATCTTCCTTTCTTGGAAAACTATATTAAATATCGATTAGACCAAGACAGTTCTCCCGTTGACATTCTTGACTTAAAGGATCACATTGTTATCTGCGGTTATGGTCGAGTAGGAAGATATGTTGGGCGGGCGCTAATGCTAGCTAATATCCCTTTTATTGCCGTTGACTACGACTTTCACATCGTAGAGCAAGCAAGAAAGGAGGGCGTGAATATTATTTATGGTGACCCGACTGATATTGATATATTAGATTATGTCCAAGTTGATGAAGCGAGAGCATTAATTTCTGTCGTTCCTGGAAAGTTTTCCCAAGAGGCAATTATTTTGAATGCCAAAAGACTTAATCCGAAAATTATCATTTTCAACCGAGTCCAACAAGAAGGGGAGCAAAGAAGGATGAAAGATTTAGGAGTTGACGTAGTTATTCATCCGGAGTTTGAAGCTTCATTATCAATTATTAGAAAAATTCTTCTTTGGAAAGGATTAGATAAAGAAGAAATTTCAAGAAAAATTAAAAGATTAAAAATAGAACACGGAATGATATGAAAAAGAATATCAAAAAGAAAAACGTCCTTTATATCATTTTTTTTATCATTCTGATTTACTTTTTTTTTATTAACCTGCGTGATTCGCTCTTTGTCAAAAAAAAAGATCGTTTAAACATTCTTTTTTATAACCAAAAAACCGCCTTTTATTCATTCGGCTTTGCCGATGGTGTTAATTATTTTATTCCCTTTCCGGCTGATATCAAAGTTTTAATTCCTGGAGGATTTGGTTATTATCGGTTGGGTGCTTTAGGCAAGTTAGTCGAGTTGGAGAAAAAACCTCTTCTTTATCAGAAAAGTTTTTCTGCTATTACCTCAAGCTTTTTAGACTTTTATTTTTATCCACCGAATAATGAAATTTTTTTTGGCAAAGAGACACCCAGTCAGATTTTTTTACCAACAGTTAAGCAAATTTGGATCTCAAAGAGTAATGCTAACCTTTTTGATAAAACCTATATTTTTTTCTTATTTTTAATGCAACAAAAAAATCAGTTTATTCAATTAACTAATTTAGCGCTTAAAGAAAATACTAATGAAGAGATTTTAGATGAAAAGCTATTTTTTGACCGACTGATAGGTTTTTTTTATAAGAAGACCTATAGAAATGAAGAAGATACAGTTCAAATCATTTATACAAAAAAGGAGAACAACGCTTCTTTATTGGCAAACATTATTGAAGGGGAGGGAATAAGAGTGGTTGATCTCAGTTACCAGCCTGCTACTACTATTAATAAGTGTCAAATAATTATTAGTGAGGTTGATTTATCACAAACGGCCCGAGCCTTAAATCGTTTCTTTGATTGTCCCATAACCAAAGGCAAGACCGGTGCCTATGATATAATTTTTAAGCTAGGAAAAAAAGAAGAAGACTGGAGGGTGGAATAAAAAAATGGTTTTTGTCATTCTGACGATTGCTGTTTTATCTATTATTTTAGCTATTCGATCGATGGTTGATTTTGAACCGCCGAAAGATTTTAAGAAGATGTTGGATTTAAATAAAATTAAGGGCTCAATCGTTTTTTTCAAAAATAGGACCAAACATTATCATTAATTAATCTTCCTCATTTTCTTCATCGGTCTCATAAGGTAAACTTTCTTTATCTTCTGCAGCGATAGAGTCAGCAATTTTCTCTAAATCAAGTTCCGATGGATCATCAAAACTCTCTTCTCCATCAACGGACGGGTCCTTATCGATTTCTTCGCCAATTTGGGTAATATTTTTCGATAGGTTTAAGGGAAAAGAAGCATAATTGGTAACCCTTTTGCCTTTTTTTTCCTCCTGAATAAAAATAATTAAGTTATTTAAGTTAGTTTCTTTTATATAAGCACGGTACTGACTTTTCGCCTTTAAAAAAAGCCTTAGTCTTTTAGAAAGATCGTCAGGAAGACTACCAATGTAATCATTTGTTCTAGTTCTAATTTCAACCTTTCGTTTTTTTGTCTTAAGAAATACTTCTTCTCCAATCATCAAGCGAGCTAAATTGGTTTTTTGACCAAGATTAACAAGTTTGACGCTTTTAGTTCTGCCGGCCGTCTCAAGAAATAAATCAGGATCAAGAATAATTCTGGTTTTCTTATTTTTTTTTATTTTTTGTTTTTGAAGAATCTGAATCCTTTCGAGGTTCTCTTTAGCAACTGAGCTCATCGGGTGAAGTTTAACCACCTGTTGGTAATATTTTTTGGCCCGTCCGAAATCCTCTATTTGAAAATAAGCAAAAGCCATTCTTAAAAGAGCGGGAAGATTTTTCTTATTGTTTTTGAGAATTTTTTTGTTTATTTTTATCGCCTCTGACCATTGAAAATTCATAGCGGCGTCAATTGCCTCCTGTTCCAGAATTTCCATTGTATTCATAATGACTAATAAAATTAAACTTCATTCAAGTATATTTTAATTTTCGTCAATGTCAAGTATAATAACACTATCAAAGAGAATTTAATATTTGATATTTAATATTTAATATTTTCATTGTGTCCGGGCATAATAAATGGTCAAAGATAAAAAGGGGGAAAGAGAGCAAAGATAAAGCTCGAGGTAATATATTTTCCAAGTTCTCAAGATTGATTACTTTGGCGGTAATCGAAGGCGGAGGAATTGGTGATCAGGCTAATAATATAAAACTTCGTTTAGCTGTTGATAAAGCCAAACAGTTCAATATGCCTAAAGACAATATCAACCGAGCAATTGAACGAGCCAGTGGTCCTGATAGGGCACAGTTAAAAGAGGTATTTTATGAAGGTTTTGCTCCTGGTGGTGTGGCGCTGATTATCCAAGCAACTACCGATAATGCCAATCGTACCTTATCTGAGATTAGAAATATTTTGGAAAAACATCAAGGTAAACTGGGTAGTTCAGGCTCAGTAAACTATCTTTTTCAGCGTTGTGGTTTAGTTGTTTTTGAAAAAAACAAGGCTAAACAAGAACAAGTGTTAGAGTTTGCCGAAAAAATAGATGCCTTTGATATTGATGAAGATGAAGAAACTTTTTCTGTTTATTTCTCCTTTGAAAATCTGGGAAAAGTAGATGATTTTTTGGCCGGCCTTAAAGCAAATCCGCCCGAGCTTGATTATAAACCCAATTCAATAATTACTATCAGTGATAAAGCTATGAGGCAAAGGATTGTAAATTTGATCGACGCAATGGAAGACCTAGATGAAGTTCATAAAGTTTTTTCTAATCTCAATTTTGTATGCGAAAGTTAAAATCTTTTCTTAATTTATTTAATAAAAAAGCCCTAAAGATAGAAAAACGAGTTCGCTTTATCGTCAGTAGTTTAGTTTTGACTTTTTTGATGTTTGTGGCGACATTTTTTTTCTTTGATAAAGCCCCAATCTTTATTATTTCGTTTCTTGTTGCTGGATACTTTTTAACTTATTTTGCTATTATCGAGGGAATTGAAAGGGTAGAGTGGTTTACTCTTTTTTTGATGCCGATTGTGCTAAGTCTTGCTTTTTATCTATTCTACTTTCTTTTCCCAGGCAGATGGCTTACCAGGTTGCCTTTTATAATTATTTATGCCATTTCAATTTATGCCAATTTTCTTATAGCCAACATTTTTAATGTAAAAGTAGAGAAGAGTCTTCAACTTTATAGAGCCGCTTTTTCTGTTAATTTTTTCTTTCAAACCTTAGTTGTTTTTTTAATCTTTAATAGCATATTCTCTTTCCATTTTGGTTTTATAACTGATGGTTTAGTTTCAGGAGTAGTTGTTTTTCTTTTAAGTTTGCAGTTATATTGGAGCGTAAAAATGCCATCTTTTCTTGAGAGAGAAATCATTAGTTATTCAGTTTTAACATCTTTGTTGGTGACCGAGTTAGTGGTAATCTTTTCTTTTACTGCCTTGCCGGGAACAATTCTGGCTTTGTTTATGGCAGCCTCCTATTATAGTTTTTCCGGCTTGGTTTGCAGTTATTTGGATCAGCGGTTATTCCGTGAAACAATCCGTGAGTATCTGTTCGTTTGGGGATTTGTTTTTTTGATAATGATTTTGTCGATGAAATAAAAAATCACCTGGTAATTGCTCAAAACAAGTATCTTGAAACCTCATAAAGTATTTAGATGGATTTGATATTAGTTATTGAAAACACAGACTCCAAAAAATCTGGGTGGATATAAAAGTAGAGGAGAGGGGAATGATGTTTCTAAAGATTAGATCTTAGAGATAGATCCACGGACGTGAGTAATTATCTTATAGTATTTATAAAAAACTATAGGTCATGAACCAGAATAAATTCGGTTCATGATAAAATATACAAAGAGTCAAACCTCTATGGAAAATGAGGCTGAATCATTGAGATGGGTTATTACTACACTCTAAGATTAGACATCTATCTCTGTGGATAACTAATAAAAAACCAAGCTAAATTTTAAACTTAGATTATAATAGCAATCTAAATCGTAAATATATAATGGGTGGTTCTGCTATTATTTTAGCCTTGAAATTAGATTTTCAGAATGTCTTTACAGCCTAAACTATTATTGTGTTAAACACATATTTATATTCGCATTAGCCTTGGAAATTAAACTATAGAGGGACGTAACAATCTAAATACCTTTCCCTTTCGGCAAGCCTATGGATTAATTTAGCCTCATAAATTATAATACAGATTGTTATTACACTCTAAACTTAATTAGTCTTTTAAATAGCATTATTTTTAGCCTCATTTTTTTATGTTTGGCGCAATAAAATAATCTAAAAAATAAAAGTAAATAAAACAAAAAAATCTAAAGGGAGAAGAGTTAGATCGAGAGAAAATAAGCAGAAATTATTGGAGAAAAAGGAGTGAATGATGATTGTAGACAACAAATGTATTGATAAAGACGAAGAATTTTATCCTCTATGATATATGTAACCATTGAGAAAATTTGGGAACTGGTTAATTCGAGATAGATAACGTAGAGAGAAGGAAAGCATATAACGTCGTAAATTGTACCTTTTACGATGTTAACCGTGGGCGACGGAAGAGAAGGGTTACTTTGTTATATCAATCTAAATTTTGAAAATTACTGAAAAATAAAAATTAATAAACTAATTAATTGTTAATTATTCCTCTATTCTTCCCTCAGACTTTCTTAGTAGTTTTCTGGGTTTTTTAGAGGTCTCCCCGACTTTATTTTATGGTGTCTAGGTTGTTGGAATAATATATAATACCTCACTTCCCTATTTTTTTAATTGATGGGTGAGTGACTTTGAGTTATTAGATATTTATTTAATTATTCTTGACAGTAAAAGACTTTTTCGCTATTCTGTGAGCCAACGTTATAATATGTCAATCGAAAGAACGGCGATTTTAGACAAATTTCCTCTTAATGACGCTCACGGAAGAGAACACGCTATTCAAACCGCTGATTTAGCCTTACAAATCAGTTATCTACCCGAATATAAAGATCTTATTAATGATAGAGATCGTGATTTAACTGAAGCTTCATCTTTAGTTCATGACCTTGGTTATTTAAAGCAAGAGCCTTTTTGGTCAACTGTTCAGTGGGAACATCCATACAGCGCTTTAAGTGAAGTGGATAAAATGTTTCCTCAGTTTTATGCGGTAGAAAGAGCGATAATAAAATTAGTGGTTTTAAATCATGACGCCACCAACCATTCTTTTCCAGCCATTATGGGAAAGACAGAGATAGATAGATTTGGCTTCCCTGATGTTTTTGGTATTCCTAGCCGGACACCTGGGATTTTAGCCAATTGGTCGGAAATTACTGAAGAAATATGAGAACAGATTTCTTCAGAAAAGTTTTATACAATTTTACAGATTGTTCAAGAAGCCGATGCTAGATTAGGCGATTTTCAAAGGACTTTTAATTTTTCTGTGGGACGCGGGGTACCAGTCGCGACTGACGATGGAGACAATATAAAAGGGATTGGTATGCCGATGTGGCAGCATTCGGCTTTAGCCAATGTTATCTTAGCGGCAAAAAAATGTTTGTTAGATGCCTATACGAAAGAGGAAAAAGAATATGCTTGGATGATGTTTTTAGAAGCTAGAGAGTTTATTAAAGAACAAATAGGTACGGCTAACGTTGGTGAAATTTTGAGAAAAGAGGATGTAGAAAATCTTATTTGGAATAAAGATTGTAATCATTTTGGAAGACGATTTAATGAGAATGTTAGAATTAGTCAGGCATTTAACTTACTAGGGGCTTTTTATGTTCTTAGAGGGATGAATCTTATTCCGGACATTAATCCGCAAGACCTAAAAAGCAGACTGATTCCCTTACAAGAATTTATAACAAAAGAAATAGGCAGTTTGGTTAATAGACAGAAACTTGATAGGGTGACCAGCAACAGTTCTCAATTTAAGATTTTAAAACAAATTCGAGAAAACCTTATTAGAAATTATGGCTTTGACATTTTAACAGAAACCAGCGGTCTCTTGAGAGTAATGGCGTCTGCTGATTTATTTCAACAGTTTTCATCAAATGGCGAATACACCTTAATTCCTCAATAATCGATAGAAATTTTATGATATTTAATCCACAGTCTAAAATTTGGATTGATTTAGCAAAACAATTAGAAATTTCTCATATAAGAGTGTTAATGATTGATTAGTTTAATTGTCTTTGCTTTCCTGATTTTTTTATGAAAGAAATTCGACAGCATCTACAGGATAGATGGATAAAGATTAAAGAACGATTAAAGCCACCCAATGTTTTATTCAGAGAAAGATTGGTTAGAACGATTGACCTACTGTCAGCCTGTGAAAGAACCTATCAAAATATTCCTGCCGGCCCACAGAAACAACAGTTTATTTCTCGTTTTTTGGAGGATTTTTGGCAAGATTTATGTCAAGAGTCTTCGATAAAAACCGGTAATAAAAAAGAAAGAGCAGATAGACAAGCAGAGATGAAGATTTTTCAAAAGATCTTTAAACTTTCTTCCTTGAAAAACGAACTTCAAACCAAAAAACAAGAAACTCCAATCAAACGAATAGGTTTTTTAGCCACTCTTGGCGCTGGTAAAAGCATTGTCTCAAGGGCTTTAGTCCGGAAATTAAAAAAAGATGGAGAGAATGTCCTTTTCAAAAAGGAGCCTTATTTAGGTAATCCTTTTTGGCGGAGATCTCAAAAAGACAAGAAATTTATGCTTCGTTCTCAAGTTTTCTTTTTGTTAACCAATTTATTATCTCAGCTTGAGAAAAACAATAATACGACAAGAAATAATCCGACTTTATTGATTTGTGACACAAGTATCTATACCGACGCCTTGATGTGGGCTCGCTGGTATAGAAATTTTGGGTATTTTGACAAAGATGAATATGCCATATATGAAAGGTTGTTTAAACTATTGACACCTGTTTTTCCCCAACTAGATCTTCTGGTAATCTTTACTCCAGAAAAGAATAGTCTTGAAGGAGTCGACGAATACGCGGAAAAACTAATCACTGGCGTTAATCGACGATTAAAAAAAGTGAAAAGCAGAAGCCAGGAAAAAAGGTTTACTCATAATATTAAATATCTTAGAGAACAAACAATGATTGTTTTAGCAATTATGTCTGATTTTGTGTCAGAAAAGAAAGACGTCAATTTTCTGAATTTGGTGGTTGACCCGATAAAAGTATATAGAAATCCGAAATATAGAAAGGAAATAATAGGCAGAATTAGAGACGAACTGACCAGATTATAAAGCGGCTTCTAAATTATTGATCATCTTTTCTTCCTCTTCTAGTCATATAGAATTTATTTATTATAACAAAAAGGCTGTTTAGCAGTATAATAACCTTATGGATATTTTAGGGGTAAAAAATCTGACCAAAAAATTCCAACAGTTTACGGCGGTTGATAATATCTCGTTTAATCTGCGGGAGGGTGAAATACTGGGTTTTTTGGGTCCAAACGGCGCCGGAAAAACCACCACCATTCAGATGCTCTTAGGCGTTTTAATACCAACATCTGGTGAAGTGAATTACTTTAGTAAGAATTTTCAAAATCATCGCGAGGAGATTTTGGAGCAAGTCAATTTTTCCTCTACCTACACCAATCTACCCTGGAATTTAACCGTTAAGGAAAATTTGAACTTTATGAGCTGTCTTTATAATATTAAAAACAGGAAGGAAAGGATCAATAGAATAGCCAATATTTTTAGACTAAATAAACTATTGAATCAACAAGTTGAACAATTATCGTCCGGTCAAGTGACCAGGGTAAATTTAGCTAAGGCTTTTATAAACTTCCCCAAAGTTTTATTATTAGATGAGCCGACAGCTTCGCTTGATCCAGAAATTGCCAGTTATATCAGATCTTTTCTTAAAGAACAAAGAGAAAACTTCCAAGTTTCAATAATTTTTACTTCTCACAATATGAGCGAAATTGAAGAACTGTGCGATCGGGTAATATTTATAAACCAGGGGAAGATTATTGCCGACGATAGGCCGCAAAATTTGGCTAAATCAATAGAGATCTGTCACATCGAACTCAATGTTGCCGATGGCTTGAAAAGAACAATTGAAATCTGCGAGAACAGCCAAACGCATTATGAATTAAGCGGTAGAAATATCATTATTGATGTCAAAGAAAAAGAAATTCCTGAATTTTTGCGTAATCTGATGAGCAAAGGGGTCTATTATGATCAGATATCAATTGAGAAACCCGACCTGGAAGATTACTTTTTACAAGTAGCTAAAAAAAAATGAAAACATCAAGAATTTATGCCATGGTTCTAAGATATTTTTACTATTTTAGACAAAGCTTAGATAGGATGTCCGACGCTTTCTACTGGCCGGTGATGGATCTTTTACTCTGGGGGTTGACCGGTAGTTATTTTAAAAAGATGAGCGGTGGTAACTCAACAATCATGATCATGATTATTTCCGGTATTTTGTTTTGGATAATCGTTTGGCGAGGTCAGTATGAAATTACGGTTAACCTGTTAGAAGAACTCTGGAATAAGAATTTGATTAATTTATTTGGTTCGCCTTTAAATCTAGACGAATGGATGGTGTCGGTGATTATAATCGGATTGATAAAAGCCTTCTTAAGTCTTTCTTTTGCTTTAGTATTGGCTTTTTTTCTTTATAAATATAATTTTTTTGTATACGGATTTTCTTTAATTCCTTTTATTTTATGTCTGATTATGACTGGTTGGTGGGTCGGTTTCTTAGTCGCCGGTCTTATTTTAAGAGGGGGGACGCGGATTCAGACATTGGCCTGGGCGGCGGTGGCAGTCATTTCTCCCTTTTCCGCCATTTACTATCCCTTATCGGTCTTACCACTTTGGGCTCAGAAGATAGCCAGTTTTATTCCCACCAGTTATATTTTTGAAGGGGCTCGTCTCGTTCTGGCGCAGGGTTATCTCGATTGGCACAAGATTTTGATCAGTTTTTTGTTAAATATCGTTTATCTGGTTTTAGCCATTGTTTGGTTAAGGAAGAGTTTTGATAAAATTTTGAGGAAGGGTTTGGTCAAGCTATTCTAGAATGTTTTTCGTGGCAAAAAAGTAGAAACTGCCGCCAATATTCATGCCAACCGGCATAGGTAAACATACTGGTTATCATCTTCCATTCGTTCATTGTTCCTAAAAATAGGCCGACCTTATAAATTTTAAAAGTGCTTAAAGCCGATGAAGGTAGCCATCTAACACTCTTCTTATTATCAATCATGTATTTATTAATAGCAATTTCCAGTTGGTATTTTCTAGGGTGGCTTTTAAAAACATTGATTAAATCTTTAGTTTTCATAATTCTTTCTCCAGAAAAAAGAATATCTCCACGAGACAGTTTGGTTTGGAAGACAGAGTGAGTACGTCGCAAAATCAGCAAGTCGATTACCCTGCTTTTTAGGGCGGATCTAATGGCTCTTTCCACCTCTGATTTTTTAAGATGATGGAGATCGGCATCGCATAAAAAAACGTATTTGGTTCTTACTTTTCTTAGTCCGGCGGCCACAGCAGCGCTTTTTCCCATGTTCTTTTTTAATCGGACGACTGTAATTAGTGGACACTGTTTTTTAATAAGAGAATAGGTTTTGTCAGATGAACCATCGTCAACACAGATGATTTGAGAAAGGGTTTCAATCTTGAAGAGGACATTAAGGACATTAAGGATACGTTTTTTTTCATTATGAAAAGGAATGAGAGCAGTACAGCTGTTATTCATTTATATTACTCTTTTCCAAGCTAATAGTTTTTCCCAGATAACTGTTAAAAAATATCTTGAAGAGATTATATAATCTTGGGTGGGCAAATAACAAATCTTTTTACCGCCAAAACCGGTTTTAAAAAGAGTTAACCCTTGCCAGGCTTTGGGCATCCTGCCCGAGTTCTCATCATATATTCCCCAAAAATTATATAATGAGCAACCACGTTTTTTGGCTTCTTTTATGGCTTCCCACTGGAGAAGATAAGTAGCCGGAACCTTGGTATGAATTGAAGCGCCTTGATGGTAAAATGCAGTAGATTTAGTAAAAAGAATAAGTGCTGAGGCGACGGGGCCTGTTTCGAATTCATTCCCGTCAGTGCTCGCGACCAGCGGCGGGCTGGAAAAATCGCTACGCGCTGTCAGGAACCCTTTCTTCTCAACACCCGTCGCCTGTTTATTTATTTTTCCAAACAAAAATATTGCGTTTCCGGTTTTGTTAAACGCCTTAAACTCCTCTTTAATATATTTTTTTGAGAACGGGACAAAATATTCTCTTTTTGCAGTTTCTTGATAAATTTGGTAAAAATCCTCAACCGCTTTTTCATCGGTTCGTTTTTCGATAATAACACCGTCGCGGATCGCTTTGCGGATTAAGTAACGAGTTGTTTTGCGCATGTTTGAAAGCAACTGATTATCGGTCAAGCAATAAACCGCCGCGGTTTTCCCGCTCCGCTCCTCAACCGCGGCGGTTAACGGTAGTTGCCACACCGTTTCCGCATGCATATAGATTGGAGCGGTTTTAAAGTTTAAATGTTTAAATATTTTTTGATTTTCAGGAGTGTTTTCAAGAATAGGCGCAATCCTTATGAAAGAAAAATCTTCTTTCCTTGCCAGCTTGATGAAATAAGATTTTAGATTTGAGATGTAGTTTTGAGTTTTGAGATTTGAGATTTGAGATTGTGTTATTGGCCCATTTGGAATAAATAAAAAATTGCCTCTTTTAGCTCTAATCTTAACAACCAAAGTGATGGCAGTAAGTTTATCTTTATCATAAAGGCCTAGACGCAAGATATTATAACCCAGTTTTTTTTGTATCTCTCCCCACCCCCAGGATTGCAAAAACGACGGCGAACCGTTTTGATTAAAAAACTTAGTCCAGGTTTTATAATCTTCTATTTCTTTAATGATCATTATTAATTTCTATAAAAATAATAATTTATGAAAAGTGCTCGTATGCATCTTTTTAATACCCCAGTAGCATTCGCTACGGGGCAAGCCTACCAATGCGAAATAGTTGGTTGTTGAAACACGAACTCTTCGACGCAAGTGGGCGATTAAAAATCCGCACACTTTACACTTTTCTTATTTAAAATCAAAGTGATTATTCGTTTAGCGCTTACTATAGTTATATTAGTTGGTAGATTAATAATATGTTGACAAACTTCCTCCGCTACTGGGCAACTGCCAAGTTGATACTGTACTTTAGCGAGATTAAGGCTAGCTGGTCCAACTGGTTGGTTGTACCAGTTACCTAGAAAAATATTTTGTTTCTGCGCTTTTGTTATTATTGGTGACCGATTTTTGACTAACAAAGGATAACGACTTAATGCTAAATTTGAGATTTTAGATTTAAGATTTGAGATTTTCCTTTGATACACTTGGCATATTTTAGCCCTTTGTTTGTTAACTTGATCAACTTTATTTAACTGATGGAGTAAAAGAATCGCTAGAGCATTGGGATATGCTTTATCGAAAAAACTACTATACTCTCCCCTTTTTTCTTTTTTGGTGATTTCTGGAGGAAAAATCGCAAACAAATTTATTAATTTATGGATAATTTTCCCCAGTAAAAAATCGTAAGTTAATCTAATAACCATAGATAACGGTTTATAAATTAAAGTTCTGAAGATAAAAAAAAGATTGGGTTTTGGTAGATTTTTTTCAATTAATTCTAATTTTCTGGCAATTGATTTATTATTAGTGACAATCGCTCCACCGAAGACCGACGATATGGCTTTGGACCGGCCAAAAGACATTAAATAAATAGACTTTTGACTTTTAACTTTTAACTTTTGACTTTGAAATCCATGTGCTATATCCTCGATTAGCAGTAAACGATGTTGTTTGGCAATGGAAATGATTATTTCTCGGTGCTTTGGTGTTATGCCAAAACTATGCTGAAGGATGATTGTCCGGGTTTTGCTAGTTATCTTTTTTTCTAAATCTATAGGATCAAAGGAAAATGACTCAGTCTCAATATCAACATAAACAGGCCTTAAATTATTGGCCAATATTGGTAGGACGACGGCCTCGCAGGTGAAACCCTGGACAATTATCTCGGATTCTTTCGGTAAGTTGAGTGATTTTAGTAGATAGTTGAGTGCTGATCTGCCAGATAGAAACAAGTTTGCAGAAAATTTATGGGTGGCAGAAGAAGGAGGGATCCCGACAGCGCAGAGATCTTGGGGTCTTTCAACGCAAGTCGAGCACTGGCGGGAAGGAAACTTCTGACAGGATCCATAAATTTTCTGCAATAATATTTCTTTAATTAAATCAAGCTCTTTACCTTTTTTCCATTTCCAAGGTTGAAGGATTAGCTTAAAAGCGATCCAGGCGTCATCCCAAGCCTCATTTGGTGCAAAGTCACAACTGATCATAATTAATTTTTCGATAAATAAACAGGTTTTTGTAACAAATCAATTTGATAATTACTATTATTTATTTTGATATTAAAATCGCAACCAAATGAAGTAACCAATCGATTGGCTGGTATTTGGCCAAATTTGCTGGTCGAGGCATCAATTGGAAACCAACTCTTGTTTGGTAGCATAACTTCAAGCCAAGCATGAATTTTTAGAAAGTTAAAAGTTAAAAGTGAAAAGTTAAAAGTTAATATTCGTGAGACCCAATCTTTTTTTATCAAGAAACCAACTACTAAACGACTAGGTATATTTACTGTCTGCAAAAGTGAGGCTAGAAAGGTTGAAAAGCCTCCGCAGTCGGTCATCCTCTCCTCTATTGCCTGTTTGTAACTATAGAGTCCAGCGGTTGGTTTGCCATAGGTTAAATAATTTCTAGTAAATAAATATAGATTTTTTATTATCGTTTCTAGATTTCTTTCTTTCCCAACAACCCCCTTGGCTATTTTTACTATTTTTTGATCTTGTCCATTGATGAAACGATTGGGAGAAAAGACATTTTTTGAATAATTAGTTATCTTATAGTTTTTGTTAATAGTCACAGAATAGGGTTTTAGTTTGATCTGAAAATCTATTTTTACTTCCTTCTTAACGTCGTTTAATGTTAAAATAACTATCTTGTTGCCCCAACATTTGTCCGCTGTTTTTTTACACCCTGAAGGTGTTATGGCTAAATTAATAATATTTTGATAATGGTTAGTTTGGGGAAGAGAAAAAACAAGATAGTCTCCCCTCTTTTTTGGAAAGCTAAAAGAAATTTTAGTAACCACAGTGTTCATAAGGGCAAATATCGGCGTGGCAACAAACTTTTTGGCCGTCAAGGATTTGCAGAATTCGCTTTAGATTGCGTAAAAAGGAACCCTTAAGATAGATAAGGTCACCTTTTTTAATAACTGTTTTTAAGATATCGGCAGCATCGAAAACGTCTTTGGCAAAAAAAATTTTATTTGTGGGATGGCCAGATTTAACAGCTATTTCATAGGTATATTTACGCCAATCTCCAAGACAAATGACTATATCCGGTGGGTAATCAATAATTTGTTTTCCGCTTCTTTCATGCTCTAGCCGAGGATTTTCTAACTCCCCCATCACACCGAGAACAGCAATTTTTTTACCAAGTTTATAATTAATTACTGATAACGTTTCCAGACCGGCACGAACGCTTTCTGGATTAGCTCGTAAAGAATCATTTAAAACCGTTGTTCCTATTGGACCAGGCTCAACGCTCATTCTGCTCTTAAGTGGACTAAGATTGGCCACAACTTTTCTAAAAGTAACAACGGCTTGATCATTTTTGGGAAACAAAGTTCTGACAACAAGATAGGTTGACATAATTGTATAAATATGCTGAGTACCTATTAATTTTGTGGCCATATCTAGAATATTTTTTTTGTCGTGAAGAACGAAGCTAGTTTTTTCTAAAGAAACCTTAATGTCAGTTGCATAAACATCACATTTTTTGTCAGTACCGTAAAACAAAATCTGCGCTTGAGTATAATTAGCCATCTGTCTAACATTGTTGTCGTCATAGTTTAGGATGGCGATTCCGTTATTAGGTAATGCTTCAATTAGTTTCCTTTTTTCTTTAATCAACCTTTCCAAGGAACCAAGATGTTCTTTGTCTGTATGGACCGGTGAGATGCCGGTGATAATAGCAATGGTTGGTCGGGCGATTTCAAGGTGAAGATCCATTTCATCAGAATGATCAACTCCCAACTCCCAAATCAAATACTTTGTCCAAGGTCTATTTTTTAAAGCGGTTATTGGGACGTTGTAAATTGTGTCAAGATTGATATCAGTGACTAGAGTTGGTCCAAACCGAGATAGAACTTGACCTAAGGTTTGAGCCGTGTTGGTTTTTCCCTGGCTGCCGGTGATGGCAATCTGGACGGGGTGAAATAAAGACAACCAGTTTCTGGCAAGCGTTCGTCTTATCGAATGAAAAATCTTTTTTATTCCTTTTGGTTGATATGAAGACATAGTTTTACTCAGAAAAAAACAAAATCCCCATCATTATAGCGATTCCAAAAATAAAGAACATGAGTTGAATTAATCCCTTTTTAAGAGCAACTTCTTTGTGAAGCTCCGGGATAAGGTCTGATCCGGCAATATAGATAAAGTTGCCGGCGGCAAAAGGAATCAAAAATGGAGTCAGGTTTTTGACATAATAGCTTAAAGTCAAGGTAACGATGGTACCGACAACAGCGCTCAGCGCTGTCAGAAAGTTATACCAAACGGCCCGTCTTTTAGTAAAGCCGCCATGAAGAAGGACGCCAAAATCGCCAATTTCCTGGGGAATCTCGTGGAAAACGACGGCAAGAGTCGTCGCCAAACCGACCGGAATGCTGACTAAGAAACTAACAGCAATCGTAATTCCGTCAAGAAAATTATGGATGGCGTCGCCAAACAAATTCATATAGGCAAACTGGTGGACATGGGTTTTGGTAACCGGGAGGTGGCAGTGGCGCCAGCAGATAATTTTTTCGGTTAAAAAAGAAATGACAATCCCGGCAAGAACTGCTAGCGAAATGGTGATGGTAAAACCGCTTCCTTTAGTAATTTCGGGCAAAAGGTGAATGAAAACATCGCCAAAAAGTGCGCCGGCGGAAAAACTGACAAAATAAATAAGAATCTCGCGGAGTTTTTTTTCTTTGATAGCCAAAGTAAAAACACCAACAAGAGATATTAAACTGACGATAAAAACACTAGTAAGCGAATAAAACCAGACTTGGATCATAGACACTATATTTTAACAGATAAAATATGATCATTAAAGACCATAAGAGATTAGAAAACCTTGAGTTGTAATAAAAAAGTGGTATTATATCAATATGTCAGAAAGTCTTACACTAAGCGAACCAAAAACATTAACTGACGCAATTGCCGCTCTTCAAGACGCTTGCGGAAATATGCTTCCTTATTTAGATCAAGTAGAGGAAATAAGAGTCAAAGGTAAAAAAGGTTTTGTTCTGGTGATCTATGATCCGGCGTCAGATAACTATCAAGAGATTGAAATAGGTGATGTAAAAGATCCATTAAAATATATAGAGGCAGCTAAAGGAAAGATATCTGCTTTAAAACAACATCCAGATTGGGTCTCAAGCGCAGAAAATGCCACCCTTCCCGCAGGCGAGAGAGCAAGAATCCACTACTCCACTTATAGGAGACCTGATGGGAGTTTGCTTGCTGATGAAGAGGTTCCAGCTGGAGGTTTACGAATCAGGTTTGGAGAAGTAGACAACCAAGTAGAAATGTTATGTGCGCTTTCTGGACTGCCACCGGCATATGATGAAGCCTTTCTTTTAGCTAGTCTGGATAAAAGTAGACTAGTTCAACCAGAACAGTCTTTAATGATCGCCAGAATAAATCCACAAGAAGTGTATAGTAAAACTAGTTTTTTCATGCCTACTTAATCTACTCAATCATAATTCTTCAACTATTTATTTATTCAAATCTTAAAAGGCGCTAAAGCTTTGGTTAACCTAACCAGTCTTTCTTTAGTCAGCATATCAAATTTGATGTTATGGACCACCTTCCAAATTATCGTGCGTAATCGATACAGATTTATCTTCTCCTGATAATTATCTGGCAGTTTTTTTAACGATTGATAGCCTTCAATCAGTTTAGTTTCTCTTTCATAAAGGGTTTTCCAGGTAGGGGCAGAACCGATGTCCAACACCGGGTCAGAAGAACAGACCGCTTCCCAATCAAATATACCGGTAATTTTGAATGTTTTAGGATGATAAAAAAAGTTATGATCGGCCAGGTCATAATGAACTAAAGAACCCGTCTTAATATTAACCAGCGGTTTTGAATCATAAAAAAGTTTAAGAATTTTATTAAATTGAGATTTATTAATGTATCCTGCATTGATAATATATTGCAACTGATTTTCTAGTTCGAGGATTATGTAATCGAAGTTCGAGTTAAGGCGACCAGTTAATTGATTTTTTTTCTCGGCAATTTTTTTAGAAAACCGGCCAAATTTTGTCGTCTTGATTTCGGAGAGTTTAGCAATGATTTGACCAAGCTGAAAGGATAATTTGTCATAATCTTTTTGCGTGCCGGTGAAATTATATTCCGGATTTTCACCAAATAGTCTTTCTTGAATTTGGAAATCAAAGGGATAGTTTTTTCTCGAACAGTCGACCGATAAAATTTTATTGGTTGGTACTCCGTTTTTAGCGGCCAAATCAGAGGCGAGTTTTTCAATAATCAACTCGATCTCAGGTTTCTCATTGCCTAGATTGGCGCGGAAGCAATATTCTTTTTTGTCCTTGGTTCTGACAAAATATGTGACGTGGGGAAGCCCGACAATGGTCGGTTTGGTGATTTTTTCGACTTGAGCATTTAAGACATCCTTGAATATTTCTTTAATTATATGAATATTAAACAGGTCGTATTTTTTCTTAAGGAAGGCAACCTCCTCTAATGTTTTTGCCGCACCACCGCCAACATAAAAAAAATCATCTTTCACAAATTAAGAAATGTTATTGATAATAACTATAGACAGTAATTTTCTAATATTGAGTTTGATTAGATGTGAAAATAACTATATTAATTCATTCTCAATATTTATTTCTCCGTGCAGATCTTCTGACATTTTGATTTTTATTTGCTCATAATCCATTTTTTGAGCCAATAGCCAAGCAAGTTTTGCTGTCATTGATTCCATACTCATGTCAAAAGCTGGGATGGCCAAGTCATGTTCCTTTAGATACTGGCCGGTCTCGTTGACTTGAAAGCTTGCAACTCCGCCAGGAGCTTGAGTGGTCACGATGATCGGAATTTTTTTCGTTTTTAAATATTCAAAAGCAGGAAATAAATGAGCGCTTGGATCTCCGGCGCCGAAAGCTCTGAAAATAAAGGCTTTAATACCGTTATTTTCTACCAAAGATTTGAAAAGATCGACAGACATTCCGGGAAATTCTGTCAGTGAGGCAATGCTTTTTGTATCAAAGTCTTTTTTTACGCTTAACACCCTTGATTGAATCGCCAAGGGTTTATATTTTGATAAATAATTGACGTGTTTTCTTAAGGCCGCCTCATCTATCCTCATAAAGCGTCCGATTTGACCCAGAGCGCCTGCTTGAAAAGAATTAAAAGGATCATAGTCAAAATCCGTACCCTTTTTTACTCTTGTTCCAGAGATAATCTTGCTTCCAAAAACAGCAATCACTCCCTTAACATCATGGTATTCCCAGACGGCTAACCGCAAAGAGTTAACTAAATTAGTTACTGCATCGGTCCCAAGATATCCTAAAGGGACTTGTGCTCCTGTCATTATCACCGGTTTATTAATATTTTCCAGAGCAAAAGAGAGAGCTGAGGCAGTATAACCCATGGTATTGGTACCATGTAGTACGACAAAAGAATCAAAATCATCATATTTTTCCTGAATTTTTTCTACAATTGCTGTCCAATTTTCCGGCTGGATATTTGAGCTGTCGACATTGAAAAGTTCAATAATTGAAGGTTTAATCTCAATATTCTAATTTTTTTTGATAACATCTACGGAATTATCCAATATCGTCATAAAGCTGTTTGGATCAGATTTGACATTTTGCGAAACATTGCTCTTGGCGACATTTCCTGCCACTGTCCCTCCTGTAAAAATAACTAGTATTCTTTTATTAGTATATTTGGTCATAGTAATTAAAACTAAATTTTAAGAATTTTAATTGTAATATATGCAGTTTATTATATTATCGTTGTAATCATTTTACAAGATGATAAAATGGTCGTGTTTGGATTTTTTGTCTTCTTACTTTAAATATAGTTTATGAACGATTTTCCATTGTAAAACATCTTTATCTATTTTTATATCTCCGTTCTTTTTTGTGATTACATATAAGCGGTCAATTGTTATTTTTAATGGTAATGTTATATTTTGAGCCTCCTTCAATTTATCACCCTTATTCATATTTGTTTTATAAATTAAGCTTAAATGCGGAGTAAGCTGATAATCTTTTATACCTTTATATTTATTATGAAATGTTTTGTATAAATCTATTAATGATGTATTTATTTTGTATTTAGCAAACAGTGTCTTTGTAAATATGTCAGAAAAATCAATGCGTTCAAAATCAAGATTAAACCGGTGAGTTTTGGCTAATTTTTTGTCGATAAAACTATTAATGTCATTCAAAATTGAAGTTGTCCCAAAATGATAGATTGTGATATGAGGAATGAAAGAAAAAACCGAATATTTAATTGTAAGTGAGTTAATAGTTTTTTCGATTTGTTTTTCTTGTTCTTTCTTAGGTATAAGCCAAAGAGATATGTCAAAATTCATTTTTTAATCTTTATAGTTTATTAATAATAGAGATGGCTGTCTTCCATCGATTGTCTCCTAAATTAGAAAATACATTTGCTGAAAAAATTTTAAGTTGTTCTTCAGTCGCCCTTCCAGTTGCAACCATAATCGTCAGTACATTATTTATCTTTGCCATTCTTGCACCGATGATTGAATCATCAACGATGATAAACCGATCTTCAAATCTTGCTTGTTTTTTAAAAATATTAAATAATTCATCCCGTTTACTAGTCATATTGCCAAATACACCATTCAACTGCTTCGTATCTGAATTGCAAAAAAATTTATCTAGATGGACGGATTTTAATTTCGCTTCTGCTCGCCATGGAGAATTACCGGTTAAAAGTTCTAGTTTAATTCTTGGATCATTGGACAAAGTTTCTAAAAATTCCGGTATTCCTGGTAAAACTCGAGCTGGAGTCTTGTTAAGTAGTTCGTCAGTAGCCTCTCCCCATACTTTATATGCTTTTTCAGGCACGTCTTTTGTCTTCAACCCTACTTTTTCAAGCACTTCTGGAATTATTCCCATCTCTGTTTTTCCGACGTTATCAATCATCTCTTCATGGGCATCGATTCCAAAAACTTTTTTAAACATTATTGATGAGGCCTTAGCGTTAATACCTTTTGGAACAGAAAGTATTGTTTCATCAATATCAATAAGTACGTAGATCATAAAATAATGATATCAAATCTGAAATATTTTTTACGTGGCGGAGCACTCAGTCTGGAACTTTTTAATCCTTTTTTTATTAATTAATCTCTAAACTTCCCAAAGAATTCTGAAAGCGCAGGTTTTATATATTATTCCGCTATGTTGTTTTAGCAATCTATATTGTTAATTTTGTAGCGTATAATCCGTTGACAAAAAATCGTTAATAATATAAAGTTGAATAAATTGTTAGAAATTGATTTAATAAATCATCTTATGATTACTAACGATGATATTGACAAAATAAAAGTTATTTTTACAACTAAGGACGATCTAAAAGAAATGAAAAAAGTTTTTGTGACAAAAAAAGACCTTCAAGCATTCGTAACTAAAAAAGATCTCCGAGCGATGGAAAACAGGATGATAACAAAATTTAATGAAGTTATAGATTTTTTTGATGATAAGGTCGTTGATCACGAAGCGCGCCTTAGAAAAATAGAAACGAGAATTCTTACATTAAATAATTAAATTTTCTTATTTGTAGAACGCTTACCCCGCTCTTTGTTCTATACATAGTGCGTGTTTTTTTTAGATTCAGGAGGGATTGTTAAACAGACAAAAACAAGTTCATTTTTTGAGTCATTGATTACCTCGTGAACTTCGCCTTTTTGATAAACATATACGTATCTTTACTTGTGTGTCTTGCAACTTCCTTTTACCACATATGCAACTTCGATTGCATCATGATAATGCTTTTTCAATCGTTCCTGGTTTAATGTAATAGATGACACATGAGCCAACTCCTCTTTCGGTTATTTTCTCTGATTTTCTGTATATTGAATCCGGGGACATAGTTGTATTTTATCAGAATAAAAATGTTTGTTAATAATCGTGATATAATTTTATTGCTAAACCGACCAACAGGAGGAGTCGCCTAGCTGGTTTATGGCGCAGATCTGGAAAGTCTGTATGACCGCAAGGTCATCGCGAGTTCGAATCTCGCCTCCTCCGCCTTCGCCTCGCCGAAATCCCGCTTCGCGGGATGAAGGCGGGATTCATAATAATAATTCGGCTCGGCTTCGGCGAGACGAAGTCCGCCTATGTATTATGTTTATATTCTTTTCTGTTTGAATAAGAAAACTTATATTGGTTCTACTGATAATTTAAAAGAAAGAATTGAAAGACATAACAAGGGTTATGTCCGAGTAACTAAACCATTATTACCAGTAAAACTCATCTCCTATTTTGCTTTCTCCAATAAATACACTGCTTATAACTTTGAAAAGTATCTCAAATCTGGTTCAGGAAGAGCTTTTATTAAAAAACATGATTTTATATAATGTATTTATGGATATTATTGATTTACAAAAACGAAGTTTAGTAATTAGAGAGAAATATAAAAACTGGAGATCAAAAAAGACGGGAGTAAATGGTCAACAGAACAACTTATTAGAGGGTTTATGAAAGACGTCAATGATTTATTTAATTTGGTTAAATCTGATTTCGATAAAGAAAAACTCAAACACGAACTTTCTGATTGTCTTTGGTCAGTTTTAGTATTGGCTGGTGAATTTAATATTAATATTGAACAATCCTTCCAAGAAAATATGGATAAGCTTGAAAAGAGAATTGACAAAGAGCTAAGAAACTATAAGGATTAAAAAGTTCCAGACCCCGAAGCTTCACTTTCACCCCCAATCTTTTTATATAATAAATCTCATGAAAATCGAGGAATTGGCACAGGAAATAGACTTAATAAAAAAAAGAAACCAACGAGTCGAAATAGATAAAGCTTGGGAAACGAGTATAGTTCGTAAAATTCTTTTGCTGGTTTTTACTTATTTGTCGATTGGTTTATATCTGAATGCTATGAATATAAAAGATCCTTGGTTAAATGCGGTCGTCCCCAGTATTGGTTTTCTTCTTTCAACCTTGACTCTCCCCTACTTCAAAGATCTTTGGAGAAGGTATATTTATAAGAAAAAATGAAAAAAATCCTGGCACACTTTAAAAAAGTCGACCCTATTCTCTACTCATGGACGGTGAAGGTAGGCAAGCTGGAAACGATTATCAAGGACAAACAGGAAAATTATTTTTATCGGTTGTGTCGGGAGATCGTTTGCCAACAGCTTTCTGACCGCGCCGGCATGGCAATATTCACTCGGTTTGAAAAATTGTTCCCAAAAGGTTTAAAGTCAAAATACCTGATTAAAACTTCCCATGAAAAACTGCGCGCCACCGGTATGTCTCATGCCAAAGCCCGTTATGTGAGGAATCTAGCCGAAGCCATCGATAAGAAAGTATTGGATTTCAACATATTTGATTCGTTGTCGGATGAAGAGATAATTAAAAGGTTAACCAGCGTTAAAGGGATCGGGCCTTGGACAGCCGAGATGTTTTTAATGTTCACATTGGGACGTGAAAATGTTTTTTCTCACGGTGACCTGGGTTTAAGGAAGGCGCTGAAGAAAATATATAAATTTAAAAAAGAACCGTCAAAGAACAAAGTTGGGTCGATCGTCCAGAGATGGTCACCCTATAAAACCTATGCTTCCCGCATTCTTTGGGCAAGTTTAGAGCTTCAATAAAATAAAAAACCAGCCTCTGAGGTGTATTTTAGATTGAATAATATTATAGTCTGTTAAGGTTCTTCTAATCCTCTTTTGCTATCAAGGAAGTATAGAGTGAATATTCCATCTGGGTCGGCAAACTGTCCCTGGACCTCTGATCCCCAGCGCGGCCAATGATTAATACCATCTACGTTACCCGCCCGTATTGCATGTAAAAAATCAGGGAAGCCTTTATACAAAGCCCTGGCATCACCAAAAGGTGTTCTTAGCACAATTGTTGCCGGATAGTCTGTTTCAGATGCTTTTCCGAAAATTTGATTTTTTGGGTCGGCCATGGCGGCGAAAACAATAATATCCATATGACTATAATCTACAAGCTCAGCTTTTTTGTTGATAATGGTTATTCTTTCCTGTAACCCCAAAGCTTGGATCACTTGTTGAGTGATTTCAGCTCGGTAGGCACTTTTTTCAATGATAGTTATGTGAGCGTTGGTTTTTTGGGCATACATGATTGCCGATATCGGCAGCCATCCTCCTCCAATCATACAGATTTTGTTAAAACCGCTTCCTCTTATTGTTTTGGCTAGTTCTATATCGGTTAACACATCATAACGATCATAATAAGGAAAATCTTTTAATCCAATTTTACCCTTAGTTTCTATGATTCTTTTGGCCGTTCTTTGCTCTAAAATTCCTTCGTAATCGCCAAATATCCTTTGCAGTTTTTCTAGCTCATCCGTAGTTAATAATTCATCTAAGTATTGCAGATGTTCATTGAACTGATCTTTCATTAATTTTCTAAGACGATTTCTTTCAAAAACTAGACTCTCCAGTCGCTGTCCAAGTTTAACCTTTTCATCATTACTCCTTGGGTGTTCATTTAATAAGTTGATAATCTGCAAAAATTGTTCGTCTCCCTTTGGTTGATACGGTTTAAACTCATGTATCTGTCCTGGTTTGGAAGAGAGGAATGCGTATGACATTTCAGAGGGTGTTAAACTAGAATAGACCGTTCTAAGAAATCTTTCTTGAGGAAAATTGACTCCGCAGGAATGAGCCAAGATCGTCACCTGAACGCCATTTTCATCCCGTGTTTCATTATAGACGCACGTCGTACACCAGGAGTTCCTCCAGCCGATCTCACCGTTTTCATCATGCGGTTCTAGTCTTCCAAAAAGAGGATGAGGAATAGCATCAATATTATGTAGATAATTAGATTGATCTAATGCTCTTGGTCTTTCAAATACTTCCATTTCACCAGCCTCGGTCAATTTCCTTAAAAATCTAATCATTCCTTTTCCACGAAGATGAAAATCAGGCGGGGCAAAAGCCCGAATAACCAAATAATTTTCTTCCACTTCTTTATGGGGTTTTTTTTCTCCAACTTCAGCTAGTAATGCAGCTTCAGATGGTGGTGACATAAAAATATTATATCACAAAAGCAATCTTTAACTTATAGTGAGTTAGTTTTTAGAAGTTGTCCACAATTTAATTATGTTTGGAGTTCAGTCCTATAGTTATTTAGTTAATAAGACGATCTTAGATTCACATGTTATAATTAATTCATGCCGGGGTGGCGGAATGGCAGACGCGCAAGGTTTAGGACCTTGTGTCCGCAAGGACGTGGGGGTTCAACTCCTCTCCCCGGCACAAAAAGAGATCGTCGGGGTAGGCGCTGGCCGCGCCCGCCCTCGCGGCCAGCGCCGCAGAGGCTTCGGACAGGGAAAATTCGAGCCGTTTATCATTTAAGAAGTAGTTCGAGCCGACTTTTTTTGCAAAGATCGCCAGATCTTTGCAATTATTTTTTGCGCGCGCGATTTTGTGCTCGCTACCGCGAGCACTTAGAAAAAATTAATAAAATTTGATAGAATAATTATAACATATGGATTTTAATAACCCTCCTTCAGCAAAAGATATCGACTCTCAAGCCTTTCGGGAATTTTCGCTTCCTCAAGTTGGTTCTGTGCTACGGCAGAAGCTTATTGATTTAAGAGGAATTGTAAAAAGTAAGGATAATACTCTTCTCCAAAGATTTGTTACTGATTCAACAGACGATATAAATAGATCTGTTGTTGGCGCAAGTGCCCAAAACAATATCTCCTCAACTCCAGATACAGTAATAATGCATGCTTTAGGAATGGTTCTTTGGAGAAAACCCGCTGAAAGTTCAAAACTGGAAAATGAAAATCTAGTTGCCTTAACTGGTGGCTTAGTAGACGGTTCTATAGACAGAAGTAGGTTAGCAAAAGGTGTTTATTTCCTAGAAGTTTTACTGCACAAATATAAAGATGGTAATGGTAGAGTTGCAAGAGCTTTAAAAACTTTAGTTGATAAAAGCGGTGACACGTCAGAATTAACGGAAGATGATATAAAACAAATACTTGGTATTGGTAGAAAAGGTATTACTCAAACTGGTGAAAATAAATTTCAAATAAATTTTAATTCTGATTTTGAGAGATTAGTTTTGGGAGTGGTCTATTTCGGCTTACATAAGGGGTTGTCCGCTGAGATAGTAACTAAAGAGCTTAAATTGAATGGAGCATTACCGGAGCAAGGTCTAGAATTATTAGCTCAAAAAATTGGTACACCAAAAGATAAATTAAAAGAAGAATTTATCCGTTTTATGGTCGTGGATTCTGATCTTAGTTGGTGTAATTTTTAATGATTAATCTTGTACTTTAAAAATTTTCGCGCTTTCTCTTTAAGTAAAATCCTTTCGGATTTTACCTGTTCGAGCCGACTTTTTCGGAGGCCCGGCGTCAGCCACGCCGGAGCTATAGCGAACCCGGTGGCGGGCGGGCGAGCTTAACAAAATGCGTTCGGATTTGCGAATAAACAGAGCACTAACAATCGTTTTTCCAACTTCGTCCTTCGACACGTTCAGGTATACTTTAATTAAAGCTATGAGTGAAGAAAATCCTGTTTATATTGCTTCTGCGGGATTAGATCGCTGCGCTAGATCTATTGGTTATGCTGCTTGTGGTAAAAAGGAGGGTCATTTTGACCAGGGTGTTTGGTTAAGAGACGCTGTCTGGGGAGGATTAGGTAGTTTATCTACAGCCGACGAGAAGAAATTACAAACGGTTCGGGCCAGTTTAAATTTTTTTCTCGATCAGTCTCCACTCATTCCTTACCGAAGCATGTCTTATATTCACGCTCTGTATATGTTGAGCCACGCTAAATTAAAAATTCCAGCTCATCTAGAAAAAGACAGAACAATACCTCTAGCTAAAATACTCTTAAACCCAGATATTTTAGCAGGTAAGTCTCAACATATGGCTGATAATTTTTTAATTTTAATGTTAGCTGGTAATTATTTGTCGTCGCAGAATGTATCTAACGACGAAAAAAAAGAATTTTGGCAGGCACATCAAAACCATCTAAAAGATTTTTTCAGAAGTTATTTAGATGAATTTGTCAATGATAGTACATCTTTGATAACTGAAGCTGCCCTTTCGACTCGTCAAGACTCTATTTGCAAATCGGGAAATGTACTATTAACAAACGTTCTTTGGTACAAAACATTATTGGATTTGAGAGATGGCGTAATTGTTGCGGGTAATGATGAATGGTCGAAGCAATTGATAGCAATGACAAATATTCTGAAAAATAATATAAATAAATTATTTTGGCCGCAACTAGATGAAACAAGGAGTCATTACCTCGATTGGGTTGATGAAAAAGGTGAAAGATACGACTATTTTGATAGCTTAGCTAATTTTTGGGCCATCGTTACCGGCATAGCTGATCAAGCCAGAGCGGAAAAAATATTGGCTGAAGTATCAAATGGAAATATGCGCTTCGGACAGTATCAATTGGTAGAAACCGTTAATCATCCAGGATACCCGGATAGATTGATTGACAGAGGTTTGAGAATATTAAGGTTTAGCCAGTGGTATAACAGCGGAGATAAAGGCATTTTTTGGCCCGAAGTATCCATCTTATTTGCGGCAGCTTTAAAAAAAACCGGTAAAGAATTGGAAGCAAAAGAAGCTTTAGGAAAGATCGAAGATTTAATAATAAGACATAAAGGCTTGCATGAAATCTATTTCGCCGACGGTACACCAGGAAGAGGAGGGGTTTTTAATGGTTATAGGGCGCCTTTTAACTTTACTATGGCCTTAGGTACCTATCTTTGGGTAAAAGCTAATTGGGAAAACTTATAGCCGCGTTCGTCTTGATTTTATTTATAACGTCGTTTAATATTGAAGTATGTCAATCAAGGAAGCGGTACTTAGATTTTTAGAATACTGCGAACTGGATAAAAATCTTTCGTTAAAGACGGTGAAAATGTATGGGTACTATCTCCAGTTCTTTCAGAACTGGGTAGTTCAAAGTGCAAAAATCAAAAATCAAAGTGAAGATGCAAACATTGAAGATATTAATGAAGAGACGATCAGAAACTTCCGATTATATCTTTCTCATCAGTATAAAAATCCATTTAAGGGTGTCTTGGCGCGCCAAACGCAAACTTACTTTCTGGTAGCAATCAGAAGCATGCTTCGCTATTTGATAAAACAGCACGTCAAAGTCATCTCGCCTGAGATGATTGAACTGGGAAAACAACGAGACCGTAACATAAAATTTTTAAGTCCGGAAAACCTGAATAGACTGTTTAACATTGTCGATACTCGAGAGATTATGGGGCTTCGTGACAGAGCTATATTAGAGGTGCTTTTCTCTACCGGCCTGCGTGTCTCGGAACTAGTTTCTTTGAATCGCGATGAGGCGAATATTAAAACAGGGGAGTTCAGTGTTTTGGGTAAGGGCGGCAAACGCAGAGTAGTTTTTTTGTCTAAAAAAGCTAAGGAATGGTTAAACCAATATCTACGCAAAAGAGACGATTCCTATCGCCCACTTTTCATCAGATATTCAGGTCCAAAGTCCAAACTTGGTTTGACCGATGAGAAATTGCGTTTGTCAGCAAGATCGATTGAACGTCTAGTTGAAAAATATAGAAAAAAAGCCGGATTGGTTGATCGTCTAGGTCCCCATGCCTTAAGACATTCATTTGCCACAGATCTATTGAATCATGGGGCTGATTTGCGCGCCGTTCAGGAAATGCTCGGTCATAAAAATATTTCCACCACCCAGATCTATACTCATGTGACCAATACAAGATTAAGAGAGATACATGAGAAGTATCATTCAGGTAATCAGTAATTTCCAATTTTTAATTTGCAATTTTCATTGAATTTTCAGTTCCCAATGTTAAGATTAGACGGTAAAAAATAATGAAATATATTATTAAAAGTTATGGAATTGAAGTGATTCTTGGTTTGTTGATTGTTGGTTATATAATTCTCTTTTCTTATCTATCAATTCACCGGATGTTAAGTTTAAACTCTCACTACTATGATCTGGGGATCATGAATCAGGTGGTTTACAATACTTCGCGGGGTCATTTTTTAGAGATGACCAATCAGGAATTCCGTCAGAATATGTCGCGGCTAGCAATTCATTTTGACCCGATCCTAGTTTTATTTACTCCTTTTTATTGGTTTTATCCTAATCCAGCCATTCTATTAGTTGGGCAGACAGTTATTCTGGCTTTGGGAGGGCTAGCTATCTATCTAATCTCAGAAAAACTGTTAAAAAATAAGTTGATGGGATTGGTTTTTTGTCTATCTTTTTTATTTTTCTTCCCGGTCCAACGTGCTACTCTTTTTGATTTTCACGGCGTACTCCTGGCCACCAGTTTTTTCCTTTGGGCTTATTACTTTCTTCTCAAAAAGAAAGATAAACTGGTTATTTTGTTCATCCTTTTGTCGCTTTTGACAAAAGAGCATGTTGGCATGATTGTTTTTTTGTTCGGGATTTATATCGTCCTATTTTATAAGAACAGAAGATTGGGGTTAATTATCGGGCTGTCTGGGCTGGTTTTTTTTATTACATCTTTTTTTATTATTATCCCCTATTTCCGGCAACATAGCCATTTTGCTTTGCAGTATTTCGACGATTTTGGTGATACACCGACTAAAGTAATAATCAATATTATTAAAAAGCCCGGTTTAGTGATAAATTATTTAACTCGTACTGATACTAAAAATTATCTTTATCGACTGATTTATCCTTACTTTCCATTTTTCTTTTTCTCACCGCTTGTATTTTTGATCAGTTTACCTGAACTGGCAATCAATATTCTTAGTTCTAATCCTAATATGAGAAGCATCTATTTTCATTACAACAGTTTAATCGTTCCCTTTCTTGTTTTGTCGGCTGTCAACGGTGCCGCCCGAATAAAAAAATATCGATGGAGCATTGTGATTTTGGCCCTTTTTATTTATATGAGTTATGTCTCTATTCGCCGATATAATCCTTTGCCGCTGAAGCTGATGAAAGAGCCCTACCGTTTGGATAAGCTTGACCAAAAAAAGCTTTTTATTATCTATCGATGGAAAAATATTTTAGCCGGTGATAAGTATAAAGTGGCCACCACACCAAAGCTGGCCCCATTTTTTACTAGCCGGCGCTATTATTACAACTTCCTTTACGACCCAGCCTATATCTCAGCTAAAGTTCCCACGGCAAACATTTTAAGCAGGATTAATAAATATCAACAGGCTGATTATGTTATTATTAACAAAGATGAAATTGGTAGTTTAGATAAAGATAATTTACCAGTTGTGTTTTATAAACATTTGCTTACCAACAAGAGTTTTAAAAAGGTGTTTGAAGAAAAAGAAGGAATTGAAGTTTATAAGAAGTTATAAAGTCATAAAGTCCATAAAGTTTATAAAGTTTATAAAGTTCATAAAGTTAAACCATGTTATCTATAATAATTCCCTTTTACAACGAGGCGGAAAGCCTGCCTACTTTAATTAAACATTTAATTGAAGTTTTAGAAAAGATAAAAAAAGAAGCAGAGATTATATTGGTTGATGATGGAAGCGATGATAGTTCAAAATTCAAAATTCAAAATTCAAAATTGCAGTTCAAAACTCAAAATTACCAAATTAAACTAATTAGCCACCGGAAGAGGTTTGGGAAAGGAAAGGCTTTGCAGACCGGCATAGAAAATTCATCCGGCGAGGTAATTATTTTTATGGATGCTGACCTTCAAGACGAGCCGAATGATCTTCTTCGATTACTAGAAAAAATAGGTCAAGGTTACGATCTTGTCAACGGAATAAGACAAGACAGACAGGATAATTTTATTATTAAAACCTATTCATTCATAGCCAAACTTTTTTTAAAAATATTTTTTCGTTCACCTTTTACCGATATTAACTGTGGTTTTAAGGCGTTTAAAAAAGAAGTATTACAGGACTTTACCTTCTATGGAAATAACTTTCGTTTTTTTCCTCTATATGCTTTTTACAAAGGATACAAGGTGGTTGAGATTGAGGTAAAAAACCATCCCAGGCAGTTTGGTAAATCTAAGTTTGGTAAATCAAAGCTCTTCATCGGAATTCTTGATACTTTAACCGCTTATTTCCTTTACCAATTTTCGGAAAAACCGCTTCATTTTTTCGGCATATTTGGAACAATTTTATTTTTTATGGGAAACGTTATCCTTATGTATTTGGCGGTAGAACGGCTTTTCTATCACGTTCTCTTATATCGTCGGCCAATACTATTTTTAGGAATGCTTCTTGTCATCGTCGGCATACAGGTGGTGATGACGGGAATGATTGGAGAGTTGATAGTTTTTTTTCAGAAGAAGAAAAACTAGTTAGTAAAGTCCATAAAGTTTATAAAGAAATGTCTTTAAGAACTTTACAAACTTTAAAAACTTTATAAACTTATTTAATGAATCCAATTCTTGCCCTCATCATCGCTAATTTTATCTGGGGTATGGCCTCGCCAATTTTTAAGTTTTCCCTAACAAATATTCCCCCTTTTATACTGGCATTTATCAGGTTTTCTTTCGCCGGTTTAATTTTTTTACCATTAGCAATCGGAAAATGGCAAAAATTGACGCTACGTCAATGGCTGGAGGTTCTTCTCGTAGGATTTTTTGGGATTACTATAAATATTTCCTTTTTCTTTTTGGGATTAGAAAAAACGGAAAGTATTAATGTGCCGGTTATAGCTTCCTCCGGACCAATATTTATTTATTTGTTATCAATAATATTTCTGAAGGAGAGACCAAAGTTAAGAGTGTTGACAGGTATGTTAATCGCTTTATCAGGTGTATTATTTATCATTTTATCTCCACTTATTTTAAATGGAAAAGAATTAGCCATAGGCGCTGTTGAAGGAAATGTCTTTATTTTGATAGCTACCTTAGGGACAGTATTTCAGACAATTATCGGACATGATGTTCTAAAAAAAATAAAACCCATTCAAGTTTCAGCTATCGCATTTTTATTTGGTAGTCTGACTTTCATACCATTTATACCAAAAGAATTTGCCGGTTGGGATATTTCCTTTCTTAATATTGCTGGATGGACAGGAATAATATTTGGAGTATTTTTTTCTTCCGCCCTCTCCTACTTTCTTTTTTATTATGGAGTTTCAAAACTTAAAGCTCAAGAGATAGGAGTCTTTACCTATATTGATCCTTTGGCTGCTATAGTTGTAGCTGCTCCCTTACTTCATGAATATCCGAATATATTTTATATTCTTGGAGGAATTTTAATTTTTGGAGGAATTTATTTGGCGGAAGGAAGAATCCACTGGCACCCAATAAATAAGTTAAAAGTTAGAAGTGAAAAGTCAAAAGTTTTATAATGTAGATATGGAAAAAATTTTAATCACAGGCGCGGGGGGTTATATTGGTTCGGTGGCTGTCTATCTATTTCTTCAGAATGGCTATGAAGTGGTGGCGCTGGACAATTTTTCTACCGGTTACCGTCAGCCTTTAGAGTTACTTCAGAAAAAGTTCGGTTCAGACACTCTAAGGGTGTATGAAGCTGATTTGAACGAAGACATTTCCCCTATCTTTAAAAAAGAATCTTCATTTAACGCAGTTGTTCATTACGCGGCTTCATGTGTGGTTGATGAGTCGATGAAATATCCGGAAAAATATTTTTCTAATAATGTTTGCGGATCGTTAAATTTACTGCAAACGATGGATAAATATAATATAAAAAAAATTATTTTTTCCTCAACCTGCGCTGTTTATGGCGAGGCCGAATACTTTCCTATCGACGAGAAACACCCGCTTAATCCTTCCAGCCCTTATGGTGTTTCCAAAAAAATGGTTGAAGAAATAATTCAGTGGTTTGGAAAACTAAAAGGATTACAGTATTATATCCTCCGTTACTTCAATGTTTGCGGTGCCTCAGACGATGGGTTGATTGGTGATTCAAAAAAACCGTCCACGTTGTTAGTGCAAAATGCCGTTCGTGGTGCTTTAGGCATAGAACCTTTTTATCTAACCTGTCCCAAGGTTAACACGCCGGATGAGACTCCGATTCGCGACTATATCAACGTCGTTGACCTCAATGAGGCGCATTTACTAGCGGTTAAAAAATTATCCTTCTTCGCTAAAGCTTCGGAGGACAAAGACAGATTCGGCGAGATAATTAATCTGGGGACAGGGACAGGAAGCTCCGTTTTGGAAGTTGTTAATCAAGTACAAGAAGTAACTGGCGTTAAGTTCTCACTTAAGAAAACAACGCCACGGCAGGGTGATGATCCGAAGAAAATCGCTTCAGTAAAAAAAGCCAAAAAGGTCTTAAACTGGGAGCCGAAGAGGACGATCAAGGATTCGATCGAATCCTTGGTTAAGTGGTATAAAGTTCATCCGAATGGTTGGGACAAATGAACAACTTTATCTTCTGAGCGGGCTAGTGAACAAAATTAGAACCTTTTATCAACAATCCGCTAAGAAGTATTATATACCAAATTTTGATGATTTATAAAATATAGATCAGAAAATAACTAAAGAAACAAGTATTAAGTTTTAATGATCTTTATTTTTCTGATAAAATAATTAAAAACAAGACTATGAAAACCGATGAAATTGGACTTACGTATAATATACGTATAAAAATTCTCCATGCTGTACCTGTAAAAGAAAACGTTGAAACTTGGCGTATTATTATTTCATTCATTAGCGATTACCCTGAAAATAATAAATTAGTCAAGGAATATTTTGTATGGGTTACCGGTGAATATCTTGAAGATAAAGCCAAACTTTCTGCTGATATGAATAATGCTCGAAAGTTTGCATTGTCATTTACAAAGAAACGCTTTGAAGAATCGGATAATCAAATACCTGTGGAGAATGGAGTTTTTTGTAGTAACGAAGAAGGAATAGTTATAGTAGATCCTAAGTTTTTTGTCCATCCAAAAGAAAAACCATGAATAATAAAACATTATTTATTTTTATAGACGAATCAGGCAATTTTGATTTTTCCTCAGATGGAACAAAATATTTTATATTGACTGCAATCAGCACAATTAGACCTCTTAATGAACGCGAAAAATTATTAGAATATCGTTATCAACTTTTATCAGAAAAAACAGATCAAGAATATTTTCATGCTACTGAAGATAAACAAATTGTGAGAGATGGAATTTATGGTTTAATTTCTGGATATGATGATTTTTATGTTGATTCTGTTGTTGCACAAAAAAATAAGGCCAATCCAAGCCTTTATAGTGAGATGTGTTCAAAAAAAGGGAAAATTATGTCAAGAATTATTGGGGCAGAATTTTACCGTATTGTATGTCAAACGCTCTTGCAATATATTTTCAAAAGATTTAATTCAACCTCTATAGAAAAAATCGTTGTTGTTTTAGACAACCTTTTTACAGACAACAAAAGACAAACAATTCTGAAATCATTAAAAACATATCTTAAACAGCACTGTCAAAAACCTTTCTATATTTATTTTCATCAATCAAAAGCAGATTTGAATTGTCAAATAGCAGATTATTGTGGTTGGGCAATCTATGTCAAAAATGAAAGAAAAGAACTAAGACCGATCAATCAAATTAAATCAAAAATTAAGAGTGAATTTTCAATATTTCAAAGAGGAATTACTGAATATTATCCTTATAACAATTGACCCGCCTGACTATCCTTTTGGGAAGAGCCCAGGGGCTCTTGTTATCAAGCGGGAACCTTTACTTATATTTAACTATAAATTTTACAAACTGTCAAGCTTTTATATATCTCGATATGGCAACCTAGACATAAATAAAGGGTTACAATAAGGCTATTGATATAAAAAAATGTTTAGGAAGAATGACATCGTACTTCTTCGGTCGATTTACCATTTATATTTTTTTTGGCAAAGTTTCTTATTAATGAACAAGCATTCTCAAGATTTATGGGTATTGATTCTTCTAATAGTAACCAATCAATAAAACTTTCTTAATACATCAATTTCCAGGATTACTGTGTTGGTTATTTTTTTAGCTAATATCTTGGAGACAGTAGGACTTGCCAGAATTAATTGATCCCTTGATGAAAATAATCATTTTTGAGCGGTGGAGGGGATTTGAACCCCTGACCTTCTCCTTGGAAGGGAGACATTCTACCACTGAACTACCACCGCATAAACTAGTTGTTGGCTATTGATTATTAGTGTTATAAAATTATAACAAATGAAGAAGAAATTAATATTTATATTTACTTTAGCATTTTTAGTTCGTCTTATTGGACTTAACCAATCTCTCTGGCTGGATGAGGCGACGACGGCGCGAGTGGTTCAAGAATACAAATTGACACAGATTGTTAGTAGATTCTTACTGAACGATTTTCATCCCCCGCTCTACTACTGGTTTATGAAACTGTGGACTAATTTTTTCGGCTACTCGGAAATTTCACTTAGGATGCCGTCGGTTTTATTTAGTTTGGCTACAGGATACGTTATATATAAAATGGTTAGATGGATGTATGGCTATAGAGCCGGCTTGTTTGCGGCGGTTTTTTTTCTTTTCAATCCGCTGATTGTTTATTACAGTCAGGAAGCAAGAATGTACATGGCGACAACATTTTTTCTCACCGTAGCCTTGTATTATTTCGAAAAAATGTTGCGAATTCAAAAGTCAAAAGGCAAAAGTCAAAACGTAAATCCAAATCTTAAATCTCAAATCTTGTTTAATTTATTTGTATTTTTATCGTTGATGACTTTTTATGGATCGATATTTTTGATTACAGCTTTCTTACTTTATTTTTTATATAAAAAGCAATTTAGAAATTTCTTTATTTGTTTATTTGCAGTATTTGTTTATTTTTTAGCAATCTCTCCCCTACTTTATCAACAACTTATTAATGCCAAAATATCTTTATCCAATGTGACCAACTGGTCGTTGGTTTTGGGGAAAGCGAATATTAAAAATTTATTATTGATACCGATTAAGTTTTCGATCGGCAGAATCGACTTTTATCCAAAGTGGCTATACTACTTAATGGCGGGTGGATGGAGCATATTTGTTATATCTCAAATCCACATATCAAATCTCAATGCCGTTAATTTATTTATTTATTTATTTATTTTTCCATTAGTTTTGGGTTTTGCCGTTTCCTTCGTCACTCCCCTACTTCAATATTTTAGATTCCTCTATCTGATTCCGATCATGTGTTTATTACTTTCTTTTTCGTTAAAGGACAATCCAATGTTTAGAAAGATTGTCTTGATTGGTTTTTTTGTTTTTTCGTGTTTATATCTTACTGGCGCTAAGTTTCATCGAGAGGACTGGAAAAGTTTGGCGCAAACTCTACCGAAAGACCAACCAGTCTATATGATTAAATCGTCATCAGACCCTTTGTTATATTATAGAAAGGATTTAAAGGTTAACGAGTTGACGAGTTTGGAGAGTTCAACGAGTTTACCGCAAAAAATCATCATTATTCCCTACTCAGCCGAAATTTATGGATATGATTATAAAAAGACATTGGTCGATTACCATTTTCATTTGCAAGAAGAAAAATCCTTTCGTGAACTGAATCTCGAAATTTGGGTTCATGATTAAATTTATCAATTATGCTTAGTAAAACTCGATTATTTTGGTTGATAGTTTTTATTAGCATATTAATCTTTCTTGGTCTGAGTTTTAAAAACCCGTTCGGAGTCAGGTCTCTTGTGGCTAATCTGGAACCATTCCCTGACGCTCTCTATTACTCGGCGCCGGCCTGGAATCTAATTCATGGAAAAGGTTTTAATATGAGCGTTTTTAGTTGGCGGGCCGAGCAGATTGTTCCTCCCTTATACTCTTTTTATCTGGTGCCATTTTTTGCCGTCCTTTGCGACGTCCGCGCTTTTTACTATGCCAATATTCTATTACTGTTAGGAACAATTATATTTTTCAATTTAATTCTAAAAAAAATATTCAGGGAAAATCTGTTAGTAGTCGCTCTACTATCATTTATGTTTGTCACTAATTTTTATATTTATAATCTACCGTCTTTGTTAATGGCAGAGAATATCAGTTTGTTTTTTTTGATGAGCGGTTTATATCTTCTTTTAAGCAAAACGACAAAAATCAACGTTATTTTGTTAGCTGTGTGGGGTGTGCTTCTTTGGTTAATTAAATTTTCCAACCTTCCTTTAGGACTGACTTTCTATTTATTTGTCATGATAAAAATATTTCTGAAGAAAACGGGGAAACCATTCCGTAAGACATTTATTTATTCATCGGTCGTCATCGGCTTGGTTTTTATTTCTTATCTTTATTTCAGCAAAATTTTATTGGTTCAAAAAGATGTAGGCGGCGCAAAAATTTTTTCCGTTGCTTATTTTATTCCTAATTTAAAACTCTACTTAGGTAATTTATTCGGTGGTCAAACTCATTATCTTTGGTTCCAAGAACATTTTTTTGTTCCTTTCGCCGGCTTTTTTATTTTAATCGGTTTATTTATTGGTTTATTAAAGAAGGGTTCGAGGTTGGCAATGGTGACGTTATTAACGTTCATTGCCGGCTTGATTATTTTTATGTCATTTTTTTATGTTCAGGACGCTCGCTATTTATTAGTTGTTTTCCCTTTATGGTTGGTTCCACTTGGTTTCTTGGTTGAGTATATACAAAGAAAGCTTGGTCGGTTGTTGACGACTATTTTGATTATTGTTTTGTTAGCAATTTTATTAACGGCGAAAAGTTTCGGTTATCGGCCAAACGAACGTTTAATCATCACCTTTAAAAAACAGCTGAGCTTGAATTTCAAATATAAGGAGGATCCGTGGAACTATTTAGCGGTACAAAAATTTAACCAATTCTTTAAACAAAAAGAGTTTCGCGGTAGTTACCTAGGGACCTTTTTACCCCCGTTTTATATCAATTTCTTCTATAACCAACAGTTTCGTTATCTACCGCTGATGGAAAGCCAAGATTTTTTTCCCGGCAGAAACGGATTTTTAGAGCAGATGGGAGTGACTAATTTAAGAGAATATTATCGAAAACTTTTAAAAACCAACCAGTCAGTATTTGTTTCCAATTACTATGTGGCAAATTTACGCAATTGGCAGGAAAGATTTGATGATTTGAAAAACGATTTTGAGTTAATTTTGAGGCAGTCAGGTTGTTATAATGTCTGTAATATTTATCAGTTACAACTAAAACAGTAATATTATTAAAAGTTCTTAGATACGTCTTTTCGCAAATGCAGCAAGCTAGTAGGCGTAGGGTCAGATTATAGACTTGGCAGCCACGCGTGCCATTTGCTCAAATCCGTATTCTACGAACTTTATAAGACCGCTATGAAAAAAATAAAGATATTATTGCCGGCGATTATTTGTCTTTTAGTTTTTTTACTTTATTCATATAAATTAAAACAATCTTTATTTTACCATCCCGACTTCGCCCGAGACGCCCATGAAATCTTAAGAATTTCGCAAGGAAAGATTGTCTGGCTTGGGCCGAAACTTACTTTTGGCGGCTTGTATCTTGGTCCATATTATTTTTACCTTTTTGTCCCGGCGTACCTTTTATCGGGAAGACAGCTTATTTCTATTCATTTTTTTAATGCTCTTTTGTTTATTTTAGCCGTTGGCTATTTTTTTGTCCGCAGCGCCAAGAAATTTAAGTTTATTCAAAGATTATCAGCTGGTTTAGTTTTAGCTCTTTCAACCTTATTTCTTATTGGTAGTCGCAATCCCAGTAACGCTTATTCTTTTATTCCGCTATTTTTATTTTTGTTAACCGAAGTCTATTTTTTTAATTCAAAAAACGATCTTTGGCTGGGGTTTTTAGGTTTCCTATACGGTGTCGTTGTCAATTTCCATTTTATTATTTTTATTTTTTTTCCAGGATTAATTATTTATTTCTGGAAAATTACCAAAGAAAAAAAACGCCTAAGAATTTTTTTGCTCGGTTTAATTTTGAGTTTTCTGCCTCTAGCGATCTTTGAATTAACTCATCACTTTGTCATGCTAAAAAACACCTTTATTGACAAGTCTTATCTAAAGTGGGTAAACAATACCAATATTCCCGGCGGTTTATCAGGCAAAAAAAACGTTTTAGCCAATATCTGGTTTTTATCAGAAAGCATGAAGAGCTATGTTTTAATTAATCCTTTATTTATCTATTTTATTCTCGGAATAATTTTTCATTTTCGGAAACCAGATTGTAAAATAAAAATAATCTATTTAAATTCCCTATTGACCTTATTATTGGCCGCGGTCATTTTACGATTTCAATTCATTCCCCACTATCTTTTTGGCCTGGCTTTTTATTTGTTCTTTAACCTTATTTTTATCTTTTTAAGTTTTAAAAATAATCTTTTATCAATGATATTTTTTTCCTTGATGATTGCTTTTCAGTTATTTTACTTTCCTAAGACTTTGTATCAACCTTCCTGGAGGACGCCGGAGCGATTTGAGAAAGCTGTCGATTTTGTAATTAAAAATAAGCTGGTTAGCCCAACGAACTTTAATATTATTCAGATCACCAAGCAAAATTTGTTAGCCACCATCGGTTATGAGTATCGATATTTTTTTCGCAAGGCTGGTTATATCGCTGACTCGGAATTTTTATACTCACAATCAAAAGAGCTGATTGTTTTTTCCGAAATACCGTATCAAGATATCAGTCAATTTGACTCCTGGGAGGCCGAGCAGTTTGGCAAGCAATATTTTCCTTCGGCTAAAAAATATAGTTTGCCCGGGATAACGATTTATAAGATAGTTAAAAAATAGTCTCAATTCTTTATTTTTTTATACTCCCAGACAGCCGCCAAAGTAATATTAATCAAAGAAAGAGAAAAGCCGATGACGATGGCGTATGGCGGTCCGAATACCCCATAAACCGGGATTAAAAAGTAGCAACCGATAGTCATCGCTAGGAAAAAGAGAATATTAGAAACTAAGACCATCGCCGGTTTTTTGATGGTTAAGAGGATAAACAGTAGAGGTAGATTGGCTAAAGTATAAACGATGTAAGGCAGACTTAAGGTTTTAGTAATAACGGCGGTTTGAGCAAATTTGTTGGTGAAGAAAAGATAAAATACCTGATTCGGAGTAAAAAACAACAGTAGGAACAAGCCGACTGGGATTAATAGGTATAGGAAGCCCGTTTTTAATAATGAACGGATCTGGTTTTTAGTTTTCGCTTTGGAGAATGACGGGGATAAAACTTGAGTGATACTGGTGATGGAAGCCAGAAGGGTAAGGATGATTTTTTGGGAAAGTCCATAGTAACCAACCTCTTGTTTTGAGCGGAAATAGGAAAGCAAAAACAGATCCATCCGCAGTCCAAGATTAAAAAACTGTGAGGCAATAAAATAGGTCAAAGTATAGGCAAAACGAAACTCTTCCTTTTTAACCTCGGCTTTAAAGATTTTATAAAAAACATGTTTCTTTTCAAGAAAGACAAAGAAAAAAAAGATCAGCGGACCTAAAATACCGAAGACAAAGATAACCGCTCCGATAGAAACGGTTTTCGTCCAGAGAAGAAAGAAAATGACTGCGGTCTTTAAAAAATTAGAGATATTAAGATAGATATTAGCCGAGAGGAATCTTTTAGCAGCAAATAGACAGTTTAAGGCATAATTTTGCCAAAGAAGAAACAGGACGGAAAAAGTGGTGACGTAAAGTTCCCAAGAAGGAGCGCCGGTTTTGAAAAATACCTTGTCTAAAAAAGGAAAGGTAAAGAAGAGAACGATAATGACGATCAGCGAAAAAAAAGTCTGATAAAAAAAGGTGCTTTTCAGAAATCGGTAAAGATTAGCTGCTTTTTGTTCGATCATCAACGGTAGATAAGAATAGATGGTAGCCGAGGTGCCAAAGTCCAGAATGTTGGCGAGAACATAAGCGATACCCAGAAGGACGCTTAAAATGCCGTACTGGGCTGGCGTCATGATCCTAACCAATATCAGGGCAAAAAAGGCGGTAAATAAAACGTTTAGGTAGTTGCCGATGCCGTTAATAATGATATGTTTGCTGGTGGGTTTTTTGATAAAATTTAAGATCCGCTGAGGCATAGATTATATTTTACTATAAATTAGTTTCTAATTTTTAATTTCTAGTTCTTAATCAATTTTTAATTCTTAATTTTTAAATATTTAAAAATTAAGAACTGAATAAAAACTAAAAACTAAAAATTAAGCATAGACTTTTTGCATGTTGTATAATTACTTTATTAATAATTAAAGTTATTCGTTATGGCAAAAACTGCTCTTATTACAGGGATTTTGGGTCAAGATGGACCTTATTTGGCGAAGTTTCTTTTAGAGAAAGATTACAAGATTTACGGTCTAGTTCGGCGTTATTCCAACCCTAATTTTGGCAACCTGGAGTATTTAAAGATTGCCGATAAGGTTGACTATGTAGAAGGCGATATGGCCGATGAAGCTTCATTGCTAAATTTAATTCGCGTTATCAGGCCGACAGAAATCTATAACCTGGCCGCTCAGTCGTTTGTTGCCGCTTCCTTTGAACAGGCAAGATTGACTACCGAGGTAAACTCACTCGGTGTCCTTCATCTTTTGAACGCAATCAAGATGTTTTCGCCAACGACCAAATTTTATCAGGCATCGACGTCGGAGATGTTCGGATTGCAACACACTAATGGATACCAGGATGAAAAGACGCCTTTTCACCCCCGCAGTCCCTATGGCATTTCCAAGGTCTATGCTTATTGGTTGACGGTGAACTTTCGCGAAGCATATGGAATTTTTACCAGTAATGGAGTCTTATTTAATCATGAATCGCCCATCCGCGGGCCTCAGTTTGTGACGCGCAAAATTACCGACGCTGTGGCTAAGATAAAAATCGGTTTAGCTAAAAACCTTCATCTGGGAAATTTGGAGGCGAAACGTGACTGGGGGTTTGCCGGTGACTATGTCGAAGCGATGTATCTCATGCTTCAACAAGAAAAGGGTGATGATTTTGTTGTTGGTACTGGAGAGAATCATTCGGTAAAAGAATTTGTCGAATTGGCTTTTAGGTTTGCCGGAATCCCCCACTGGGAAGAATATGTCGTCGTTGATCCTCTTTTTAAGCGCCCGTCCGAGGTGCCAGAGTTACGGGCCAAGTCTGATAAGGCGAGGAAAATATTAGGTTGGAAGCCGAAGACAAACTTTGAAGAGTTGGCAAAGATGATGGTTGAGGCAGATATTAAAAGATACAAAATCCTAAATCCGAAATCCTAAATCCCAAACAAATCCAAAATCCGAAATTTAAAATTATTAAAATGAAGAAAATAGCTTTAATTGGTGCTAACGGTCAACTGGGAACGGATATCGTTAAAGTTTTTTCCCGCGATCATTTTTTCCAAGTTATTTCTTTAACGACAAAGGAGATTGATATTACCGATGAAAATAAAACAAAAAAGGTTTTGGAAGAAATTAAACCCGATCTGGTTGTTAACACGGCTGCTTTTCATCGGGTAAACGATATAGAAGATAATCCCGAGCCCGCTTTTTTAGTTAATGTCGTCGCCGAAAAAAAACTGGCTGAGCTTTGTTTCAAAAATGACTGGAAATTAGCTTTTTTTAGTACCGATTACGTTTTTGGACAAGACGGGAAAAGAAAAAAACCATATAGCGAAGAAGACTGTCCCGGTCCAATAAGCACCTACGGTGTCTCAAAACTGGCCGGTGAGTATGTCACTCGTTTAACGACACCGAAACACTTTATTTTAAGAATGTGCGGTCTGTTTGGTGTCGTTGGTTCTTTGGGAAAAGGTGGCAACTTTGTCGAAATGATGATTAAACTGGGAAAAGAAAAGGGCGAAGTAAGAGTCGTTAACGACCAGATTTGTACGCCAACATATACGAAGAATGTGGCGGAAAATCTTCTTGCCTTATTTAAAACAAGCCACTATGGTCTTTATCATATGACGGCCGAAGGACAGTGTTCTTGGTACGAATTTGCCTGTGCGATCTTTAAATTGATGAAAATGGATGTTCGATGTACACCGGTGTCTTCACAAGAATATAACAGCCGGGCTAAATACCCGCCATACTCTGTTCTCGAAAACGCCAAGCTGAAGAAACTTGGGTTAAACAAAATGCGTGATTGGAAAGAAAACCTCACTCTTTATTTGAAAGAGAAAGAATATTTAAAATAATAAATAAATTAATAATTAATTTTTATTCAATAATAAATACTTCAATATTCTAATAGACTATTTTGAACTGGATAATATTTTTGCAAATATTAATACGATTTCATGAGTTTCTTGCCAAAGCTTTCTTAATCTTTCTTGTTGATCCTTATTTGTTACAGCAAGCATTCTTAACCAATGAAGAGTTTCCTTAGCTTCTTTTTTGCATATACTTATTTTATTTTTGAAATCCTTTTTTGAATTTCCACCGTTAGCTTCCATATAGTTTGCGCCAACAGAAGTTGAACTTCTTATAAGTTGTTTGATTAATGGTTCATTAAAAATCGTTATTCTTAGTAATTGACAAAAGATAATAATATTCTCGCCAAGTTTGGCAGTCCGATCCTCAAGATCAAATTTTTTCATCTATGATAAATGTCAAGGGTAATTTGTTTTTCCCTTAACTTAATAACTTTTAAACGCTTCCTATTAAACAACTTTGATCAACCATCTATTCGCCCGTTAGTATAGGACAGATTGCCGGTCAGATGCCGGAGATCCAGGAAAACGCCTAATCATATTAACGGTGACTATTGATCCCTCACCATTAATGGTGAGGGAAAGCACCAGAAAAAAACACAGGTGATCCTGTCT
>Ga0210049_1000035_pt1 | contig 83305 bp, 80 predicted proteins | sample CryGeyCG2014_300_2_FD_183964 | JGI IMG/M metagenome (GOLD analysis project Ga0210049, IMG submission 183964) | Groundwater microbial communities from aquifer - Crystal Geyser CG06_land_8/20/14_3.00 (SPAdes) (version 2) | ecosystem: Environmental > Aquatic > Deep subsurface > Groundwater | place... | reverse complement strand
CCGGGATGATTGACCCGCCAAGGCCTGAGGTCAGGAGCGCGATTAATTTATGCAGGCAGGCAGGCATCAGGGTAATAATGCTCACAGGCGACCACATCACCACTGCAAAGGCAATAGGCAAAAGCATTGGCTTATTCAATGAAGACAAGGATATTGCATTGACAAGCAAAGAAGTTGACAAGATGAGCGATGCAGATTTTTCAAAAGCAGTCAATAATGTAGTCATTTTCGCGCGCATAAGCCCTGAAAACAAATTCAAAATAGTCAAAGAATTAAAAAACAAAGGCGAAATTGTTGCAGTCACTGGCGACGGAGTGAATGACGCGCCAGCACTGAAATCAGCGCATATAGGGATTGCTATGGGAATCACAGGGACTGATGTGAGCAAGGAAGCCAGCGAGATGGTATTAACAGATGATAATTTCACCACAATAGTCAGCGCTGTCAGGGAAGGACGCGGAATCTTTGACAATATTAAAAAATTCGTCAAATTCTTGTTAGCATCAAACGCGGACACCATCCTTGAAGTCACTGCTGCTGTAATGCTGAGATGGCCAATACCTTTCCTGCCGGTTCACATATTATGGATGAACTTAGTAACAGACGGGCTGCCAGCCCTTGCCCTGAGCATGGACCCGCCCGCAGACAATGTCATGCAAAGGAAGCCAAGGAACCCAAAATATTCATTAGTCAAGGAAGTTGCAGTTTTTATCCTATTCGCGGGACTAATAGATGCAGTAGCATCTCTTATCTTATATTTTTTATCGCTCAGCGCGGAAGGATTCTTCATAACAAGCGCAACAGATGCATTGTCAAAAGCAAGAACTATGGCGATTTCAAGCGCAATCTTTTACGAATTATTTTTCGTGTTCAACTGCAGGGATGATGATAAAGGGGTGTGGAGCAGAAGCTTTAAGGAAAATTTCCTTTCAAACAAATTCTTAACATTAGGAGTTGCAGGCTCGCTAATAATGCAATTATTGTTCATTTACAACCCATTCTTTAACACTATTTTCAGGACAACACCACTCGCGTTATGGGAATTAGGATTAGTATTCTTATTCGCAACACCAGGGTTATTCCTGCTGCCAAGATGGTTCCATATAGATTTGAACAAGAAATCAAAAATTAAATCTTCCTGATTTGGTTCATAATTTTATCATTGCAGTCCCTGCACAGGAACAAAGTATTATTATTCACAAGATTAATAATTTTAGCCTCAGCATTGCCCAATTTAATAGTCCTCCTGCAATTGTCACAAAGAACTTCCTCAAACAATTCATTAATTAATTCATCATATTTGCAGTTCAAACTTCCAAAGTTATCAATCATAATTAATCATCGAAGTATGGAATGAAAAAATCCCGTTTAAAAACTTTATTATTAACTCAGGAGTGAAAACCATGATTCCCTGCACAAAGTTTAAAATTGAAAGAACTTATTATTCTATTAACCATGGATTATGAAGAAATAATTGACAGGATAATAAAAAGCACAGGCATTGACAGGAAAGTGCTTGAAACTAAAATTAACGCGAAAATCAAGGAATTGGACAATTTAGTAAGCAGGGACGGGGCAGCGCACATAATATCCAACGAGTTAAGCGTTAGTTTAATAGACAGCGACGCGAGCAAGGATTACGCAAACATTGAAAACTTAGTCAGCGGACTGCGCAACGTAATAGTACTCGGAAGGGCAGTTGACATTTACCCAATAACAAAGTATGAAAAGGACGGGAAAGAACTGCAGGTAGGGGCTTTATCATTAAGCGACGGCACAGGATTTGTAAGAGTCGTATTCTGGAATGACAATATTGAAATCTTCAAAAACATAAAAGAAGGGGACGTTCTGAAAGTAATAAACGCTTACGTAAAGGAAAACAAGTTCGGCAAGCTGGAACTGCACGTGAGTTTCAGGACAAAAATCAGAATAAACCCTGAAGACGTTGACAGCAAATCAATACCTTCCGCGAGCGAAGTGCAGAGAAAAAATGAGAGGATAGACTTGGTGGAAATTAAAAGGGACATGAACGTAAGGGTTCTGGGAATCATTGTCCAAGTTTTCAAAAGCAACTGCTTCTTTAACGTGTGCCCTGAATGCAAAAAAAGCGTGAAAATGGACAATGGAATATTCATGTGCGCCTCGCACGGCAAAGTAATGCCTGAAAAGAAGATGAGAGTTTCGTTCGTGCTTGACGACGGAACAGCCAACATAAGATGCACGAGTTTCGGCAGGGATGCAGAAGAAGTATTAGGGATAGCAACTGGTGAAGCAGTGAAATTAGCGGACAAGAATGAAGACTCAGCCTTCCCAGTAGAGCAGGTTAAAGACGTAATTATAGGCGCAGAAGTAATAATTTACGGAAGAACCCAGTTCAATACTTTCAGCAATTCAGTTGAAATAATCACAAATAAAGTAATCAGAAACATTGATTATGAAAGAGAATTAGGAACACTAATTAATGAAGTCCAGTACGGTGACAAGAGTTAGCGGAAAAATTTTTCCAGAACTTTCACAGGATAGCCAAAAATTAAGTCCAACAATTTATACAAATTATTCCTAACCGGCGGTATCAATACTATTGCTAGGAAAAATAAGAAAATGAACGCGTTAGCAAGAAATTTAACCCAGCCAAAATAATCCAGGTTCAGGCCATTCATTAAATCAGTAATCTCCCCAGTATTCAAACTAACAGCGAATAATAAAATCGTTCCCCCAACACCCCAAGGCATTAAATAAGACGAAAAATCAAAACCCATCAAATAATTCACTGAACAAAATTTGTTTAAAAACCTTATTATTTCAAGCCCTTAATCTGCTTAGTGCCCATCACGTCCCAATAAGTGACTTCCACGCCAGGCTTAACCTTATTCTTCAAATCTTCCTCTTCAGGCACAGGCAGCTCCATAGTTTCATAAGTTTCCATGTCCATAATCTGAACCTTATTATTCGCAATGCTCAGCACTTGTCCGCTCTTCTTTTCAATAACCGGAACCTCGCACCTAGTGTGCCCGCTCTTGACTTCAACCCTTTTCTTGTTGTCAAAAATGCCCACAGCCTCAATCCTGAACTTTGCATGCCCATGCTTACCCGGAGCGCTGGATTTAATGCTCTTAACAATGCATGGAACGCCCTCCATTACAATATATCTTCCTTCCTTTATGCTGTGAACATCAACAGGTTTAACTCCTGACATGATGAAAGAATTGCGTTATGATTTTTTAAACCTTTTTGAATTCACTGCATAGTTTCAACAGCTAATTTAACATCCTCAGCCATGACAGTCCTTCTGCCAGCATGCTTTGCAAACTTCCACGCCAGTTTCCCAATCCTTACGCCGTCAGATTCCAAATAATCCTTCAATTCCCTGCACGCGTCAGAACTAATCCTCTTGCAGCCAGCCAGTTTCAGCAACTTCTCAACACTCCTCAAAGACACGCCGCTCATCAGAATAATTTATAAGATTAGTATTTATTAAATCTTATTGAAAATGAGCCTCAATTGGATGTCTTCGGATTACATGCCAAAAGAATTCATACCCTTAATAGAGAATGATTTAAGGGGCAGGAAAAAAGTGCTGGAAATACTCATCAAAGCATTAAACCCTCCAAGCAATGATTATATTATAAAAGGTTATTACAAATACGAGCACGAGAAGGAAAGATATGAGCATGAAGGAATCATAAGACTTGATTCCATAAACAGATTAATTGGCATCATTTACGAACCATTCAAGAAAGGAAATTCAACAGTAAGAGGGGATGAGAGGGGCATATTCAAAGAAACGTACTGGGATGCTTTTACTAAGGATGACGAGAAAAGGGAGATTGTAAGATTAAGGGACGCTGAAGAATTAAGGCCTGACGGAACACCTTACAAGAAAGGGTGCTGCAGGGTTATTGCAGGAAAATTTGAGCCTTTGTGCAAATATGAAACTGTTTTATTTGTCAAACTGCCTGTTTTTTCTGAATACCCTGTATATTACTCTTTGGTAAGCGTGCCAAGAACAACAACTTTTGATAATGAATACAAAGGAGAATGGAGGATTAAACGCCGAATGGAAGGCAAAACAAATAATATTATTACTCCAAGCAAAGAACCTCTTGATTTAATCTCATACTTGTCCAATATCATACCTGAGAAAAGCGCCAGTGCCGCCCATCAATTTTAACTGCTCGCCCTCCTCAGTATCAGTTGACACAATCTTCACTTCAGTTTTGTACTGCTTTGCCAAATCCATTAATTTCTCAATAGTTTCAGGAGGCAGATTATCAGTGATTAATATTTTCTCCACCGCGCCCAACTTGACAGCATTAATTATTTTCTCCAGACCATAAGTCACTTTCTCATCCTTTGCCAGCCTCCTGAAAAATTCAGTAATTAATTTCTTCTCAATAATCACATCCTCGCCTGCAATAACTTCCTGGCTCTTGTTCAATAATTCCTTAATCCCGTCAGCACCAGCGTAACCAGTATCAATAACAGCAATAACTTTCTTCTTCAATTCAGGGCTTAACTTCTCCTCCCTTAAGAAAGACTCCTTTGTCTGGCTCGGACCACCTACAATTATACCCTTCAAATCCTCCACCGGCCCCAAAACAGCATTAGTTTTCAGGCTCACTTCCTCATACCATGCTTTGGTTAAATTATCCCTCACCCTGCTGAAACGCGCAGCACTCTGGCCACCAGCCCTGAACTTTCCGGGAATGCAGCTGCTTAATTTTGACAGAATCTTAGTGCTGCTCCCGTGAAGCACAGCAATAGCAGCATCATTCTTGTCAATACTAATCAACCCGTAAACATTCTTTGGATTAACCATCTGCCTCAAAGGCTCTAATACGAAAGTCTGTTCAGTCCTGTACAGCCTCAAACTAACAGGCAAAGGCAGGTTGTCCAATACGAAAATTTCAGTATCCTGTTTTCCCGGATTCTGCTCAATGTCGCCGCAGAAAATAATCAAGCCATTCTTCGGAGTCTTCTGGTACCTCTTCAATTCGTTTATAATTTTTTCAATAGCGCTCAAGACAGCTTTCCTCGTCTGCTTGCTTTTAATATTAGAGCTTAATGATAATTCATCGCTTAACTGGTTCTTAACATCATTAATGTTAAAACCGTCCGGCACGTACAAAGACACTAATTCAGTAGTCCTAGCCTTCACTTTGCTCAATCTGCTTACCATATTATTAATCTGGTATTTTACCTCAGCAGGAATTTTCATAACAATAGGAATTAGACAATTTTACTTTTTAAAAATCTTTTAATTTAACCAGTTAATAATATTTCACTAATGAAATTTGACGAATTTTTATCAAAACTTCAAATACTTGAAAAGAATAACCCTTCACAGTTCAAAAAATACTTGGACGAATTAAAAATTAAGCAGCCAAACATTTACGAAAAAGTTGTCAACATCATGGACGGCACCCATGAGGTTATTCCAACAGAAGAAGAGCCGCTGGACTTGAACATAACCAGCGCCGCAAAAAAACAATCTAACAATAATATGATTATAATAGCAGTAATAGCAGTAATTATAATAATTGTGGGAGTTGCTGCTTTCCTACTTCTTCAATAAATTGTCATTCAATTTCACAATTAACGAATCAGCAGCAGCAATAGTTTTAACACCAGTCTCTTTCATAATCCTCGCAGCTTCATTCTCAGCGCCGGCCCGCAGCATAATTGTCCCGAAATGATTAATAATCACGAGCTTAATCTCATGCTCGGAATTCTTTAAAACACTGATTAAGTCATCAGTGCACATGTGGTGGGGCAGCTGGTTATTGTCAGGCCTCATCACGTTGGCAATTAAAAAATCAACATCCTCAAAATTCTTCTCAAAGCCCGGATAAACGCTTGTATCACCAGTGTAATAGAGGCAATAATTATTAGTGTAAAACTTGAAGCCAACGCATTCACTCTTCAAATGGCTGCACTTAACAGCCAGAACCCTTAAGTTATTAATTTTAACCTCCATTCCAGATTTCACAATAATGATTTCTTTCAATAAATTCTTATGATAGTCAGTGACAATCTCATCCATAACTTCCTTGACAGTAACGAGAACACCCCTTTTGCGCGTGGCAGCATTAGTCACTCCTTCAATCATCATATTCAAATCATTAACGTGGTCAATGTGCGAATGAGTAGCCATTAAAATATCAGTCTTGAAAGGATAAACTTTGCACTCCCTGCACCTCAGCAAAGCTCCAGGGCCGGGGTCTATGTGAATCTGGTGCCCTGAAGTATTAAAGATTAACCCTCCAGTGGCTCTTGACTGGAACAAAGTAGTAAACCTGCCGCCCCCCGTGCCCAAAAATATTAACTCGTCCATAATTAACCATTTAAGGGCTAATTTTATAAAATATTAACTTTTCCATTAAAATCAATGGTTGAAGAGAATATTGAACAAAAAATTCAAGAAAGAGTAGAGGCTGCAACCCACCCTCCTCTCATGAATGATTTAATAATCCAGTTAATACTCTTCGGAGGAGTATTATTCCTTTCAATAATGGGAATGAACAATTCATTATTTTTCAGCATAATACCCAATGATGAATTACTAATCCTTGCAATATTATCAGGCGCGAGCCTGGCAGTGACAGTAATACTTTTCATAATGTGCGGGATGGTAATAGTATTAAAGCCCTTCCAATTCTTCATACCGTGGATATTATTCATAATTACAGGAATATTAACAGCCCTTTTCTACTTCAATCTCGCGCCAGTAATTGACTTATTAATAAAAGGAGATTTTGCAGGAGGACTCGCATTATTAACAACGCGCTCCTCAGAAATAGCAGGAAACTTAATCCAGCAATTTTTTAATTTTATAGCACCATATCAAGAACTATTAAGTATACCCGGAACCTCCCAACTCCCGCAGTAAAAAATTTTTAAAAGGGAAAGCGTTCTCATATTAATTTAATGAGCCAGTGGCCTAGTCTGGTGGGGCGCCACGCTGATAACGTGGTGGTCGTCGGTTCAAATCCGATCTGGCTCAAACCATTACCTTATTTCAGAATCCTCAGGCATAATCTTGTCAGTGGTTAACAAAGACACTTCACCTTCCTTATCAGCAGCCAGTATCATGCCCTCGCTCACCGCTCCGCGCATCTTCTTAGGCTCCAGATTAACAACCACTATGACAGTTTTCCCGAGTAATTCATCCTTTGAATAATACTTTTTCAAGCCTGCAAGCAGAACCCTTTCCCTGTCAGCCTTAACTTTTAACTTGTAAAGATTGTCGCCAGCGTCCTCGCAGCTGACAATTTTCCCAGTCCTTAAAACCACTTTCTTAAAATCCTCAAAACTGATTTCATCCAATAATTTTCACCTGCTTATTCTAGGGAACAATATTTTCCCTTTTTTTATCTTCACATTTCTTTTAATGTTATCAAAATTTTTATTATAACCCTTTCCCTTTCCCAACTGAGTGTCAATCTCTTCACTCGTCTCAGGCATGAAAGGATAAATCAGACAACTAACTGCGTTAATGCACTGCGCAAGAGTGAACAACACATTATGCAATTCCCCGCCATCGCTTAATTTCCACGGCTCCTTATCAGAAATGTATTTATTCACCAAGTGGACAAATTTAAAAACAGTATTCAAAGCATTATAATAATCCAGTTTGTTCATTTCAGAATGATAATTCTTTAACATTTGTGCATACTTATTTTTTAATTTAACATCAGCAATTCCTGCAGGAACTTCAGAATTGGAATATTTATCAATCAAAACAATACTTCTTGAAACCAAATTCCCCAGCTCGCTTGCCAATTCATTATTAACCCTTTCAATAAACTGGGCTTCGCTGAAATCACCATCACTTCCAAAAGGCATCTGCCTGAACAGGAAATACCTCATAGTGTCAACAGGAACTTTATGCTTCCTGCAGAACTCAGCAGGGTGAACAACGTTACCAACGCTCTTGCTCATCTTTTTGCCTTCAACAGTCCACCAACCATGGGCAAAAATAGTTTCCGGCAATTCCACTCCAGCGCTTAAAAGCATGGCAGGCCAAGTAATGCAGTGGAACCTGATTATTTCCTTGCCCATCAACTGAAAATTGGCAGGCCATAAATTAGTATATTTCTTGCCAGGATAACCAGCTGCAGTTAAATAATTAATCAATGCATCAAACCAAACGTATAAAACGTGCTTTTCGTCGCCGGGAACTGGAATGCCAAATTTAAAAGTAGTCCTCGTAATGCTCAAATCCCTTAAAGGCTGCTTCAGAAAACTTAATATTTCATTCTTTCTCGCCTTCGGCTTTATAAAATCAGGATTATCCCTGATGTGCTTGATTATTTCCTTCTGGTACTTTGACTGCTTAAAAAAATAAGTCTCCTCCTTTAACATTTTCACGCTCTTACCGCAGTCAGGGCATTTGCAGTCTTTTAATTCCTTTTCAGTCCAGAACGTCTCGCAAGAAACACAGTACCATCCCTCATAAAAACCCTTGTAAATGTCTCCTTTGTTGTAAACTTTTTTGTAAAATTCAAGGACAGTTTTCACATGGTCATTATCAGTTGTCCTTATGAACCGGTCATAAGATACATTCATGCTTTTGAACGCTTCCTTAAACCTTTTACTCATTAAGTCAACGTATTTCTCAGTTTTAACGCCGGATTTCTTCGCAGCTTCCTCCACCTTCTCAGCATGCTCGTCAGTCCCAGTCAGGAAAAACACTTTCTTCCCGTTCAATTTTTTATACCTTGCAATTATATCCGCAGCCAAGGCAGTATACAAAGTTCCTATGTGCGGGTCCCCGTTCACGTAGTAAATCGGAGTTGTTACGTAAAAATTTTTCAAAAAAAAACATTCACCTCCTAAATCATCCTTTGAACGCTGAAATAACTCTTCACTTCATTCTCCAACTCGTACATTTCATTATTCAAAACTTCCTTGTTCTTGTCAACACTGCTCTTCTCGAACAAGTTTTCAAAAACAGTTTTCATGAAATTAACGAAAGGATTATTCTCCCACTTAGTGTCATAATCAGTCAGTAAAGTAGCCCTTAAAGTAATCAAGCCGCTGCCCTTCTCCTTCCTCTCTTTCTTCTCCTTTTTCACTACTGTAATGTCCTCATTATGAAAGTCTGAAATGATTTCCATAATGAACCTGTTATAATCATCAAGGTTTTTCAGGCACTTCCAGTAAAAACCATCATGAATTTTTCCCTTCTTAGGGGAATGAGTGTATTTCTTCTCTTCTATGAAATAACCCCTGTCCTCCATTGTCCTCTTCATGAAAAGATAAAAATCCCTGTAATCAAAGATAATGCCTTTCAAACTAATGCTTGTTTTGCCGACTATGAAAAATGAAGGCATTATTTTCTTACCTCTGCCAATTTTTTAACCTCATCACGAACTTCAAACATTTCACTTGAAATCTTAGTTTCATAATCCTTCCTTGTGTCCTTGTAAACATACTTCTCATATATTCCCTTGAAGAAATGAAGCACAGGATCCTTGCTCCACTTCTCATCATAATCAAGGATTAATTCACTTTTAAAAATTATCTTCCCCCTGCCCTTAACAAATGTTTTGTCTTTTTCAATCAATCTCTTCGCATTTTCAACAGTTGCTTCAACACTAATCACGAACTTCGTGTAAGCGTCAACATTCTTGGAGCCAACAACTAAGAACTGGACCATGTCAACCTTGTCACCCTCGCCCTGATACTTGTAACTCGTATCACTGGCGTCATAATTAAATCCCTCCAATAAACTCTTTATAGTGCTCATTAACTTTTTGACATTAACCTTCATGCTGGCAATGTTTAACTGGTTCCTTGAAACGCGCATAATAATATCATAAGAATTTCCTGTTTTTATAATTATGCCAATCTTATGCAGTCCAGATTCCTCGGGGCAAGAGTTTCAATCTTCATCCTCTTATAAACGCTGCTCGCCAAATCAAGGCAATTAGTCTGCTCGCCATGGTCAATAATAACCCTTTTAGGGCGGGGTACTAACCTGCTTATAAAATTCATTAACTGGTTCCTGTCACTGTGCCCGCTTAAACCTTCAATAGTATAAACTTCCAATTTAATTGGAAGCATTTCCCTCCTATTGCTGTTAACCCTCAGGATAACCTCCTTGTCACCCCTCTGGATAATCCTTCCAAGACTGCCCTTTCCCTGATAACTCACAAAAACCATACTATTCCTCGGATTATCAGCCAAGTGCTCCAAGTAAAAAACGCTCGGGCCTCCAGTAAGCATTCCGCTCGTTGCAAGAATTACGCAAGGGCCTTCTTCTTCAACAATTTTCATCCTCTCAGCCTGGGAACCAGGCTGCTTAAACACAGGATTAAGGAAAGGATTATGATGCTCCTTGAAAATTAACTGCTTAATATCATTATTGAACAATTCAGGATAAGCAGTGTGAATAGCAGTAATATCCCAAACCATCCCGTCAACAAAAACAGGAATGTCCGGCAACTGATTCTTTCTCATCATCCTGTCAATAAGCACGATAACTTCCTGTGCCCTTCCAACACCCAAAACCGGAATTAGCACCTTACCTTTTCTCTTAACAGTCTCCTGAATAATCCTCGAAAGGAACGCTTCACTGTCCTCCTTTGACGGCTGAACATCATTAACTCCGCCGTAAGTGCTTTCAGAAATTAAAGTTTCAACCCTCTGAAACCTTGACACAGCAGGGCCAAGCAATTGAGTGCTTGAAAATTTGTAATCACCAGTATACAACAAATTATGATAACCATTCCCAATATTCAAATGAACCATGCTGCTCCCGAGAATGTGCCCAGCGTTGAACAAAGTCAGCCTGAAATCAGGAGTAATGTCAGTAACTTCCCCGAAATTCAAAGTAACAATGTGCTTCACCAATTTCTTCACATCCTTGCTGTTGTACAATAATTTCTTATTCTCCTTCTCAGCAATGTCAATATAGTCCAGCTGCATAAGAGTCATGATGTCCCTTGTGGGCTCGCTGCAGTAAACAGGGCCTTCAAAACCGTAATTGAACAGGTAAGGCAGGAAACCGCAATGGTCCAAGTGCGCGTGGCTGATAATAACAGCATCCAAATTTTTAGGATCAAACTCAGGAGCATCCAAGTAAGGATAAGCGTACTCATCACTGGCAATATTAATCCCGCAGTCAACCATAACCTGTGATTCAGGAGTCTGCAATAATAAGCAACTCCTTCCGACTTCCCTGAAACCTCCAAGACAACTCACGCGGACCCAGTACTTCTTATCCCTCTCCCAGTTGGAATAAACCCTTTCCCCAATCTTGTTCAAAAATTTCCTCCTGAAAATTGAATTCTTATACAAAGTAAGGCGGATATTCCTGATAATGTCTGACTTAATCGCCGGTTTCCTCCTGACAATAGGAACCCAGCAGGTCTTCTCAGTAATATCCCTTAACATTTTGCCAGTCTTGTTAATAACTTCGCTAGGCTTCTCAACCTCAAGTATTACAATGCTTCTCTTCTCATCAAACCATAAATCCTCCAAGCCAGCACTTTTTGGAATAATTTTCCTGATAAAAGTTTCAGTAAAATTAGTATCCTCCAGTAAAACCTCATCAGGACGTATCTCTACCCTTTTCTTGATATTATTCACTATTTTCCTGGTTAACTCCCTGCTGTTGACTGCGAACACTTTATTTTTTGAATAAAGCACTATGTTCGCGCCCTCAAATGCGAAATCACTGATTCCAGCATCATCAGGAAGCAACTCTTTTATCTTATTTATGATATCCTGAGAACTCATAATCGAACATGAAATTTATTCCATAACTGCTTTAATTTTCTTGGCACTTAATCTCTCAGCACCTTGCTCGTTAATAACTACAACGTCCACTCCGTCGCCAGTGCCCAAATCCCTTTTAATTGCTGCATTTACAGCTCTTATTGCTAATTTTGTTGCTTCTTCAAGTGTTAAATCTTTTTTATAATTGTCTTCCAGTACTCCGTAAGCAACAGGGCTTCCGCTCCCAGTGGAAGTGAACTCGTCAGTTTTAATCTTTGAACCGCTCATGTCCAGACTGAACAAATTAAAACCAGTATCATCAACCCCTCCGACTACGAACTGAATCATGTAAGGGGAAAAACTATGGGCATTAGAAAAAATGTAATGTGATAATAAAGTAACAATCGCATTAACGCTTGCCAGCCTATGCCTCTTAATTTTGTAAAGCGCCAATTCCTTTTTCAAATACCTTAACAGCATCTGGGAATCAGCAACGCTTCCTGCAAAAGTCATGCCAGTATTCTCATTAATCAAATGAATCTTTTCAGCATTCTTGTCAGCAATCAAAAAACCCATGCTTGCCCTTTTGTCAGCTGCAAGAACAATGCCCTTATTAACAAGTATACCAACAGTAGTTGTTCCTTTCTTCGCCTTATCACCCATAAATATCAAACTCTTTCATTTTCTGAACTAATTAAAAGATAATAATAGTAGTCAAATTTTACATTTATAAAGTTTTTCCTAAACACTTCCAGTTATCATTAAGTTTTAAAACCCGCATTTTTTACAGTTAAATCAATGAATATTGACGAAATCACAAGCTACTGCAGAAGAAGGGGGTTAGTATTCCCAACAGCCGAAATTTACGGGAATTATTCAGGATTCTACGATTACGGGCCAGTAGGCGTTGAAATAAGCAATAACATCAAAAATTTATGGTGGAAAACTTTCGTGCAGTCAAGGGAAGACGTGACAGGAATTAACGGAAGCATAATCACCCACCCAAAAGTTTGGGAAGCAAGCGGCCACATCGCATCATTCACAGACCCGTTAACAGAATGTGCAAAATGCCATAAAAGGTGGAGGGCAGACCACGTAATATCAGACGCGTTAAAAAAACCAATAGAAGGATTAAAAATTGAGGAATTAACAAAGTTAATCCAAAAAAATAATATAAAATGCCCTGACTGCAAAGGAGCGCTTGGAGTAGTGCAGAATTTTAACCAAATGTTCACCACTAACGTGGGAGCTGTTGAAGCAAACACAGCATACTTAAGGCCTGAAACAGCGCAGAGCATATTTGTAAATTACAAGCCAGTAATGGACTCAACAAGGATGAAGCCGCCGTTCGGCATTGCACAAATCGGGAAAGCATTCAGGAACGAGATAAGCCCGAGAAACTTCCTGTTCAGATTGCGCGAATTCGAGCAGATGGAAATAGAATATTTCATACAAAAAAAACAATTAAGCGAGTGCGCATACTTTGACGAATTCAAGGATTTGAAAGTGAACGTTTTATCAGAAAAGGAACAGCACAAAGGAATCACAACGAATTCAATAATGACAATAAGCAAGGCATTAAAGGAAGGAGTTTTCAACTCAGAATGGCACGCTTACTGGACAGCAATCTTCTACAAATGGTACCTGAATTTGGGAGTCAATCCTGAAAATTTAAGAGTCAGGCAGCACGTGAAGGAAGAGTTAAGCCATTACTCAGCAGGAACAGTAGACATAGAATACAATTACCCAATGGGCTGGAAAGAACTGCAGGGAGTCGCAGACAGGACAACTTATGACTTAACGCAGCACGAATTATTCAGCAAAGAAAAATTGGAATACTTTGACGAGGAAACGCGCAAAAAAGAAATATTATACGTTGCAGCAGAGCCTTCAGTCAGCGTTGAAAGAATATTTTTAACACTCCTATTCGAAGGACTAAAAGAAGAAAAGGAAAGGACAGTCCTGAAAATCCACCCATTATTAGCGCCGTACAAAATCGGAATATTCCCTTTAGTGAACAAGGACGCTCTGCCAGTTAAGGCAAGGGAAGTGTTCAAAGAATTAAGCGCTGAATACAACTGCTTCTACGACGATTCAGGAAGCATAGGCAGAAGGTACAGGAGGCAGGACGAAATCGGCACTCCATACTGCATCACTATTGACTTTGACACTATAAAAGACAACGCAGCCACGCTGCGCGACAGGGACACAATGAAGCAGGAGCGCGTCAAAATAAAAGACCTGAAAGAAATAATCCGCAAAAAATTAATACAGTAAATTTTTTTTAAGAATTAGTATTAACTCTGAAGTAGTGCTCGTACTCCTCGGCAATTCTTCCGGCAATTTTTTCAGCATTAACATTTTTCATTAACACGAATCCGGCATAAATATTCTCATCGCAATAATTATCCCTCAATTCCAAATACTTATCAGCCAGGTATTCAATCACTGCATTGTAAAACTTGTCACTGCTGATAACAGGATAAAGCTTCCCTCGCCTTGCTGACTCCAGAACCCTTTCCAAAGTTTCCAGAACAACACCATAAAATTTATTAAAGCAACTGCCAATTTTGGAATTTTTTACGGAACTCATCCTAAAAATATTACAAAAGCAATACTCTTATATAACTATTTAGGCATTAGAATGCAGAAAACTTTATTTTAAACCAATGATTAACAAAAAATAGTATTATTCACCGCAAGAAATAAAGATTACATAATTTAATAATTATTTACTATATGGTAAATAAATCTGGTGATTCGTTTCCCTATCCGCAACTTTTTTAAGTAGCAGTATCTCTACTTTGTATTGGCAAGGTATTAAAGCCCTTTGCGAGGTTACAGTATCAGAGCAATTGATGATTTTCATCATTAAGCGGTGAGGAATTGTGTTAGCAAAGGGCAACAAAAAACCTTCAACTCGTGAAGAGTTTATTGATAATATTATAAGAGAAGATAAGGTTGTCATTGTTGAGGGTAAAAAGGACGTTGCTAAACTCAAAAAACTTGGAATTACAAAAATAATCCAATTGTCACGAAAACCTTTATGCTCATTCGCAGAGGAAACAGCATATTCGCACAATAGTGTGATACTGCTGATGGATAACGACAAGGAAGGGAAAAAATTATTTTCTAAGTTGAAGAAAGAGTTCAACAGATTGGGAGTTAAAGTTAACGGCTCATACCAGAAATACTTTGCAAAACTCAGAATAAGCCACGTAGAAGGCTTATAATAAAACAGGAGGTAATGATACAAAATGGGTAAAATTTACCCGGTTTCAACCAAGTATAACGTTGTTGCGGATATAGAAGTTGACGGCAACATTGACAAGAATGATATTGTCGGCGCTATTTTCGGGCAGACAGAGGGATTGCTTGGTGAGGAACTGGAATTAAGGGAATTGCAGAAGAGCGGAAGAATCGGGAGAATAGAAGTTGACGCTAAAGTCAAGGGCAGCAAGACAATCGGGACAATTACTGTTCCGAGCAGTTTGTCAAAAACTGAAACTGCAATAATCGCTGCAGGACTTGAAACTATTGAAAGGATAGGGCCCTGTGATGCGAAAATAAAAATTAATAATATTGAGGACGTTAGGAGCAATAAGCGTGAAGTAATCCTGAAACGAGCCAAGAATTTGTTAAAGCAGCTGAACAGCGACGGCGCTGACACTCAGGACATAATGAACAAGGTCAGCAGGGGAGTTAGGGGTGACAGAGTAACGGAGTACGGGCATGACAAATTAACCGCGTCAAATGATTTGGAAGAATCTGATGAAGTAATCCTTGTGGAAGGAAGGGCAGACGTTGTGAACATGTTAAAGTACGGCTTTGCCGGCTTATTGTCAATTAACGGCGTGAAAGTCCCGAAGTCAATCAAGAGAATACTGGACACCAAAAAGTGCACTTTATTCGTTGACGGGGACAGGGGCGGCGAATTAATAATTGACAAAGTAATGAAGTTGGGGAATTTGGAGTATATTGCTTTCGCTCCTGACGGGAAAGAAGTTGAAGAATTAACTGACAAGGAAATTCACAAATGCCTGCGCTCAAAAATTAAAGCCAAAGATTACCATAATAAAAAGGACTTTAACCACCACAGGGAGCGCGTGAATACCAGAGCGAGAACTGAAGGAACGCATGAAAGAAGCAGCAGCGGCAGTGATGAGTTCAGGAATTTAATGAATGACTTGTTCGGAACCCGCGGGGCTTACTTACTGGATGATGACAAGAACATTATCGGCAAAGTCCCGGTTTCAGAATTGAAGAATGCTCTGAAAAGTTCGGGCAAAGTGAGCACTTTATTGCTGGACGGAGTTGTGGATGATGAATTGGTCAAGATTGCCGAGAAGAAAGGTGTTAAAAACATTTATTCCAACAAAGTAAAAGCCAGCAGCAAAAAGATTGAAATAAAAGAAGTATAAAAAATTGCTTCTTTATTTTTTATTTTCTTTTAAAAAGATTATAAAATTTAGTTGATACGTATAAAATATAATGTATAAGTATAAATTAAAATTTACACGGCTTCAGAGTGATATATTCAGACTATTATGCATTAAAGCAGGAAAGCCTTTGAATCAAAGGGAAATTGCTGGTTTGCTTAATGTTTCTCCTGCGGGGATTGGAAATGCAATTAAGGATTTGGTTAATAATGATTTGGTTAGGGTTGATAAGAATAATAAAATTAATCTCTCTCTTGTTGAACTTAACCGCAGAAATTCAATAGTTATGGGATTAAAGAGAGTTGAAAATTTGAAAATGATTTATGAATCCGGATTTGCTGGGTTTTTTGAGAAGAATTTTCCCGGATGCCTGGTAATATTGTTCGGAAGTTATTCTTTCGGAGAGGATACAGTTGAGTCTGATGTTGATATTGCAGTTTTTGGTTCAGAACCTAAAAATTTGGATTTAAGAAATTTTGAGAAAAATTTTGAAAGGGAAATAAATGTTAACTATTATAAGGATTTGAAGAATGTTAATAAGAATCTTAAATCCAATATTTTAAATGGTATAACATTGCAGGGTTTTGTGGAATTATGAGATTTTTGGAAAATTTTTGGGAATTCTTGGATTCAGGGGTTGTGAGAAAAAGGAATCCTGATAAGTTAAGGGCTGAATCTCTTATTTCAGATGCTAAGAGAAGAAGAAAATTTGTGGATGACATTTTTGAAAAAGTGGGTTTGAAAAAGGAAAATGCGAATTATTTTATTGAGAATGTGTATGATATACTGATTGAGTTAATAAGGGCAAGAATGCTGATTGAAGGATTTCAGGCATTTTAGGAATGGAATTTTATATTACGGCGAAGAATTTGGCGCTGATTATGCAGAAAAAGTTTTAATTTTTTTGGATAAAACTTTTTCAAAATTAATAAAAATTAAACAATAATTTTTATTTTTTTATTATTTTGTCAAATTTTTCATGCAAGTCCTTGTTTGCGCGCGTAATCTCATCCAAACCAGCATATTTGAGAGTTATTTTATTTTCTAATCCGTTCACTGGCTCGAATTCTTTGCATTCATTAATTTTTAATGAGTAATTATTTTCCCCTGCTTTTGCCAATACTATTTTGTCCAATGAGCAAGGGCATTCTTTACCGTTGCAATAATTGGCTATTCCCTTTTGGTATTTGCAGAATAATTCATTTGCCATGACTTTTTGGAAAAGTTTCTGTGTTTATGAATATTGTCTTTCTGGAAAATATACTTATAAATTCCCGCCAGCTTCGTAATTAATTAATGAGGGGGAAATTATCAGCACTCTTAATTGCATCATTGTTCTTGTTCTCGTCAGCATTCGCACTCTTAGGCAATGAAAACTTATGCAAATCCCAAGGATATATTTGGATTAACGGGAGTGATTATCCGGGAACTTACTCATTCACTGATGACGCGGTTGGCAGCAACCCTGCTGGCTGGGTTTTTAATTCGTTAGCCAGCACTTCAGTGACTGTTGAGTCAGGTATTAATAATTATAATAAGGTTATGAAGATTTATGATGCTTCTACAACTGGAACTTACCTTTATATTAATCAATCTTTTGCTTCACCTCAAATTAACGGGACTGTTGAATTCTGGGTTTACAAGGATTCTGGGACTAGCAGTTTATACATTACTTTCAGGGACGCGAATAATGTTTTAGGGCCTCATATGGATATGGATTATAATAATGATGGGTATTTTGAGTATTATGACGGTTCTTCTTGGCCTACTTTTGGAAAGAGTTTTTACGCTGACCAGAAGTGGATTCATATTCGTATTGATTTTGACAGTTCAAGTGATACTTTTGATATGTATCTTGATGATGTTTTAGTGCTTGATAATGCTAAATTTGGTGGCAGTGCAGGCGCTCTTACTAAATTAATGTTTGCTACTGACGCTTCATTAATAGGCACTTTCTACATTGACGCAGTCGGTTATTCTTGGGATGATGATTATTTTATCGGCGACAATGCTATGGGTGGCTGCTGCGGTGACGACAAGATAGATTTGAGAACTGGATTAGTGAGTGAGTGGCACTTTGACGAAGGCACTGGAAGCACAGCGTATGACAATATTGGAAGCAATGACGGAACATTATACAACGCTCCTGCGTGGACAGCGGGGAAGTATGGCAGTGCATTGGATTTTGAATATTCATCAAGCCAGTACGTCAGTGTTCCTGACAGTTCTAGTTTAGAGCCTTCCAAAGGGATTACTCTTAGTGCGTGGGTCAAGGCTGAAGATATTCACACTAACCAATATTATGAAATTTTCAGGAAAGAGGATGGTTCTAACAGGATATTATTCAGCTTTCAGGATTACGGGACAATGTTATCATTGGGATTGAACACTGGAGGTTATGCTGAACTTGATGCGCCAATATCTTATTCTAATTTTGAAGGGAAATGGGTTTTTGTTACAGCAGTTTATGACGGACTTTATAAAAAAATTTACGTGAACGGGAAAATTATAAAAAGCGTTTATGACGCTGACGGGTTAACTACTGGCGGGGCAGAGAATGCATGCATAGGATGCGTCTCTTTTTCAGGCGAATACTTTGACGGCATCATTGACGAATTAAGATTTTATAACAGGGGATTAAGTGACAGGGAAGTGGCTTACTTGTACAACACTTCTGCGTATAAGTATTACAATTTTGCTGACAGTTTCACTAGTGATTTTCATGGCACCTGCGAGAACAACGATTATTTTAATAGTTTGGATAATTCATATTACGGCTGCGACAGCAAGGGTTTTGATTACTTCACGAGTGATGATTGGGCTTTGACTGGCTGGAACCAGAGAAAAAATTTCACAATTACTGAAGCGTCAGGCAGTGACTTGGCGAATTATCAGGTCGCGGTTAATCCTAATACTTACAACACTTCAGGATTAATCGCGTCATACCATTTCAATAGTGAGGAGCAGTCAGTTGTGAAGGATTACTCAGGATACAATAATTATGGCGCATTAAATGGAAGCACTGTCGGGTTATGGCATTTTGACGAGAACACTGGCACAACTGCTTATGATTCAACAGTGAATAGTAGGAATGGTGTTATTACCGGCGCAACTTGGAATAGTACCAGTATCAGCGGCACTGCGTTATACTTTGATGGTGATGAGGATTATGTTAATACAGGGATTAGTACCACTCTGCAAAAATTTACTGTCACGGCTTGGGTTAAGCCACTCTCAACTGCTGGTGACATCATGGAAGTTATTGGTAAGAGAAGTTATTATGTTACAGCAATTACTGATTTCCCTTTTGCTTTGTATCTTAATGCCGCTGGTACTCAGGCAACGGTTTTTGTTGATAGTGGTAATGATTTTAATTTTGATTTATCAACTTCGACAGGTACGTTCACCAATAATGTTTGGCATCAATTAGTTGCATCATATGATGGTAGTGTTTTAAAGATTTATTTAGATGGTAACTTAAGTAATAGTGCCAGCGGCTCTGTAACACTGTCGTCTAATGCGAGAAATTACTTTATTGGCAGGGCAAGTTATGAAGACCATAATACTGATTATAAAGGAGTAATTGATGAGGCAGCAATCTACGATAAAGCTTTTAGTGCTGATGAAGTCAAATCTCTTTATTATTCCCAAAAAGCGCAATTCGTGGAATACAAGAGCGGTTATGAGGATAAAGGCACTGGCTTAAGTTTTGACGGAGTGAATGATTATGTGACTTTACCTAATATTCATGGGCATACTGCTTATACACAAGTTGCATGGGTTAAGTGGGGTGGAGGGACTGGTTACCATTATATACTTGAAACAGATGATGGAACTGTGTCAATAAATGCTGCTTCAAACTGTTTTTATTATTTTTCTTGGGATAGTAGAGAAGGGGGGACAGGCATTATAAGAACGAAAAATTGTGGGTCTGGAACTATTACTCCTAATGTGTGGACGCAAGTTGCAGTTGTTGCTTCAGGCACGACTGTATTAAATTTATATATTAATGGGAAATTGGCAGAAAACACATTTGGCACTGATGACCCATCAGGGACTTATTATGGAGATTATATTGGAGCATGGGAAGGTGCCGGTTCTTTTAACGGCACTATTGATGAGGTCCGAGTTTACAACCGCGCCCTGCCTGCCAGTGAAGTCAGCGAATTGTATCAGGAAACTAAGGGACGTTTTGATTATGCGGATTTAAGATTTTACAACGCGACTGGTGAGGAATTGTCTTATTATAATGAGTTTGACAACAAGACATGGGTAAAGATTCCATACTTAGCCGCGAGCACATCACAAAATATTACAATGTATTATGACAATGAAGGCGCGAACAGCAGGAGCAATGGTGATACAACTTTTGACTTCTTCGACGACTTCAATGGAGATAGTTTGGATACAAGCAAGTGGGGTGTTCACAACTCTGCTCATGGCAACATTTATTTGAGAGGAGGGGAAGTCACTATAAGCAACACTGCCGGAAGCACTGGTGTCGGATTCGGCATACATTCCAACGCTAACAATACTGTAATAGGTGAAGTTTTGGAGGTGCGCTCAAAGAACACTGCTGGAAAACATTCAGATGTTATAGCATACGGAGGTTCGCCTTACACACCTTATGTTATAGATGCTAATATGAATGGTTTAGGGTGGTACAGCCGCGCCGATATAGTAACATCTGATGCGCATATATCAGTGGGAAGCAACTACGAAAGTGCGTCAGGTTTGCCTCAGGATTTGAGAAGTTATCATAGTTATAAAGTAGAACTAGCTTCGACGAGTTCTATAAAAATGTATATGGATAATATTTTAAGATATACATTTACCCAGTCGAACGCTATACCTAATATGCCTTTACAGATAATGATTTCAGCGGATGGGAATACAAAACCGAATACTGTTGTATATGATTATGTTCGTCTTAGAAAATATGCATCAACTGAGCCGGCTATTACAGAACACGCGAATGAGTCAGCGTTCAACATCGGCACTGGACTAGTTGCGTATTACTCGTTTGACAATGACGCTGAGAACAAGACAATTGATTCAGTAGGCAAGTATACCGGCACGCTTTACGGGGACACTATTGTTTTATGGCACTTTGATGAAGGTTCCGGGACAATAGCTTTTGACAAAACTAGTTACAGCAAGCACGGAACTTTAACTAATTCTCCTGTATGGGTTTCAGGAATTTCTGGTTATGGAGTTCAAACAACAGGGACTCAATACATCAGCACTAATATTAATTTGGACAATGACTGGACTATGTCAGTATGGTTTTATTATCCCCTGCCTGCTGGCTCTTATCAGACTCTTGCGAGGGGCACTCAGAATCACGTTGTGATAGTTTCCTCAAACACGCATCTTGGTGTTTACTGCAATGAGGTTGCTTCCTGCGGTACTGCAGGTTTTCAGGACAGCGGTTATGATGTTACTTCATTATCCACTGGCTGGCATTATTTAGTCGCTGTTGGGAATACTGGTTTGGATACTGATTTTTACATTGATGGTGTTTACGTTGGGGATTCACCAGCCAAATCTAGTGAAGATATTCTTGCTGTTGGCAATTACCAGGGAGGAGGCCAGCCTTTCGGCAAGATTGACGAATTCGCAATTTATGACAAAATATTAACTCCTGAAGAAATTCAGGAATTGTATTATTCCCAAAGGGCAGAATTCATGGAGCACGTTAACAGCACCAACATTAAGGGTTTGCAATTCGACGGCGTGAATGATTATGTTCTCATAACTGATAATGGGGCTATGACTTTTGGTTCAGGAGATTTCAGCGCTTTTATGTGGGCTAAGGCGGACGTGCTTGATGCTACTTATGATGGGTTGATAACAAAAGACACTTCAAGTGATTCAGCATGGAAAATAGTAAGGCAGGCAGATTATCAGAATTTCTGTGCAAGATACAGCACTACTTTCATTTGTTATCCTGATATTAATACAGGTGAGTGGCACTATTATGGGTTGGTAAAAACAGGCACCACTTTAAACCTCTACTTTGACGGAGTTTTGTCAAATTCAAGCAGTTGCCCGGCAACTCATGCAGTTACTACTAATGAATTATTGTTAGGTTCTTACAGAATCAATGACGGAAAAGCAGGCAATCACATGTTTGACGGCTCAATTGACGAAGTCCGAGTTTACAACCGCGCCCTGGCAACTGATGAAGTCATTGCTTTGTACAATGCGACGCGTGCCGAGTTCGGCTGCTGCGGTGATGATTATTACTCGGACACTTTTTACAACGGGACAATAGGCAACACTTCTTACTTCTGCCACTACGGGGATTTTGTGAATAATGATATTGACAATAACCAAACAATCTGCAATTATTACAATTATGATTGGTTCACAACCCAGACAACAGGAGATTATTATTCCTGTTGCGGTGATGACAATTCATCCATTGAATATTTCGGCAATTCCACTACCTGCTGCAATCACGGAGTGTTCAGCTCATCAGCGTGCTCAGTAGCGACGCAGTCAACAATTAGTATTACTGGTGTGAATTATACTAATTTATACTCTGACTCGCAGACGCTCATAACTTTCAATTTAAGAAATACAGGAGATTTTGATGTCACAATTAAAGAATCCAACATTACTGGTTTCACTAATTACAATATTTATTACGCGCCGAGCATAATAAAAGCAAGGGATGTCAGCAGCGTAATATTCCAAGTCAGCACTGGCTGCGTCCCGAAGGATGAAAATTACGATTTCTTTGCCAATTTCTCGTACAATAACGCTTATGATGACTTAACAGTTGGTTCTTCATTGTATTCCATTACTTCTTCAAGCCCTTTCGCCCTGAACATTTCAGAACCTGACGATATTAACAACTTATTAGCCATCAGGATGGACCAAACTGAGAAATTATTGTACACTCTTAAGAATAATGCAAATAATGATATTACTTTCAACGTTACAGTCGCAAGCGATAACAGTATTTATTCAAAAGTGATAACTCCAAAAGGAACTTTTTCAACCAATTTAATTGATGATGAGGATTTCACAATTAAACCAGGAGAATCACTGGTTTTCTCGCACTCATTGACTCCAATCAGCAGCGGGCAGTCAGGGACTTACACTGTGACCTTGCAGGATGAAGCGTGCGCGTATAACCGCGAAATAATGCTTTTGCATTATCAGACAGTAAGCCTCACGAATAATTTTCTGGACATTTTGGTTGCGGACGAATCGGACATTTTAGCAATATTTATCACAATAATAATGGCTTGTTTCTTTTTTTACAAGTCGATAAATTTTTAATAGTGAACGTTGCTATTTATTCTTTGAGGGATAGGCAGGGTTTTAACGCAATCCTTTAACTGCAAGTTGTTGGCAGTGCCGAAAACTCAAACCCAACGTTTCGCACTTTGGGAAGCCCCTTACGCGGAGCGTCGAAACCTTGTCTCACGGGACCATGGGATTACTGAAAGAGTCAGGCCCTGACGGGAGCAGCTATAAGGCAATTCCACTCATTGGTGTTCGTGAGGTTGCAGGGCGGAGCAAAGCGTTTGGACAAGTTTTCCGGAATGCATTACAGGTTTGAGAACTCCCTCACCTCTACTTTTTTTGCCTGCTGAGTAAACTTATAAAATCAGCAAAGCTTAATTCTTAATTAATGAGGGGGAAATTATCAGCACTCTTAATTGCATCATTGTTCTTGTTCTCGTCAGCGTTCGCACTCCTCAGTAATGAAGCATTATGCAAATCCCAAGGTTACACGTGGATTAACGGGAGTGATTACCCTGCGACTTATTCATTCACTAATGACGCGGTAGGAAGCAACCCTGCTGGTTGGATATCTGAAGGTTCTAATACTGTACTTGGCAGTATTGGCGGTCATAATAAAGTAATATATCAGGCAACTGGTACAACACATATAACAAATGAATTTACGAAACAGGCAGGTACAGGAACAATTGAGTTCTGGTTAAGACATGGTCAAAATAATCAGGATCATTCGGGTTCTCCATATATTACTGATTCTAATGGAGGAGGAATAATTATTAATATTAGGAATAACGGACAATATTCTTGGTACAATGGAGCACATCAAGATTTTATGGCTTATTCATCTAATACTTGGTATCACTGGAGAATAGATTTTAATTATGCAACAAAAACATATAATATTATTATTAATGGCGAGAGAAAAGTGACTGGTGCAACGATGTACACTTGGTCAAGTTTTACGGATGGGTTGAAACAATTAAGAATGCATGGTTATTATACTGCATATTTTGATGCAGTCAGCTACTCTTGGGATTCTTCTTTCATTGTCGGCGACAATTTGATGGGAGGGTGCTGCGGGGATGACTTGATTGACTTGCGCTCAGGGCTCGTTTCAGAATGGCACTTTGATGAGGGCGCAGGGAGCGCAGCATATGATAGTATTGGCAGCACTGACGGCGCTCTTTCCGGCACTTCTTTCTGGACTAATAACGGAAAATATGGCAGTGCTTTTAGTGGCAGCACTGACGATTATGTTGATATTGATAATAATCTTGTTAATGGTTTGGGGGCAGTAATTTCTGTTTCAGCTTGGATTAAATCAAATAATATTTCAAGAAATGAGGGAATATTATATATTGGAACGGGACTTGGGGCTATTGGAGAATTTGAAATTGCAAAAAATACTGGTGAGATATTTGTAAGAATAGATAGAAATGGGGTTTATGTTGCTACTGGTTCATTATCTGGTTATGAAGGAAATTGGCTGCACGTTACAGGAACATATGATGGAACTAATGTGAAACTGTATTTTAATGGTGAGTTAGTGGATAGTTATGCTCACTCTGTAAGTTTAAGCTTCACAGGAGATGACCCAATAATTGGAAGTTATTACACAAAAGGCAGTTTTAATTTTAATGGTGACATTGATGAAGTCCGCGTTTATAACCGCGCGTTGAGTGACAGGGAAGTGGCTTACTTGTACAACACTTCTGCGTATAAGTATTACAATTTTGCTGACAGTTTCACTAGTGATTTTCATGGCACCTGCGAGAACAACGATTATTTTAATAGTTTGGATAATTCATATTACGGCTGCGACAGCAAGGGTTTTGATTACTTCACGAGTGATGATTGGGCTTTGACTGGCTGGAACCAGAGAAAAAATTTCACAATTACTGAAGCGTCAGGCAGTGACTTGGCGAATTATCAGGTCGCGGTTAATCCTAATACTTACAACACTTCAGGATTAATCGCGTCATACCATTTCAATAGTGAGGAGCAGTCAGTTGTGAAGGATTACTCAGGATACAATAATTATGGCGCATTAAATGGAAGCACTGTCGGGTTATGGCATTTTGACGAGAACACTGGCACAACTGCTTATGATTCAACAGTGAATAGTAGGAATGGTGTTATTACCGGCGCAACTTGGAATAGTACCAGTATCAGCGGCACTGCGTTATACTTTGATGGTGATGAGGATTATGTTAATACAGGGATTAGTACCACTCTGCAAAAATTTACTGTCACGGCTTGGGTTAAGCCACTCTCAACTGCTGGTGACATCATGGAAGTTATTGGTAAGAGAAGTTATTATGTTACAGCAATTACTGATTTCCCTTTTGCTTTGTATCTTAATGCCGCTGGTACTCAGGCAACGGTTTTTGTTGATAGTGGTAATGATTTTAATTTTGATTTATCAACTTCGACAGGTACGTTCACCAATAATGTTTGGCATCAATTAGTTGCATCATATGATGGTAGTGTTTTAAAGATTTATTTAGATGGTAACTTAAGTAATAGTGCCAGCGGCTCTGTAACACTGTCGTCTAATGCGAGAAATTACTTTATTGGCAGGGCAAGTTATGAAGACCATAATACTGATTATAAAGGAGTAATTGATGAGGCAGCAATCTACGATAAAGCTTTTAGTGCTGATGAAGTCAAATCTCTTTATTATTCCCAAAAAGCGCAATTCGTGGAATACAAGAGCGGTTATGAGGATAAAGGCACTGGCTTAAGTTTTGACGGAGTGAATGATTATGTGACTTTACCTAATATTCATGGGCATACTGCTTATACACAAGTTGCATGGGTTAAGTGGGGTGGAGGGACTGGTTACCATTATATACTTGAAACAGATGATGGAACTGTGTCAATAAATGCTGCTTCAAACTGTTTTTATTATTTTTCTTGGGATAGTAGAGAAGGGGGGACAGGCATTATAAGAACGAAAAATTGTGGGTCTGGAACTATTACTCCTAATGTGTGGACGCAAGTTGCAGTTGTTGCTTCAGGCACGACTGTATTAAATTTATATATTAATGGGAAATTGGCAGAAAACACATTTGGCACTGATGACCCATCAGGGACTTATTATGGAGATTATATTGGAGCATGGGAAGGTGCCGGTTCTTTTAACGGCACTATTGATGAGGTCCGAGTTTACAACCGCGCCCTGCCTGCCAGTGAAGTCAGCGAATTGTATCAGGAAACTAAGGGACGTTTTGATTATGCGGATTTAAGATTTTACAACGCGACTGGTGAGGAATTGTCTTATTATAATGAGTTTGACAACAAGACATGGGTAAAGATTCCATACTTAGCCGCGAGCACATCACAAAATATTACAATGTATTATGACAATGAAGGCGCGAACAGCAGGAGCAATGGTGATACAACTTTTGACTTCTTCGACGACTTCAATGGAGATAGTTTGGATACAAGCAAGTGGGGTGTTCACAACTCTGCTCATGGCAACATTTATTTGAGAGGAGGGGAAGTCACTATAAGCAACACTGCCGGAAGCACTGGTGTCGGATTCGGCATACATTCCAACGCTAACAATACTGTAATAGGTGAAGTTTTGGAGGTGCGCTCAAAGAACACTGCTGGAAAACATTCAGATGTTATAGCATACGGAGGTTCGCCTTACACACCTTATGTTATAGATGCTAATATGAATGGTTTAGGGTGGTACAGCCGCGCCGATATAGTAACATCTGATGCGCATATATCAGTGGGAAGCAACTACGAAAGTGCGTCAGGTTTGCCTCAGGATTTGAGAAGTTATCATAGTTATAAAGTAGAACTAGCTTCGACGAGTTCTATAAAAATGTATATGGATAATATTTTAAGATATACATTTACCCAGTCGAACGCTATACCTAATATGCCTTTACAGATAATGATTTCAGCGGATGGGAATACAAAACCGAATACTGTTGTATATGATTATGTTCGTCTTAGAAAATATGCATCAACTGAGCCGGCTATTACAGAACACGCGAATGAGTCAGCGTTCAACATCGGCACTGGACTAGTTGCGTATTACTCGTTTGACAATGACGCTGAGAACAAGACAATTGATTCAGTAGGCAAGTATACCGGCACGCTTTACGGGGACACTATTGTTTTATGGCACTTTGATGAAGGTTCCGGGACAATAGCTTTTGACAAAACTAGTTACAGCAAGCACGGAACTTTAACTAATTCTCCTGTATGGGTTTCAGGAATTTCTGGTTATGGAGTTCAAACAACAGGGACTCAATACATCAGCACTAATATTAATTTGGACAATGACTGGACTATGTCAGTATGGTTTTATTATCCCCTGCCTGCTGGCTCTTATCAGACTCTTGCGAGGGGCACTCAGAATCACGTTGTGATAGTTTCCTCAAACACGCATCTTGGTGTTTACTGCAATGAGGTTGCTTCCTGCGGTACTGCAGGTTTTCAGGACAGCGGTTATGATGTTACTTCATTATCCACTGGCTGGCATTATTTAGTCGCTGTTGGGAATACTGGTTTGGATACTGATTTTTACATTGATGGTGTTTACGTTGGGGATTCACCAGCCAAATCTAGTGAAGATATTCTTGCTGTTGGCAATTACCAGGGAGGAGGCCAGCCTTTCGGCAAGATTGACGAATTCGCAATTTATGACAAAATATTAACTCCTGAAGAAATCAGCGAATTATACGAGTCCAAGCACGCGCAATTCACTGAGCACGTTCAGGGAGAGAATGTTAAAGGTTTGAAGTTTGACGGCGTGAATGATTACATAGCAGTTAACAGTGTCAATAATTTTAAGTTTAATACTCCTTTTTCTGTTGCGTTCTGGATAAAGTCAAGTAAGTGGGAGCAGACAATACTTGATACCCGCCCTGACGGCAATAATGGCTGGCTAATTGCTGATAGTTGGTTCCAGATTAACGGCCCTTCATTAACGTATCAGAGAATAATTCAGGGCAATGATAATTATAATGACAATAATTGGCATCACATGGTTTACACTTGGGATGGCACTTACGCTTCAGGCAGCATGAAAGCTTATTTGGATGGTGCTGATAATACTGCATCTTTTTCCTATGGCAAAACCTCTTCATCAGCAGGGACTACTATTTCAGCTTTGTGGATTAGTGATTCAATCACTAGCGACTTTCCTAATTTTAACGGCACCCTTGACGAAGTCCGAGTTTACAACCGCGCACTCACTCACGCTGAAATTATTGTATTATACAATGCAACGCGTGCCGAGTTCGGCTGCTGCGGTGATGATTATTACGCTGACAATTTCTACAACGGAACGCTCGGAAGCACTTCTTACTTCTGCCATAATGGCGGCTTCGTGAACGAGGAAATAGACGACAATGCGGGATTATGCGCGTATTATAATAATAATTGGATTGAAGCAGCGAGCAATGACTGGCACAATGCAACATTCGCGTATAGGAAACCAATAATAGTCAATGAGAATTCATACAATAATTTGTACGATTACGAAATTAACATCACTCTTGACACTGCCACTCTTGTCACAGCAAGCAAGATGCAGGCGGACTGCGATGACATAAGATTCTACACTACTAACGGGACAAAACTGAATTACTGGATAGAGTCAGGATGCAACACAGCCAGCACGAGTGTGTGGGTGAAAGTGCAGTTCATACCTTACAATGCAAGCATTACTTTTTACGCATATTACGGGAATTCAACAGTTAACAGTGAAAGCAACGGCTCCGCAGTGTTCCACTTCTTTGACGATTTCGAAACTTATAATGACGGCGACTTGAACGGCCAGGGAGGATGGAGCGCCAACGCCGCATTTGACGTAGTAACAGACCAGGCTAAGACAGGAAGCAAATCAATCAGGTTAAATATTGAAACTAATGCTTACAAAACCTTCACGAACATAAGTAATGTAATAATTCAGGGCTACATGTGGGGCAACCTGCAGAGAAGGGCAGCTTACGGAATAGATGAAGGAAGCACCAACAAGTTGCAGACATTCTTCGGCGCAGGCAATAATATTTACTACGCAGCAAGTTCAGGACTTGCTGACACTAATACGAATTACGTGTCCAACACTTGGCACAAAATTGAGCAGAGAGTGTTAAGCACGAGTCATAACCTTAAAGTTTTCATTGACAACGTGGAGTACGTTTCAGCAGGCACAGCCGCGTCTTACAATAACCTTAATACTGTCCACTTATGGATGGGGTATGACGCAGGCAGCGAGTACGCGAGATGGGACCAGTTAATAGTCAGGAATTACGCATACCCGATGCCTTCTGTAAGTTTCGGGAACGAAGTCCCGTTCACTTCAGCAAACAGAACGTACGCGTCATGCTGCGGTGATGACTTAATTAATGACAATTTTTACAATGCAACTAACGCGTTTGGCAGCGTGTGCTATTCAGGCAATTATTACTTTACGGCACTGGACCGGTCAGAAACTAACTGCAAAAGTGCAGGCTTGGACTGGATTAGCACTCCGAATTATCCTGGAACTTATTCATTCACTGATGATAATGTAGGAGAATTCCCAAGCGGTTGGCTGAACAGTTTGGCAGCAGATGTAACAGGAGTTGTTTCTTCAGAATATGAAGGACATAGTAAAGTGTTTAAAATAACAGATTTAAATGCAGCAGGGGGTGGCAATGTAAGAAATACTATTTCAGAACACCCAACGAATGGAACAATAGAATTCTGGGCGCTGCCAAGCAATAATACTCAGGTTACAAGGATAAGGATTGATAATTCTTCGACTTACAATTTTTATGTAAAGTTCAATTCCGACGGAACATTAGAATACCAGAACAGGGCAGGCTTATGGGTTGACATAATGCCTTATTCCGCGAATACTTGGTATCATATCAGGATTGATTTTGAATGCGGTGATGGTTTATATTTGGGATTATTATCAGATACTTTTTATGTTACAATTAATGGCATTCTTTATGGTCCTTATGAGTACAGGTTTTATTCTGATTATTTCAACCGCTTAGTGTTTGAATTCGGCAATGCGGAGAATGGTTACGACTTTTGCCTGGACGCAGTCGGCTACTCTTGGGATGCTGATTATGACCTTGGTGATAATTCTGTTGCCTCGTGCTGCGGTGATGATAATGCGGATGATTATTTTTATAACAGTACTAACGCGTTTGGCAGCATATGCTATTACGGGAATTTTCATTCAATTGCTTTGGACCAGTCACAAACTAACTGCGAAAGTGAAGGATTAATTTGGCTTGCGAACACTGATTACTTGGGAACTTATTCATTCACTGATGACGCGGTTGGCGGCGATCCGAGCGGCTGGACTGATACTTCCGGGACTGGCTGTACTGCGAATATTATTTCAGGACTTGACGGGCATAATAAAGTGTATGAGCTTGTGGATAATGGTGCAGGGGCGATAATTGTATCCCAGACTTTCCCGTCAGTGCAGGTATCAGGCATCGTGGAAATGTGGGTGAGAGTTGCAGCCACAAATAAGTATTTTAATGTCAGGTTAAATCCTGCAACTGAATCCGGCGGCTCGGCAGGCATGGTGGCTTTCAGCAATGACGGCAAAATTTACTGGTATGGTTCCGGCACTCTTCTGCGATCGTACACTGCCAATAATTGGTATCATATTAGGATTGATTTTGAATGCAGTTCCGGGGGTTATGAAGGATTAGGTGCAGACCAAGTGTACGTGTACATTAATGGTATTAAATATGGGCCTTACAATTTTGCAGTGGTAAAGGACAGTATAAACGCTGTTGAGTTAAGGACTGATTCAGGGACAGTCGGGCCAACTGCGTATTTTGACGCTGTCGGCTACTCATGGGATACTACTTATGACATCGGCGATGACACTTGGGGTGCGTGCTGCGGTGATGACAGCACTAGTGACAGTTTTTTCAACAGCACAACATCATGCTACGGAGGTGTTCCGAATTACTGCGGAGTAGAGGACGGCGTTTGCCCTGAAACTTATTACCCCAGCATGGGATGCACTCCTCCTGACCCTGACTGTGCAAGCACAGACCCTGACGTTAACATTAACTACTGCGCGAATGCAAGCACTACTTGGGAATGGTTCAGCAATTACAAAACAGGCAATACTCAATATTGCTGCGGGAATAATGGAGAAGAAGATAATTGGTTAAGCACAACCAGCTGCTGTTATAACGGGGATAATATGACTAATGGTTTCATAAACAACAGTTTGTTCTGCCTGAACGGGAACTTGTACGACTGCAACAACCAAGTAAGCGATGCAGTAATAGACACTAACGTGAACACTGGCGAAATCAGAGGAATACTCATATGCGCAACTAATAATTCATGGATTGAAGGGGGATACGGGGCTTCAGAATTAGAAACAACAGTGCTGAATTCAGTATTATTCTCGGGGCAGTCATACATAGGCGCGGTAAAATTCAAAATTTACAACCCCTCCAGCGCCCCGCAGGTTTACAAGTTTGACTTAACGTATGACAGGGGCTACGCGCACTTCACGAATACAAAAACCAAGAATATGCAGGCAATAGTGCAGGGTTTTGAAAATTCAACAAATTATATAGACATTTACCCAGTAATCAGCGGGACAATGACGTTAACGCTTACAATGACGAATCTGAACAATCCTGATGAAGTCACCATTAATCAATTCTCAGTGAACATAGTCGCGAATCCCCCAAGCAATAAAATATTTGATGTTTACTCACTTGATGAAGTCACAATTTTTGAAATATTAGTTAATTTTTTAAATAAAATACTCGTAAAGTAATTTTATTCTGCTGGGATGGCAGAGCGGTCTAATGCGCAGGTTTGCTAAAAGACAAGGACTGACTTTTAAGAGTCCTGTCATTAGATGTCTTGCAAATAACCTGTTCCCGCAAGGGAGCCAGGGTTCAAATCCCTGTCCCAGCGCTTATTTTTAATCTGTGTTTATTTCTATTATTGAGTAATTTGTTTTTTCTTTTTTTAACAGTTTTAGAATTATGGGTGTTTGTTCTAATGGAAGGATGAAAGTCCGTGTTGATATTTGCTTTCCTCCTAATCCTTCAACTAATCCTTTTTTTATTATTTTTCCTTTTTCTTTTCTTCCGAAGAGTTTTCTGAATACTCTGTATCTTTTATTTTTTTCACTAATCGTCTCAATATTAAATAAAGTGTAATTATTTCCTTTTATTGGTTCTGAATATTTTCCATAAAAGATTACCCCATTGCTTATTATACTTCTTTTAAGGTCACTCTGTTCATTAAGAGCACCCACCATACAGCTAATTGCATTACTTATTCCTCTTAATTTCCACTCTTTATATACATTTGATTTAGTGAATTGTGTTAGTGCGGAATCAACAAAGTTTTTAACAATACCTTCTTTACTTGAATCATATATTTCTATAAATAAATCAATATCACTATTTTTGTCAAATTCGTCTCTTGTTACTGACCCAAAAAGGATAATATTCTTGATTAATCCAAGTTCTAATTTTGGCATTAAAAAAGACAGGAAAGAATAAGTGTATGCATAAGCTTTTTTCACAGTTCCTCACCTGTTAAATCTTCAATTAATTTTTTTAATTTCCAAAAGGAATTAATGCATTTCTCAACATCTTTCCCTGTTGGGTTTCCATATGCAAGAATAGTTCTTTTTTCTTCTATTTCACAAAGCAAATCATATATTTCGTTTTTCTTAAGAAAATCAACCCCAACTTTTCTTTCATATAAGGGTTCTTTTTTCTGTTCTTTTGCAGGTTTTTTAAACCATTGGTGTTCAATAATTTTACCAATACTTATTTTTCCTAGTTTGTGCAGGTAAATTGATAATAAGTCAATACTTCCTGCGCTAGTGGCAAAACCAACAGCTCGCGGATTACTCATAAGCCCTTTAGCTAATGTGTTGTCTATTATTTCAATACTTTGCTGCAATAGTTCCGCATGTCTTTTCAAAGTAGTCATGGTTTATTTTACGCCTTTATTATGTGTATTTTACACCATAATTATTTATAAATATTCTGGTTTATTTTACGCCTTTATTATGTGTATTTTACACCAATAAATTTTCCCAGCGCTTTTTACTTACTTTTCGAAGCGAAACTTTTTTAAGCAAATTTTTCTCTTTTCATTATTGTGGGGTTATTGAAATTGCTAAAATCTAATTCTGGAAAGTATAAGAAGTGCGCAGCTATAGTTAAGTATTTCAATATCAATTCTGTTGATGACTTAGCACTGAAAATGCCTTTTATATTGTGTCACGATTACCAGACAGGCATTAATGGGGAGAGAAGGGAAGGCAGCCTTGCAAGAATAATTAGTCCTAAAGATACTGTTAATGTTGTTTATAATAGGATTAAGTCTTTAAAAGGAGATTATGGCATTTTTCCAGATAATGATGTTTTGAGAACTGCTGAGTTTCCAGACCCTTGTAGTAATGGAGAGTATGAATCTGTTATTGTTACTTGTTTGCAGCAATCACGGTTCGCGGCTGATTTTATTAATAATTATTTAAGATACAAAGGGGGAGAAGGAAAAGCAAAGGTAGTGAATGTTGATATTTACAAAGATGGAGTTAAATTATATGGCCACTATATTGCAGGTTTTAATAACAGATTATTTGACCCCTCGATGAATAAGAAGTTTGAAGGAATTGACAAATCCGACATTTTCTGGGATGAAATCAGTTTTGATAGAAAGGTTGTTGAAGGAAGAAAAGGTGTTAATTACATGATTAAATGTGATGATTACCCTGTTAACCTTGACTGGCACACTTGGAATGGAGATAAGAAAACCAGAGAAAAAGCACAGAAGAAATTAAACAAATGGAAGAAAAAACACTTATAATTTTTCAATACATATTCCATATTATTGCGTAAATCAAACCTTAGCTTCTAAGTCCTGTCCCTGCGATTTTATCTTCATTACATACGCCAGCCTGTTTTCTTTATAAATAACTTCAGGAGCAGTGATGAGTGATGAAAGATGGTTGGAAAATACACAAATGTAGTAAGACTTTGGAGTGGAGACTTAAAGGAATTCGGGAGCATAGGTTGTGCAGTGAAACGAATACTGCCTATTTGCTTGACTTTCACAACTTCTTGTTCGCAGAGGGGTTGAGCATTCCACGAGTTGCAAAGTATTTAAGATTACTTTGCAAGATAGACTCGAACATAAACAAGGATTTCAAAGATGTACATAAAGTGCTGAATTAATCATTTTGGAATAAAAACGCAATAATACCCTCTGCAATCATAATTTTAAATGTAGAGGGTAAAGTTTATTAATATTGAAAGAAACCACTGGGGAAAACACTGACGGGCACTTAAATTTCATCCCAAAAATGGGCAAAGAAGAATTAATTAAGGGGTACAAGAAAATAATATCAACTATTTATTCGCCTGAAAAATATTATGAGAGGATAAAAGAATTCATTAAAAATTACGAGCCAAAAGCAAGAAGCAAATTGTCAAAAACAGGACTAAGGGCATTTTTTAAGAGCATGTGAGGTATAGGAGTGATGTCAAAATCAAGATTCTTATACTGGAAACTAATCCTGAAAACTTTTTTCACAAAAATAAAAGCACTTCCAGTGGCAGTAGAATTGGCAATAGAAGGCCTGCATTTTGAAAAAATCACAAAAAGAACAGCTGGTGTGTAAAACTTTTTAAACCATTCTATTTCTTATTGTTTTAACATAGAATTTCAGGAAGATAGGTTTTGGCAGGGCTATGATTATTTGTGGTTTTAATAAAGGCATTTTAAAACAAGAGTTATTTGATAAATTATGCAAAACTAAAGTTTAAAAAGAAGAAAAGATATTACCCCCTTAGCGGGCTCATGGTCTAGCGGTTATGACGTCGCCCTTACAATAATCTATTTTTAGCATTATAAGAAAGGCGAATGTCCCCGGTTCAAATCCGGGTGGGCCCAAAAAAATTATTTTCATTAAGGGCTTGTGGTCTAGCGGTTATGACGCCACCTTCACAAGGTGGAAGTCCCCGGTTCAAATCCGGGCAGGCCCAAAAATGGCAAGTTTTAAATAAAATTCGCAATTCAATAATTGTTAATGAAAAAATTTGCACTATTATTTGCACTCTTGCTAATAATGCCTGTTTTTGCGCAGGAATCTGAAATTGCTGAACAACCATTCCTTTTAATGTGCCAGAATCTGCAGAATATGAGCTTCAGCTTCGGCAATATTAACGGCACAAATTATGACAACGTGACTGAAGTTCCCCAGCAAGTGCTGGATTACGTGAACCTGAGAATTCCCGATAATGAGGATGTGCAGGCAAAATTAGAGCATATTAATAATACTATTTTCAACATTGAAATATTATACAACGGCACTGTATGCTTTAACGGAAGCGTGGGCTTCAACAGCGAAGGCTTTGAATTCTTAAAGCTTGAAAGAGCAGAAGCAAATAAGAGTGATATTTTTGTGCACGCTGATTTGTATCCTGTTGAAGAATTAATAATGGAATGGAGGAACGTGAATAATAATGCTGAATCAAATCCTATGTCAATTGTCGGGCTTTTCTTCAGGACAGCGCTGGGTTTTGTAAGTTACGTTTTCAGCGATGACTTAAAAGTTGAGCCGATTCTCGGCATCCCGAAAGTTTTTGACATGTTCCAAATATTATTCCAATTGCCGGCTTTAGTGCAAAGTTAAAAATTATTTCTATTCAGGCAGTTTCAGAGTTATAATCTTGCTCACACCGTCAGGATTCATGCTTGTCCCGTACAAGTAATCTGCTTCGCTGATTACGTTATCATTATGGCTGATAATGATTAACTGCGTTTTCTCACTATACTGCTTGCATAACTGCCCGAAACGCGTGGCGTTCTCCTTGTCAAGTGAGGCATCAACTTCATCCATGATGTAGAAAGGCGCAGGGTCGTATTCCTGAAGTGCGAATATGAAACTCAGCGCAGTGAGCGTTTTCTCTCCGCCGCTCATGCTTTTCAGGGTTAATATTTTTTTGCCTTTCGGGCGCGCCTTAATGTCAATCCCGCCCTGAATAGGGTTGGTTTCGTCCTCAATAATCAAATTTGCAGTCCCGCCGGGGCTGAGGATTCCGAATATTCTTTCAAAATTTGCCTGTATTTCCCTGAAAGTTTCAAGGAAAGTTGACTGCTTCTTTGCCTCAATGTCCTCCATTGTTTTAACAATAGAAAGATTCTCCTCTTCCAGCAAGTCCATTTTTTCCCTTACATTGTTGAATTCTTCCTCAACAGTTTTGAACACGTCCAATGCTTTAAGGTTGACATTGCCGAAAGTTTCCAGTTTCTTTTCCAGCAAAAATATTTCATGCTCCAAATCCTTGACGTTTTTATTGACGCTTTCAATCTTCAAGTCCTCATACTCCTTGAACCTGAATTCCAAACCTTCAATTTTTCCCTTAATCTCTGCCAGTAATAATTTTGAATTGTTCACCTTCTCCTCGTCATCGTTGATGTGAAGCTTTAATTCTTCAATTTTTAATTTCAGATTATTCCTTTCCTGCTCTGATTTTTCCTTCTTCTCGTAATTATTTTTTAATTTATCCTCAAATTTTCCCTCCTCCTTTTCATAAACTGCCAATTGGCTCTTATTATTCTTCAACTGCTTCTCAAATTCCTTGATTTCATTCTCAAAACTTTCCAGTTGCTTTTTCAAATCAGCCCTTATTTTTTCCAGATTAATTATTTCCCTGTCTTTTAACTGCTCAAGCCTTGAAGTCTTGATGCCTTTGTTCACGCTTGACGCGTTAAGTTTGCCTTCTAATTCGTTGATTAATTTTCTGGTTTCTTCAAAAGTTTCAATGCTGAAAGTTTTTTCATACCTGCGCAATTCCTCCTCCTTGATTATTAATTCGTCGCTTAACCTGCTGGTTTCATCCTTTAACTTTCCTAATTTTTTCGCATCAAAACCCCTGCTCTTATTCTCCAAATCACCTATTAACATGTTCAAATTCTTGATTTCAGTATCAAGCGAAGCCCTCTTCTCCCTTAAACTCATGATGTTGTTGTCATTCTCCCTTTTCGAAGCGAGCATTTTTTCAAGAATGCTTCTTAATTTTTCAGATTCACTTTTCAAATCATCAGCATTATCATCTTCATTCCTGCTTGCAATCTTCACATCATTTTCCTGCCTCCTGAAGCCTCCGGTGATTGCCCCGCTTTTCTCAATCAAATCACCCTTTAAAGTAACCATCCTGATTTTTCCTATGCCGACTTTTTTTGCAGTTTCAACGCTTTCAACAATTAATGTGTCCCTGAAAACGTACTCGAAAATGTTCCCGTATTTCCTGTCAAAATCAATTAAATTAATTGCGTAATCAATCACTCCCGGAACGCTCCTGAAACCCTCAGGTTTAGGATAGCCCTTAATCTTGTTCAAAGGCAGGAAAGTAATCACTCCCAATTTATTATTTCTTAAGAATTTAATGCATTCATTTGCAATGTCCTCATTCCTAACCACCACGTTCAATAACCTGCTTCCTGCAGCGACTTTAACAGGCAGTTCATACTGGGGATTAACATTGCATAACTGGCTTACAGTGCCTTCAACGCCGTGAATTTCCTGCTTTACCAATTCCTTCAATCCCCTTCCTCCTGCTCTTAATCCCATATTTTCCTGCATTTTCAGGCGTTCAATCTTCCTTCTTAATGCGTCAATCTTATTAGTTGCCTGTTCAACCTTGACTGCCAATTCACTGCTGAGATTAATTTCCTGCTCTAATTTTTTCAGAACTTTTTCCATTAAATCAGTTTTTGCAATTAATTCCTCCTGATAATCCTTGAAATTATTGAAATTTTCCTGCTTCCTGATTAATGCCTCTTCCTCGCTGCGATTCGTTAATAATGCTTCTTTTAATTCATTAACCATTGCCTTAACGTCAAAAAAACTAATCTCTTTCTGGCTTCCTGCATTATCCCTTAATTCGCCTAATTGCTTGTTTGCATCCTTGATTTCTGCTTCATACTTTTTAATATCCTTTTCTAATTTTTCAGCCTCTTTTTCGTAGTCCATTAAATTTTTGACAATCTGCGCGTCCCTTGACTTAATTCTTTCAACTTCATTCTTATGGCTTTTAATGTTGACTTCCAGATTATTAACTTCATCCTTAATCGTTTTTATTTTGTCATCCAGTTCCTTCTTTTTCGCAGCTCCTGCTGCGCCCAATAATTTGTTCAAAGATTCAATCTCATCATTCAGGGATTTAATCTTGCTTTCAGCGCTGCCTATTTTTTCAGTATTGGCGCGTATTTTCTCCCTTAATTTCTCAGTTTTTTCCTCAACACTTGCGTATTCCTCTTTCTTGTTGCTTAACTGCTTGAATACTAATCTTCCCTTCATACTCCTTAACTGTTCCTTGGTATTCTGGAATTGTTCAGCAGTTTTTTTCTCCTTCTTTAATTCATTCAGATGCTTCTGCCTTTCCTTCAATAAAATATTAGTTTCCTTTATTTTTTCCGAAACTTTTTCCAGTTCCTTCATTGCTTTTTCCTTTTTCTCTTCATAAGTTGATATTCCGCTGATGCGCTCAATAATTTCAGAACGTTCAGCACTGCTCATGTCGACAAATTTTGCAATATTGCCCTGCATTATCATGTTAAAACCTTCAGGGCTTAAACCCACGTAATCCAGCAAGTTAATAACCTCGCTTCTTGTAGTTTTTTTCCCGTTAATCATGTAATCGCTGTGCCCTTCCTTGTTAATCCTTCTGTTAATCTCGACATAATCGTCCTCAACAGGGAAAACTTTGTCCTCATTTGAGAATATTATTTTAACGCCTGAATTATTCGCCGGCTTGCCTTTCTTTCCGCCGTTAAAAATCAAGTGCGACAATTTTTCAGTCCTTAACCCTTTCTTGCTCAGCCTTCCAAGAACAAAACTTATAGCTTCGCTTATGTTGCTCTTCCCGCTGCCGTTCGGGCCTATTATGAGGTTAAGTTTGTCCATGAACTTAATCTCTGTTTTGCCGCCAAAACTTTTGAAGTTCTCAATTACTAACTTCTTAATGTGAACCATTTATTTAAAATAAGAATTATTCTCTATTTTTAATACTTTTTGAAGAAAGAGAGCAGTTTTTCAAGAAAAGATTCATTCCTGTAATACTCCTTTCCTATCAAAGTGTGGGCAAGTTTCCTGAAACTCTCCCCGCTCCTGCTTTTGGGATACAAATTAGCCACTGGTTTTTTCAGGTTAATGCTGTACTCGACAAATTTTTCTTTCGGGATTATTTCCAATACTTTCTTGCCAAGAATTTCCTCCACATCGTTAACAGTAATGTCTTTGAATTTCTGGTTCTCCTCCTTGTTGACTACTATGCCTGAGATTGGAATCCAGTTATTCTCCGCGTACTCGACTAATTTGTAGGCATCCGCAACTGAAGGAAGCTCGGGAGTAGTTACGAGCAATAATTCATCGCTTGCCTTGATAGCATTCAATGCTTCATCACCCAAGCCCGCAGCGCAGTCAATCAATACCAAATCGTATTCTTTCTTCACAGAATCAATCTTCTGCTTTAACATTCCCAATTTTACATTGTCCAAATCATTCAAATAAATCCCGCCCAATAATACGTGAAAGCCCAAGTCATGCTTGTAAATCGCTTCAGTAATGTCAACACTGCCTTTTAACACGTCATGAATTGTAAGAATATTCCTTGAAGAAGTGCCCAAGTGCAGCCCCAAATTCGCGCCAGTAATATTCGCGTCAACAGCAAGAACTTTATAGCCCATTTTTGACATGATTGAGGAGAGGTTTGAAACAGTCGTGGTTTTCCCGACTCCTCCTTTAACGCTTGCCACACAAATTACTCTTGCCATTGTTGTAAATACTTATTATTATCTTTTATTTTTATAATTATCTATGAGAAAACAATAAAAGACAAGAAATAGTCATTAATTATTGTGAACACTGCTGCTTTTTTTGATTTGGACGGGACAATAGTGGAAGGCACAAGCGGATTAAGGTTTGCAAGATTCCTGTTCAGGAGAAGAATACTTCCCCTGAAAACTTCGCTAATCATACCTTCGCTTAAAATATTCTACGACCTGGTGAAGGGCGAAGTGAATAAGTACATGGATGAAGTGGATGACATGCTCGGCACGAGCATGAAAGGCGTCAAAAAATCATTGGTTCAGGAGCAGGCGAAACAATACGCAGGCTTGGAAAAGCATTACATGCGCGCCAACATAGTGAAAGTAATCAATAATCATAAAAAAAACGGCGTAAAATTATTCATGTTAAGCGCAAGCCCTGACGAATTAGTGAAGGAAGTCGGCAAAATGCTCGGTTTTGATGAAAGCATAGGCACAAGAATAGAAACCATAGGAGGAATTTACACAGGCAGAGTATTAAAGCCGTCATTAATCGGCAAGGACAGGGTTGAAATTGTGAAAAAATTAGCCAAAAAATATAATATTAACTTAAACCAGTCATTTGCGTACGGGAACTGCGTGAATGACGTTCCAGTGCTTGAAACAGTCGGCAATCCCGTAGCAGTAAACCCCAACAAATACTTAAAACCAATTGCAGTAAAAAATAATTGGACAATAATGAATTAAATGTTGGTGTTTAATCACAACATTTATAAATAATGATTGTTGGTATAAAATACAAACAATGTTGGGTTTGGATTTATATAATGTTGATGAGCAGAAGAAATTCTTAAAAGAACTGGACATGCTTGAATGCTTGACTCAGAAGAGGATTGAGATAATCAGGGCAATAGCCAGCAGCCAGCCTAAAAGCATTCGAGCGCTTTCAAGACTTCTTGAAAGAAACATTAAAAACGTGTTTGAGGATTTATTGCTGCTTGAAAGGAATAACTTTATTAGTTTTCACGAAGAAGGTAAAAATAGGCAGCCAATAATCAGAGTCAGGAAAATAGTATTTTACTTCAATAATAAAGGTGGAGAACATGGCGGACAAGGATAAAAAAGTTCAGTTAAAAGTTGCAGAAGCACAGCAGGATGATGTAGGCAAGGGAATAGTCAGGATTGACTCCCAGGTTATGAAAAATTTGGGAATAAAGCCTGGCGAGCCAGTTGAAATAATAGGCGACAAAACCACTGTTGCAATCGCAGGCAGATGCTACCCAGCGGATATAGCAACACCAATAATAAGAATGGACGGCTATACAAGATGGAACAGCGGAAGCGGAGTCGGCGGAATGGTAATAGTGCAGAGGGCAGAAATTAAGGAAGCCAAAAAAATAATCCTCGCACCTGCAGACGAGAACCAGCAGTTAATGATTGATTCACAAACACTTAAAAGAAACCTGCTCGGCAGGTTCATGAGGGAGGATGACACAATCACTCTGGGCGGGACAAGAAGCAGGAAAGTAACACTCAGAGATTCAAGTTCGTTCTCAGACATATTCAAAATAATGGAAGATGAAATGTTCAGCTCATTCGGCTCAGGATTCAGCTTCGGCAATGAAATAAAATTGGTTGTAGCAAAAACAACTCCGAAAGGCAATGTGTTCGTAAGCGACTTGACAGACATAGAATACATACAAACGCCGATTAAAGTGAAAAAAATGCCTGACGTGACTTATGAAGACATCGGCGGAATAAAGAAAGAAGTTGACAAAGTAAGGGAAATGGTTGAACTGCCGATGAGGCATCCTGAAGTGTTCGAGAAATTAGGAATCCAGCCGCCGAAAGGATTATTATTATACGGGCCTCCGGGCACTGGCAAGACATTATTGGCGAAAGCTGTTGCGAGCGAGAGCGACGCGCACTTCACAAACATTAACGGCCCTGAGATAATGAGCAAATGGGTTGGCGAGGCAGAGAAGCAGTTAAGGAAAATTTTTGAAGACGCTGAAAAGAATGCTCCAAGCATAATATTCATAGACGAGATTGACGCAATCGCAGGCAAAAGGGAAGAGTCAATAGGAGAAGTTGAAAGAAGAGTAGTCGCGCAATTACTTGCATTAATGGACGGGTTAAAATCCAGAGGCAAAGTAATAGTAATAGCAGCAACGAACCGCCCCGACGCATTAGACCCTGCACTCAGGCGGCCGGGAAGGTTTGACAGGGAGATTGAAATAGGAGTTCCTGACAAGGAAGGCAGACTGGAAATCCTGAAAATTCACACCCGCAATATGCCTTTGGCAAGCGACGTTGATTTGAAAAAAATGGCAAACCAGACTCACGGATTCGTAGGCGCTGACCTGGAAGCAATATGCAAGGAAGCAGCAATGAGCGTAATCAGAAAATTAATACCTGAAATTGACTGGGACAAGGATGAAAAAATTCCTGCAGACATTCTTGAAAATCTTAAAGTAACAGAGGAGGATTTCAACAAAGGATGGCGCAACGTGCGGCCGAGCGCGATGAGGGAAGTATTAGTTCAGGCGCCGAACGTTAAATGGAAAGATGTTGGGGGGCTGGAAGAGGTTAAGAACCAGTTGATTGAAAGCGTTGAATGGCCAATCAAGCACCCTGACAGTTTCAAAAAATTAGGAATCCACGCGCCAAAAGGAATGCTACTTTACGGGCCTCCGGGCACTGGCAAGACAATGCTCGCGAAAGCAGTTGCGAGCGAGAGCGAGATGAACTTCATAAGCGTGAAAGGGCCTGAATTATTAAGCAAGTGGGTAGGAGAGAGCGAGAAGGCAGTGAGGGAAACTTTCAGGAAAGCAAGGCAGGTCGCTCCGTGCATAATATTCTTTGACGAGATTGACTCATTAGTGCCTGTAAGGGGCGGCAGGAACGGAAGCAGCGTGACAGAGCAAGTTGTAAACCAAATATTGACTGAAATGGACGGTTTGGAAGAACTTCACGACGTGATAATCATAGCAGCAACGAACCGTCCGGACATGATAGACCCTGCAATGCTCAGGCCCGGAAGGATTGACAGGCTAATAATGGTTCCTCCGCCTGACGAGAAATCAATACTTGAAATATTAAAAGTGCACACGCGAAACATGCCATTAGGAAAAGAAGTTAACCTTGAAGAATTAGCCGGGAAGCTGAAAAATTTCAGCGGTGCTGACGTGGAAAATTTGGTAAGGGAAGCTGCGATGACAGCATTAAGGGAGAACCTGAAAAGCAAAGAAGTCAAGAACAAGCACTTCGCGAGCGCCCTGAAAAAAATTACTTCAAGCATTGACGAGCAGACAATTGAAGCATACAAAGAATTCGTGAAAAGGCATAATGAGAAGCCGAAGGAAGAGATAAAGAAAGGGTTGAGCTACCTTGGATGATTTGCAGATATACGAATTAATATTAAGCAAGGATTTCACATGGGAAGGGCTGTTAAGGGACATAGTCAAGAAAGAAAACATTAATCCGTGGGATATTGACGTTTCATTCCTTTCAAAAAAGTACCAGGAAGCATTGGCGCAGTTAAGCAATATTGACTTCAGATTAAGCGGGAAATTCCTGCTCGCAGCGGCAATACTGCTGAAAATGAAAAGCGACAATTTCGAATTCGAAGACATATACAATGCTCAGACTATTGAATACTTTGACGACTTTTTTGACGACTTCCAATTGGATGAATTAACCACTGAGTTCAGGAACCAGGAATTAAAGCATTCATTCAGCACGTCAAAAGTGGGAGTTGATGCGCGGCTGCCGAGAGACAGGATTAAGCCAATAAGTCTGGATGACTTGGTGGAAGCATTAAAAGACGCAATGGAAGTCAAGGAAAGAAGAATAGAAAGGAAAAAGGACTTAAAGGAAAAACTGAATTACCATGCAGACGTAATAAAAATAGACATAACTGAGAAGATTAAGAATTTGTACGAAACAATAGTAAGTTTTTTCGACAATATGAGAAGGGAGGAGATAATGTTCAAGGAATTAGTGCCTTCCAATGAGAAAATGGACATTTTATGGACGTTCGTGCCATTATTGCACTTAAATAATGAAGGAAAAATTGACGTGCATCAGAAGGTTCAGTTCGGCGAAATAAAAGTAAGGCGCCCGAAACCAGCATAAATTTAAAACAATGCGTTTAATTATTTAATAATCATGGATTCAAACCTTAAAAGAAGAGTGGAAGCATTCCTTTTCATAATCAGCAAGGGACTGAAAATTCATGAATTAGCCGAGAAGACAGGGGCAAGCGAGAAAGACGTTCTCGCCATAGTAAGCGAGTTAAGGGATGAATACAAGGCAAGAAGCAGCGCTTTCAACATTATAAACTTCAACGAATTATACAGGATGACTGTTGACAGGAACTTAATCAACGGATTGAACGAATTAGTGCCTGACGAATTCAGCAAATCAGTAATCAAAACCCTGAGCGTTATTGCATGGAAACAAGGCATAACGCAGAGCGAAGTCGTAAGAATCAGGGGCAACAAATCATACGCTCATATTGAGCAATTAATACAATTAGGGTTCATAAACGCGGAGCCGTACGGCAGAACAGCAAAATTAAACCTTGCGAACAAGTTTTTCGAATACTTTGACATTAACAAAGGAGAGGAAAAATTTATATTTAAACAATTTAATGAGTAGGATTAACAATGTTAAAAGTGAAGAGTTTAAACGATACTTGCGGAAGAAAAGTTTACACGGAAACAGGCGATTACTTCGGCGATATTGAGGAAGCATTTGTGCAGAACAATAAAATCCACAGCTGGAAGATTAAATCCACAGATAATTCAACAATTTCAAAAATGATGGCAGGAGCGAAAGGAGTTATTGTCCCGCAGCCATTGCTCAAAGCAATAGGGGATATTGTAATAATCTCAAAATCTGCAATGTCATCCTTTAGCGAAGAAACTGAAACGCAGGAACAAACAGAGTAAAATTTTATAAATTGTTTAATTTTACTAATACTTACTAATGCCTAAAACTTATCCTGAATTAAATTTTGAAACAACTGAAGAAGTTGAAGTCAGCGACAAAATCATAGACCAGGTTATAGGGCAGGACAGGGCAGTTGAAATTATAAAAAAGGCAGCAAGCCAGAGAAGGAATGTCATATTAATCGGCGAGCCCGGAACCGGCAAAAGCATGCTCGGAATGGCATTAAGCGAGTTATTGCCTAAAGCGGAATTAGTTGACATATTATGCCTGCCGAACAATTATGACGAGAATAACCCAAAAATAAAGACAGTGCCTGCAGGCACAGGCAGGAAAATAATGAATTCAATGCCTACTCCTTCAGCGCTTGCAGGAAACGACAACAACATGCTGTACATCATGTTCATAATTTTCGGGGTGTTAAGCATAGGGTACGGCGTAGTGAATTACTTCTTTTTGTCCAATGAAAGCGACGTGCTGCAGGCAGCTAACAGGATAAGCTTCACATTCTTCGTGACAATATTCGTATTAGGGGTAATGGCAATTTACGCACTAAGCAAAGGATTAAGCCAGAGAATGGTGAAAATTTTAAAGCCGAAATTAATAGTTGACAATTCCAAAAAAGACACTGCGCCGTTCGTTGACGCGACAGGCTCGCACGAAGGAGCCTTGCTCGGCGACGTGAGGCATGACCCCTTCCAGAGCGGGGGATTAGGCACTCCAGCGCATGAGAGGGTGGAAGCAGGGGCAATCCACAAAGCGCACAAAGGAGTATTATTCATAGATGAGATAGCAACACTGCGAGCAGACAGCCAGATAAACTTGTTGACTGCAATGCAGGAGAAAAAGTTGCCAATAACTGGCAGGAGCGAGAGAAGCGCTGGAGCAATGGTAAAAACAGAGCCAGTGCCGTGCGATTTCATATTAGTGGCTGCAGGCAATGTTGAAAGCTTCTTCAAGCACATGCACCCGGCGTTAAGAAGCAGGATAAGAGGATACGGCTACGAAATTTACATAAATGACATGATGGAAGACAATGAAGAGAACAGGAAGCAATTCGCAAGATTCGTAGCGCAGGAAGTGAGAAAAGAAAAAGGCAACATACCCCACATGAACAGGGATGCAGTAATAGAGGTTCTAAAAGAATCCAGAAGAAGAAGCGGAAGAAAAAACAAGCTGACATTAAAACTCCGTGAGATAGGAGGGCTAATCAGGGTGGCAGGGGATATTGCAAATGATAAAGGCGACAAAGTAATCACTCCGGAACATATTGAACAGGCAAAAACTTTGGCAGTCAGCCTTGAAAAACAAATAGTTGACAAAGCCATTGAACAAAACAAGGAATACAGCATAATCTTGAACTCGGGCAGCGAAATCGGAAGAGTAAACGGCTTGGCAGTCCTTGGAACAGGAGGGGATGCAGGATTGGTAATGCCAATAGAAGCAGTCGTAACTCCAACGAGCAAGGAAGGCACAAGCGAAGTAATAGCAACAGGCAAATTAGGGGAAATAGCGCAGGAAGCAGTGAAGAACGTATTTGCGGTAATCAAGAAATACAAAGGAGGGGAAGTAAAGCAGAGATATGACACTCATATACAATTCGTGATGTCATACTCAGGAGTTGAAGGCGACAGCGCATCAATATCTATTGCAACAGCTGTAATCAGCGCGCTGGAAAATTTGCCAGTGAGGCAGGATACTGCAATGACAGGAAGCCTGAGCGTGAGGGGTGAAGTCCTGCCAATAGGCGGAATAAACGCTAAAATAGAAGCTGCAATTGATGCAGGAATGAAAAGAGTAATAGTCCCGAAATTAAACGTTGGAGACATAATACCTTCGCTGAAAAAGTCAGCAGTGGAAATAATACCTGTTGAAAACATAAGCAACGTAATGCATTATGCCCTCACAGCATCCAAAAAATCAAAATTAATAGTTGACAAAGTCAAGAAAATAATAAGATGAACCCTGAATCATTAATAAAAAGCTTCGAAAACAAGGCAGAATTAGTGGAATACTACGAATCAATTCTTAACAAGGAAGTAATATCCCAGAATAATAATGAATTAAAAACATTCATCAAATCAAGAGGGGAATCATACAGTGCAAGAATGCTCGTGAACGGCGCATGGGGATACGCAGCCACTAACAACAAAAAAGATTTAATAAAAATTTTCAACACCTGCCACAAATTAGCCAGCAACGCCTCAGTAATCAAAAAGAACAGGACAAAGATGAAAGAACTGGAAATTAATCACGACAACATAGTCTCAAAAATAAAAACCAACCCTTTCGAAATAAGCGACGAGGACAAGATTAATTTCCTGAAAAATTTCAACAAAAGTTTCCAGTCAAAGGAACTGAAAAATGCAGAAACTTTCATAGCATTCAGCAATGCCCAGAAAAAATACACGAACTCCTTAGGAGCAGACGTTTCACAAAACGACACTTACTCAAGATTAATGAGCATAATAATCGGCGGCAAGGACTTAACGCAGGCTCACATGACACTGTCAGCAAAGAAAGGATACGAGTTAATACAAAAACTTGACTGCCAATCAGAAGCAGGAAAATTAGAGGAAAAATTAAAAAGAATAATCAATGCAGGAAACGTGAAACCAGGGATTTACAATTTAGTAATAGATTCAATACTTGGAGGCACATTCTTCCACGAAGCATTAGGGCACGCATTAGAAGCAGACGCTTACAAGGAAAAAAGCACGTGCGTTTCAATGAACGAGCAAATAAGCAATGAGGGCTTGACAGTTTATGACGACCCGACAATACCGTACTCATGGGGCTCTTACTCTTATGACGATGAAGGCATAAAAAGCAAGCCAAGCCTGTTAGTGGACAAAGGCAAAGTAATCAATTTCATCAATGACACAGCATCCTATTTTGACGTTCCCGGCTTGAAAAAAACCGCGAACGCGAGATTTGACAGCCCCTGCAATCTGCCAATACCAAGAATGAGCAATACAGTAGTAAAATCAGGCAATTACTCAGAGGAAGAATTATTCCAGAAAATTAAAAACGGATTATTCGTGAAAGGATTCTACGGCGGAGCAGTGGAGCCGTTAACCGGAATTTTCAGCTTCAAAGCAGAAGAAGCAGTAATAATTGAAAACGGGAAATTAACAAAGTCATTAAAAGGTGTGAATTTAAGCGGTGATTTGAAGAAATTATTAAAAAATTTGAAAGGAGTCGGAAAAGAAGCAAAATCTGAATGGCACGGCGGAATGTGCGGCAAGAAAGGGCAAAGCGTTCCAGTATCCGAGAAAGTTCCTCCAGTATTAGTTGAAGGTGTAAGCGTTGGAAATTAACACGAGCATAATAAAAAACAAGCACCCCAATATAGAATGGGAGATTGCGGTAAGCGAAGCAATAACTGAAAGCGTGGAAATTGACAACAGGGAATTAGGAACGCCAGTCAGCGCTTCAACAAAAGCAGTAATAATCAGGGTAATCCTTGCAGACAACAGGACAGGAATAAGCATTGAAAGCAACCCAGAAAATTACATGGCAGTTTTTGAAAACGCGTTAAAAACAGCAAAAGCAACACCACCCAATAACACACGGGCTGATATTTCGCCAAGAATAACCCACTCAGCAGACAATAAAACATTCAGCAATTTCAATGAGGATGAATTATTCAGCAGCGCTGAAATAATGCGCTCAGAACTGGACAATAAAGCGCCGCTGCTCAATCTGAACGTTTCAAAAATGATCAGCAAAGCGCAGTATTACAACAGCAATGGTTCAGACATAAAAGTTGAAGAGGACAATATTTCAGCGCAAATACAAATCGGGAAAAACCACAGGTTAGGGACAGCAGTTACTTCATTAAGGTTAAAAAAGCCGGATTTTAAAGCATTAGTCCGCGAAGCAATGGAATATTACAATTACAGCAAAAAATTAGCCAAAATCAAGAGCGGGGAATACGACGTATTATTCTGCCATGACGCTTTAATGACAGTGATGCAGCCGATAATATTCTCACTCACTGGGGACACAGTTTTTGAAAAAAAATCGCAATACGCTGGAAAATTAAACGAAAAAGTATTAAGCAATAAGATAATACTCGCAGACAACCCATTGCACAAGAATAATCACTCATCATTTGACTGCGAAGGATACAAAACAAACAAGACAACAGTAATAAATAAAGGAGTAATCAAGACATTCCTCCACGACTCGTACACTAGCAAAGCATTGAACGCCCTGAACACGCACAACAGTTCAAGCATTATGGCAAAACCTAGCGTTTCATTCTTCAACCCTGAAATAATCGGAACCACTCCTTTCAAGAAAATGCTTGCTGAAACCGGCAAAGGAGTAATAGTTTACGACTTATACCCTGAGCACACAGTTAATAATGTGACAGGAGCTTTCGGACTGAACAGTTCAAGATTTTATTACGTGAAAAACGGCGAAATAGCAGGATTAGTGAACGGGGGAGTAGTGACAGGCAACAGTTATGAAATCTTCAAAAAAGTTGATTCAGTCAGCAGAGAAACAAAGTATGACACAGGAAATTATAATTTCCCAGTAATAAAAACGAAAGCGCAAATATTGACACAGTAACATTTTTAATACGAAAATTCTCAATCATTATTTACACAGCGAGGTAGGGCAGCTTGGAGTGCCCGCTGGGCTCATAGAAAGATTAAAGAATAATGGGCACCATGCCCAAGATGGGATGGTGTCCAAAGAAGTCGGGTTGATGCTTTACTGGTGTGAAGGCGACAAAACTACAAAGAATACATGGAGAGTTGCTGTCACAACATCAGAACCAAGAATGTTGAAATATTTCATTGATTGGTTGACGAAATATTATAATGTTCCAAAAGATAAAGTAAAATTAAGATTACATCTTTGGGAAGGTTCAGATGAAGAGAAAGCTAAAAAATATTGGTCTGAAGAGACAAGTATTGTAGCTTTCACTAAAACGTGGTTTAAACCAAAAGGTAAGAAACAAAAGTTTCCATACGGAATTTGCAGAGCAAGCATCAACAGCAAGGATATTTTGCTTAAAATCCTTGAAGAGATAAAATCCAACTTTTGAGAAACCCGGAGGTCAGAGGTTCAAATCCTCTCCTCGCTATTTTATTTTAATCAGTTTCACGTAAGAGCCCAAATCAGCCAGTAATTTCTCGCATTTGCTGTTCACTTTCCCTGTTGTAATAATCAGGCACGGCTTCTTCGCACCCAGTGATTCAGCATACGCCTTATTAATATCCTTCTCAGCCAAGTTCTTCTTCTTGTAGTATTTCACGAAATAATCCTGCCCAATGCCTTTATTATTTCTTGCAATAAAATTCGCCTCGCTGCCCTTCCTCACTTTCTCGCATTCCAGAACAATCAATTCATAATTTCTGAAAAAAGCATCGCTGGCATTGTCAAAGTTTAAGCACGCAACTGCTTCTTTTTTCTTCCCTGATTTCTTTGCAGGTTTTGAATCGAACAATTTCTGCTGGGGCACTGCTTCCTTAACTTTGACTTTTTTCAGGGATTTCATATTTTTCATATCCTTCAATAACTCCTGCTCGCTGACGCTGTAATTTTTATAAAAAATTTTCTCCTCCCCGTTAATAGTTAGCGTGATTTTCGTGATGAAATCCTCCAATTCATCAACCATGAACCTCTGCTGAGGAGCCAGGCCATCCCTTAAAGCCAGCTTGTTCTCTTCAAAGAATTCAACAATTTTCCTTTCAGGAATCTTCAGCTCAGGCAATAACCTCTTCCTCACCCTGTCCTCCTGCCCTGCAATATAATATAATGGGCTGCTTCCAACCTTCTTATGAGAATATTTTATGACTTTTTCCCTGATTAACTCGCTCAAGAGTGCGGAAACAATCACGCTGTTAACCTTTAACTTGCTCGAAATCTCAGCAGGCACAATAGGACCTAAACTCCTGATTAATCCCACAATTTCTGATTTCACAAACAATATTAATAACCCCTTTTTTTATATTACTTATGTTGACACCTGAGCAGGGAAAATTATTACTCAGCCTTGCAAGCGAGGCAATAATGAAAAAATCAGCAAGAATCCCTGACAAACCATTCCTTAAAGAGAAAAGAGGAGTATTCGTCACATTAACAGAGGATGAAGAATTAAGAGGATGCATAGGCATACCCTACCCTGTCAAAGAATTAGGCAGAGCAGTTGCTGAATCAGCGCGCAACGCGGCATTCAATGATTCCAGATTCCCGCCAGTCAGGCAGAGTGAAATGAAAAATATCAGGATTGAAGTAAGCGTTCTCACGCTTCCTGAATCATGCAAATTAGAGGACATAATAAAAGGCGACGGAGTAATACTTGAAAAAAATAAAAGATGCGCCTTGTTTCTCCCGCAAGTATGGAACGAACTGCCAAGCAAGGAAGAATTCCTCAAGCATTTAAGCATGAAAGCAAGCCTTCCTCCTGATGCTTACAAAACTGCTAATTACCAGAAATTCCAGGTTCAATGCTTCAAATAATCCAGACATAAAAATATAAGCAACCCAAAGAAATAAAATAAGCAAAGGAGAAAATAAATCTAATAAATATGAATATTAAAATGAGAGGAAAAGAAGCCATGACAAAGAAGAAAGAGCAAAAGAAAACCACAAACAACAAGAAAATAATAAAAAATGCAATAAGAATAATATTCAAATTTATGCCCATAAAATGGATGTCAAGAAAAGGATTATTCGAAATATGGGAAGAGAAAGGAGTTCATATAACTCCAGTGCATTTCTATGAACCAATACCTTATACAAAGGAAATAAAAGAAGAAGACTGGAAAAGAAAACCACTGAAGGAATATATGCTCTTCAATAAGAAAGCAGAAGAAAGAATAAACAAAATGGTGAAGAAATACGGAAAGGAATTAAAAGAAAATGAAATAAGCAAAGGACAATCCAGTTTTGAACATAAGAAAATCCTGTACTCAATAATAAGAGGAACAAAACCCAAGAGAATAATTGAAATTGGGAGCGGAGCAACGACAGAAGTAATGATAAAAGCGAACAAACACAAAGGAAAATTAACATCAATAGACCCCTACGGAAAGAAAAGAAAAGGAGTGAAAATGGTAAAAAAGAAACTTGAAGATTATGAAGGGAAAATAGAAAAAGAATTAAAAAAAAGGGACATTTTATTCATTGATTCAACACATAATGTTAAAATAGGAAATGACGTATGGAAATTATATTTAAACATAATACCAAAATTAAAGAAAGGAATAATAATACACATACACGATATAAACATAGAAGGAGAATATGACAAAGAATTTGTAAAAAGAAACAGGATATTCTGGAACGAGCAATACTTATTAGAATGCTTTTTAATGTTCAACAAAGAATTTGAAATAATATACAAAGGAAAAGAATTTGTATGGATAAAAAGAAAATAAAAAACTATGATTTCAATGCTTCAAGTAATAAATAATAATCAGCAGAACAGTCAAATTCAGTGAGCCAGTCCATAAAATGTTGTCAAACAATTCAGGCAATTGGAAATTAACAACCAATAATGTCACAATTAAAATCCTGAAAATATTCACCAAAAATAGAATAATCCCTCCAAGTAATAAATACTTCAACTGCTTCTTCCATTCCCATCTGAAGCTGAACAATAACGCGAATAATAAGTAAAAACTCCTGATGCCAGTGCATGCTGCGTCAATTGCAATAATGAGTCCGGAATCAAGGAAATACATTGCAGGGCTGATTACTAAATTAGTGCTTAAAGTGTCAAACAAAACATTATTCATTCCTGCAAAAATGAACAAGTAATGAACAATTATGCTGATAATTTTCTGCAAAGAATAAAAATTCAAGTCAACAATCCATGCAATAGGCAATGACAATAATACGAATCTTAACAAGAATTTTAACAATTCAATCTTCGTATTCCTTGTTAAACGTTTTGTGGATTTCTTCAGCTGTTTTTTTGCCAACACCATCAACCTCCATTAATTCATCAATTCCTGCATTGAACAAGTTTTTCAAAGTTTTAAAACGCTTCAATAATGATTCCCCTGTCTTCACACCAATGCCAGGCAGTAAGCACGCAATGCTTTCCTGAACATCAGAAGTTAAAATTTTCTTTTCAGTTTTCAAAATTTTGCCAGGCTCCTTACTACCTCTTTTAATTAATAATTCCAAAAAATCAGCAGTTTCGGCTTCATCCCTTGAAAAAAGCACAGGAATATTATAATCCACGCTTATGCTTAACAATAAACCCCTTAAAGAGTTAGGATGAACCTTCCGCACAGAGAATATGTTCTCAGCGCCTTCAACAATTAATAAAGGATTCCTGAACTCATCCTTCATCCTGCGCAACTGCGTGAAAATCCTCTTGTCAACCAAGGAGTTAACGAAATCCTTCACGCTCTTCCTCTCAACGCACACATCTTCGCCAATCAAGTAATCGCCGACTCCCAGCATTAACGACTGCATAATGATTCCTTTGCTGAACAATTCCTTCACAACCCTGCTCCTGAACTCGCGCGTATCAACAATAATCAAAAATCCTCAATCCTCCGCTGCTTCCTGCTCTTAATAACTTCCTTAACATTATTAATTGCGGTCTTCATCATCTTCTCCTTCGCCCTGCTCACGTACAAGTACTTCTCATCAATGCAGTCCTTAGTGTACATGACCAAGACTTTCCCAACTTTTGTCCTGCCAACCCTTCCCCTTCTCTGAATCATCCTCAAACCGCTCGGCACAGGCTCAAAAAAAACTGCGTAATCAACGCTCGGAATGTGCAAACCCTCCTCAGCCACACTAGTAGCCACTAAGACGTTAAAAATTCCTTCATCAAAATCCTTCACAACCTTTAACTGCTGCTTCTGCGTCAGCCCGTCCTTGCCCTGCTGCCCTATAAAAAGAACAGGATGAACGTTCTTCAAATCCTTCAAAAATTTAACAATCCTCTTGCCAGTATTCCTGTACTGCGTGAACACAATAAACTTCGCATTACCTCCAAGATTGCTTGTTATTATTTCCTTTAATTTCTCAAACTTCGGATGCTCAGCCACGCCCTCAATGTCAAAAGTTTCCCTTACTGCTTCCCTGAAATCAGCATCCGCGAATAAGGAGCGGTTCGCCTTAACCCTTAACTGCTGCTTCATCTTCTGGAAATAATTAATCAACGGCTTCACGCCCTGAGTCTGCAATAATTCCAAAGCGTACAAAACCTTAATCACTTCAGCAGTTAAACTAATATTCTCAAAAACATCAGCATCCTTGCCGCCACTCCTTAATTTACCCTGCAAATCCGCCTGAATACCCAAGAACAATCTCTTATTCACTTTATTAATGTCAATAGTGCCAATCAGGCCCTTATGCTTTAACTGCAATAACTTCTTCTTCAGAACCACTTCCAGTTTATCCTTAATTTTTTTCAACTCTGCAGGCAGGACAGTTTCAATCTTAATAATCTCCTTCTCCTTAACGTACGGCTTCACGTGCTCATCGTCCTCGTCCATATTAACCACATTATTAAGATTAAGATTCCTGCAAACCTCCATAATCTTCTCAGCATTGCTCCCAGGGCTCGCGCTCAAGCCCAGAACTTTGCCTTTAGGATTCTGCTGTTTGTAAACCTTGCTTATGAAAGTGTAAGCGTACTCCCCTACTCCGCGGTGGCACTCGTCAAAAATCACCAAATTAACACCATTCAATTCCAGCCGTCTTGTCAGCAAGTCATTTTCAATTGTCTGGGGGGTTGCAAAAATAATCACAGCCTTATTGTACAATTCCTTCCTCTCATCAGGACTGGTTTCCCCGCTCACGCTTAACAATTCATTCTCTTCACTTTCAAAGTATTCCTTAAATGTCATCCTGTGCTGCTCCACCAAAGGTTTGGTGGGTGCAAGAAACAAAACTTTCCTGCTGTCCTTTAATGAGTGTATGCTGAGCATTAATGCAATAATTGTCTTGCCCAAACCAGTCGGCAGCACCACCAAGCAATTGCTCTTAACGCAGTCATTCAGTATTTTCTCCTGATACAATCGCGGCTTTAACTTATCCCTTAAAAATTTCACAATGATTGTAATAAAAAATGCTTACTTTTTAACTTATCCGAACATTAACAGTTCTTCATTTCTTCTCAATCCTTATGGCTTTCCCGTTAATCAAGGCATCAGCAATTTTCTCCCTTGCTTTGCTGAGAATCCTGAAAAGAGTTGGCTGTGAAACGTTCATCCTCTCTGCAGCTCCCTCCTGCTTCAAACCGCCAGCATCGCACAGCCTGAGAGCTTCCGCTTCATCCATTCCCAAAATTACTTCTTCCAATTCCCTGACGGGAATACCTGCGGGCTTGTAATAAGTCACGCCAGGGCTGAACCCTATTCTCCTGTTCCTTCTGGGCCTTACCATGATTATTTCTTTAGCTCTTCAAGTCTTTTATTTATTTCTTCCTTCTCGTTTTCAAGAATTTTCTTCTCTTCGTCCTTTGTTAATGTTCCTGCAAGGCATCTTCCAAAACCTCTTTTCATTCCTCTTCCGCATGGACCCAACCCTCTGCCTGTTACCCTGCCCATTCCTAAAGGGCCTGTTCCGTCTTTGTTTGGCATAATCAAACCACCTCCAATTATGAATTATAATTCACAATTCTAATATATAAATTTTACGAATTATAATTCAAAACTTACTTGCCCTCATAAATTATTTAAATAAGATACTAATCCAACAAAGTAATGAAAGTGTTCGACGTCCATACCCATGCTGGGGGGAAAAATTATTCGCATAATGATGCAGAGTATGACAGCAATGTGAATGAGTATAATAATAAGATTAAAAATTTAGACGACGCAAGAGTGGAAAAAACTATTGCTTTTGCCCAGCCAAGACCATACGAGTGGCTTAAAAATTACAATCCAACCCCTTCTGTTAATTTTGAAAGCGCAAATGACAAAGTAGCGCATGACTGCGAAAATTATTCAGGAATGTTATTCGCAGCATTCACTGACGCGCGCGATTACAAAGCAGGTGATGAAATTAACAGGTGCATTAAAAAATATGATGTTAAAGCGTTAAAAGTGCATTTAGGAACTCACAACACTAATCCTGAGCACTTAAACAGGAACGGAATCATTAACTGCGCAGGAGAGCATAATTTACCGATAATAATGCACGCAAGCTGCGAACACTTTAATGAATTAGAGAATATAATAAAATCAAACCCTGACATTAACGTTGTCATAGCACACATGGGATATTTAATGAATGAACTCACAAAGATTGTAAAAAATTATGACAACGCCTACTTTGACACCAGCGCGTTCACGCATAATAATTTTAAAATAAGCATAGTATCTGCATTATTGAACGAGAAATCTGATTTGCTCAAACAAATATTATCTCCTTATTATGAAGCGAAAGCGCTTAAACTGCCTTTTAAAGTTAAAACAACGCAGGACTTGGTTGAATGGCTGCTCACTGATGAAATAATCAAATACTCTGAATTAATCAAGACAGCTGTTGAATTCATAGGTCCGGAAAAAATATTATTCGGCTCTGACGAGGGATGGTGTCCAATAATGGAACAATTAGAAATAATAAAAAACTCCCCAATCAAAGAAAGCGATAAAGAGAAAATATTCTACAAAAATTTTGAAACAATAATGAAATAGTGCGTTGATTATTTCAGTTCATATTCCCAACCAGTAGCCAAATTGTTCTCATTATCATAATTTATTCCAAACAGCGTATCTTGTTTGATGTCTGGGGTTACTTGTTCCAATTAATTTAAACCATTTTTTAATCTCATCAATCTTTCTTATGTTCAAAGCATAAGAATTATTAATGTTCCTATTACATTTGAAACCTTTTTTATTCTTTTGTACAACTTTGGATTCAATGCTTAGTTTGTCCAATAATTCTTTACATTGTTGTAATAAGTTCTTAGAACATGATGCTATTTTTATTTCGGGATGATAATTGTGCGTTCTTTTCCAGACATTTGAATATTTCGAATATGATTTTTCACACCAAAAACTCCCGTCAGTATCAAATAATCCTCTTAAGAATGAAATAATAATTTTATTATCATTTGATTTGATAACTTGTTCTGGAACTTTAACATTGTATGCTTTTTTGCCAATTTGAAAACCATGATGTATTGCCTTATTAATTACACTTTTTTTATAGGATACTATTCCATAAACTCTCCAGTATTCAAAATTTTTGACCTTAATATCTTTAAATTGGTTCATAAATAATTTTGATAAATAAGAATCATAATATTCTTTATCTTCAATTGGATCACCAACTATGTAAAGTGCATTCATGCTGCTTTCTATCCAGCCATCACCAGAGAAAGCTCCGAGTATTTCAGCAAGTTCAGGGTTAATAATACTTTATTATTTTATTATTAAAAATTTAATTGGATAATAATTCCTTTAATAAAAAAGGTAAGGAGAGAGCAGTGCTCTCTCCTTTTGTGCAGGGAACGAGATTTGAACTCGCGTAGGCACTAAGCCACATGGTTTCCCATAACTCATATCTTCATCGCAAAAGTGCTCAGAGCTCAAAAATTAATTATCTTGAGCCATGCCCGTTTGACCACTCCGGCATCCCTGCAAATAATTATAGAACGATTTGGTTTTAAAAATATTATTGCTTCTTCTGCAATTCGCGGCTGATATTCTCCAAATCCTGTTTTAACAATTCCAGCTCCCTTTTCTCGCTGTTCAAAGCGCCGTCCATAATATTCTCCTTTTTCTCAGCTTTCTTTTCAACCAATTTCTTCTTGGCGCTGCTCGTCTCTTTGCTTTTTAATTTCCTGATGCTCTGCAAAACCTGGTTCTCCATTTTAATACCGAAACCGCTGATCTCCCTTAACTTGCCAGCCTCAGCAGCCTTCTCCAAATCATCAACTGATTTAATGCCCATTTCACTCTTCAATAATTCAGCACTCTTCCTGCCCAAACCCTTAATATCAGTTAATTTTAATTTTTTAAACTTCACAGAAGGCAATTCCTTTTTCTCAAACTTCTTCTTCGCAGCTTCGCTCCTATGGTAATCCTCAATTTTGTCAATCTCCTTCTGCAGCCTGGATGCTTCATGATGAGGCAGGTGATTAATCAGATTATCCATGTTTAATCTTATGCTGATAAGCATTTCATAAACTTCCTTCCTTAACTCTGCCTTCTTCTGCCTGAAACCATTCAAAGCATTCAATAATTTCTTCAACTCCTTCAATAAGTAGGAAGAATTGCTCAAACCAGTCTTAACCTGCCCTGAAATCCCTAATTTAATATAATAATTAGAAAGTTCATCCTCAACCATGAATATAATATTAACTTCCGGATGTTTAAAATATTAACGGATTAGAGGAAACTCACTATCCTTCCTTTTTAAACAATACAGTAAGTTAGAAAGTAATTATGAATGCAAAATTCAAACAATTTTCAAAAATAATGAATTCCATAGAGGAAGAAATACAGCAAAGAAAACTGGAAAAACAATGGTACAAATTCAGAATAGAAAAAATATTAACCCACAAAGTACCTCATACTGTTTAAGAACCCTTTTTTATTATTTTTTTATTCAACAGGAGTAACCATAGTTTTCTCAAATAAAGCAACAATTTTGTCAATATCCCTTACTAATTCCTCGCTCTTCTCAAGCTTGTTATGCTCCTCTTTCTCAATCACTCTTAACTCACTGATTAAGCTCTTGGTTTTCTCAATATCCTTCCTCATCTTGTTAGTGGCTTCCACAACATTCTTGTATTCTGTTAATTTTAAGTAAAGAGTGGGGTTTGCACTTGTAGGCATTGACGGTTCCGGAATCTTAATTTTTCTCATAGGAGGTTCTTCAATCTCATCATCTATTAAATCACCATTTTCATCATCGTAATTTGCAGGAGTTTCAACCCTTTGCTTCACACTGTCCAATTCCTTCTTAGGAGGCTCCGGGAAAGCAGGCTCCATGTCAGGCTCAGGAGGTTCCGGAAAACTAATAGAATCCTCAGATTTATCCTTCTTTTCAAATAAAGCCATAATCATAAATGAAGCTCTGCTTGTTTAAAAAGTTTTTTTATAAAGCAATGAGTAAAAAAGAGTTAATGAAAGAAGCGCTTTTTTACAAAAAGACAGGCAGTAACAAAGTCAAGTGCGGATTATGCCACCAGAACTGCACTATTAATGACAAAGCTTACGGTTTCTGCCTTGCAAGAATAAACGAGAAAGGAATACTTTACTCGGAAGTTTACGGGAAATTATCAGCAGTCAATATTGACCCAATAGAGAAAAAACCATTATACCACTTTTACCCAGGAACCACAGCATTCAGCATAGGAACGTGCGGATGCAACTTCAAATGCTCATTCTGCCAGAATTATGAAATCAGCCAGACATCCACAAAAAATTATCCATACATTGCAGAAATGACTCCTGAACAAGTCGTGAAGCAGGCCATAAAAAATAAGTGCAAAAGCATTGCTTACACCTACAATGAGCCGACGATTAATTACGAATTCGCTATTGAAACAGCAGAATTAGCGCAGAAGAAAGGCTTGAAAAACGTTTTCGTAACTAACGGTTACATCAAAAAAAAACCGTTAAAAAAAATTAGCCACTGCCTTGATGCCGCGAATATTGACTTAAAAAGTTCAAGCCCTGAATTTTACAAAAAAAACTGCAAAGCAGATTTGAAAAAAGTTTTCAAAACAATAAAATTATACCACGAATTAAAAATACACACTGAATTAACCACTCTGATAATCCCCGGAGAAAATGACGCAAAAAAAGACATTGAAAAATTATGCGACTGGATAGTGGACAATCTTGGCAGGAACGTTCCCATGCACTTTTCAAGATTCCGCCAATGCTATAAAATGAACAACAAGAAACCAACTCCTGCTGACAAAATATTAATGGCAGTGCAGACAGCAAAAGATAAAGGCATAAAGTTCGTTTACGCAGGAAATATTTCACTTGACGGATTGGAAAACACTTACTGCCCGAAGTGCGGGAATACGGCAATAGTAAGAAAAAATTATTGCACAATCATGCCAGGATTAAGAGGAGGTTCTTGCAGGGAATGCGGGGAAAAAATACTGCAATACTATTAATATTACTCCTTCTTCCAACAGCTTTTGCAGGAGTGGAAGCAATGCTTTACAAGCATTACTACAACCCTGATGAGGAATTAGTAACCCACATTAACATTGATGAGAATTATACAGGCAGTGCAGACTTGAAATTCTGCCTTGCAAATTTTGACTTTGAGGAATTAACCTATAATTACAAATGCGACATTTTCCTCAATAATTACAATATCAGTTTTGACAAAACGTACTCTGCTGATTTCACCCAGTCATTAGCAGGCATTGAACCCTTAATTTACAGATTATTCGTGCAACTGCACTTTGAGGACAAGTACCACAAAGACAGCGACAGTGACAATTTCATATACATAACAAAGCCAGACAATTACGTAATCCACAAGTTTGACTCAGAAGGAGTAATCATTAACGCGTTAAGCACACCTAAGGAAGTGCAGGCAGGCGAGGAACTCAGCATAACTTTTAATGTTTCAAACCATGAAAACTGCACAAATTATTGCGCGTACTCATTCATAGTCAAGAATAATAAGTGCGTGACAGGCGGATTGAACAAGAACATTGTGAACTTAACCCTGCCATTAGGCTCATCAACAAGCATGACATTAACAAACATTGTAAACAGTAAAGCAGAACCTGCAGAGTATGACTACACTATCAGGGTGAGCGGCTGCGGAAAAAATTATGACTTAACCCAGCCAGTCCAAATAGTAAGCGATGCTAATCCTGACATTGATTATAAACTTGAAAAGGACGGGTTACTGGTAAAAAATTACGGCAATGCAAACATTAGTTTTGAATTAAGAATTATGGACGAGAACCAGACGCGCATCATAACAGGAGAAGTAACTCCTTATTCCCAGAAAAAAATATTCCTGAACCAGACAACCCAATACTTGGAATTAGCAGTGAATAATGAACAAGTGCTTGAAAAATTAATAACCCACCCAGTAATTATAATCCAAAACAATACAATCGAAGAGCTGGGAAGCATAACAAGCAATGCTGTTCTGAACAGTTTTGATGAAGGGAAATCCTTTTATATTCTTTCAATATTTACAAGCATAACAGCGCTGATGATAATGTACAAGAGGTTAAGATGATAATAAAAGCAAGGTTTATAATGGAAGCAATGGGCAAGCCCAAGAAATTAGTGAAAGACACTTTAAACAAGATGAAGAAAGCAATAGGGGAAAAATTCAAAGTCCATGACGCTTTAATAGAAGAGCCCAAAAAATCAGGCGACGAGTTTTACACAACTTTTATGGAAATCACAGTTGAATTCAAAAACATCCAGTTCTTCTTTGAATTCATAACTTATTACACGCCGACAATAGTTGAAATATTAGAGCCATACAAATTGGAAATTAGCGCAGGAGAGCTGGAAAACATATCCAATGACGTTATGGGAAAAATCCATGAAATGGACAAAAGGTTAAAGTCAGCAGTAAGCGTTAACAAAATACTCACACGCAAAGTAATACAAAGTAATACTGATGAAAAGTTTTAAAAATGCCCATTTTTATCTTTATACTTAACACAGTTCTTATTTTGCAAAGGGAACGTAAGTTTTCCTATTGAGACCACATCTTATTAAGAAAGAAATAGGTGAAAAAAGAAAATGCAAAACAATTTCGTATTAAAAGCGAAAAAATTAATTAAGAAAGTCGCAGCAATTGCTGGGACAGCAATTATTGCAAGTTCTATGATAACACCTGCATTGGCGGCAACATTGGCAGATTTGCCAAGCCCCTTCGTAAGCAGCGGAGTATTCGATGCTAACGTAATTGTAGGAAGTCAGACATGGAATGCATTAGTGGCTGGAGACGTAGCAGGAGTAGCAAGCGACTTAGCCGGCGCAATTGACGTTGCAGCAGCTTTTGCCCAACAGGCAACAAGCGTTGGAACAGCAGCCGGAACAGTAACATTGAGCCAACAGTTAACACCAGGTGAATTGCACAACTCAACGAGTGAGCCATTAACCTCAGGCGGAAGCATTGGTTCAACAGCAAACGTGTTCAACGAAACTGCAACAGGATTTGACTGGATGTTTAACAATACAGTTGTTTACAACAGCACTGATTACCCAATCTGGGAAATCTTAGCAGTTTCTTCAGGAAACATTGATTCAACAGGAAAGTTCAGAAGTTATGGCGGCGGAGTAACGTACAACATAACAACTAACGGAACTGGTGTACCAGTTAATTTCGACGGCTGGCCAATGTTCGGAAACAATTACCAGTTAATCAGCGCAGACTCAAGTGAAATAAGATTCGGGCAGTTAGAAACTGAATCTAGTGTTGCATTCGGAACAACAGTTAATGTTGGAAGCAAGGCAACAGTTGTTGTCAGCGACTGGGATACTGCAAGCAGCAAGGCAAAAGTAACAATTACTGATGCAGACGGACACATCTGGGTAGATGACTACTACTCTGAAGGAAAAATATTCGATAACACAACAAAGGGTTACACAGTAACATTGAAGGATGTAGTAATTTCTTCAATACTCGGAAACCATGTTGATATTGAATGGAGTGCTTCATCATTAAGTTTGAAGAACGCAAGCAACGTAAACAACGCAACAGTATTAGTTGGAGCAAGTTCACCATATGCAAACTGGACAGTAAACTATGATGTAAGATATTCACTCACACCAGTGGGTGGAAACTACCTGTACTCATTACAGTTCAGCAGCCCAGGACTTGAAGCAAACGGAATGATAATGTTGAACCCAGGACAGAAAGTGTCAGGAGATTATTTCAACATCAGCTATGACGGATGGAACACAAACAATTATACAACAATAACGTTGAACGATTTGGACGGAACAACTGACGGTGTTGATTTGATTTACACAAGCAACGCAAGTGTAGTAAAGAACCTGAACTTGGACCCAGTTTCTGACGTATGGCAGGACATTGGAGGAGGAGACGCTCTGAATTCAAACAAGTCAAACTCAGTAAGATTATTGAGCAGTTCAGACGTTTTCCAGTTCCAATTAAGTAATACAAGTGCTTGTGACAACAGAACAGACGCGAACTGGACAGAAAACGCAATATCTGTCTGGTCAGGAACCACAAACGTTTGGAACTTAGACGCAAGAACAATAGCAATTTGTGAAGTTGAAAGTCCTGTGGCAGAAGTGGTTGGAGCACCAGGTGGTTTAAGCAACTTGTCAATGGGATACCCAGCATGGGGTCACGCAATCTTTAACACATCCAATGCTTGGTACAACATCAGCTTTGGCAACACAACATTCAACATCAGCTTGTTGAACTGGTCAAGTGCTGACTCAAACTCCTACTTAGGAGATTCTGAGTTAGGTGGAGAATCCTTCTGGGAAAACTTGTCATTTGTAATAACAGATGTGCATGAATGGAACACAAACGCAACATACAGCGGTACTCTAACTTTGACAGAACCAAACGGTGCAACTATTATATCAACAATAACACGCGGTTCAATCACCAAAGTCCAGAGTTCTGACAGCGGAGTAAGTGAAATAACAAGTACTGTAGCCGAGTACACTCACTATGGTACAAAAGTTGATGTGGAAGCATCAGATGTTATTTTGACATACCCATCAAACAGAAGAACTGCTGACTTGTGGATTGGCAGGGAAGCATCCTCTGATACAACGTTCAGTGAAGGAGACTTAATTACTGGAACTACGTGGACAGTTGCAACAGGCGGAACTGGAGGAGTAGTAGTAAACGACATAACTCCAGGAATCGGAACTGTAGATACATCAGTTGTATTCAGCAGTTTGAGCAAACCAGCAATATTAGTTGGTGGTGCCAGCGTAAACCAGGGAGTATACCAGTTAGCACAAGCAGGAACTGGTGTAACAGCAGCAAACGTTACTGAAAACAGAGCATACCTACAATTAGTAGAGAATGCTTTCGGAAGCGGAAAAACAGTACTCGTTGTTGCAGGATACGCAGCAAAAGATACAAAAATGGCATGCCAGTTACTGGCAGCGAAAGTAGTAGGACTATCAAGCATCAGCTTGACAGGAAACCTTGTCTGGTTAGACACCAGCGGAACTGCTTACAGCCAAGTAAGTATTGTATCCAGCTAAAAACATTTAAGGAAGGAGAGGGAATAATTCCCTCCTTCCCTTTTTTTTATTCCAAAAACATTTTAAATACTACTAATGATTAGTTGAATGTAACAATGAAGATAAAAATACCCCGAAAATTAGAATTAAAATTTAACTTAGAGAAAGCCAAAAACGTTTTCAGCTTCATAGGATTCGTATTATTCAGCGCTTTAACACTCTCAGGAATAGTGTACGGAATACAGTATGCGAGGTATGAAATATACATAAAAGACAAGGAAGAGCAGTGCCAAACATTCACGCAATACTTGAACGATGAAGTCTTGTCCTACACAACCGCGAACGTGACTGACTGCAACTGCCATTACGCAAATACTGACGTCGGAAAAAACATAGTATCAAACTGCTTATGCTCATGCAAATTATACGACGAGAACGGAACAATAATAGATGAGGACTGGAACCCCTTATTCAGCACAATTTAATAATTATGTACCGCAGATACGATTTTGACTACAGCATTATAGGAATAACCGGAAAATTATTCCCCTACTCAACAAAAGGGTTCATAAAAGATTCACCATCTGACTTCAAAGTAATAGAAGATGCCTGCAGAAAAAAAAAGGAAGAAAACGGCAAATACACTTACTTCACCCTTGTAAAAAATGACTGGACAACAAGCAACGCATTAAACAAAATAGCCGGTTACTGCCATGTGAGCTGGAAAAGGTTCAACTTTGCAGGCACAAAAGACAAGCACGCAGTAACGCAGCAGTTAATCAGCGTGAAAGGAGTCAATGCTGAAACCCTTAAAAAATTAAAAATAAAAGATTTGGAATTAAAGGACTTCTTCCAGAGCAATGAAGAACTCAAATTAGGGGAATTATACGGCAACAAATTCATAGTGAAAGTTAACGATTACGAATCAAAAAATGCCAAGGGAGTCCTTGAAAAATTCGAAGAATTCATCAGGAACGGCGTGCCAAATTATTACGGCGAACAAAGATTCGGAATCCAGCGCCCTGATAACCACCTAATAGGTAAATTAATAATAAGAGAGGATTATGAGAACGCGCTTAAAGAATTATTAGCGCAAACATACCCTCAGGAAGGGGAAGTAAGCGCTAATGCAAGAAATTATCTGATGAATAATTGGGGAAAATGGGAGGAAGCATACAATAAGTTCCCTAAATACTTAAGAATTGAAAGAATAATACTGCACCATTTAATAAAGCACCCAAATGATTACGTGAATGCGATAAGGAAACTGCCAAAAAATATAGCAAAAATTTTCGTATACGCTTACCAGTCATACATTTTCAACAATGCAGTTTCAGAAATGATAAAAAGAGGATTATTAACCAGTTTTGAACTGGAATTGCCGGGCTACGATTCTGACATGAACAAAATAGGAGGGGCAATAATAGAAGAAATACTTGAAAAGGAAGGGGTGAAATTAAGCGATTTCAAAGTCACAAGTTACCCAGAAATAAGTTGCAGGGGGACCAAAAGAAACACGCTAATATTCCCCGAAGAATTCATAACAGAAAAAATCGCAAAAAATAATTACACAATATCATTCAAACTCCCAAAAAGTTCTTATGCAACTATTGTCTTGCGGGAATTAATACAATGAATAAACAAGCAATAATTGTCGCGCTATTAATATCAGCAATAATACTCACACTCCACCCCTTAATGGAATGGGACGAATACGTTTACTTATTAAACGCGAAATACTTCGCAGGACAAAACATTTACTTTGAAAACATCCGCCCGCCAATCATTCCAGTAATATTATCATTCTTTTACAAATTCAACATTGAACAAGCAATAATTGCTGCGCCAATAATTTTGTCAATAATTTACTTAATTACCTCGTACGTGCTATTCTCCAAATTCCTGAAAAACAGGAGAATAAGCGCGTTATTATTCATATTAGCATCTCCGGTTTTCATATTTTATTTTGGAAAATTTATGACATCAATACCTGCAGGAATATTCCTCAACATTGCAGTAATATTCATGAAGAACTACACAGAGAATCAGAAGAATCATGAATTGTATTTAAGCTTCCTTTCAACATCACTCGCATTCCTGACACGCTACCCAATGGGATTAACATACCCGATAATACTCGCATTATATTTCATTTTTGCAAAAAATAAGAACTTGAAACAATTAATCATCAGCCAATTATTCTTCTTCGCGCCAATACTGGTATGGATTAATTATGCTGGGCTGGAATCTTTCTATTACGCTTTATTATGGGCAAACCATGAAGTGAACGCATTATACTATTTGTACAATGCGCCGTTAATCATTGGTGCAGGAATACTATTGCTGCCTTTCCTGTTAAAGTATAAATTCAGAAAGGAAGACGCATGGCAGATAATTCCATTAATAACAATCATCCTATTCTTCCAGTTATTCCCGAACAAGAATGCAAGATTCCTAATACCAATACTGCCATTTTTAGGGATTATATTAATGAAAAATGTGAAAATTCCTGAAAAATACTTAAACATTTTATTAACAATATTCTTTATCACCTCATTAATCTGCGCAGTTAATTACTGCAATTCATTATGCAATAACAGCGGCAATCTTGAAGAATTAAGGCAGTACTTTTCCAATCAGACAGGCGTAACTATTCTGTCAAATTTCTGGCCAATATGCTCTTATTACACTAATAATACCTGCTACGCGCTTCTTGAACCATTGGAAACACTGAATGACAGGATTAATTACACGAACGCTTCATACATTATAATATCAACAAATTATGATTACCCAGAATATTCCAGCAGCCCGGAATCATTCGCTGAATACTCACTGAGCATGAATAAACTTATTAATAATAGTTGCGAGGAAATCATAATATACGGGGTAAATGAATAATGGAACTGATATGCTTGACAGTTTTAGGGCTGTTATATTTTGTGCTTTTCATCAGCTGCTTCTGGCTCATAGTCTTCCTTGACAACATGAGCGAATTAAAAAAAGACCCCAATCCTAAGAAGAAATATTTCATTTCAGCAATTGTGCCGGCTTATAATGAAGAGAAAACAATTGCAGAAACAATCAACAGTTTATTAAAACAGAATTATCCAAGAAAATTTTTTGAAATAATAGTCATAAATGACGGAAGCACTGATGCCACAAGAAAAAAATGTGAGGAATACTCAAAAAAAGGATTAATCAGATTAATAAACCAGAAGAACGGCGGGAAAGCGAACGCGATGAATAATGCAATAAAACGCGCAAAAGGCGAATTAATCTACGTCCTGGACGCTGACTCATGCGCTGACGAAAACAGCTTCAAGCACTTAATCGGCTACTTTGACAATCCAAGAGTGGCAGCAGTAACTAGCAGCATGAGAGTAACATGCAAGGAGAGTTTCCTGCAGAAAATACAATGGGTTGAATACTTGTTCAGCATTTTAATGAGAAAAATAATGAGTTTATTCAACTGCTTATACGTTACTCCCGGACCGGGAAGCATTTACAGGAAGAAAGTAATAAAAGAAATAGGAGGATTCTCCGAGGAAACCCTGACAGAAGACATGGAAATCGCCTTCAACATACAGCACCATAATTACGTAATAGAAAACAGCCTGAACAGCACAGTATTAACAAACACTCCTGACAAATTAACAAATTTAATCAAACAGAGGCGCAGATGGTATACGGGATTCATAGAAGACAGCACATCATACAAGCACTTTTATTTCAATAAAAGCAAAGGATTCCTCGGAAGATTCCTCCTGCCGGCAAACGTATTAACAACAATTGCACTAATATTCCTAACATCATATTCAGTTTATACAATACTTGACTCATTCTTCGTATCATACTCCAATATTGGTGCAGTGGAATTCAACTTTTTATCAATGATACAGCCAGAAAAACTGCCGTTGCTGATTTACGGAATCAATTTGTACACTATAATGGGTTTAATATTTATGATAGTATCAATCATCATCATTTATTTCAGCCTTAAAACTTCAGACGAGGAAATAAACCTGAAAAATAATTTTCTGAACTACATATTTTACTTGTTCTTTTACTCGCTGCTCATGACATTATTCTGGACAGATTCCATAATTTACAAATTAATGTTCAGGAAGAACAATAAAGGGTGGAAGTATGGCTGAAAAGAAACACTCAACAAATTTTTATTTCATAACTGCATTCTTCGTGTCTTCAGTAATTTTCATCTCAGGAATCGGAATCGGGATGATAATAAATGAATTGAAAAGCAGCAGCATAAGTTCAAGCATTGAAGAAATGAGCAGTTCACTGGCAGATGCGGAAATAGAATTATTGCTGATGGATTACTTGGGAAGCAATTTAAGCTGCGATTATTTAATGCTGAAAAGCTCGGATTTAAGCATCCAGTCAGCAGAATTAGGAAACAAGCTTGACTTGTTCGAGGAATCCAACCAGGTAAACTCGGAATCCTACATTCCTCTGAAAGAGGATTACATGAGAGTATTAATCAAGAACTGGCTCACCCTTGAAAATATTAAAAAATCCTGCAACGCAAATTATTCCACAATACTCTATTTTTACAACAATGAAGGCTGCGCTTCCTGCGAGAACCAGGCATTCGTGCTGCAGTATTACAAAAATTTAATGCAGAATGATGTGATGATTTTTGCCATTGACTCAAGTCTGAACATGGGCATTATAGAATTATTAAGATACAATTACGACATTCATGAATACCCATCCCTTGTAATCAACGGAGAACCATACCCAGGCTACCAGAACATGACCGTGCTCGGCGGATTATTATGATAGCAGTCCTGAGATTAAGCCACAGAAAGAAAAGAGACAAAAGAATATCCACTCATGCAGGATTAGTCAGCCGCGCATTGGGCGCTGACAAAATAATATACACAGGGGACGAAGACAATGTTCTGTTAAATTCAGTCAATAATGTTGTGAAACACTGGGGCGGCAAATTCACAGCAGAATACTCAAAGCATTATGAAAAAATTATAAATGAATATAAGAAAAAAAAATTCTTAATAGTGCACCTGACAATGTACGGATTAAAACTTGAAAAAGAGATTAGAAAAATCAGGAAGCGCAAAAACATTCTTGTAATAATTGGCGGGGAAAAAGTCCCGAAAGAAATATACGAATTAAGCGATTATAACCTAAGCGTTACCAGCCAGCCCCACAGCGAAATAGCAGCGCTCGCATTATTCCTTGACTATTACTATAAAGGCAAGGAATTAAGCAGGAAATTCCCGCATGGAAAGAGAATAAAGCCTGACGCAAAGCATAAAATATTCATTTAATATTCAACAGTTGAACAAGCCAGACTCTTCCTGACTTCAATATTAACATCAGCAATTTCCTTCAGTAATTCCTCATGAGTGACAATTATTATCTGCGGAATGCTTGTAATATTCTTCAGCACTTCAGGCAATGACTTAATATCCTCAGAATCAAAGCCAGTAGTCGGCTCGTCAAGAATTAACAATTCAGCAGGCATGACATTGCTCATCTGCGCAGCCAAATCGCTTAACGCCAGGCGGTACGCGAGTGCAACGCTTGTCTTCTCGCCCCCGCTTAAATAATCAACATGCACTGCCTCGCCTTTTAAAGTGTAAGCAATAGGTTCGTAATCAAAACCGACTTCAACATTATACTCATCCTCATAATTCCTGATTTCTTCAAATTTTTTCTGAAACTCATTCTTAAAATCCGACAAAAACTTCTGCCTTATAACGCTCCTGATGTCCTTCACGTAATTCCTCAAATTATCCAAATATTTTATCAAATAAGAAACCTTATCCTTATCCTTAACCTGCAATTCATAACCCTGAATGCTCTTCAGCTTCCCGGCAGAATCATACTCCAATTTTTTAACCTCCTCGTTCAAGTATTCAATCCTGTCATTAATGCTCTTGCTTTTCGAGAACAATTCCCTGTCCTTTTCAATTAAAAAGTTCAGCTCATTCTCTGACTTTTCAAGCAATTCCTCCTTCTCATTAACATCATTAATCTTCAATGAAGCCATTTTAGTTTCCAAATCCCTGGCAGATTCCTCAAGCAGTCCAATATTTGAGTCAAACTTCGCCAATTCGTTCAATAATTTTTCCCTAAGCACTGCAAATCCAAGTTTTTCCCTTAAAGTAATCAATTCACTGCCAAGATTTTCCAGTTTTTCAGCAAAAATATTAATTTCATTTTTAATCTTCAGCCTGACTTCCTTCCAGTGCTTTTCAGTAATAACCTGCCTGCACAAAGGGCACTTCCCGCCAATTTTGCCAATATTTTTTTCATCATCTTTTAATCTTTTGACATTCTCTTCCAGCACTTTCGCGCCTGCTTCACCACTGCTCAGTTCTTTGCGGATTTTTTCAGAACCATCATCCATTTTCAAAGCATTAATGTTATTTTCAACATCCTTCCTTTTGCAGTCCAATTCTGCAATATTCCTCCTCTTTTCAAGCAATTCCTCCTTCAAGCCCTCCAATCTGCTTTTCTTTTCGCGCTCTCTTGCTACAACAGTTTTCAAATCATTAATAATCATCCTTAAATTCTTCTTTTCATTCTCTTTCTGATTAAGGGCTTTTTCCAGAACAGCCCTCTTCTTATCATTGTCATTAATTTCAGCGCGTGCTTCCCTTTGCCTTTCATTTAATTTTTCAAATTCTTCCCTTTCCTTTCCAAGGAATTCCTCAACTTTTCCAATCTCATTCAGATTATTCCTGAAATAATCAGCAACGCTCTTCAAATTTTCAAAAGTTGTCTTATACTTTGACAATTGCAGTATCCTGTCAATGTATTCCTGCCGCTCCTCCCTTCTCATTTCCAGTAATTTCCTGATTTCATCCTGCTTCGTGTAGCTGATAACCTGAAACATTTCAGAACCCTTGACATTTTCAGGAATGCCCAGAATTTCAGCAACAGCCATGTCAATATCAGAAGAGCGGGGCATAATATTCAGCCCTTTGCCGTTTTCAAGCACCCTTAAATTATCAGAATCAACAACAATATTGTTCCCGCTTTTCTTCAAGCCCCTTATAATAGTATACGTTTTTCCGGCGTGTTCAAAAATTAATTCCACAACCATTTCCCTGCTCCCCCTTCTCATAATTTCAGCATTGGAATAATTGGATGATCCGAATAATGCATAATCCACACCCATTAAAATGCTTGACTTCCCGCTCCCGGTTTTGCCAGTAATCACGTTAATCCCTTTGCCGAAATTGACAACGCTGTCCTTATGCGAGCGCACATTCTTCAAAGCCAAACTATTCAATTTCATATCATTTCACCCTTTAACCATGAAATAATATTATTAATCTTCTCCTCAATATTCTGGGAAGATTTTCCAGAACCCAGTACATTAATGATCTCCTGCGCCAATAAAGTTTCCTTATTATTAAAACCCTTATTTTTGAAAAACTCTTTTTCAATCTCATTAATTGATTTCTTGTGCACTATTGTCTGCTTCTCCTCGGGATTCTCCAAAGCGCCGGTATAAATTTTGCAGAACAAATAATTCATTTCAGCTGCGAGTTCATAAATTTCATAAAGATTAATTTCAGACTTAACACCTCCTTTCAGCCCGCCTTTCAATACGAAGAACAGCATTTCACCATTTCCTTTCACTATTTTCTTCCTGACTTTTTCAATAATCTCGTCAGGCATTAAATTAGTGCAGTTAATCTCGAAAATAATGCTCTTCCTGATGCTTAATTTTTCAAAACTAAAATTATTATTGTCAGTGTCATAAACAATGAATCCCTTACTGTCACTATGCATCTCCCTGAAATCACACCTCTCAGTCGAGCCAGGATATAACAATTTCTTCCCTTCATAACTTGCTTCAAAAAAATCATGCCAGTGCCCTGAAACGTACAAGTCAAAACCCTTAGGCAGGCAGCTCTTCTTCAAAGTGCTGAACAAAGGATTAATGTCAGAAATAATGTGGTGGAATAAGAACACTCTGAAACAATTCTTCGGAATGTTAATCCTTGCAATTTCCAGAACTTCATTAATCTGGTTATTCCTGCCAGGCAAACCGCACACGAAAACCCCGTTCCTCTTCTCTCCAGTAATAATAATCGCGTCATCATCCCTTGAATAATACTTCTTGCTGCTGACATTAATGATTAACCCCAATTCATCAAGCACTCTCAGAAAACTGTCGCCAGAGCCCACATCATGGCTTCCTGCAGTGATGAAGAAAGGAATATTCCCATTTTTCAATTTGCCCAGTTCCTTAATGCAGAAAATCATTGTACTAATGCTGGGAATACCGGAGTCAAACAAGTCGCCGGAATGAATAACTGCTTCCACCTTGCTGGTTAAAGCATGATTTATAACCTGCGAGAAAGCATTCTCAAAATCTTCCTCGCGCTGTTTAATCTTAAAATTCCTCTTGCCCAAGTGCGTGTCCCCGAAAATTAAAATTTTCATAAACCTACAAGTTCAGGATTCCCACCACGTTTATAACTATTATCCTCTCTTACTAAGTCATCAAAAAATGAAACCTTCACAGGCAATGGGAAGTCAATAAAAGGGCTTGTAACAATCGCCTCACCCTTGTCAAGCATTTGAATCTCAACACTTTCATCGCTTATATTCTGCGCGCTGCTCTCAATCACAGCATTCCTGTCCATTGGTGCTGGAATGCCAAGAATTACTTTAGTGTTCATCTGGCTCAGAATCTCTTTAGGAATAAGGCTGGGCATCTGGGTAATTGCGCAGATTCCAATATGGAATTTCCTGCCTTCCCTTGCAATTTTCTCAAAAACGTTAGTGCCATGCCTTAACGCGTCAACACCCAGAACCCTCGGCGCCTCCTCAAAAACTATTAATAATTCCGGCAAGTTGTCAAAAGCGTCAGGATTCACCTGCTTCGTGCGCCTGTAAAAATTGAACTGCCTGCGCGCAATGCCTGCGCTTGTTAATTTCTCCGCCTCACTGCCCAATAATGAAGTGTCAATAATAACAGTCTTCCCGTCCTTCACTGCCTGCCTGATTTTTTCAAAAATGCTTGTGCCTTCCCTTTTCCTGGTGTCAAAAACTAACCCGCTTTCGCCGTCCTCCAATTCAAGAGTGTATCCAATCCTTCTTCTTAACGCGTAAAGAGTTGCAAAACTCACATTCTTGCTTAATTTGTCATAAATATTATTAATTGATTCGTCCACTAGAAGAGCCCTAATCCATACCTCGCCGTACACTTTATACAGAGCATCCATTGCCTCCTTCTGCGCATCGCTCAATTCAATAATGCCGTGAAAATCTGCGGGCTTCAAATCCTCTGCAAAAATTTTCAGCTCATAACTGCCCATGACTTCCTGCCACCTCGGAGTGAAATAATAAATCTTGTTCCTGTCAGGCAGGTGCGACAAGCCCTTCATGCCCTTGCTGCCGTAATACTCAGCATGAGGGTCAATAATTAAGGAGGCAAAACCCTCAGTTTTCAGCAAACCCCTTATGAACACCCTGACAAAATTGCTTTTGCCCTTGCCAGTTGCCGCAGTTACAAGCATGTGGTGCGACACTAAATCCTTTGCAGGAAGCTTAATCTTAACGCTCTTCAAAGATTCAGTCCCTAATCTCAAGCAGCCGATTTCAATCTCACCCTTCTTTTCAAGGAATTTGAAATCATCACTGCTGACTTTGCTCACTTTTGCAAAAAAAGAAGGAATAGTCCTCGGAGGAACAAACCTGTTCTTGTCAATAGTTAAAATTTTGGCAAAAGCAATCTGGTAAAAACGCTCCTTCTCATCAAACAAGTTAATACTCTCGTCATACTCCAGATTCTGCCCTGCAATCTCCTCAATGAACTGCCCTGGCACAAGCGAAGCAATTGATTTGTTAATGACTTTAACGTAAAATTTCAAGCCCTTATCTTCAATAATTAACAAATCCCCAACGTCCACGTTTGACTCATTCTTCAATCTTATAATTAATTTGTCGCCAACGCTTCCGCCAATAATCCTGCCAATCACCATAAATAAATAGGAATCAACAATTACTTTTTAATCCTTTGCATAAGAATTCCCCATTATTTGCTGGAAATATTCAACATTAAACAGAGGGCCAATAGAATAATCATAAGGCAAATTTAATAATAAAGTTATTTTAAGCAGGGGAGATTCATTATTCCTGCATTCTTTTACTTTTTCCAGCATTATGTCTTTGCGGCTAAGGGCATATTTTATTATTTTATCCGCTTCTAATGAAGCATTCATTATTAATTTATCCTCAAATCCGTAAGTTTCACTTTTATCATTAATCTCTTCAGTGTCAAGCATGCCTGCTAAGTCTTTTCTGACAAGGATTTGCCTGTCATTTTTGCTGAACAGTATGGATTTTTGCAATAAGTGGTTTTTTTTTAATCTTACCCGCGTTTCATAAACAGGATTATTGCCGAATAATTATATTAAAGCAATGTCAGCAAAGTTGAATGAGTCATAGCCTCCCCTTCCTCCAGTGGATTCGCCTTCACCCAATGCAAACACTAAACCCGAATCCAATAATGAGAACTGCGAATAATTTGTTACAGAATAAATTTTCTCCTCAAAATCACTGTAAAACAAAACAGAACTTTTAACAGGCTGAATATTCAATTCTTTTCCGTTTTTTGTTAAAATTTCATAAATATTTTTTATTGCTTCGTCCATAAACTTTTGAGAAAGAGTTTAATTATATAAAATTTTCCTATTGCCTGTACATTCCTTTGTCTAATTCTGAATGGAAGTTCTGGCTCTGCACGTCATGGAATAAATCAGTTTTTTTCAGAAGCCTTAGCCACTTATTATTCTCATCCCTTTTCTCAAAATGATTAATCCTTGCAACTTTGTCTGCCTTGACAAGAGGATAATGATAGCCCGGAACCTGTGAATCGCCAGCAAAGAAAGCCAATAATCCAAAAACGCGGCTGATATTCTCTTCTTTGCCGAACAACTGCACCTTATGGCAGTACTTTGAATAAGTGCTTAATTTTGCAATGAAAGTTTTAACAAAAACTTCATCCTCAAACAAGGGATAATAATACCATGCGGAATTCTTCCCTGCCATGCTGTTTACAAAACCCAGCAAGCTCCTACCGTTATTAGTCATCATCCTGCTGGTCTTGCAGAAACCAACAACAACATTACTGGTTTTCCAGACTTTTTCAATAATATTCTCCTCAACACTATTATCTCCCTCCAAAGAGGAATCCATCAGGATAAAACAATTATCTCTTTCATTGCATAAATTCAGGCACGCTCTCCATTCAAGTATTTTCATAATCTTTGCAGGAACCTCGTCAATTTCCAGCTGGTTAAAATCAGGCAAATCAACAATTAGTTCATTATACTCTTTGTCAAACACGCTGACTTCATACACTCCCTTATTCACAATTATTGCAAAAAAATCCTGTGAATACTCCTTAACCTTCCTCTCAGGATTATACTCCACAACTCCAACTCTTAATTTGCTGATAATCCACGCCCCGCCGTCAGCAACAACTGCGCTTCCGCCGTCAACAGCACAGACATTCCCTTCAACCTTGCCTTCAATAGGCGAGAAATGCTTTGCTGACAATGGAATACTCTTCCACTTCATGCTAATCGCTGCCTCAGCGCCAACGTTATTATTTATTATTTTTTTCAAAATTTTGTCAGCATTCATAAGCAATCAAACAAACCCTTCTGCTCCTTTTCGCTTTTGCCTCTCTTATAAGTGTCCCATGAGTGGCGGATGAAAGGCTTCAATTGTGACAAATTATTATTAAAGTAATCCTTCATCAATTTCTTGGTTAACGGGTCTGAACAATAACCGCTTCCAATGTCCAAATTAAGAGCCTTGCTTAACTCCCTGATATGCGCGTCCCTTGTAACCTTTGCAAGAATGCTCGCAGCGCCAACCAAAGCATAATTATAATCTGCCTTATGCTCTGCAATAATTTCAACACTCTTGTCATTAAGGAATGCAATTAACTCTCTTTTGAACTTTTCAGGAACAGGATGAGGGCAGTCAATAATGACTTTGTCAGGCTTTAAATTATTAATAATCTGCGCCATTTTCAAACACTCCAACTTGTTCAAATTGCAGCCGACTTTATTTCTCTCATCAATCTCCATTGCGCTAACGCGCACAATATCATAAGAATAAGAATTATCCTTAATCTTGCTGAATAATTCAAAACGCTCCTCAGGAGTTAATAATTTGCTGTCCTTAACCCCTAATTCCTTAATAACAGAATCATCATCTTCAATAAGGCATCCCGCAATAACCAAGTCGCCGATTACAGGGCCCTTCCCTGCCTCGTCAATGCCGCAAATTTTTACCATTGCTTAAAACTCCTCATGCCCCAGGTGGACAATCAAATCAATCTTTTTATTGCTGAATGAAGGGATATCGCACGCCCCGAAGCAGGAGCCGCCCCAGATGAACAAATTATAACCCTCACCTTCCAATTCCTGCACTATTCGTTCATAATCAGGTTTTAAGCCGTCAGGCAGCTGCACTAACACGTTCTTCGCCCGCGCTTCCTTTATCATTTTCTTAATCTTCCCCGAATCAAAGGTGTATTCCATAAGTATTAAAATAAGTTATTGCTATTTTAAACTTTATGAATGTCCCGAAAGTAAATAATTATGAATCATATTTTGACACTGCATTTAATTCAGCGTCAAGAATAGTGGTTTCAAGGAAAATACCCTTTGAAACGCGCGAATTAATAAGGCGTAAAGAAAGCGCGAAAGCCTTCTACAATTCGTTATATTCGAACATTGACTCAATCATCAAGCACTTCCCAGAGGTTGAAAAATTGTCAAAATTTTATGAAGAATTAGTGGATGTCACAATAGGAATTGACTCTTACAAGAAGAATTTAGGCGCGATTAACTGGGCAAAATTTATGGTAAAAAAATTATATTACTTGTTCTTAAAGCGCAAAATCGGGCTTGACGAATTATACGGCAGAAGCAAGTCAGTCCTTAAACAGGTCAGCAAAAATTTTGAATTCCTTGAAAAAAGCAGGAAGCAGTTATCAAAATTCCCGAGCGTGAAAATTTTGCCCACAGTATTGCTGGCAGGGTATCCTAATGTTGGCAAGACAAGCCTGTTGTCAGAATTAACAGAAAGCAAGCCTGAAATTAACAGTTACCCTTTCACAACGAAAGACATAAACGTCGGGATGATGAAACAGGACAATTACAAGATTCAGGTTATTGACACTCCCGGGCTATTAGAGCGCCCTTTTTCAGGCATGAACAGGATAGAAAAAAAAGCAGTCACCGCACTGAAGCACCTCGCGGACATTGTACTTTTCATTTACGACACGAGCACAACGTCAGGGTTTGCAGTAAAAGAGCAGGAAACACTTTACAAAAACGTTAAAACAATCTTCCCTGAAGAAAAAATTTACACAATCACGAACAAGTGCGAATTAGACAAAAGCAAAAAAACCCACTTCTACGTCAGCTGCATTACTGGCGAAGGCATAAAAGAATTAAAAGAATTCATAATAAAAAAATTATTAAAGAAGACTTAATTGCTCCTGTACACTATTACTAATTCATTTTTTTCTAATTTTTTATTAACGTCCCCTATTATTTCAAAACTTTTACAATTTAAGTAAACCAATAATGGCACTGAGCATCCACAACTTGCAGAAGCAGCAGGAAACATTAAGTCAATCTTAGAGCCTTTCTCAGGAGTTATTATTACTTTTGCATTCTCGTATTCTGTGCAGTTTGAAATTTCTTCAACAAAATTAATATTTTTGAATCCTTTTCCAAATGTTGAATTAATATATTTGCTGAATTCATCATAAATTTGTATTTTATTGATTGCTTTCGGGTCAATAATCCCCAATCCAATATTATGATAATTTCTGTCTTTTTTTAAAGAACTTCCAACAGCGTATATTTCAACCCCTTTTCCTCTTAAACAGTTGACAATTTCTGAAACATTTGTTTTATCATCTTCTTTCAAATTAGCATACCATTCCAGTGTTTTTTCTTTTTCAGAAACTCTTAAATTATTATTTATTAATAATATTTCTTCCATAATAAATGATGTAAAAAAAATGTATTTATAAACTTTTGTTTTTAAAAAAAAAAGGATTCACTTTTTCATCATTTTCTTAAGTTCATTAATAATCTTTCCCTTCAAAGCATTCAAGTCGCTCGTCTGGATGTGCCCGCCCGCTGCAGGCACGTGCCCTCCTCCGCCAGCATTCTGCAATCCTTCAGTGCTTTTAGCAGCCAATAATCCCATATCATACTTCTTGTCCTGCCTGCGGAAATTAATAGTGGTTGTCTGGGCATTCTTCTTGGAAAATAATACGACAGTCTTGTGGGAGTGTTTGAAGCTTGCAATTGTTGACAACACGCTCCCAACATGGAATTCAGGCTTGAAAACGTAAAAAATCAAATCCAATTCCTTAATTTCCTCCTTCTTCTGTTCAAAATTAAGCAGTTCATTTTCAATATAATCCTCAACCTTATCATACCACTGCCTTAACTGGTACGCTTTTTCATAAAATTCTCTTGGAGTGCCGGATTCCTGCAAAACTTTTAATGAAATATTAGCCCCGTCGCTGCCTTTGACAATTTTGCCGGTGTCAACAATGTTGGACAATCTGCCAAGGAATGAGTCGAAAAAATATTTCTTATCCTTGCCAGTTTCCAAACCATACTTTTCGAACACTTTTTGGATAAAACTTTTATGCTGCGGCGCACCGGAATCCCCTATTATACCAATTGCTGAAACCCAGTCCAAATCATCAATTTCAACCAATTTTTTCACAGTATCAAAAACTATTTTCGCAGCAGGAATGTACTTTTTAACATTGTTTAATTTTGGGTTAATATACAAAACATTATCTCCTGAGGGGATATTCTTAACATCATGATGGTCTATGATTAAGAATTTCAAATCCTTATTATTCTTGAACAAGCAGCTGTCAGCACTTAAGTAGCAGTCAAGAATTATGATAATGTCAGGCCTGCTTCTGTCAACCCCAATCTGGAAATCCGAACTGTTCAATAATTTGGGTGTTGCAGGGAAGTAATCAACAACTTCGATGCTGAACCTGTGAAGCGCTTCGCTCATAATTTTCGCGCTGCAAATCCCGTCGCTGTCAATATGATACATGACAACTGCTTTGCTGACATTATCCAATAATTTTGCTAATTCATTCTTCATTTCATCCTAACCGCCAGTGAAACAAGCAATCCCTTAACAGGGCAAATTTTCGCAGCACCAGTTAAGAGCAAAAAAATGCTAAGAATTAAAACCCCAAAAACCAGATTTTTTGAATCACTAATAGTCACGTATCCAAGGGTGTGAAGCCAGAATAAGAAGAACAGCATTGCGCCAAAAATAATCCTAACCATTGCGTGAGTATCAGAAATAATGAAAGAATTCTTCACTTCCTGCTGCCTCTTCTCCTCTTATTTTTAATACGGTTAAGGTAAGTGTAATAAATAAGCGTGAAAAACCCGATAGTTACGAATAATTCAAGCAATTCAGTGAATATAGCCAGTAAAGTATTCAATGCAATATCAGCCAGCAAGTCAATAGTTTCGCCCATTAAAAGCAGCGAGAACGCGATAATTGCAGGAATTTTCAGCCTCAAATTCTTCAGCTGCATTGAGTAATACAAAGATATTATACAAATTATTTCCGTAATGAATGAAATCAGCCACATAATTATTCAATTATAATTAATTAGGTTAATTAAAAGTTTTTTAAATTATTGCATACTACAAATTGTAACAATGGCATTATCAGACATTATGGGGATAATAAGTATAATCATTATGCTGTTGGATAAATTAACATTCATATTCTTGTCATTTTTCTTCGGAAACATGGCATTCAAAGGCTGGACAGGCAGGAAAAATATTATATTCACATTGGCAAGCACCATAATACTGGGATTCCTATGCTTCTTCGGCGGATTAATAATAAAGGATTACTTAAAATGGGATTTCTTCGCAAGCGATTACATTTGCTCAATAATTGTGGCGGGAATATTTTACTTATTATTAAAATTAATATCCACAGGCTTCAGGCAGGTAAGCAATTACGTGACAAAAAAAGACATAAATTCATTAACTGAGGATGTTAAAAACCTGAAAATACAAGTCGCAAAAATAAGCAAAGCATTAGGCGACAAGAACATACAAGCCGAAGCCTTAAGCGAGGAGGAAATAACAAATAAAGTGCTGAAACAATTGGGCGGAAAAATAAACAATATTTCAAGGCACGAAGACATGTGGATTCTGACAATGAGCACTGGTAAAGGCTTGAAAACCGTGACAGTTGACGCTTACACTGGAAGCATTGCAAAACAGGAAAATGTTCAGAACCCTTTACAATTCTTATCCAAAAACCCTTTGTCAACTATTGGAATAATCTTATTCCTTGCACTAATCTCACTGCTTGCAGTTAACGTAACCCCAACAACTGTTGCTGCTTTCAGCAACGCTTTTGATTTCAGCTTCTTATTCGAAGAACCATTGCCCGAAGGATGCTACACAGCATCGTCAGTGCTTGAAAATTTTGAAGAAGGGCAGGGAGCAGTAATGCAGATAAACACTACAAGAATAACAAACGCTCTGAAAACTGAAATACCAAATTATTATTTAATCAGCAGCATGACGCAGACAAGTGATTACGCGAATGAAACATTCATAATAACCACTAGTTACTCATCGCAAGTATCATCATTAGCTGATGAGATAACAGTAAGCGACTGGCAGAACATTTACAATTTAAGGATATGCGTTTTCAAGCAGGACTACACATTATGCGAATGCATAGGAGGAGAGCACGCAGACCCGTTATTCACAGCGCCCTACTTAATAAAATTAGGATTCCTGGAGCAGGCACTGCAGAACATTATTATTGACAGCATAAGCAGCGCCATTGGAATATAAAAAATTTAAATCTTCAGCAGTCCTAACCTGTACCACTTATAGGTTAACAATTTCCAGTCCTTTTCCAGCCTTTCATAAGATTTCAAATCCTCAGCCTTGAAACCATTATTTGCAAGCAATGACTTAATCTTTTCATCGCTTAATCCATCTTCCTTGCTGTTCTTAATAATAGAATATTTTATTAAGGATTTTGACAAGCGGTTCAGGTCAGAGGCAACGTTCAGCCCGAAACCTAATCCATCAAAAGTCAATAATTGGTTCTCCTCGCCTGATTCAATCATGCTCATAAGTTCATCAGAACCCACAGGGGACTTATTGCCTTTGCATAATTTCTCCATTGAATAAATACTGTTCTTATAATGCAACGGAATTAAAACTTTCCCGTCAAGAACAGGCACCAAGTAATTATTCAACTCCTTAATGCGGATTTCAACATTCTTCATGCACACTTTATTGCTGGAAAAGAAGTATTTGCCGTTGCTGAATATTTCTGCAATTCCCTTAATAACCAAATTCTCTTTTTTTTCAAGTTTAATTGTTCCAACCAAACTCATAATCAAACCACCTCTTTTTTTTTGAATGATTAATTGGATTATTTACGGAAAAATTCCTCATTTTTAACCTTTTCCGTTAATTTTTTAATATCATCCCTGTCTTTTATTATTTAATTCCCCCGCGGTAGCACAACGGTGGTGCGTCCGGCTGTAGACCGGAAGGCTGGTGGTTCGAGTCCGCCCCGCGGGACTTAAAATTATGCCCTGCCTGAAATGCGCAAAAAAAGAGTATTTTTCAAAATTGTGCAGGGAGCATTTCAATTTCTACTTTGAAAGAAAATTTATGAAGCACTTAAGCGCCAACAAATTATTAAAAAAGGATGAATCATTGAACGTGCTCGGCGCTAATAAGGAAGTCCTGAAATACTTATTAAGAAGTCTGGGCAGGAAAACGAACACCAAATTCTCAGCCAAAGCAAGGAATGTTGAAACTTTCACGCTCACTGAGTACAGCGTGAAGCAATTGAACAATTTAATGACTAAAGGAATAAAAAAAATTCCGTCAAGTTTCCTTGAATGCTTCACTCAGGAAGAAACTGAACACTTTGCAAAAATGCACAAACTAAAAATTAGCAAACCAGTATATTCTAAGCAGGAGGATTTGCTGAAAAAATTAATGGACAAAGTGAGGAATCAGCGGCCGAACATTTACTACTGCAATTATAACATGCTCAAAAACTTTCAGAAAGTATTAAAATAAACCGAAGAATAAAATGTTTAGTATGAAGGTTCAGGAAAGACTTGAATTGTTTAAAAAGTGGCCGACTGAAGAAATCCTTACTGAAGAGGATTTGAAGAAATTATTAGAAAACGGCGAGAAACTGAAACATTATATTGGTTTTGAAATAAGTGGCAGAATACATCTAGGAACAGGAATAGGATGCATGCAGAAATTAGTAGATTTGCAAAAAGCAGATGTTGAATGCTCTGTTTTCTTAGCAGACTATCATGCATGGATAAATAATAAATTAGGAGGAAATTGGGAAAATATTCAAAAAGCAGTTGAATATTACAAAGAAAGTTTTAAAGCATGCATAAAAGCATTAGGAGGAAATCCTGACAAAGTAAATTATATTGTTGGTTCTGAATTATATCATAATAATGATGAATATTGGAAAACAGTTATTGACGTAAGTAAAAATATTAGCATAGGCAGGATAATGAGGAGTATTACAATCATGGGGAGGCAAGAGAAAGACTTAACCAGTTTTGCACAACTACTATACCCTCCAATGCAAGTCTCAGACATATTCATACAGGGGATTAACATAACCCATGCTGGTTTAGACCAGAGGAAAGCCCACGTAGTTGCTAGGGAAGTTGCGCCAAAATTAGTAATTAAACCCTTAAAGAATCATATGAAACCAGTTGCTGTTCATCATCATTTATGGTTAGGGTTGCAGAAACCACCAATCTGGCCAATACCGAAAAATGAGGATAAGCAGGAATTATGGACAAGTATGAAGATGAGCAAGAGCAAGCCCAAGACTGCAATATTTTTAAACGATTCCCCT
>Ga0210049_1000032_pt1 | contig 85044 bp, 70 predicted proteins | sample CryGeyCG2014_300_2_FD_183964 | JGI IMG/M metagenome (GOLD analysis project Ga0210049, IMG submission 183964) | Groundwater microbial communities from aquifer - Crystal Geyser CG06_land_8/20/14_3.00 (SPAdes) (version 2) | ecosystem: Environmental > Aquatic > Deep subsurface > Groundwater | place... | reverse complement strand
TTGATGTTTACCGTTACAAGGATCTGGCCGCAAAATTCAAGGTGCAGGTGATACCAACCCTCGTGCTCTTTGACGCCTCAGGAAAGGAGATATTTAGAGGTCAGGGTTTCATGCCCAAGGAAGCGATAGTTGAGCAGATGAAGAAGTTCCAGATTATTTAGATAGTGTCCATCCGGAAATGGCTATTTTCACCGATTTCGGCGTTGGGCTCAAATTTTAATCCTCGAAATACGTCAATGTATTCCTGTGGTTAAAATTATCGCCCGCCTTGAACTCGACGAAACTATCTCATTTCCGGATGGACACTAGATACGTTCCCCTGTAATGGAGCCGGTTCCGGGAGATGACATGGATAGGAGAATGAAAATACTTTTTCTTTGCAGCGGAAATTCATGCAGGAGCCAGATGGCAGAGGCATGGACTAATAGACTAAAGGGAAATGACATTATGGCTTTATCCGCCGGGGTGTCGCCGAAGGGACTCGACCCCAGGGCGGTCAAGGCAATGGCAGAGGCAGGCATTGACATATCTCGTCAAAGATCAAAAGGTCTTGATTCGTTGGGTGAGAAGGATTTTGATTACGTCATAACCCTCTGTGATAATGCCAGGGAATCCTGTCCCTATTTCCCGGCTAAGACCGCGCTCGTCCACATGGGTTTTGAAGACCCTCCAGCCCTGGCTGCGGGAGCGCTTGACGAAGAAGAGGCAATGGGCCATTACAGAAGAGTAAGGGACGAAATCAAGGACTTTGTCGCGGGTCTTCCCGCCTCGCTCAAAAGGGGATGATCCATCAAGTGCATTTTTCCGACATGGGACGCTTATGATCGTTTTGCCAGCCATTGATCCGGATATCATAGCATTCGGGCCCATACATATCCGATGGTATGGCCTTATGTATGTGCTTGGCTTTGCTGCATCCTATATATTGACTTCAAGACATCCCAAGGCAAAGATGATAGGTCTCCAGGGCCAGATACTTGAATCCTTTTTCATGCATCTTTTCTTTGGTCTCTTGATAGGGGCAAGGCTCGGCTACATCCTCTTCTATCAGTTCGAAAACCTTTCGGATATGCTGGCAAACCCCCTTGAGATCATCGCGGTGTGGCATGGCGGCATGTCCTTTCATGGAGGGCTTGCCGGTTGCGCGGCCGCGGGTTGGTGGTTCAGCAGGAAAAAGGGGATGTCTCTTGCCGCCATTGGAGACTGCGTCATCGTGACGGCCCCCATCGGACTGGGGCTTGGAAGGATAGGAAATTTCTTAAACGGCGAGCTTTTCGGAAGGCACTCAGATCTTCCATGGGCCATGGTCTTTCCGAACGGCGGCCCCCTTCCGCGCCATCCCTCCCAGCTCTACGAGGCCCTTCTTGAAGGGGTGGTACTCTTTATAATCCTTTGGTCCATCCGGAAGAAGGATTTGGCGAATGGGACAATGGTTGCCCTATTCCTTATCCTTTACGGCTTTTTTCGGTTTATCCTTGAATTTGCAAGAGAGCCTGACGCGCAACTCGGAAATATCATAGGCTTCCTGACCATGGGGCAGATACTTTCATCACTCATGCTGGCATCGGGAATTTCCATTCTCATCTTTCTTAACAGGCGCGCGGCAAAACACTAAGCGGTTTAATAATCAGCCTTGCCGCCGGAGGTCTTTTCGGTGCCGGCCGGATTTTTTAGAACGGTCATCCCCTCTCTTTTTGCGCAGAATATCCCTACCAGCGTCACCGGCAGAAAATTGATCATATGAACAACCGCTGCAAAAGACAGTGCCTGTCCTGCCGGAACCGCAAACATGGCAAGGGTGAGCTGACATAGATAATGGTAGGTCCCGACATATCCCGGGGAGGAGGGAACCACGACCGCAATGGTTGTAATTACCAGCAGAAGTACGCTTGTAAGCCATGTCGTTCCGTAAATTGTGTTGAAATCAAAGGCGAAAAGGCACAGATGGAATACGACGCCGTAGCAGAGCCAAATAGCCACCGAAAGCACCCCTACCTTGATGTAATCAGACCATTTGGCCAGAGGCACAAGCCCTGAAATGAAGCCCTCTCCGACCTCGGAGAGTCTTCCCCCGAGCCTCCCGGGAAGAAACCTGCTGGCCCAGGCGATGTATCTCAAAGAAGGTCCCGGATACAGGCGCAGGGTCACGAGAACCAGCAGCATCACAACGCTTACTGCCAGCATGAGATATCCGCTCTTTGTAACCCACGAGGGAAAAGGATAGAGAAATACGGCAATAAGCATAAGGGCCAGCAGTGAAAATATATCAATGACCCTTTCGACGACCACAGAGGCAAGCACGGAGCTTACCTGTATCCCCTCCTTCTTCCCCAGCACATAGCTTCTTACAAGCTCTCCAAGATGGGCAGGGGTAAAGGAGTTTACAACGTAGCCTATCATCAGGGCCGAGAAAAGACGGCTCAAGGCCGCCTTTTTTACCGGCAATATAAGAAGCTGCCAGCGGATCGCCCTGAGTATATGGCTCAGGATGACCATAACGGCACAGGGTAGAAGAGGCCAGTATCTGGCATTGGAAAAGCCGTTTATGAGATCATCAAGCCTTATCTTTCTCAAGGCAAGATACATGAATCCTACCCCAAGGGCCACTCCCAGCCAGATTCGCAATCTGTTCTTCAATATTATGCCGCCTCATTCAAATGCCGCGTTCCGCAAGGACCGGATACTGTAATTGAAACTTGAAAACAGGCTTCCCTTTATCATAGTATGCCTGCAAGGTGCAAGGAACCTGAGACCGGAAAGCCGGGATATAAGGAGAGCAAGAGATGACGGAAGAAAAAAAACAGGAGAGGAATCCCGATCCTGACAGGATGGAGGCGTTGCGTAACCTCCCAAAGGAACTTGTGGCACGTCTCAACAGGGAAGAACTCGATGCGTTTCTCTTTTCAGATATCTGGCCGGATTCTCTGGCAGAGAAATTGAGGGATTATCAGATATAAGAGATGGGGAGGTATTGAACAGATGCCGGAGAAAGGAACCGAAATAGTTATGACCAAAGGATACAGGGGAGTCAAAGGAAAAATCGAGATGAAAACCGACTCCAGATTCGAACTCTATGTGATAGCCCTTGAAAACGGGATCAGACTCGCCGCGGGGCCGAGTTCATTTGAAGTCTCGGCCAAGGCCTAACAGCATATTTGTGGAGCTAACGGTCATGCCCGAATGGGGCGCGACGAAAGATGAAAATCAACCCCACCCCTCCATCGAGGGGGAGAGGGATTGAGAGAAGAGGCATTTTCATATAAATGCCCGGATACAAGGCGTGCGCCAAAGGGGAACTGGCCCGAGGATGGGCGAAAACCCCTTTTATCTCTTATGAACTTCCCGTCTTCTTCCTGCGAACCTTGTCCTTTATCCTGTTGATGTGACCTCTTCCAAGGCCCTTGACTTCGCAGCCCAGTTCAAAGAACCTCTCGATCTTTTCGTCATCCAGTATCCCGAAGCAATCAACCACCGCGCAGGGCGCACCCACCATCTCAAATATCTTATCGGGCGTAAGCTCAAGGTAAGGTCTGTGCCTTACAGCAAGCACCACCGCGTCACAACCGGTAAGGGCAGTTTGGAGGTCTTTTACCATCCTAAATTCCCCGAGATGTTCCTGATTTCGAAAAAATCTTCCCCAGCTCTGGCCTACTGCCGGATAGGAATCCTGCTTTTCAAGTTCCCACCAGTGCTCAACATAGGGATCATGGGCCTTTACCTCGGCTCCCATCTCGGTGAGTTTCCTGACTATGATCTCTGAGCCGCTGTACCGGGTATCTCCGACATCTTCCCTGTAGCTGGCCCCCAGAACGGCCACCTGAGATGCGGCCACTATCCGGCCCATGTTCCTGAGGGCGTCGCGAACGAGTTGGGCGGCCCTGAGCGCCCTTGTATCATTAATGTTTATGGCCTCGGGGGTTATCCTGAAAATGTCGTTTTCAAATCCCATCAGATGCTTGTAGGCCCACAGACCCAAACCTCCATCCTTTGGGAGGCAGTAACCTCCTATTCCGGGGCCGGGGAAAATGATGTTACTGTGGGTAGGGCGCATCTTGATCGCCTTTATGACCTTCATGAGGTCAACACCGTTTGTCTCCGCAAAGTGGCTCCATTCATCCATGAATGCCAGAATCGTCGCCCTGTAGCTGTTTTCAACAATCTTGCACGTCTCGCTTTCAATCGGACGATCCAGCACCGTCAGGGGATGTTTATCCACGTTGATGACATCGGAGAGAAATTTTGTAATACCTTCCTTTGCCTTCTCGTTTATACCGCTGCACACCCGCCAGAAATCCCTTATGGATCGGACATATTCTCTCCCCGGCATAACCCTTTCAAAGCTGTGAGACAGAAGCGGATCATCATCTATCCCCCTTGCCTTAAAGGCCTTCTTGATTATGGGATAGGCGACATATTCCGTGGTGCCGGGAGGAACCGTGGTTTCTATCAGCACGAGGCACTCTGGCCTTATATTGGCACCTATCACCTTGAAGCTCTCCTCAAGGGCGCTTATGTCCGCATATCCGCTTCTGAGGTTACCCAGATCCTGCTTGAGAAAGTCGCATTGAACATCAACCACCAGGACATCGGCAAACTTGAGCGCATCATAGGAATAGGTCGCCGCCAGGGTTTTCTTATCATTTACACAGCGGGCGATCATGGGTGCGACCTCAGGGTCTTCAGCCTTTACCGGAGAAACGCCCCTGTTAAATAGCGGTATCTTCCAGAAGCTCCTGGGACTGGGCCTTTGCATCCCGATAACGAATCTGTTCGGCCTGCTTGTCTTCTTGTCAACAGAGTCGGCCACCACCGCAGCCATAACCGCCCCCACAAAGCCGAGGCCCATCACTACTACAATCTCAAGCCCTTCAGCCCTTTTGGAGGCTACAAGGGCCTCCAGTCTCTTGTACTCTGCGGCATAATCAGCCTCCTCAGGGAGTTTGAAGCGCTCGCCATCAGGGCTTACTGAATATTGTAATGACATATCAGCTCCTTTCGCAGTTCAAGCCTATTGAGAAATGGCCCCGCCTCCGGCAGCGGGGCGCCGTCTTCTCTCCTGGGCCTTCACTCCGTGTTTTAAACTGAATCCGGTCGGTGTCCCATTTAGCCGGCTTTTTGTCGGCACGACAGATTCCGGTCATGCCGCTCGCAATGCACCCCCGACGGATTTACTGTGGCCCTAATTGATAGACAATTACCCCTTGCAATGTCAAGCTAAACGCTAATGGCTTACAAGCATGAGCTCAAAAATTCGGGGTAGGTGCGGCTTCAGCCGCAAGGGAACCGTGCGCCCTGCGTCTGAAGACGCACCTACAGAACCTGATTACTGGTCTGCATGTCCTGATCTGCCATCGCCCCAATTATTGAGCTGATACGTTTAAAACTTAAGGGCTTATTTTCTAAAGTTTAATCCTGTGAAGCCGAAGCGAATTTGAAATAACCGTGATGCTGCTTGCGGCCATGGCCAGAGCGGCCAGGATGGGATGGAGCTGCCTTAAAAAGGCAGGCACCCCTTCGAATGGAAAGAGGATTCCGGCTGCTACCGGAATCAAGATGCAGTTGTAGAAAAAGGCCCAGAAAAGGTTTTGTCTAACGGTGCGCATGACAGCCCTTCCAAGCGATATAGCCTTGGGAACACCGGTCAGTTCACCACGGGCAAGTATCACCCCGCCTGTCTCCATGGCCACATCCGTTCCCGTGCCTATTGCGATACCAAGGTCTGCCTGCGCCAGGGCCGGTGCGTCGTTTATGCCGTCCCCGACCATGGCCACTTTGGCGCCATTTGCCTTCATTTGCTTTATCCTGTCAGCCTTTTCCTCAGGCCTCACCTCAGCCAGAACGTCATCAATACCTACAGAAAGGGCAATAGCAAGGGCCGTCTCCTTGGTATCGCCGGTGATCATGGCCACCTTGAGGCCCATGTTCTTGATAAGCGATACGGCCGGTCCGGAGTCAGGTTTTATCCTGTCACTCAGGGCTGCTACACCGATGGGGCTACCGTCTGCAACTACAACGGCAACCGTCTTTTTTTTCTCCTGAAGGGCAATTATGGCTTCCTTAACCCCTTCAAGGTCAATCGAGAGCGCCTGGAACCAGGCCGGTTTCCCTACCCTGACAAACCTTCCCCTGACTTTTGCCTCTATCCCCATTCCCCCGTAGGCCTTGAAATCCGAAGGATCATCAAGGGCTATGCCCTTTTCCTTTGCCGCCGCCACGAGGGCCTTTCCGAGGGGATGCTCGGAGCCCTTCTCTGCGGATGCGGCAAGGGCAAGAATTTCATCCTCGTCGAGGCCGGAGGAATCAGCCGGCATGATCTTTTCCACAACCGGTTTTCCCTCTGTAATGGTTCCGGTCTTATCCAGAACAACGACATTAAGATGGGCTGAGGCTTCAAGGGCCTCTCCCCCTTTGAAAAGGATGCCCTCTCTTGCCCCCCTTCCGCTTCCGGCCATTATGGCGGTAGGAGTCGCAAGGCCAAGCGCGCATGGGCAGGCTATCACAAGCACCGCGACAAGGCGTATCATGGCGGAAACGGAATCTCCGGATAGTAGCCACCACAGTATGAAGGTAATTGCAGCAGAGAGGATGACTCCCGGGACGAAAAAGGCCGCAACCCTGTCGGCCAGGGCCTGAATAGGGGCCTTGCTCCCCTGGGCCTCCTGCACAAGACGGATTATCTGAGAAAGGGCGGTGTCTTTGCCGATACGCTCTGCGCGCACCCTTAAAAGACCTTCACCGTTTATGGTGCCTCCGGTAACCTTTGATCCGGCGTTTTTCTCAACCGGCATGGGCTCCCCTGTAAGCATGGATTCATCAACGGATGAGGCCCCTTCGATCACAACCCCGTCAACCGGTATCCTTTCACCTGGCCGCACGAGTGCGACATCTCCAAGCACTATCCGGGCGATGGGAATATTGGCCTCCTCTCCATCCTTTAAGATGGTGGCAGTCTTCGGCTGCAATCCCATAAGGGCCCTAATGGCGATACCCGCCTTTGCCTTTGTGCGCGATTCAAGCATCTTGCCTAGTTTTATAAGGGTTATTATGACGGCGGATGTCTCGAAATAGACGTGATGCCCTAATGAAGGGAAAAAAAGGACTCCAAGGGAATAAAAATATGCAACCGACGACCCCAGTGCCACAAGTACATCCATATTGGCGGATTTGTTTCTTAGGCTCTTGAATCCTCCCACATAATAATCCCGGCCGGTATAGAACTGCACAGGGGTTGCCAGGCAAAAGAAGAGCCAGTTCACCCACGCCGCATGACTCCATTGTCCCAGAATACCGAAGTCTCTTCCCATGCTCAGGACAAAAAGCGGAAATGCAAATAAAACCCCCACGAGGAACTTCTTTGTCTGTGAACGGATCTCCGCCTCCCTTGCAAGGAGTTCCTGATCCTCAGCCCCCGCCGAATCAGAGGGAATCACAGCTCCGTATCCGGCTTTTTCGATTGCGGCCGCTATATCCTGAAGGCTTGATACACCTGGTATGTATTCAACATGGGCCGTTTCAGCCGCGAAATTGACCGCTACCTTCAGCACACCAGGGACCTTTCTCGTAAGGGTCCTCTCTATCGTCATGGCGCAGTTGGCGCAGGTCATGCCGGTGACCGGGATATCCGCAGAGGCAACAGCCACTCCGTAGCCGGCCTTCTCTATGCGGGATACCAGCTCTTCCTGCTTTACCTTTTCAGGATCATAGACGATGGCGGCCTTTTCAGAGGCAAAATTGACCACAGCACTTTCTACGCCATCCACCTTTCTTAAGGTCCTCTCTATAGTCATGGCGCAGTTGGCACATGTCATTCCGGTGACCGGGACTATGATCTCCTTTTTTCCCAACCGATCCCCCATCACGCAGCGGGATAATTGATCTCGCTCAGCAATGCCTTTATCTTGTCCACCGTTGCCGGCTCCTTCCATTCAACCACTATCTCCTTGCCGGCAGGATTCCCTTCAACACTGAGCACTCCTTCAAGTTCACCGAGTTCACGCTTGATGGTCATAACACAGTGATGGCATGAAATCTTAGGAATAGAAAAGGTCATTTTACCCATAATACAGATACCTCCTTATTTTTGATGAATAAAACATATCAGCTCAATAATTGGTGCTAAAACCACTTGATTCCGGATCGGGGTCCGGGACAGGCTTCGCCGGGAAGACGGAACAAGCCAACTCTTTGTCATTCCAGTGCAAGCTGGAATCCAGTCTTTTATAGCTGGATTCCGGCTTAAGTCCCGAATGACTTGCAGCATTTTCATGTTGCGTTGTGCCCCAAAAGGGTATGACCGTCAGTGAGAATATTTAAAAAACTAATGTCTTAAAATACGATTTCAAGTTATCATCCAGCGCTTAAGCCTGATGCGGGCCAATGAAGGATTAAAGCGCTCCCGCCACTGCATCACCCGAAGACATAGCCCTAAATAAGGCTCGCTGCATGGCGCTAATCCATAACGCCGTAGGCCTTTAGTTTCTTATGAAGGGTCTTCCTTGTTATACCCAGGCGTCTTGCCGTCTCGCTCTTGTTTCCATTTGCCGCCTCAAGCGTCTTGAGAATGGTGGCCTTTTCAACCACCTCAAGCGGCAAGGCACCTTCAGGCACCGGGGCCTCGGTAGGTTCCTTAGCGGTCTCCTTGCCCGTCCTCAAGGTACGGGGCAGATCATCCGCTTCGACGTAACCGGAGATAGAGAGCACTACAGACCGTTCCACCGCGTTCATGAGTTCCCTCACATTCCCGGGCCAGCCGTATCTCAAGAGCCTATCCATGGCCTGGGGGGTAAAGCCCTTAAGGTCTTTCCGGTTTTTTTCAGCGAAGCGGGCGAGAAAATGCCTTGCAAGGATAGGTATATCCTCTCTTCTTTCCCGCAAGGGCGGCACCCTGAGGCTTATCACATTCAGCCTGTAAAAGAGATCTTCCCTGAAGCGACCTTCCGCAACATCCTGTTCAAGGTCGCGGTTAGTTGCGGCGATTATCCTCACATCCAGTTTTATGGGAGTCTCACCTCCCACCCTCGTAATCTCCCTTTCCTGCAGAGCTCTGAGGAGCTTGACCTGCATTCCCGGAGACATCTCGCTTACCTCATCAAGGAAAAGTGTCCCGCTATGGGCCTGCCGGAATCGGCCCTCCTTCTGCCTTAGGGCGCCTGTAAAGGCACCTTTTTCATGCCCGAAAAGCTCCGACTCCAGAAGGGTTTCAGTGATAGCGGCGCAGTTGACCTGAACGAACGGGCCTTGCCTCCTTGGGCTGTTGAAGTGGATGGCGCCTGCTATCAGCTCCTTTCCGGATCCGGACTCCCCGGTGATCAATACCCCGGCATCGGAGGAGGCAACCTTGGCTACAAGCTCGAGAAGAGTAATTATTCCTGGGCTGTTACCTATTATGTTTCTCCTGTCGAAATCCCCTGAAAGCCCTTCCTTCAGTCTTCTGTTTTCCTCTTTGAGGCTCGTGTGCTCCGCAGCCCTTTCCATGACTATCTTCAGTTCGTCAAAGTCAAGGGGTTTGGTGAGATAATCATAGGCCCCGCTCTTCAGTGCCTGCCTGGCGGTCTCAACAGATGAGTAGGCGGTCATGATGATGACGGGTATGGATGGGTTATAGCTCTTTATCGCGCCGAGGGCCTCAAGCCCCGATATCCTTACCATCCTTATGTCCATCAGTATAAGGTCAAAGGCCTTCTCCCTTACGGCCTCTATGGCCTGAGAGCCGTCTTCCGCCTCTGTAACAGCGTATCCCCATCCCTTGAGGAGGGTCTTGAGCATAAGTCTGTGGCTCCTGTCATCGTCAACCACCAGCACTGTTATCCCCTTTTTCATAGGCCCCCCATATTTGCCGGGATAATTATCTTCACCTCTGTTCCGAGTTCCGGGGTGGAACTTATGACCACATCACCTCCATGGGCCTTGACAATCTTATGCACCAGTGCGAGGCCGAGCCCGGTGCCGGACTGCTTGGTCGTAAAATATGGATCGAATATATGGTGAAGATCGTCTTTCTTTATACCCCTCCCAGTATCCGATATCATCAGGCTGAGGGATTCACCAGGCCTGCTCCTTGCGACCTCTACCGTGATTACATCGCCTTTATCCGTCGCATCCAACGCGTTGATGAGAATATTGATAAGCACCTGCTTCATTTTGTCCTCATCGAGTTCAAGAAAGATTTCTTCCGCGGGCAGCCTTGTCCTTATCTCGACGCCTCTCTGGGCCGCGTCCTGCTCAACCAGCCTGACCGTATGATTAATCAGAGCTGAGATGCCTGCTACGGTTCTTCTTATCTCCATTGGCCTTGCAAACTCGAGTAGCTGTCCGACAACGCGGTTCAGTCTTTCCACCTCCTCTATCATGACCTCGGAGATCTCCTTATCCTCCGCCGAATCCCCGTATCTTTCCTTAAAGTAGGTAGCAAAGCCCTTTATCGAACTTAAGGGATTTCTTATTTCGTGTGCAACCCCGGCCGCAAGCATGCCTATTGATGCGAGGCGTTTGTTTCTTTCAACCTCATCTTTAAGACGATGCATTTCGCTCATGTCCTTGAACAAAAACAAAAGGCCCTGGGACTCATCATCGCTTCCGGCAAGGACGGCAGCTATAACATCAAGGGGGATTGATCTACCGTCCTTAAGTTCACACAACTCTTCTTTTTCAAATGTTTTTTCATGAGCCAGAGCGGAAAGGCTCTCAAAAAATACCCGCGGGAGGGACTCCTTTAATGAGGTACCGATCACATCCCTCTGATTTATCGCAAGTATGGCTGCCGCCGTATCGTTTATGAGCGCGATCCTTGAATTCTTGTCCACTGCCACAAGGCCTATGGGCATATTTGATACTATCGCGTTTGAAAGCGTCTCCACTCTGGCCAGTGAGCTTCGAGCACCCTTGTAGGCCTGGGCCAGAAACACCGATACCATCCCCGCCAGTCCGAGCAGGAGAAGCCCGGCGCCCATTACCACCGTATGAGCCCTATCTTCCTTCTCGCCTTCAAGCAGCGGCCCCATGTCAAGGCCTACGAATATGGCGCTTGGTAGATTTCCATTTCTCTCCATCCACGAACTCTGCCAGCCTTGCTGAGGGTCTCTACCCATCATCCGGCCATAGCCGGAGGCGGAGGGCGCAAACCTCCTGAAGACCTCAAAGATAGTTCCTTCAGCCCCGCCAGGGACCTCCCTCCACTCAATCACAGCAGATTTTGTTATCCTTGCCGCGTCCAGATCCCCTCCATACCTCTTTCCTATCATGGATGGATCGCTGTGCGCTGTGACAATCCCCTTTTCATCTACTACAATTATATGAACTATATCAGGAAGCCGCGCTGTCTCAGTAATAAGCCTCTGAACCTGATATGCTCCCCCCCACATGCCCATCATTCCTGTCCTGGCCCCCGCCTCAAGTGATCTAACAAGGGCTTCTCCCTTCTCCTCCATGAGCTTGATGGTATTAGTCCTCTGACGGTTTATGGTATCCAGGGTCAGGAAACCCAGTATGGGAACCAAGATCAGAAGTGCACCAACCACCAGCCAGGGCGGAATGGCCACCCACGAAGGAAATTTTCTTTCTTCTCTCAAAAGCCACTCTCCTCTTTCTTCATCCTGGAACTATCGGTCATGCCCGGGTGGGGCACAACGAGAGATGAACCGTGAACCCTTGAACTTTGGACCTGAGTAGTTACAAAGTCTCAAGCAAAAAGGATACCTCAAGGCCGTTTACCCTGTTCATAAGAGGCCCTAACCTTTTACCATACTATAGGATTTCGACGAGCCTGGATACTTATTATCCATGTATACACCACAGGGCGTCCTAAAAGTGGATACTTTTTATCCAACATGAGCTTCCGAAGCGAGATGAAATTCTTTACACTTACATGTAATGCCAATTATGATATTATTACAATATGTTATAATCTATATGAATTTCGGCACACCAATTGCTTAGCTATAGAACCAAAGGGAGCCGTTCATGAGTGACCTTGATTCATTGCCGGAAATAACTCAGGTTTAAATGATTGGACTCTAGCGGCAAAAATGAAACTAATAACGGAGGTGGTAAGATGAAGAAGATAGGAAGCGTAGTGGTAATTGTCTTATTGGTAGCGGCAGTTGCGGTCCCTGTGATGGCTTGGGGGCCCGGTAGAGGATGGTTTGGCGGCAATGGCGGCGGCCCAGGTTCTTGCTGGAGAAACGGGGGAGGTTATGGAGTCGAGCTAAGCCCTGACCAGGAAGTAAAGCTGGATAGCCTTGAGCAGAAGTTTGAAAACGACACCTATGCATTGAGAAACAGCATCTGGAGCAAGACTAGAGAGTTAGACGCCCTCTTAGGATCAGAAAATCCTGATCCGGCGAAGGCTAGCGCCCTCCAGAACGAGCTGAGCGCCCTGAGGGCCGAGATGGAGCAAAAGAGGCTTTCATTCAGGTTGAGCAGCAAGGAGATCGCCCCGAACCAGGGAAGGTTTTTCGGCGGTTCAGGGAGGGGTCCCGCTGGAAACAGGCCCTGCTGGAACTAGACGTCATTAATCCTGCCCAAAGAGTTATGGTTCTTCCGGAGCCGGCCACGGCCCCGGAAGAACTCGTTAAATAATTCCACGTTCATAGCCGAAAGGCCGATCCGGTAATAAACATCCGGGTCATCCGGTTTTTGCGTACTTTCAGTCTTTCAGATGACTCTTCCCTTTGTTCGTCATTCCGGCGAAGCCTGTCCCGGACCGCGATCCGGGAGCCGGAATCCAGTTGTTCGTCATTCCGGCGAATGCCGGAATCCAGTCAGACGATGCTATCATACAAGTCCTTCCAAGTAGGGTTATCCCTTTCAATCATTCGCAGGTTCCACACTCGCCTCCATTCTTTTATTCTCTTCTACCTAAGGATTGCAGAATCCATTGTCTCATGCACCTCGTACCAGACCAAGAGGGTGGACATGTATCTTTTCGTAAAGCCTTCAACCAGATCATTCTTATGTTCCCAGACCCTCTTTCGAATATCTGAGGTGACACCTACGTAGAGGGTGCCATTTCTCTTGCTCGCCAAGATGTATACGGCAGGCTGCTTATCCACTATCCGCGCCCATTCTACTGGATTCCGGCTAAGGGCATGCCGGAATGAAGGAATCGGCCTGAAAACGCTACAGGATCATTCATTATCCTCATTTCCAGCCTTTGGAACCTACAAGTACGCACAAACCGGATGAACCAAAAAACTTCGGGGTCTTGGTAGCTTCCGATATCAGTATCGTGTATTAGCGATATGCCTTCACATCTGTGCCCGATAGCGACAGTGACCCCTGATACCAATACTGAAAATAGGCTGCAGAGACTATGGATTATCCAACCTCAGTGGATGGGCGTATTATAATGGCCTGTTAAAGGCCCTTAGATTTCGGGGTCTTCGCATCCGCTTTTCTTTTCCGGGCGGTCACCAACCTGTATCTTCCAGAGTAATCCATTATTCTGCCTATATCGTCATAGATGCCGGAAGATTCCAACAAAGAAACAATCTCTTCTGTCTGATGAGGGGACATCTCCAGAAAAAGCCTTCCTCCAGGCCGAAGAAATTCGTGGGCGCCCCTAACTATGGGGGCAAGGAATTTCATTCCCTTTTCACCGCCATCCAGGGCCGGCCTTGGCTCATGTTCTTTCACCTCCCTGGGAAGGGAATCCCATTCCTCCTCCGCAACGTATGGAGGATTGGACAGGATTATATCGAATAGGGGTGAGCTGCGGCCCACCAACGCTCCAAATAGATCTCCGGATATAAGTACAATCCTGTTTTCAACTCCGTGCCTCACGGCGTTTTCCTTTGCAACGCCAAGGGCATCCGTTGAGATGTCAGTGGCCCAAATCCGACAGTCAGGAATTTCTTTTGCGATTGAAACAGCCACCGCACCCGAACCAGTGCCCAGTTCGAGAATCAAAATTTCCTCTTGCCTGTCAATATCTTTTGCCGTCTTCAAGGCGCACTCCACCAGAAGTTCAGTTTCAGGTCTTGGGATCAGAACCCGCGGATCAACCAGAAATTCCATGGACCAGAACTCCCTGACCCCTGTAATATAGTGAAGGGGCTCACCAGTTGCCCTTCTGGATATTAGAGTCCGGTAACCGTTTAGATCGCCTTGATTTATCGGGCTGTCAAAGTGGAGGTACAGGGAGACCCTGTCGCTTGCCAGTTGATGGGAAAGAAGCACCTCTGCAGTAAGTCGGGGGCTGTCTATTTTTTTCCTCTTAAGATAGTCCGAGCTTGCCTTTAAGAGTTCTCCGATACTCCAGAAGGGCATGAGAGTAATTTTTAGACGCCCTTTTTGAGGGCCTCACTCCTGAAATAGGTTATGATGGGATCAATAATCTGATCCAGTTCGCCGGTGAGAATGAATTCCAATTTATAAAGGGTAAGCCCAATTCTGTGATCTGTCACCCTGGATTGAGGGAAATTATATGTCCTGATCCTCTCGCTTCTATCCCCGGTCCCAACCATGCTTTTTCTGTCCTGAGATATTCGATCCTCCTGTTCCTGCGTCTCCTTTTCAAGGAGTCGCGATCTCAAGACCTTCATGGCCTTAGCCTTGTTCTTGTGCTGGGATTTCTCATCCTGGCATGTGACCACCATCCCGCTCGGGATGTGGGTTATTCTCACTGCCGAATCCGTAGTATTGACGTGCTGGCCACCGCATCCCTGTGATCGGTAAACATCTATTCTAAGATCCGCATGATTTATCTCAACGTCAACCTCTTCGGCCTCGGGAAGCACTGCCACAGTCACTGTAGAGGTATGAATCCTGCCCTGGGCCTCTGTTTCAGGAACCCTCTGAACACGGTGAACACCGCTTTCATATTTGAGCCTGCTGTAGGCCCCGTTTCCCTCAACCAGGAAGATGATCTCCTTGACCCCTCCTATCCCCGTTTCGTGTCGGCTCAGAATATCCGTCCTCCAGTGCTTCTTTTCCGCATATCGAAGATACATCCTGAAGAGATCCGCCGCAAAAAGGGCGGCTTCGTCACCGCCGGTTCCTGCCCTGATCTCAACTATGATATTCTTCTCGTCATTAGGGTCCTTTGGAAGAAGCAGTAACATCAAGTCCTTTTCAAGCGCGGAAAACCTCGCCTCCAGCCTTACCATCTCCTCCTTTGCGAGTTCACGCATCTCATGGTCAGGATCATCAAGCAGGAACTTGTTGCTCTCGATCTCTTCCTTCACAGACCTGTATTGAGAGTATGCGCTTACAACGGGCTCCAGGGAGCTGTGCTCCTTAGCGTAGGCATGGTAGGCCTTCTGGTTGGAAATGACACCGGGATCCCCCAGCAGTCCCTCAAGCTCCCTGTAACGGCGCTCTATTTGCTCAACCCTTTCAAACATCTTTACTGTCTCAGTCTCAGGATTCGTGCCGGTATCAACGCGGCATAACCATTAACCGAGCCTTGCCTCCGATTATGAGCAAAATGAAATATATTGACGTTTTTTGACCGGCCCGCCGAGATCGGCAGAAACCGGAACCAAGTCTTTTCCGGTAAAAAATCAACGACGGAATTTCAGATGGCCGGGCCACTGTGATACTGTCGATAAATACAAAACCCCCGCACCGTCAACCGTGGGGGGATCGCAAACGATACACAAAAACAGGAGAGGCTATTACTTTGCTTCTTCAAACTTTGCGTATTTTCTTCTGAAGCGCTCCACTCTGCCCGCCGAGTCAACAAGCTTCTGCTTCCCGGTGAAAAACGGATGGCATGCAGAGCATATTTCCACATTGATATCCTTCATCGTAGAGCTTGTCTCGAATTCATTTCCGCAGGCGCATTTAACCATTGTCTTGTAACGAACTGGGTGAATTCCCTCTTTCATATACTGTGATCCTCCATAATATCTAAGGCTATTCGCTCATAGAAGCCAGAAAATGTTTATTATCTTTCGTTCCTTTCATCTTATCAAGAAGAAATTCCATCGTGTCAATCGGTGTCAGGGGGGCCAGGAGTTTTCTGAGTACCCAGATACGGTTAAGATCCATCTGTTCCAGGAGCAATTCCTCCTTCCTCGTACCTGAGCGATTTATGTCTATGGATGGGAATACCCTTCTATCGCTCAGACGCCTGTCGAGGTGTATTTCCATATTGCCGGTACCCTTGAACTCCTCAAAGATAACCTCATCCATGCGGCTGCCGGTATCAATGAGGGCAGTGGCAATGATCGTAAGGCTTCCTCCCTCCTCTATGTTCCTTGCAGCTCCGAAAAACCTCTTCGGCTTATGAAGGGCATTGGAGTCAAGTCCGCCCGAGAGTATTTTTCCGCTCGGAGGCACCACTGCGTTATAGGCCCTTGCAAGTCGTGTGATGCTGTCAAGGAGTATGAGCACATCCCTCTTATGCTCTACCAGCCTCTTGGACTTCTCTATCACCATCTCGGCAACCTGGACATGCCTGTGTGGAGGTTCATCAAAGGTGGAGCTTATGACCTCAGCATCCACTGATCTTTGCATGTCGGTCACTTCCTCAGGCCTTTCATCAATAAGGAGCACTATCTTATGGATAGACTTATCGTTTGCCGTGACGCTGTTTGCAATATTTTGGAGAAGCATCGTCTTGCCGGTCCTCGGAGGCGCCACTATCAGACCCCTCTGCCCCTTGCCTATGGGAGTCATAAGATCCATGATCCTGGCGGACATATTGCCGGGCGTGGTCTCCAGATTTATTCTCTCGTTTGGATAAAGGGGAGTAAGATTGTCGAAAAGTATCTTGTCCTTTGCAGCCTCAGGATCTTCAAAATTTATCTTTTCCACCTTCAGGAGCGCGAAATATCTCTCAGAGTCTTTAGGAGGTCTTATCTGTCCGGAAATGGTATCGCCGGTTCGGAGAAGAAATCTCCTTATCTGGGAAGGCGACACATAAATATCATCGGGACCTGGAAGATAGTTTGCGTCCGGGGCCCTCAAAAAACCGAACCCGTCGGGAAGTATCTCAAGGACTCCCGTTCCGTATATGAGCCCGTTTTGCTCTGAATGGGCCTGGAGTAATGAGAAGATGAGATTCTGCCTGGGCATGCCGGAGGCACCCTCGATGCTGAGCCCCTTGGCAAGGGAGTTCAGTTCACTGATTTTCATCTTCTTTAGTTCTTCAAGATTCATACGACTATTCTCCAACTTTTTAATATGGAACTAAAATACAATTTCATTGCGCGCAGGCAGGCCAAAATATTCAGGAGGCACTGCTATGATTTTGCTGACTTATGAGTATTAAACTTTGCGGCTCCTTGGACTGACTTAACAGGCTGCTGAGAGACGGCCATCAGCTATGTTTTGCTCATATATCGTTACTGCGGCGTACTTCTGAGTACGGCTTCCTCAAGTGATTTGTCCCCGTTCACGCTCTGACGCCCCACCCTTCGGTCGGGTCCCCTGTGCGCAGGCCTTGCATCCGGGCATTTTTACTTAAATTTGTGAACAGCGGGTTTTTAAACGCGCTGTTAACTAGTGTCCGTCCGGAAATGGCTATTTTCACCGATTTGGGCGTTGGGCTCCAATTTTAATCCTCGAAATACGTCAATGTATTACTGTGGTTAAAATTATCGCCCGCCTTGCACTCGACGAAACTATCTCATTTCCGGATGGACACTAACTAATCCGGGAGTGTATAGTTCTGATCAGGTCCTTTAGAGGGAAGAATCCATCCATAAAGTGTATAATAGCAATCTTCTCTTTTCAGTCAATTAATTTCACAGTTTTTTTCGGGATATCTCCAGATCCTCGAGTGCAGTCAGAAAGGCCTTCATATCCTCAGGCACCGGGGCCACAAACTCCATGTCCCGCTCTTCCTCCGGGTGCCTTATACAAAGGATATGCGAGTGAAGCATCTGTCTCGAGACCCTTGGAAGGAGCCCTTTTCTCCAGCCGTCAAGAGACGCCTCCTGCGATCGCCTGTAGCCGTAAACAGCATCTCCTACAATAGGATGACCCTGATGGCCAAGATGAACCCTTATCTGGTGAGTCCTTCCTGTCTTGAGCCTGACTGAAAGAAGCGAGAACCCGCACAAGAAATCCCTTACTCGCCTCCAGAGGGTAACGGCATTTCTTCCCCCTTCACCAACTACGGTCATCTCTTTGCGTCTTAAAGGGTTTCTGCCGATAGGCAGGTTTATAGTCCCTGCGTCTGAGGGCATCTTTCCATGTACAACGGCAAGATAGTTCTTCCTGACCTGGCCTGCTTTGAATTGCGCTGACAGGGCAAGATGGGTTTTGTCGTCCTTGGCCATGATCATCACCCCTGAGGTATCCTTATCAAGCCTGTGAACGACTCCCGGGCGCTCCACTCCGCCAATGCCGGAAAGACCCTTGCAATGATCCATAACTCCCTGCACAAGGGTACCCTTCCAGTGCCCCGCCCCTGGATGAACCACAATCCCGGCAGGTTTGTTTATGACAATGAGAAATCCGTCCTCGTAAAGGACTTCAAAAGGAACCGGCTCAGGTTCGATCTTCCATGCTGAACTCGGAGGTATTTCTATGCTTATAATATCTCCCGGCCGCAGTCTGCGACTCGCCTTGACCGCTGCGTCCCCCACCAGAACTTTACCCTCCCTGATGAGGTCCTGTATCCTGGCCCTTGATATCCCTATCGGCTTCGAGGCCAGGAACCGGTCTAGCCTTATTTCGAAATCCTCCGGACCGGCAGTCCAGCAAAAACGGTTCTCCTTCGGTGACACTTCGTTCAGGCGGCCTTGCCGTTATCTAGGATGACATCAAGATCCCTTGCTACTTCCTCCTGCTGACAATTCCTGGCAAGAGAAAGCTCCCTCAGGAGAAGGCTGCGGGCAGTATCCAGCATCTTTCTTTCGCCGAATGACAGCTCTTTTTCACTCTTGAGCATCCATAGATCACGATAGACCTCCGCCACTTCATAAGGCGAGCCGGTCTTTATCTTGTCCATATACTCTCTGTATCGCCGGTTCCATGTCTGATTGTCTGAAGGTATATCCCTTTTCCTTAGAATGGAATATACCTTGTTAACCTCGCCTTGGTCTATTATGTCCCTTAATCCCACATGATCCGCGTTGCCTGTGGGAATCATTATGATCATTCCGTTATCGAGGATTCTCATGATATAGAAATCCTGCTTGCAGCCCGAGATTTCCTGTCTTTCTATTCTCTCTATAACACCAACACCGTGGGCCGGATATACAGCCAAATCACCTATATTAAACATCCAACCTCCCATCTCTATCCATGCCAATGCAGTAACGTGAAAAGCAATGTGTCATACACTATGCCTCCCATGACATGCCTGCACTCGTCAATGGCCAGCGTAGCGGATCCGGGGGCAAACAACTTACCCCCGGACCATCCGCATAGGGAAGCCCTTTTCCCCCCTTATCTGAGGAACAGCCCGATAGCAGGCAGAATCGGAGCTATAACCAGAGAGACAATGGACATCAACTTTATAAGGATGTTCATGGCAGGTCCGGATGTATCCTTGAAAGGATCGCCGACCGTATCGCCGACAACTGCGGCCTTATGGTTCGGGGAGCCCTTGCCTCCAAGGTTCCCGGCCTCAATATACTTTTTGGCGTTGTCCCATGCTCCACCCGCGTTGGCCATAAAGAGAGCAAGAAAGGCGCCCATCGTGGTTGCCCCAAGGAGCATCCCGCCGAGAGCCTCTTTCCCCAATAAAAATCCTACTGCCACCGGGGCCAGCACCGTAACTACGCCCGGAGCCACCATTTCCCTGAGGGCCGCGCCTGTAGCGATGGTAACGCACTTTTCCGGATCAGGTTTAGCACCCGGTTTACCCTCAAGAAGACCTGGGATATCCCTGAACTGACGCCGGATCTCCTCTACTATGCTGAAGGCGGCCTTACCCACGCTGGTCATGGTAAAAGCTGCGGCCAGCATAGGAACTATACCGCCCAGAAAGACCCCTATGATGACCATGGGATTTGTCATGTCAATGCCGATTAGCCCCGCCGCCTGAGTATAAGCCACAAAGAGCGCCAGAGCCGTAAGGGCTGCAGAGCCGATGGCAAATCCCTTTCCGATTGCGGCTGTGGTGTTTCCAAGTGCATCAAGGCTGTCCGTAATCTTCCTGGTCTCAGGTCCGAGACCTGACATCTCCGAGATACCGCCGGCGTTATCGGCAATTGGACCGTATGCATCCACCGTCATGGTGGCTCCGACGGTCGCGAGCATGCCTACTGCCGAAAGGCCTATACCGTAAATACCGCATGTCTGATATCCCACATAGATAGCAACGCAGATACCCAGCATGGGGAGATAGGTGGACTGCATGCCGGTGGCAAGTCCCTGGATAAGGACTGTTGCGGCACCTGTCTTGGACTGCTCGGCTATTCGTCTGACCGGAGCACCGGAAGTATAATATTCCGCAAGAAGCCCTATCGCGATGCCGCAGAGGAGACCTGACAAGATGGCCCAGAAGGCGCCCATCGGCATGCCAAGAGCCTTTGTAACAATAGCGGTAAGTATAACAAATATGATGGCAGCCACAAATGTGGTGTACCTGAGGGCCCCAGCCGGATTTCCTGACTGGAAAATCTTTATGGAAAATATACCTATTATGGAGCTTACCATGCCTGACATAACAATAAGCAAAGGCATTGCCATAAATTTAAGTTTTATCATAGTGGCATCAAGTCCCTGAAGCACAGGGAACTGCTTTACAAAGCCCGCCAGCAGGTCGGGGGTATTGATGCTCAGGGTCGCCGCAATCGCTATGGTAGCGATAACGGATCCGACGTATGACTCAAATATGTCTGCGCCCATGCCCGCGATATCGCCGACGTTGTCGCCTACGTTGTCGGCTATGACGCCGGGGTTACGCGGATCATCCTCCGGGATGCCCGCCTCAACCTTTCCAACCAGGTCGGCTCCGACGTCCGCGGCCTTTGTATAGATTCCGCCTCCAACACGGGCAAAAAGGGCTATCGAGCTTGCGCCCATGGCAAATCCATTTATGTACTTGGCCGTCTCAGGGCTTCCCCCGAAGATCCAAAACCAGAAACCCAAACCCACAAGTCCAAGCCCGGCCACTGCAAGTCCCATTACAGCGCCTGAAAAATAGGAAACGTTCAAGGCCTTGGCCTGCCCATGCTTATTGGCGGCCTCCGCGGTTCGAGAATTTCCGCGAGTTGCGGCGGTCATTCCGGAATAGCCTGCCGTAATACTCAAAAAGGCACCGGTAACGAAAGCTATTGCGGTGTACCAGTCAATACCCCATCCAAGAAGTATAAAAACTATCACAATAAATATGAAAAGAACTGAATACTCCTTTTTCAAAAATGCCATGGCACCCTTGTGAATCATGCTTTCCAGTTCCTGCATGAGAGGATTGCCGTTTGGCTGCTTCTTGACATAGCCGTAGATAAGAAACGCAATGATTAAACCAAAAAGTCCCAAAAAGGGAGCAACGTAGGCTAATCCCTGCATCAGTCAGATACCTCCTCCTTTGATAAGTTATGGCGATTAACTTTATTCATCGCCTGTTCTATCCCCTCTTCTATAATCAGTTCACAAGCCTTCACAGCCGCTGAAACCGCCCCCGAGATGTTCTCTCGTTCATCCTCGTAACATGCGGCAAGCACGTAATTCTCAATTGCCTCCCCATAACGGGGCCGTCCGATCCCCACCCTGATCCTCGGGAATTCTGAAGAGCCCGCGTGGCTTATAATGGAAAGTATTCCCTTGTGCCCTGCCGCTCCCCCTCCCCGCGAAATCTTAACCCTGCCGGGTGGTATGTCGAGATCATCGTGAATCACCAGGATATCAGCAATCCTGATCCGGTAGTAGTCAGCGGCCGCCCTGACCGCCATGCCGCTATTGTTCATGAAGGTCAAGGGCCAGAGTAAGACCAGGTCAGTACCTCCCCAGGTCGTCCTCGCAAACCTTGATTGAAAACCCTGCCGGGCGTGTGAAACGCCTCTATCCCGGCTGAATGCATCCAGCACCATAAATCCTATATTATGTCTGGAATTCTTGTAAGACGCACCGGGATTCCCAAGTCCAGCAACCAAGTACAAGCTCTAATACCTCGTCTTCACCCCCTTTCAAGAAAAGATCAAGACTGCTCCTCTTTGACTTCACCAGCTTCGGCGGCCTCTGCCTCCTCACCCTCGGCGGCCTTTACAGGCTCAGCCATGTGAGGCGCCGCAACGACCGCAACCGTAATATCTCCCTCCTCCAAGGCGGTTATACCTTCCGGAAGGACAATATCTCTTATATGTAACGATTGGCCGAGATCCAGTCCGGAGACATCGAGTTCAATGGAGCTTACCGCTTTATCGGGCAGACATGAGACAACGATCTCCCTCTTGACATGCTCAAGCACCCCTCCGCTCTTTGCCCCGACAGGGGTATTTACGAGTCGCACGGAGATTTCGATTTCTATCTCCTCATCTAAAGATATCTCATAGAAATCCGCGTGAACGATGGAATCCTTGATGTGATCCATCTGAAGTTCCTTAAGCATAGCGGGATGAACCCCTTCCTCCCCTGCTGCACTCAGATTCAGATCAACCAGAATCTGATCCGATCCTCCCTGGCTAAGGAGCTTTTCAAGCTGTTTTGCTTCTATCGCCAGCATAAGCGGGTTTCTTTTGGGGCCATAGAGAATGGCGGGAACGCGTCCCTGAGCCCTAAGCCTGCGTGCCGGCCCCTTTCCTGTTAAGTCTCTTACCTGGGTATCTAATAACGGCCTAGCCAAATTGCACCTCCGAGATAATAAAATTTTTCACAAGCTCAAATAATAAGAAAGCCCACCCCTGGCGGGAAAGCTTCCTAGACAAACAGAGTGCTCACCGACTGAGAATGGTAGCTTCTCTTGATAGTTTCACCCAAAAGCTCTGCCACTGAGAGCACATTAATCTTGGTGCACATCTTAGCCTTTTCGCCCAGCGGAATTGTATTTGTTACCACAAGGGTTTCTATGGGCGATTTCTCGATCCGTTCAACTGCCGGTCCCGAGAGCACCGGATGAGTGCAGCAGGCGTGTATGCCCAAGGCACCTCTTTTCTTTAAGGCGGCTGCTGCCTGGGTCAGGGTGCCGGCTGTATCAACCATGTCATCCAGTATCACCGCCGTCCTTCCATTTACGTCCCCTATTATATTCATCGCCTCAGCCTCGCTGGGGGCCTCCCTGCGCTTATCAATGATGGCAAGCGTTGCATCCAGCCTTTTGGCAAAGGCCCTTGCCCTCTCAACCCCACCCGCGTCAGGGGCGACCATGACCAGATTGTCTTTGAAGTTGGTGTGGATGTATTTGAGGATGACGGGGGCCGCAAAGATATTGTCCACCGGGATGTTGAAGTATCCCTGTATCTGACCTGCGTGGAGATCCATTGCCACAACCCTGTGGGCGCCGGCAATCGTGATTAGATCGGCAACAAGCTTTGCGCTTATAGGAACCCTGGGCTTGACCTTTCTGTCCTGTCTTCCGTAGCCGTAATAAGGTATTACCGCAGTAATCCTCCTGGCCGAAGCCCTTTTCATTGCGTCAATTATTATGAGAAGTTCCATCAGGTGGTCGTTTACAGGAGGACAGGTTGATTGGACGATAAACACATCCCTCCCCCTTACGTTTTCTCCTATCTCCACCTGCGTTTCACCATCCGAGAAACGCTTGCTGAAAATAGTGCCGGGATTGATCCCCATATATCGGCACACCTCCCCGGTCAGTTCCGGGCTTGATGAGCCTCCGAAAAGCATAAGTTCAGGTTCATGATTCATCATTAACACCGATTTTCAATTGGCTGGGGTGGGAGGATTCGAACCTCCGAATGCGGGCTCCAAAGGCCCGTGTCTTACCGCTTGACGACACCCCATCGAGGCCCGCCCGGCCTTTCATATACCAAGAGCCTCCGAAACTACAAAGACCTCTCCAGACAACATGGGCATAAGGCCGGCTTTTGCCTCCCGCGCCTTTGTCTCTGTCTTAAATATACCATATACGCTGGGACCACTGCCTGACATCAGGGCGCCTTCCGCGCCGGCATCACACAAGAGTTCCTTGATGCGGATAATGACAGGAAAGCGTGCAGCGGTGACGGCCTCAAGGTCATTGGTTAAGAAACCTGCCACCTCAAATGGAGTCATTTTGAATTGAGCCATATTAGCGGCTAACTTGTCGCTTGTCAAGCTGATTTTAAGATTAGAATATACCCAGGCGGTTGAAACCTCGACAGGAGGAGTTACTATCACGTACCACATATCCGGCCAGTCTTCCAAAGGTTCCAGCACCTCGCCTATGCCCCGCGCAATGCATGGCCCTTGCCGGAGAAAAAACGGGACATCAGCTCCAAGACCCAGGGCGGCTTTATGCAGGGCCACCTGATCAAGCGGATTCTCGAAGATTCTATTCAAGGCGGAAAGAGTTGCCGCAGCGTCGCTGCTCCCACCTCCGAGCCCGGCGGCTACAGGTATCTTCTTTTCAAGCCTGATTTTAACGCCTCCTTTGATGCCGGATCGCTCAAAGAAGGCGTGAGCCGCCCTGCAGACAAGGTTTTCCTCTCCGCAAGGAACAGGGTTCCCGGAGCACTCCAGGTTTACTCCCCCTCCGCAACTCCAAAACTCAAGCCTGTCATAAAGGGACACCGGGACCATGACGGTTACCAGTTCGTGGTATCCATCCGGTCTTACCCCTGTAACCTTTAACCCCGCGTTGATCTTGGCCGGGGCTGAGACGCAAAAACCCGGAAACCCTCCAGCGCAAACCATAGCGGATTGCATATCGGGATTCCTCTGCTCGCTCATAGGAGAGGGTCCGACAGCACCATCGGATTCGGTCACTTTGTGATTTTGACGTAGCGCAGCCGCAGCTCCGTCAGAATGCTGTCAAGGAGTTTCTCCTCATCCTTTGTAAGGTTCCCCTTTGTCTTTTCCCAGAGCATCCCAAGGGTATCTATCGAATGCTTTGCCAGGGGAAGATCCTTATTTCTCGCTCCTGTCTGCGGATCGGCTATTTCGCCCATATGAAACAGCGCTGCTGAACTGAGGCTGAAAATGAAGGTGCTGAAATTCACCTCAGGCAGCGGAGGTCTTTTCGTGCGATTGTCTTCTTCCCTCTCCGGGGTCTTCTTCTCAGCCTTTTCCTCTTCCGTCTTCTTACTGCCCTTTTCGTCAAAAGCCCTTCTGTCCTTTATTACAAAACCCTTTTCCTCTTCAGACATATCAACTCTCCTAAAGTTCAATCATTTTAACGGACTTAACCTGTGAAAGCCCGGTAAGTTCATCCACGGCCTCGGCAGATGCCTTCAGCCCGGTCGTAAGCAAGATTATGTTTTTGCCGCCATCGGTCTGCTGCCCGACCTGCATACGATTTATGTTGACTCCGTGTCTTCCGAGCGCCGTCCCCATAAGGCCTATGACACCGGGCTTATCCTCGCTCTCGATGAGGAGAAGGTGCCCCTCGGGCACGGCCTCAAGATAGAAATCGTTTATCCGGATGATCCTCGGCATACGCGCCCCGAAAATGGTTCCGGAGACCAGGTTTTCTCCTTCAAGGCTCTTTACGGAAACGCTTGCCAGACTTGAAAAATCATCGCATGTTTTGGTCCGGGACTCCGTTAACTGTATTCCACGGTCGTGAGCAAGGATCGGGGCGTTGACGAAATTGACATGGTCTCCGACGATAGGCGTAAGCAGTCCCTTCAGTACCGCGGTTGTAAGCGGGGAAGTATCATGTTCCGTAATGGCCCCCGAAAACTTCACGCTGATCTCAAGTATCGCCCCCTCCGCAAGTTGCGCATGGAGCAGCCCGACCCTCTCCATAAGAATCACGTAGGGCCCCAGGACGTCCATCAATTCCGAGCTGATAGAAGGAACATTTACCGCGTTCTTTACGGTTCCGTGGAGGAGATAGGCCGTCATCTGCTTGGCCAGATCCCTTGCAGCGGCCTCTTCAGCCTCCCTGGTGGATGCGCTCAGGTGGGGAGTGCAGATGAAGTTGGGTAACTTCATGAGACGGTGTTCGCCGGGGGGCTCCCTTGTAAAGACGTCAAGCGCCGCCCCGCCGAGACGTCCGCTTTCGAGGGCGTAGAACAGGTCTTCCTCATTTACGATCCCTGCGTGCGCGCAGTTTACAAGGATCGCGCCTTTCTTCATCCTGGCAATCGTGCCCTTGTTGAAAAGATTGACCGCCCGGTCCGTCTTCGGGGTATGAACGCTTATGTAATCAGATCTTGCAAGCAGATCCTCAAAAGAGACCGGCTCAAGATCAAGCCTTTCTATTACATCCGGTTTGATATATGGATCATATGCAATTACCTTCATCCGCAGGCCCTTTGCCCTGTCCGCCGTAATACGACCAACGTGGCCGGCTCCCACAAGGCCAAGCACCTTGTTGAATACCTCCTGACCTGCAAATCTTTCCTGTTCCCATCTTCCCTCTCTGAGCGATTGGTTGGCCTGGGCAATGTTTCTTGAAAGGGCCAGGATCAGGGCTATGGCGTGTTCAGCAATCGCAACCGTACGGCCGTCAGGAGTATTCATGACAACGATTCCCCGCCTGCTTGCCGCCTTGATATCCACATTTTCAAGCCCGGCGCCGGCCCGGCCTATCACCTTGAGCCTGGATGCGGATTCAATGATACGCTCAGTTATCCGTGTTGCTCCGCCTATCGCAACTCCATCATAACCACTTATAATACCGGCAAGTTCCTCGTGGGTAAGCCCTGTGCTGACATCCACCCCGAGGTCTGGTGTTTCCTCAAAGATCTTGATACCGGCCTCGGCAAGCCTTTCGCACACAAGGACCTTCATGACTTCTCCTCAAAAGTATCCAATCATTCACTGCGATTTTTCAAGATACCGAGTGATTCTAGCATTTGGCTGCTGTTTGTCAAGAAGGGCAGTGACCGTTTGGCTTTGCGCAGATCAGGGCAGGCAGAAAAGAAAGCCGCTCCTACCCCTGATTCTTGAGATCATACGTCTATCCGGCTAAATTTCCCGCAAAGCCTTCAAGAAAGAAGAAGTCTCCTCAGGAGGTCTTTTGCGGCAGCATTGTTTTCAAAGGAAAGGCCTTTTCTGAGGTGTGATATGGCCTCCCCCTTTTCCCCCCGCCTCAGAGAGACCTGCGCCAGATTAAAAAAGGCCGTCGCGTATCCCGGATGTATCTTCAATGCCTCGCGAAAAAGCCCCTCGGCTTTTGCGAGGTCCCCTGATATGAGGTACTCGACCCCCAGGCTGTTTCTCACCCTCAGATGCTCTGAATCAAGAGAGGCGGCTTTTTCGAATGCCTCCACTGCCTTTTCCCTCTCGCCTGCCTCCCTCAAGGCTATCCCCAGGCTGAAGAAAAGGTCCGGTTCATCCGGTCTGGAAACTGCCTGGGCTTTCATTAACTCAGCCTGCGTTTCCGCGCACCTTCGCCGCGACCCGGCTTCAGGAAATACGGAATAGTCGCCTACAAGGTTCGCCCCGCAGAACCCGTCAACAAGGGCCAGGAATCTTGCCCTTTCCTGAGGAAGGGCTCTTTCCGGGTCAAAAAGCATGAAAAGAGGCGAAAGAACCGATGATGAAAACTCAACCATGTCGAGGAGCAATTCACTTTTACTCCCGGCTTCAAGGACATCCCTTGTCGCCTTGGAAACGGTTCTTCTCTCCCTTATCTTTTGATCAACCTCGTCTCCGCTCTTATATAGCGCCCTGGGGGCGGCGAACTCAAGCCTCGGCCTGTTGTCGGTATGGAGCGGCCCATCTCCGAAGACATGCTTCAGGTCTTCGCTCACAATAAGATTGAACAATAGGAGGGCATCGGGAAGCGACATATTGGCCGACCCTTGGGCGTATTTAACACGCCCGGAAGCCGTTTCCAGGTCTAAATCCAGCCTTTCCCTGAACCCCACAAGAAGATAGTCCCCCACTCCGGTCAAGGTCGCGAACATGGCCGATTCTGGAAAGACGGAGGCAAAGGTTCTTCCGACCATTGAAAAAACGCGCCAGTCCATCTCATAGGAGTGTATCCACTGGACAAAGATGCCGTTACCCCTCAGCCTCGTTTTTACCGTCTCAAAGAACTCTTTCGAATAGAGATTCGCAAGCCCGGCCATCCAGGGATTTGAAGGCTCCGAGACTATGACGTCATACACCGCGTTAGTCAGGGCGAGGTGGTTTCTGCCGTCCTGAAGGATGACCTTTGATACGGGGTTTTCAAGTACCTTGTTGTTCCACTTGGGAAAAAAGCGGCAGGCCTTCACCACCTCATCGCTTATCTCTACCACGTCAAGACCCTCTATCGGATATACCAGGGCCTCCCCGGCCGTCATGCCGCTTGCAAGACCAAGCACCATAACTTTCTTGGGATCGGGGTGAAAAAGGAGAGGAAGATGTGCCAGGAGGGTCTGGGTGGATCTATCCCCGTGAGAAGAGGCATCAGGCTTCCCGCTGTTAAGAAGGCTGTAGCGCACTGTTCCCAGGCTGTCCGTAAGGGTCTCAACGGTGGTGAATCCGCCGATCCCGTCTCCATAAAATACAAGGCTCCGGCCCCTTTCCTGTCTTGCAAGTATATCGTTTCCCTTGAAAAGCGCCTCAGTCCAGGAGGTCCTCAGCAGGTCTCCTTCAATGGAGCGGAAATCCCTGTAGCGTCCGTAGGAAAGGAGCATCCGGTTCCATGAGGGGAAACTCGTAAAAAAAACTATCCCGAGGCCTATACATCCCGCAGATATCAGCGCCCTCCGGATGCCTGCTTTCCCGGCATTGTAAAAGACGTAAAATCCCCCGCCGATGGCCGTGAAAAATTGAAGGCCCCCCGCGATCCTGAGAGCATTTTCCTTCCCCATAAAAGGAATCATGACAAACCCGGCGGCAAATGAGCCTAAAATCGCGCCAACGGTATTTACCGCATAGGCAGTGCCCACAGATCTTCCGATACCATCAAATGACCGGGTGTAGAGCTTGTTTACGATGGGGAAGGCGGCCCCGAGGAAGAAGGTCGGGATCACAAGGATCCCAAAGAGGATTAAAGATTGCGCAGTCATCAGGAGAGGGAAGTTCTCCCTGAAGGAATAGATGAGTTTGGCGAAGAAAAACTGTCCTCCCCCCAGGAATTGACTCAGGAGCACCGATAGTATGGCCGCCGTCATCTGCGTAATCACTAGGAGCTTGAAAGGATCCCTGCTCCTGTCCGATATCCACCCGAATACGATGCTTCCCGCGGCAAGCCCCAGTATGAAGGTGGATACGACGATGGTGAACGAATAGGTTGTAGGGCCTATCAGGAGTCCGAGAAGCCTCGTCCAGATAACCTCGTAGGACATGGCGCAGAATCCTGAGACGGCAAATATGATTAGCGCCCACGACCGTATTGGCCCGCTCGCAGGATCGGCCGCCGCAAGCGGGTCGGTTGAAGCTCCAACCTGAGCTGCGAAGTTGCCGTCGGCCCAGGCTTCGCGCGTGCCTTCCTTGCGGCTTTCCGGACTCGCCATACCGGGAAAGATAAATATAGCTAAAGCCGCTACTATGAAATTGAATGCAGCCGCAACCAAAAGGCTGCCCCAAATACCCATTTCCGGTATAAGGTAAAATCCAGCCAGTAAAGCCCCCGCGGCCGCGCCCAAGGTATTTATGCCGTATAGCCTTCCTGTCCTTTCTCCAAGGTGTGAAAGGTTTAACACATGAAACCGGCATAGAATTGGCAACGTGGCTCCCATGAGGGCGACCGGCAGTAACAGGATCAAACCGCAGCCCAGAAGTCCCAGGACTTGGTATAGCCAAAATATGTCAAATATATGATTGTAGGCCGCCCGGTAAACAGGGGTAAGCAAGGCGATCAAAAGAGGGCTTGAGATGCCGTAGATGCCTATTGCAGCCTCCATCCAGCCATACGCGGACAGCAGGCTTTTTCTTTGTTTGATCCTCTCTCCGTATCTCCCGGCCAAATAGCTGCCGGCGCCCAGACCTGCCATAAACACGGTGAGCACAGCGGCGACCGAATATGGAGCGCTTCCCAATACCTTGTCAACAAGCCTTATCCAGATGACCTGATATATAAGGCCCGCCATGCCCGACAGGAAAAAACAGGCAGTGATCATGCCATGAAGACGCTTTTCTTTTGGGGAGCCCGTCACATCAAATACCATGAGCCAAAAAAAATCCCGGAGGGAGACCCTCCGGGATTCCTATAACTTACTCTACATTATAGCTGAATTACCACTTGATTTCCAGCATGTGCCGCATACCGAAGACGTCGTTGCTCAGATCAGCGTCGCCAACGGGATCATCAAAATAGTTGCCGGCTATCAGGTAACCGCCTTCAATCACATAGGTCAGGTTGTCCATGAGCTTCCATTCGAACTTGACGTCAAACTCAATTCCGATGTCGTCATCGGCGTTTTCAATCTCCATCTTGTCGGCAAGCAGATATCCAGCAAGGCCGCTAAGCTTCATGGTGTCGGAGAGCTTGTAAGCACCGCGCAGATAGATGGCCTGATAACCGCTCGATCCTATTGTTCCGTTGGGAACGCCTGAGGTGTTCCAGAGAAGACCCATGTCTTCGCTAAAGAGCAGGAGCATGGGCTGAAATTCTTCGCCGGTGCCTGTAAGGCTCTGGCGTTTTGGATTTTCAGCAGAACTCTTGTCGGACTCACCCTGTAGATAAAAGCCTCCCAATGCGACCTGTGCGGGGCCAAAATTCATACCTGTATCCAACCATCCTGTCCACTGATCACCCTTGAGATCGCCGGGATTAAAGAAGTTTTCGAACTTCCTGTTCCAGTAGTTGACTTCGCCGTCCAGGAAGAAGGGCCCCATCTTCAGGGTCAGGGCATTTGATATGTAAAGGGTGTAGCCGGATGAAACGGCGTTGGCCTGCTGATGCTCGATGTAATAAACAAGAGGACGCCACAGGATTTCTTTGCTGAAGGGAACAACCGCCGCCACCGCGTAAGCATCGGTGTCGCTATAGGAATTAGTGAAATTGTCAAGGGGGGACGGGTTGAGGGTAAGAACCTGTTTTCCGCCATCACCTTCGCCCAGTTTCTCGATGAGTCCCACAAGGGTTATATGCCCAAACTTCCTTGCATATTTGACCCTGTCACGGTTGGAATCGCTGTCCTGCCAGGGATAAGCCCAACCGCCACCTGACATACGGCCAACCGACAGTGTGCCGCCGAAGAGCGGGAAGGACATATAGAGTCTTTCCCACCAGAAATTATGCTCTGTGCGGTAGTTGCCGCCCCTGTTTGCAGTGATTCCGAAACTGTTGGTGTCAGACTCTGCTCCATGACCGCCGTTCCAGACCCTTTCCATAACGGTCACGCGGCCGTGGATCCTGACCTTGTCATTAATATGAAGGGTAGGATCAATGACCATTTCCATGAGGTACCAGGCATTGCTGGACTTGTTCTCGACTGTCGCCGAGTCGTTCATAATGTTTCCATCCAGATAAAGACCCCTTACATTCATATAACCGGTAGTGGTCATCTTGATGTCTGCCATGGCCGGAACAGCCAGGCTCAGTGCAATAGCCGCCACCGCCAATACCACAAAAAATTTCTTCATTACTCTTTCCTCCTAAAATAATGAATTTCTAAACACTTCCCTCATTACGCATGAATCCTGATATTAACTCAGATCGCTCCCGTTAATCACCTCCCTTCCCTTTAGATCTCCGTAAGCTTATAAAACACTGAAATGACATATAAAATAAAACATACCTCTATCCTGTATGTGCTTTTAACAAATCCCTCAAGAGATGTCAACATTTATTTAACATTTTCCTTTTTCTGCTCAAGCTTATAGCTTACAACCGCGCTTCTGGCCTTTCCCATAAAGGAGGCGCCCCTTTCCTGGATAAGAGATACCACGAGGTCATCGTTTCCGTCGTTATCAAGGTCCATTACCTGCAGGGAGGAGAGACATCCCTGAAGTTTCCTGGACTCCCAGATGGGATTAAATGAAATGCCGTCCCAGCTTAGAGCTGCCACCTTCCCGTCACTGAAGGCCCTGAAGCGCTCGGCTATCCCTAAGGTGGTGGATCTGTTCTGGTTCACTATGAGTTCGTTGCTTCCGTCCTTGTCAACATCCATGATGAGCATCCGGGAGGGAACAAAAAAGCTGTCCCGCCTCAAAGTCTCGGTCTTTATGTTTTCCGCCGTTTTTATGAGATTGAGGGTACCTCCGTAAACATCGCTTGACCTGTGCACCTGCTGACCGTCCATGGTGAGGAGTTTGAGCTTCTCATACCAGTCAACGGTAACTATGTAAGGAGTCAGGTCCTTTCCAAGTGTTCCGGCAACGAAGTTGAAGACATACACGCCCTTAATATCAAACAGGGGAGCTTGTCCCTGTTCCCTGTAATCCTTTCCGTTCCATGCAAGCCTGAAGACCCCCCGGACAAAAAAATTATCCGCCAGATTTACCTCGCCTGTGTGGTTACCGACCATCCTCTGCTGGCCTACGAGTATCCGCCCCTGCCCCGGCCAGTTTATTACCCTGTAAAACCAGCTCGAATCCTTAACTATCGCCTTGAGCTTGCCTCCCTCCATCTCGAGCACAACAGAGGAGATATCCGATCCGCTAGCCTTTGAGGCAAATATCTCAGCCCTTCCATTTCCGTTTATATCATAGGCATCCAACCAGACAAATCGGTTTCCGTCGCCGGCATCGTATGTCGCAAGCCTTGCAATGGTCCCCTCGCGGAAGGCATAGACTGAGACAGAGGTCTCTTCAAGAAGGATGAGTTCGTTTAATTTGTCTCCGTTTACATCCGCTATGTCAATGCCCATGACCTCCTTATTGATGGCCCTGCTCTTCCAGAAAGAGGTCCTTTCGGGATCAGAGTCATAGACTGTGAAGTTCGGATTTATTCCGCCTCCCCTGTCCTGGCCTGACCTTGCCTGTACCACGCGTCCGGAGGGCTCAGGCTCAACCACGGAGCGGCCGAAGATGGTGCTGTTTACCTTCTGTGCGAATGTATTTATCTCGGGGATAACGCTTTCCATTCCCTTGGTCTGGACGAAAACCGTAACAGGCTCATCCGACTTGGTTATGGGCGCCATGGTAGCGTCAACGCTCAAACTTTCCCCGAAGATGGTAAGGCTTCCGAATAGCACGTAATCCGCGCCCAGGCGCCTTCCGATATCGCCCGCCTTTGCAAGGTCAAAAGGGCCGGAGATGTCTTTGACCGCATCCTTGACCCTCTGCTTTTCAACGACGCTTACCCTATCCTTCCAATAGAGGCGGGTCATGAGCATGTCCATGATCCCCTCTCTCAAAAACCCAAGGTCCTTGTCGGCATTTATACTGAATGGAAGAACCGCAATTAAGGATTTACCCTTTTCTCCTTCAGCCGCGGCCCGGGACCCCGGCAAAGCCGTGATCAATAAAAGGAAGGCACATAGTGATGTAATGAAAATTCCGATAGAAATTCGTAAGGAACCACAACGAACGTTATGCACTTACTACCCCCTCGTTATCGAGAAGACCTCATGCCTGGAATCGGCCTGCCCTCTCGGTCTTATCTCCCACGATAGCGCCGCAGGAGCCGCATCTGTACTCATATTTGTCCCCTTCGGGCAGGACCAGCAGGAGAAACTTTCTTACCGGCACGGGCCTTCGACAATTAGGGCAATAAAGCTCCGTTGCCTCAAGGTCCTGAAAGCTTTCCACCTCGCGGCGATCTCTTTGAGCCGTCCTGAACATTGCATCCTTCATAGACAAAACCTTTGGCTTTTCAAACCCTTTGTGTTATGATTTCAGCCTTCTCAAACAGGCTGGAGCAGGATAATACTAGCAATGGCTCTGAATGGCAATTTCTTTTTGGCCCCGGGGAGTCATGAAATGCAATAGGGCGCAGAAACGGGGGATTCTTCATGAAGGTAAAACACATTGATCACATAGGGATAGCGGTTAAGAGCCTTGATAAGGCAGGAAAGTTTTATACAGAGGCACTGGGCCTTAAGGTCCATGACGTGGAAACCGTCACGGAGCAAAAGGTGAGGGTCGCATTTATTCCCATAACCGACAGCGAGGTGGAGCTTCTTGAATCAACCCAGGAGGACGGGCCGGTAGCAAAGTTCATAGCCGCCAAAGGTGAAGGCATTCAGCACCTTGCCTTCAGGGTGGAAAATATAGAGGAAGCCCTGGCTGAGCTGAAGGCAAAGGGCGTTCGTCTCATAGACGAAAAACCCAGGATGGGAGCGGGCGGGGCAAGGATTGCCTTCATACATCCCAAGGAGACAAACGGTGTCCTGGTGGAGATATGCCAGAGGGATTGAACGCGGCTCAAGCAATTTATGAAGGATGAGATCAGGCCCCCGGATGTTACCGGGATAATTCTCGCAGGAGGCAGAAGCAGCCGTTTCGGAAGCAACAAGGCCCTGGCGGATTTTGGCGGAGTGACTCTGATCGAGCGCGTGCTTGAGACCCTCCGGATTCTATTTGAGAAAAACATTATCATAACCAACAGCCCGGATGAATATCGCTTTCTTGGCCTTCCGCTGCACGAAGACATCATAAAGGGGCTTGGCCCGCTGGGAGGAATCTACTCAGCCCTATCGGCCATGACCACTCCCTGGGGATTTGTGACGGCCTGCGACATGCCCTTTCTCAAGCCTGATCTGATACTCCGGATGGTCTCCCTCCGTCCCGACTTCGACGCGGTTGTTCCAAGGAGGGACTGGAAGATAGAGCCCCTTCACTCCCTTTACAGCTCAGTTTGTCTGGAACCCGTAAAAAAAATGATCTTCTCCGGTTCATATCAGATAATAAAGTTGTTCGAATCCGTGAAAGTGAGGTTTATGGAGGCAGGGGAGATAGAACCATTTGATCCTGATTTCAGATCTTTCATCAATATAAATAGGTCTATGGAAATGCCGTCTTTTTCCGAACAAGTAGAGCACACTCGTAAAAAGTCGCCAGGCGCACTTACTCCGGCGAAAGCCGGGGTCCAGACCTAGCTGATACTCCTGGATTCCGGCTCCCGGATCAAGGTCCGGCACAGGCTTCGCCGGGATGAGGAAAATAGGCATTTTTGGACTTTTTAAGAGACCATCAAATAGAGAGGTAGCCCAAGTCATGGTTGAACTTGTCGTCACAGTTGTCTTAGCGATCCTTATCTCCGCATGCTGTTCTCTTTTCGAGGCGGTCCTTTATGCCGTCCCATCGAGGCACATAGAGACACTCATCCAGTCAGGCAAGGCAAGCGGAAGGATTTTCAAGGAGCTTCGTTCCAATGTGGACAGGCCTATAGCAGCCATCCTCTCCCTCAATACCGTTGCCAACACCGCGGGAGCTGCCATAGCCGGGTCTGCGGCCGGCCTTCTCTTCGGCCACAGGGGCCTCGTCTTTTTCTCCGTCCTATTTACCATTTGCATTCTAATCTTCTCGGAGATCCTGCCTAAGACGGCAGGCGTTGTCTATTCGAGGAAGCTGGTCCCTCTGATAGCTCAACCCCTTAGGGCCCTGACGTGGATTATGACGCCATTTGCGTGGACAATAGGAATAGTTACGGGGATGGTTGCGGGAGGAAGGAGGGAGGAGATCGTTACAAGCCAGGAGATCAGACTTATGGCGAGAGTCGGTCTCAGGACCGGGGGTATAAGTTCATACCAGGAGCGGGCCATAGAAAACATCCTCTCTCTTGACTTGAAGAGCGCAAAAGACGTTCTGACCCCACGAACTGTAGTCTTTTCCCTTGATGCAGGACTTTCTCTTGAAAAGGCATCCAAGACGCCCCTCAGGTGGGAACACAGCCGCTTTCCGGTCTATGGGGAAGATCCGGAAGACATCGTGGGAATCGTGCGCACATCCGAGCTTTTCATGTCCCTTGCCGATGGAAAGGAAGACTCAACCCTTGCCGATATCATGAAACCGGTCCACTTTGTCACGGAGAACTCCAGGCTCAACCGCGTGCTGAGGGAGTTTCTGGAACTCAGGCAGCATCTCTTTGTGGTGCTGGATGAGTATGGAGGCTTTGCGGGTATAATCACACTCGAAGACATCCTGGAGGAGATACTCGGTCAGGAGATTCTGGATGAATCAGATCAGGTGGCGGATAAAAGGGCCCTTGCCAGAGAAAAAAGAAGAAGGTCAATAAAGGAGGAAGCGCCGATTGACCAAAGCTAAGACTACCCTGTGTTTTCCTGATGGAGAAAAGAGCTGTTTCGGATGCTGCCCGCCCATAAGGCCGGCAGGCTATGACCATCTTGATTACAGAGGCATGATCTCCAGGATGCTTCTTGAAAATACAAAGGCATTCAACCCTGCGCGGCAGGACATAAGACCCATCACAGGATTCAGTTGCTGGGCCATCGGGTATTTGGACGAAAGTTACAGTACCGTTGGCTGCCTTCTCCACCCTTATCGGTATGGAGGGGTTGACATGAGGTACAGGGTTTCATTCGAGGACAAGTGCAGAAGGGAGACATGCGAGGAGGCAAAGATATTTCAAGCCCTTTCATGCCGGGCGCAAACTGCCCTGCTACGGCCGGTAAAGGGCATGGACAGCTTTACCTATTCATCCGGAAAGGCCAACCCGCTCTTCAGAATGCTGATGTGGGGCTCGCCCCTTTTGGAGTCAGTAGCAAATGAAACGGACGAGGCTGAAGGCCATCTTCCCCGCCATAATGAGGCCCCATTTAAGAGCTGGAACAACTTCATTCGGAGATATCCGTTTTTCGCATCCTCACTTAACCCGAAGGCGCATTCCTATATAGTGACATCAATAGTCCAGAGGCTGGGGACAATATTTCTCAGAAAAGACGAATCCAGGGACGAGTTAGAGCTATTCTCCGCCGCGGCCCTTGCCAGGATCAGGAAACTGGGGCACGTCGAGAGCGGCCGTCAAACATGGACTCATCTTCTTGATCTCCCGAAGCCTTTTCTTGACTACCTGAGGCTTGGGGCGGGCATAGCAAGGATAACTCAAGAGGGTGCCCTTGAGATAAAGGCCGCGCTTGACAGCATGATCGCAACTGCGTTTTTTTGAAGGGCTTTAGCTCGGCATCTTATCCAATCACACACTAACAGCCATGCCCACCCCTCCCTCCCCCGTCGAGGGGGAGGAGTGAAGCGAAGGGGGATTTTCATATAAAGGAGCTTTCTCAAAGCCTTTTGAGATAGGCCGGAGGGAGACAGCCTGTAATCGCTTACGCGGGATATTTTTTTAGTGACTAGATCAATCATTGAAATACTTGAAAAGAAAGGGCCGCTCACCGGCTCGGAACTTATTGAAGAGTCAGGGGCCGAAGGGTTTTCCGTCTGGAGGAAAGCAAGAAAGTCGCACGAAATTATTCTTTCAAGCGTGGCAAGGCACTATCTCCGGCTTGACAGGCGTCTGAAAGAGCTTTCCAGGATCTCGCCTTCCATATTCAGAGAGTTTCTAACCTACACAGTGGTAGGGCTGGAGAAACAAAGAGAGGCTATCGAAAGAAAATGCGCTTCGCTTTCCTCTCACATAGAGAAGGTGAGCAAGGAAAAGATTGAACTGGCCTATGAAGTTATGTGCGCGATAGGCTCTGAAGCTGATCCGTTATTCCCCCTGGAGAAGGCTGTCTGTGTAATTATCGCCGGAGATATAGTTTACTGCATGGCCCACGACGTGCCCAGGCCAGAAAGGAGCACAGGAAAGCTTGTCAGGGGATCGGACATAGACCTGGTGGTTGTTGCCGATGACGGTATTGCCGAGCATGTCATAAAGAGAATTGACGATCTTATCTACCAAGAAAAATACAGGCTGCTTGTAACCCCGCACATAAGGGAGGAGATAGACTATGTGGTAAAGGGCATTGATAAAGTCAAGGAGCAGCTTCTCTTCGACAATTTCGGCCGCATACTCGCATGCAAGATACTTCAGGAAGGAACTCTTCTGTATGGAAACAGCTCCCTTTTCAGCAGGATCAAGGCCATGCTAAAGGAGACAGGCCTGACAGGGCGCCTCCTTGAAATGGAAAATTGCGCAAGGGCCTTCAGAAGACAGGCCGAGGAAAGGCTCATGCAGCTTCCGTTAGAGAGCCTGACTGAAGAGGACAGAAACCTCTTTTATCCTGCGGACGAATCAGAAGAATTCGACTGACCGAGGACGGCCGCTATCGAATCTGCGATCTTCATCGCCCCTGATTCAACCGTTTTTTCATCCTCCCCTTCCACAAGCACCCTGCAAAGAGGTTCCGTACCGGAGTATCTGACAAGGACTCTTCCGCCTTCGCCAAGTATCCTTTCAACTTCCCCTATCCCAGCAGTCAAAGCCGGGATGGTGCTGATGGCCGGTTTACTGAAAACCTTTACGTTTATGAGTTTCTTCGGAAACTTCGGCACAAGGGCTGCAAGCTCGCTCAGTCTTGCTCCGGAATCCTCCAGGGCCAAAAGAAGCTGGAGTCCTGAAAGAAGTCCATCTCCGGTTGTATGATGATTCATAAAGATCAAATGGCCCGACTCCTCCCCTCCGAGAATCGCCCCCCTTGTCCTCATGGCCTGGGCCACATGCCTGTCTCCCACGCTTGTCTCCACATGGGTTATGCCCATGGAGCGTAAGGTCTTCCTGAAACCTGCGCTGCTCATTACAGTACTAACGAGAAGATTCCCCTGGAGTTCACCCTTCTCCTTGAGACGTTTGGCGCAGATAGCCAGTATCTGATCGCCTGAAAGAGCCTCTCCCATCTCGTCAACAGCGATTACCCTGTCTCCGTCTCCGTCAAAGGCAAGGCCAAGCCTCGCTTCCACCTCAAGAACCCTTTTCTTCAGCTGTGCTATATGCTCCGAGCCGCAGCCTGAATTGATGTTCTTGCCGTCGGGTTTTGAACATATCACCTCAAGCTTCACCCCGATCCTTTCAAAGAGGGCCGGGGCAACCCTGTAGGTTGCTCCGTTTGCACAATCCAGCACCACGGTCTCATCTGAGAATTGCCGCCCTGGAGGCAGAGTCTCCTGCAGAAACGTCAGATATCGCTCCGCGGCTGTCTCAAGCTCATCCACCCTTCCGTATGCGACAGCCTCGTCAGGCACATCAGGAGGAGAAGAGGAAAGCATAAGCTCTTCAATATCGGCCTCCTTGTCTTCGGACAGTTTGTATCCTTCCCTGTCGAAAATCTTGAATCCGTTGTAATCCCAAGGGTTATGAGAGGCTGTAATGACTATTCCCGCCCCTGCCTCAAGGCCCCTCACAAGGTGAGCCACGGCCGGGGTTGGTAAAACCCTTACATCCTTGGCCCGTCCCCCGGATGAAAGGATGCCGGAGAGCACCGCATGAGCGAGCATGTCGCCGGAGCCCCTGGTGTCCCTTCCCACCACAATCAGTGGAGGTATCCCCTCCCTCTGGCAAAAAGTGACAACCGCCCTTCCGAGCTGGATACCCATCTCAGGAGTTATCGGATAATGATTTGCAATGCCTCTGATGCCATCAGTGCCGAAAAGGTTCATGTTTATATTCCTCCAATAATTCCCTCCATCGCCTTCGAATACCAGGCGCCCAAGCAATGACAATGACGCGACAAAGTGACGTAATCCCTTCCAGGACCGTAATACAAGCATCCCTGGGCTGTTCTGAATCAATCAAGTCAGGCATGTCACTATAACGAGTCCTCCGGACGGACACTAACTGATCCGATGGGTTTCAAGCAAGATCAATGTCCCTGTGCAGGATGGATATCTCGCGGCCGTTTTTCTGCAAACAGCCGAACATCTCTTCTGAAACCGCCACCGATCGGTGTCTTCCGCCCGTGCACCCTACTGAAATCGTAAGATAGGCCTTTCCCTCCTTTTCATAAAGAGGGATAAGGAAATCAAGCATCGAAAGATATATCCCTAGAAAGCGCTTGGTTTCCTCCCACTTGAGCACAAAGCCCCGCACCCTTTCGTCTCTGCCGTCCAGTTTCTTGAGTTCGGGGAGAAAGTAGGGATTCGGTATGAATCTCACATCGGCCATAAGATCCGTCTCCTGGGGAACGCCGTATTTGAATCCGAAAGAGATGATCCCGATCCTCATGTTTCCGGCTGTTGCTCCCTTGTGACCATGGTGAATGATCAGCTCCCTCAGTTGATGGACAGTCAGGAAACTTGTATCAATGACCTTGTCGGCGGCATCTCTTACCTCCTTAAGTAACTCCCTCTCAGCCTGTATATTGTCCCTGAGAGAGGCCTTATGGGATAGAGGATGATGCCTCCTTGTCTGGCTGAACCTCGAAATCAAGGCGTCATCGCTTGCCTCAAGGAACAGTACCTCTATCCTGTAGCCATCCTCCTTGAGCCTTGCAAACACATCGGCATGCATGGCTGCAAACTCCCTCTCCCGCGAGTCCATACCCACTGCGAGCCTCTGGACCTCGGAGGCTCCTGCGCTCCTTAGTTCAAGAAACTTGGGAAGAAGTTGGACAGGCATGTTGTCCACACAAAAAAAGCCTATATCTTCAAGGGCCTTAAGTGCCGTGCTTTTCCCGGATCCTGAAAGGCCTGTTATTATCATTATGCTGACGCGCTTCATAGCTTTAAGAAACCTTAATTGTTCCAACTATAACTGCTCAGGTTGACAGGTACACTGTTATCGATTCACGGTTCAGGGTTATCGGGATAGAATCCCTGGTTCCAGGCCTGCCCTGCCGCCTGTGCGCTGTCAGGCAATCACAAGACAGGAGAAGGCCAGCCATTCTCCTCTGCACCTGCGGTCCCTTATATGAAAATGCCCCTTCCCTTTATCCCTTCCCCTTTACGGTCGAGACGTCGGTATGCGCCGGCATTATTACCTCCCCCTCGACGGGGGAGTGAGGGGTAGGGCATGACGGTTAAACTCTATGCTATTGGTTCCTTATTTTCAAGCTCACTGATACAGCCGTACAGACTCCAACCTCGATCAGATCACGATATTGACACCCCTGATTCAACCCATTATGGTTAAAAATAATAAAATCCGTTATTACACTTTCATTATTTAGTGTCCATCCGGAAATGAGATAGTGTCTTCGAGTTCAAGGCGGGTGATAATTTTAACCACAGGAATACATTGACGTATTTCGAGGATTAAAATTTGAGCCCAACGCCGAAATCGGTGAAAATAGCCATTTCCGGATGGACACTATTTATATCTTTTGATGGTAACTGCTAAGGTTCAAAGTTCAAGGGTTCACGGTTCAAGGTTAGAGAACGATGAAAATTTGACGGTTTTAGGATTTTGAGGCCTGACAACCGGCACGTGAATTGACTTGGAAAGTGTACCGTTTAACAAAGAAGCCCTGGCTAACATTCGTGGATTCATCAAATATCTCAAGAAATATGAAGAACGAAAGCCAACTAACCGTGAACCTGACAACCTGAGCAGTTGCTTTTGATGCTTAGATTAGCTGTCATAATAAAGAGGTTTATTGCGACCGGAGGGGCTGAAAGGCATACCGTGGAGCTGTCAAGACGCCTGGCGGAAAGAGGGCATGAGATTGACCTCTACTGCCGGAGCGCGGATGAGAATCTCTGCTCCGGATTAAACCTGCACATCATACCGGACAGATGGCGGTTTTCCAGTGTGCTCAATTCCCTTGCCTTTGCCTTAGAGGTCGCAAAGGCCCTTTCAGGAAAGGCTTATGACGTAATCCATTCAAATGAGAGGGGATTCAGGCAGGATATATTAACCATCCACTGCTTTTCTTACAAGGGATCGCAGGGCGGCCTCTCGCCTTTCAGAAAGATCACTCGTCTCTATCTCAGCCTGAGAAGTCTGCTCTATCTATGGCTGGAAAAAAAACAAATGAAGGCCCCTGCATTTGTTGCCGTCTCAGAGCTTATAAAGGATGATATATCAAAGTATTATGGGGTTGAGGCATCTACTACGGTGATTACTCCAGGGGTGGATGCCGATTATTTCCATCCTGCGGATTCGGATTATCGAAGGCTGATGAGGGAGAAAATAGGCATTCCTGAAACAGACATAGCCATAGCCTTCATAGGCTCGGAATTCAGACGCAAGGGGCTGGATGATCTCATCTCCGTCCTATCCCCTCCTCTGAGGCTCATCGTGGTCGGGAAGGGAGACCACCTCAGTCAATACAGGAAAATGTTGATCAGGTCGCAGTTAACCGATCGGGTTCACTTTATCGGACTCTGCGAGGACGTGAGACCTTATCTGGCTGCCTCCGATATAGTTGCGCTCCCTAGTAAATCTGATGCCTTCGGAATGAGTGTCCTCGAGGCCATGGCCTGTGCCATACCTGTAATAGTAAGCAGGAGGGCAGGGGCATCCATGCTTATAGAAGACTCAATAAACGGCTTTGTTTTTAACGACCGGGAAGAGTTGGAAAATATACTTTTTGCCCTCCGTGATCCTGGTCTGCGGGAGGCAGTTGGCAAGAGCGCCCGGACTACGGCGGAGAGGCATACCTGGGATAAGACCACCGATCAATACGAGAGACTTTTTATCAGGATTGCTCGCATGAAAGGCCGGACCATTGAAGATACTCTTGACCGTTCCGATATTTGAGCTTGCCAGGGGCGGCGCGGAAAACTTCGCCTTTCGCCTCTGCTCCAAGCTGGCAGAGCGGGGCCATCAGATACACGTCGTAACCGGGAGGGGAGAATCCATTCCGGGAATTGAAGTTTACAGGCCCCTGTCTCTGATTGATGAAACGGCAAAGAGAATCAGGCCGGATCTTTCAATTGACTGGGGCTTCAACCATCCGGCTGATCTTCACAGAATAGGAGGAGGAGTACACCGTTTTTTTCTTGAGCACTCGCTTAACGCCTACCGTGGTCCGCTTCGCTTGTACAAAAGGTTTAGGAACAGCTCAATAAAAAACAGGAAAATCATCCGCAGGCAGTCTGAAATGATAATGCGCAGAGGTGCCTTTTTTGTGGCAAACTCACGTTTTTCCGCATCTCAGATAACAGGCGCCGGAGCCCCGACAGAAAATGTCTTTGTGCTTCATAACGGAGTTGATACGTCTCTTTTCAGTCCTGCCCTCAGAACAACTGAGCCGGATGCACTGAGGGCATCATGGGGACTTGAGCGCTCCAATATCGCTTTTCTTTTTGTGGCTCACAACCTGGTTCTAAAAAATTTCAAGCTCTTAAAAGAAGTATTTGAAAGGCTCGCAAAGCTCTCTAAAAGGGCAAGGCTGGTGGTGGCGGGTAAGCACAGACCAGCCAGAATGCCCGGCAATTGCATTTATGCCGGAGAAATATATGATATGCCGCTCTGCTACAGGGCCTGCGACTGTCTGGTACATCCCACCTTTTTCGACTCCTGCGCAAACGTAGTTTTTGAGTCCATGAGTACGGGACTTCCAGTCGTTGTAAGCAATGTTTGTGGAGCCGATGAATTGGTGGAAAACGAAAAATCCGGTTTTACACTCCCTGTCACAGGAAATGAGAGGGAGATAGAAGAAATATGGTTTGATAAAATCCATCTTCTTTCAGAAAATAAAGAAATGAGAAAAGGCATGGGCCATTCGGCACGCAAAGCAATGCTTGGAAACGAATTTGAAGGCTATGTCACACGGCTTGAGGCTATCATAGAGATGGTGATTGAAAGAAAGGCCGGACATGGCAGATAGCAGCAATAGAAAAAGCCCCCTGATAGTCCACACGGAAAGTTCCATAGGCTGGGGAGGCCAGGAAATCCGAATCATGGCCGAACTCAGGGCAATGAGACTGGCAGGCTTCAAGACGGCGCTCATCGCCCCAGAACCCAGCCGCATTTACGCAAGGGCCGGCGCCGAGGGATTCCCGGTTTATCCGGTGAGATTCAAGAACAAAGCCCACATCCGATCCTGGATGAGGCTCTTTTCCATTATCGACCATCTCAAGCCCGATCTTGTAAATACCCACTCCTCCGACGATAGCTGGATGGCAGGCTTTGTGTCCCGCCTCCTGCGTGTCCCCCTCATAATAAGGACAAGGCATGTGAGCACCCCAATCGGGTCCGCCTTCAGTTATAGAGTCTTCCCTCACTTCATCCTCACTACAAGCCAGGCAATAAAAGATAACCTTGCAGAAAGAGGCCTGGACCCGGAGAAGATATTTTCTGTTCCTACAGGCATTGATTCAGGCCGTTTTAGGTTCTCGCAGGCGCTCAGAAGGCAGACAAGGCTGGAACACGGCATGTCCGATGATGATATCCTGGTAGGAAATATCTGCGTCCTTAGAAGCTGGAAGGGGCTTGATTTCTTTATAGAGACGGCCGCCAGGCTCGGAAGCCCTTACAAATTCATTCTCGTGGGAGACGGCCCCCAAAGGGAAAGACTTGAAAAAAAGGCTGACGACATGTGTCTGAGCGACCGTCTTATCTTTGCAGGGCACCAGGAGCAGATAGAAAGATATTTCTGCGCCCTTGATATCTTTTTATTCACCTCCTATGCCAATGAGGGAATCCCTCAGTCAGTGCTTCAGGCAAGAAGCACAGGCATCCCAATTGTTGCCTGCGCAACCGCCTCCGTTGTTGAGACACTGGCTGGATATGAAGAGGTTAGCTTTGTTGAATACGGAGACATAAAGGCCGCAACCGCCGCCATTGAAGAAACAAAGGATCATATAAAGATACCTGAATCGGAGAGAATAAGGCAGAATCTCTGGGTAAAGGAAAACCACGATCTGGAGGCGATGATCACCCGAATAAGGGGACTTTACAGGCAATGGGGACTAGGGGAGCCAGGCTAATCGGGGGCGTCAAGGTCCTTTTCAAGGAGGCGATAATACTTAAGAAAGGTGTAATAGGAATAGCTCACGGCAAGAAAAAACCCTTTTCTCCCGTCAAGAAAGCCGCCCCGAAGGACATACATACTCAAGAATGTGAAAGGCGGCCTGAAAAGCAGGCCTGAAAAGGGAAAGAAACGTTTTTTGTCGGAGATTTGCGCAGCCGCAAGCCTGCTGTATCTTTCCATCCTTAATAGAAAATCTCCGACTGATCTGTAGGTATAATGCTCAAGGGGATTCTTGAGGTATCCTGGCCGCCCTTGTACCGTGAGTTTTTCATGCACCACCCGTTCCTCGAAACGGCCGAGGCCCTTTCTAAAGAGACGCAGACAATAGTCTGGATACCATCCACCGTATCTGATCCATGTCCCTGCAAAGTAGTTGCGCCTGGGGATAAAATAGCCGTTTAAGGCATCCTTTTCCCTTATAACAGCCTCAATCTCCATTTGAAGTTCAGGGGTTACCCTTTCGTCTGCATCAAGGCTCAATATCCAGTCACCGTGAGTCTTTTCAATCGCGCTCATCTTCTGGCCCGCAAAGCCCTTCCAATCTTCCTGGAAAACCGCGGCACCAAGGGCCGCTGCCTTATCGGCAGTCCCGTCGTTACTGAATTGATCCAGGACGACCGCCTCAGAGGCCCAGGAAACGCTTCTTAGACAGTCCTCGATATTGGCGGCCTCATTTTTTGTTATGACGGCAACAGAAAGCATTCTAACGTAGGTTCCCCCAAAAAAGATCGAATAGATAATGCCCATCCGGAGATGAGATAGTTTCGTCTAGTTCAAGGCGGGCGATAATTTTAACCACAGGAATACATTGACGTATTTCGAGGATTAAAATTTGAGCCCAACACCGAAATCGGTGAAAATAGCCATTCCCGGATGTACACTAGATAAGTTTACCGTGAAAATACACCCCCCACCCCGACCCTCCCCCGCGCGGGGGGAGGGAAATCGTCGACCTCGTAGAGTGAAGAGCCGGAGGAGGATTTTCATTAGCGGGGGCGACAAAATATTTTTGTCATGAGCGTTTACCGTGAAAATATACCCTGCCTCCCCTCATCCCGGAATGCCGGAGTTAAATGCGGAATACATCTTTGCGCCATAGACCTGGATTCCGGGTCAAACCCGGAATGACGGGCCATGTTTTTCAATCCAGGGGGCGGCCAAATGCCACCCGGACATGAACGTTTGGAGATAATACATTTACTGCATGTTAAACATGCACTTAAAAAGGATCATTTCCCCGGTTGAAGGGTGAGTCCATCTGCCCATCTCTTTAAAATCGTTTGGATACATCTCTTTCAGAAGGTCGAATCCGTTCCGCGGCCAATGCAGTTCATCCCACACAAGATATGACGCGCCAAGGCTCTTAAGGTTACCGACAAAGGAGGCATAGCCTGCCTCCGCTATCGTCTTCAGGTCCCAGCCGGGCTGGGGGCAGGGCGGGTCTACAGCCTTTGCATTCGCATAGAAGCTGATCCATCTCATGGAGACCTGGGAAGCGGCCACTATATTTCGGCGCCCGGAAGGAGAGTCCTCTGAGATTTTCTCCCCTATCTGCCTGAATACCATTTTATCTCTCTCGCTGAACCCGTAATCGTTCCATATACCCAGTAACATTATGCCTGCAAGCAAAAAAATATAGCTCCTTTTTGCAGAAAGGGCCGTCTTCCTGAAAAGGGCCTCATCAAAAGCATCTATGCCTGAGGCTATGAGCGGAAAAGCGGCAATGACAAATATCATTACAAATCTCGTATCCATCACCCAGACGTGAATCAGATGGAAATATAGAAGGATAAACGAGCAGAAGGAAAGGACTATGCTGTAGAGATGGCCCTTCACTCTGAGCGGTGATGCCACCAACTTCCAGAGACCTGCGGCAAGCAATATCCCATAGAAATATAGCAGTGCCCTCAGGATAGAGTTAAAAAGGCTGAACAGGCCGATAAACCAGACGCTGTGTCTGGCGAAGGAAATAAAGCCTTCGAGAGGCGCTCCCTCCATCCCTGTTGAAAGTGCCCTGAGGTCTTTTCGCAGGGATGCATAAGACAGAAAGGGAGCAGACATCTTTTCAGCCACCTCCCTTAGCCTGAAGGCCTGCGCCACATCAATTCCAGCCGTTTCAAGCATTATGATCCCTAAAACGACGGCACCTGCTACGGGCAATAAGAAAAATATGGTTCTCATCACCCTTTTATTTCCCCCGAAAAAGACCAGGTACAGGATAGAGGCTGCAACAAATACAAGGGATTCAACCCTTGCCCATGAGGCAAGAAGAAATGCACTGCAACTTAAAAAAAGACAGACTCTGAAGCGCTCCCTCCCATCCTGATGGAGAAAAAAGACCAGCCCCCATGCGATAAAAAACCAGCAAACAAGGTCTCTCACCACCTGGCCGGCAGCGCCTGCAGCCCCCGGGAGCACGGCAAAAATCACCGCTGCAAGAAGCGCAGTTTTTCTCCTGGTCACTTTTCTTGCCGCAAGATAGACGGGAAAGACCGTCAGGGTTCCGAAAAGGATGGAAATGATCCTTGCTGAAATAACCCAGTCCTGCAAGGCCGGATACAGCATGGCTGTCAGAACCGGATAGATGGAGAAAAAGCTCAGGCCGCAGCTTGTAAGCTCCCCCCATCTTCCCTCAAAGAAGTTTCGCGCCTGGTGGATATAGAGCACTCCGTCGGGATTGACCACCGGGCTCATATACCAGATATAGCAACGGACAGCGGCGGCAAGGGCCGCTATAAGAAAAAGCCCTATCCTTATATTCCTTTGACCGAAGTCATCAATAGCGGATTCAACTGCGGACATAAGCGCTAAATACCATACATATTCCCTTGACTGAATTCAGGGGTCCCGCCTTCAGCCCCTGATACCGAGTCTCCTGTCCTACCGTTTCTTTCACGAGCAGTTGGATCTTGCACAGTGGGCACTCACCCTCGCCTTTCCTATGGCCCTTACGGCCCTTGCAACGGACGGAAAGACCGGCACCCCGTGCGCCAGAAAGAGACCCTTGAGTTCCCTGTAATCCTTCTCCACATCAAGATCGGAGGGAAGAACGGCTCTGTTCTCCATTACCACCACCAGGTCCTTGCCGCTTGTCTTTCTCAGATCATCGGCCCTGTCAAGAAGAGGAGAAACCATATCATGGAGGCAAGGCGAGGGAAGACTATCCATCTTCATAAAAGCAGGCCTCACCACCGCGAGCGGATGAATCAGAAATACCACCACAAGGACATCCACAGTCTCCTTCATCAGTATCTTCTCGACAATGCCTGCTATGATCTCGGCAGGTATGACCGGAGTGCCCGTGTCAACGGGATTTCTGAGGCTGTTTCCCGGGGTTGGAAACCATTTTCTCAGCGATGCCACTGTATTATCTGAGAAAACCGGGAGTTCCAACCCGTATCTGTAAGCAAGATCCGAGCAGAATACCCCTATGGCCCCCCCTCCACCCAGTAGAGCGATCCTGCTCCCCCCTGCCTTGAGGTGAACCATGGCGGTCATGACATCCAAAAGCTCCTCAAGACCCTCCACCTGCAATGCCCCCGTCTGGGCGAAAAGGCCGGACCATACCGCTCTTTCACCTGCCATAGAACCCGTATGGCTCATAACGGCTTTCGCCCCTGTAGGGGTAAGACCTCCCTTCCAGATCACAACAGGTTTTCTGGATGCCAGTTTCCTGAGCACCTCCTTCAGCCTCCTGCCGTCCCTCACCCCCTCCAGGTAGGCCGCCACGTATCTGGTTTCGGAATCTCCCGAGAGATAGTCCAGAAGCGATACAGCCTCCAGGTCACAGCCGTTACCGTAGGAAACGACCTTGCTCAAGGAAAGCCCCGCGGTCCTTGCCTCATGGCAGAAGTCAGTAGCCACTCCGCCGCTCTGAGATATAAGCGCGACCGGACCCGGAGTCTTCGCAAAATCAAAGCCCGGTAACAGGGTAAGACCACCCCTTGGACAGTGGATGCCGAAGCAGTTGGGGCCCACAATTCTTATGCCAAGTCTTGAGATTCGCGCCACCTCATCCTGAAGGGCGATCGCCCCGGCGTCCCCCGTCTCGGAAAATCCCGATGAGAGGATCTCCGCCCCTGAAACACCCCTTTCAAGGCAATCCCTCAAAGCACCGGGCACCTCCTTTGCGGGGACACAGATGCATCCCAGATCAACCGGACCATCCACATGACTTAAGCTTTTCAGCACGTTGAGGCCGAAGACCTCACCGCCTGCGGGCGAAACAGGATAGATTTTCCCTTTGTAACCGTATTGTATCAGGCTTTGAAGCATCATGTGGCCGAATTTTCCGGGTTCATGCACACCGCCGAAGATCGCCACCCCAGCCGGTTCAAAGATCCTGTCAAGAACAGCCCTTTCCTTTGATTCCATTTCCCTTTATGATCTCCTTTAGCCCCGGGCCATTTTATTGACACCATACCTTCCGGGCCGTTATACTCGGATAAATTGCATACAGGAGTAGGAAAGGATTGTAAAGAAGCCTTTTTTCACCCCCCTGGAGGATTAAATGGCAAACGAACGAATCCTGCTGGTTGACGACGAGCCTTCCATCCTGAAGCTCATGAGCACCATTCTCAAACCCGAGGGCTACCTTCTGGATACCGCTTCAAATGGGAAGGAGGCCCTGGAAAAACTTCAAATTCAAAAGGCAGACCTCGTTTTTCTGGATATCCACATGCCGAAAATGGACGGAATCGAGGCCCTGAAATCCCTTAAGCTGATGCAGGAGGCGCCGGCGGTCATAATTATGACCGGTCTTGCCGACCGGGAACTTCTTGAGAAGGCATTTTTGGAGGGAGGAGTATTTGATTACATACTAAAACCGGCCGGAGCCGAAGAGATTCTGAGGGCTGCAAGGGAAGCCCTGTTCAAGAGAAGCGTCTCCATCCACAGGGAGAAGACAAAACGCCTTCTTGATGAAAGTTTCCAAAGACTTGAAGCCGGCTACGACGCGCGCACCCGCAAACTAAGGGAATCCCAGATAACATATAGAAGCCTCATAGATAATTTTCCTGAAGGTCTTATCGTGCTTCAGGATGAAACCATCAAACTGGCAAACAAGAAGATCCTTGAATGGAGAGGCGGGGGAGAATTACTTGAGGGAAAGCCCTTTTCAGTTTTGATGCATCAAAATGACTCGATCCCTCTGCCTGAAGGCAAGGGGACTGAGGGCCTGGACTTTGAAAGAGAAGGCCATTTCCGATTCGTGCGCTCAGACGGAGGATACTTCTGGGCAAAGGCAAGTCTCCAAGCCACGTCATGGCTGGATCATCCGGCGATCCTTGCTGTAGTGAGGGATGTTTCAGCGCAGATGGAGGCCCAGGATCTTTTCCGGATGGTAACTGAGCATTCGCGGGTGGGTATCTTCATACAGCAGGAGAGGCGCTTTATATTCGTAAACCCGATGTTCGCGGAATATGTGGGAATGGGCATGGATGAACTCAGAGAAAAAAATCCGCTTGATCTGGTTCATCCTGATGACCGTGAAATGGTGCGTCTCAATGCCATTGAGATGCTCAAGGGGAGAAGGTGCACATCCACCGCCTTCAGGGCCTTGACAGGAAGCGGTGAGATACACTGGATACTTCAGAGTGTTGTACCGATAGAATTTAAGGGAAAAAGGGCAGTACTGGGGAGCCTTGTTGACATAAATGAACAGAAAATGGCCGAAGATCTTCTTCAGAGTATGCACTCCGAGCTTGAGCAGCTAGTAGCCTCCATCTCATCTATTATTATCTGCATATCTCACGACGACCGCATAACCAGGATAAATGAAGCGGCAGAGGAAACCCTGGGTTTTTCCAGGAAGGAGTTGATAGGCTGCCGGATAAAACAATGCGGCATCAGATGGGATAAGAAACGGGTAATGGAGGGTATTTCAAGGTGCAGAGAAACACACGCGGTAGTGCGCGTTGATGATATCCCTTTTGTTAGACCGAATGGCAAGGAAGGCCTTCTGGGTCTTACACTCAATCCATCGACAGGCGGATCAACCGGATCAGGTCCGGTGATAATCCTCGGAGCGGACATAACAGATCGAAAGGCCATGGAAGGCCAGCTCATGCAGGCATTGAAGCTTGAGTCCATCGGGCAGCTTGCGGCAGGCATAGCCCATGAGATAAATACCCCGATCCAGTATGTGGGAGACAACCTTCACTTCCTTGAAAGCGCCTTCTCCGACCTTGTCAAACTTGTCCATGCCCATGAGGATTTGAGTGAGGCTTTGAGGTCCGGAGACTCGGCAGATCTTCCTGACGGCATTTTACGGAGCCTTGAGAAGGTCAGAGATTGCGAGGCCGAGGTGGATTTGTCCTTTCTGGCACAAGAGGTCCCTCCCGCGATAAGGCAGGGGCTTGAGGGGGTCGAAAGGGTCGCCAAGATAGTGGCTTCAATGAAGATGCTCTCACATCCAGGCTTCATGGAAAGAAGCGCCTTTGACATCAAGGAGGCTATTGAAAGCGCCGTGACGGTATGCCGCAACGAATGGAAATATGTAGCTGAGCTTACCTGCGAATTTGATCCCGAACTGAAGGCGGTGCATGGTTTCCCCGGCGAATTCAACCAAGTGATCCTGAATCTGGTTGTGAATGCGGCTCACGCTATTGCCCCAAAGGTAACGGGAAACGAAAAGGGTCTTATCCGGATCACGACCAGGAAAGACGGAGACTGGGCTGAGATAGCCATAGCTGATACCGGCGGCGGGGTGCCTGAGAACATAAGGTCTAAGATATTCGATCCCTTCTTTACTACCAAAGAGGTAGGCAAGGGCACAGGACAGGGCCTGGCGATCGCCCATTCCGTAATCACTGAAAAGCATGGCGGCCGCATCTGGTTTGAATCCGAAACCGGCAAGGGCACCGTCTTCAGGATCAGGATACCTGTAAATCCTCCCTCAAAGGAGACCGTGGCTGATGCAGAGGCGAATCCTCTTCGTTGACGACGAAGAAAAGATTCTTCAGGGACTTAAACGCCTGCTCTACGGCATGCGCGACCAGTGGAAAATGCTCTTTACGACAAGCGCGGAGAAAGCGCTTGAGATGCTTTCAAGAGAGCCTGCCGATGTAGTCGTAAGCGACTGCAGGATGCCTGGGATGGACGGCAGGGACTTTCTTAGCGAGGTAAAAAGACGCTTCTCGGACACTGTCAGGATAGTGCTTTCGGGGCAGTCTGAAAAAGAAGCCTTTTTCAAGGCCTCCGACGTTGCCCATCAGTACCTGGTAAAGCCCTGCGATCCTGAAAAGTTGAAGGCGGTTGTTGTTAGGGCATGCACTCTAAGAGACGGCCTCAAGGACCCTAGGATCAAGCAGGCCATTTCCAGGATAGGCTCTCTGCCAAGCCTTCCCTCTCTCTACGCTGACCTGATGGCGGAACTAAAGAAAGAAGACCCCTCTATTGAGAAGTTGGGCAATATCATCTCAAGCGATATCGCCATGAGTACCAAGGTACTGCAATTGATAAACTCCCCGTTTTTCGGCCTCTTTAGAAAAATTGCAAATCCCAGGGACGCGGTGGTCTATCTTGGCATCGCATCGGTAAAGGCCCTGGCCCTCGGCCATGGGGTCTTTTCCCAGTTTGACAAAACCAAACTGAAAAGGTGCCGCCTCGACGGATTGTGGTCCCACAGCCTTGCTGTCGCATCCGTTGCAAGGCGTATCGCATCTTATGAAAAGCAGCCCAAGGAAGTAGTTGATGACTCCTTCATGGCAGGTCTTCTCCATGATCTTGGTAAGCTCATTCTGGCTGAGGTGTTCACTCAAGACTATGAAGGTCTCCTGGCCAAGGGGCCGGGGCAAGAGAAGCGATCGTGGGAGATGGAAGCCGAGGCCTTCGGCGCTGACCATGCCCAGATAGGCGGATATGTGATGGGTCTTTGGGGAATGCCCGACAATGTCGTGGAGGCCATCTTTTTCTATCACAGTCCGGGGGCCAAACCGACCATCGGGTTTTCTCCCCTCACCGCGGTTCACGCCGCCAATGCCATTGTAGAAGAGCTTTCCAACAGTGGGATAGGGACTGGCGGCACCGTGCTTGATGAAGACTATATCGCCACCTGCGGTCTGGCCGGCAGGTATGGAAAATGGCGCGAGGCCGCAGAAGAATGCCTTCTTGAGGGAAAAAAATGAGCAAGGAAAAGATCCTTTTCGTGGACGACGAACCCAATATCCTGGATGCCTTCCGCAGGCATCTCTACAATCGTTTCATCGTTCATACGGCTCAAAACGCGAAAGACGCACTTGAAATAATAAGAAAAGAAGGCCCGTTTGCCGTAGTTGTGTCCGATCTCAGGATGCCGGTCACAAGCGGAGTGGAATTCCTGGCTCGGGTAAAAGATATAGCCCCGACCACGGTGCGCATGATGCTGACGGGTCACGCGGATGTCACCGCCGCTTCCGAGGCGGTAAACGAAGGAAACATCTTCCGATTCCTGACCAAGCCCTGCAACATTAATCTACTTATCAAGAGTCTGGAGGCAGGGATAGAACAATACGCCCTAATCACGGCAGAAAACGAGATACTGGAAAAGACCCTGAAGGGAGTTGTTCAGGTGCTCTCTGAGATGCTGGGGCTGGTGAGCAACGAGGTCATGGGGCGCTCAGCCAGGGTAAAGGAAACCGCCTCCTCATTGGCCGTGGAGATGAAGATTGAAAAGCCCTGGGAGGTAGTTACAGCCGCAATGCTGTCCCAGATCGGATGCATAGTGCTGCCTGAAACCCTGCTTTTGAAGATAAACAGGAATGAACCCCTCGATGAGATAGAGGAACGAATGGCAAGGGAGCATCCCCTTACGGCGGCAAGACTCATCATGAACATACCGAGGATGGAGGGGGTGGCACGCATAATCACCTACCAGAACAAGGACTTTGACGGAGGAGGCTATCCTGAGGGAGATCCAACGGGAAAGGAGATACCGATCGGATCAAGGATACTGCGTGTGGCTCTGGATTACGATACCTTCCTGAATGACTTCGATGATCCGGTTGCAGCGCTCAAAGAAATGCGGGCAAATCAGAGGGCCTATGACCCTGATGCGCTAACTGCATTAGAAACATTGATTACTGTCGGAGGCACAGTATCCAAGCCTGTGCACATGGAGGTGAAGTTATCCGAACTGACTGACAGGATGCTCCTTGACGAAGATTTATATACGCTCAAGGGGCAGCTTCTTCTAAAAAAGGGCCTTGAGATCAATCGGCCGATGATTGAAAGACTGATCAATTTTTCTCTGACGCACGGTATAAGAGAGCCTTTAGCGGTGATGTTAAGGCAGTAGCGAAGCGCTTATTTCAGCCCGCCCGGCTTTTATGCCGGGGTTTTCTCCGGCACTCTGCCGACATAAGTACTCTTGAACTTTAAAAAAAGGCAAAGAGACCGGAAGTTGGTATCAGCTCAAAAATCCGGGGTAGGTGCGGCTTCAGCCGCATGGGAACCGTGCGCCCTGCGCCTGAAGGCGCACCTACAGAAGCTGATTCCTGGTCTGCACAAAACCATCTCCAGAAATGGCACCCTCTACGTAGCTGTCACCTCATATTTTCGTAAGAGGGGCTGGCCTGGGGCGTAAGAGAGGAGATATATATGCCGATACCCGGTAACCTTCTGACTACAGCTATGGCGGTGATGCCCCACACGGATGTGAAAAGGGCGCTTGAGACGGCCCTCAGCCTGGATATACCCTTCTGGCCGCAGCTTCCTCACTACAGTTACTACGAAGACATGTATGTACAGGCCTCCGAACACTTCCCGGGGATAGTCCTGGATATGGAGAAGAGGACCCTTCGTTTTTCCATGGAAAAATTCGCACTTGAGCTTGAGGACGCCATGTCCCAGATGGACAATCCCTCCTATTTCGATATATCGCCTACCTATTCGGTAGTCTATCACGAATTCCTTGAGATGGATCTAGGCACAAGGCCGGCCATAAGAGGCCAGCTTGAAGGCCCGATCAGCTTCGGTCTCAATGTCCAGGATCAGGATGACAGGCCCATCCTTTTTGACGATACGATCAGGTCCTTCATGCTTGAGTTCATGGCAAAACGCATAAACGTGCAGCTTGCGCGCCTCCTCAAGAAAAACCCCAACGCCTTCATGTTTGTAGATGAGCCGGGCCTTCAGTTTCTCTTCAGCGCCATGGCGGGATATAACAATGTGGCGGCCCACAATGACATGGAGGGGTTCTTTGCAATGACCGACAGGCCCAGAGGAGTGCATCTCTGCGGGAATCCAGACTGGGATTTCCTGCTGAGCCTTGATCTCGATATTCTTTCACTGGACGTATATACCAACGGCGAGCGCTTTACCGGTTACGCCCCGTCCATAAAGAGATTTCTTGACCGAGGGGCTACCCTTGTGTGGGGCATAGCGCCAACAAACTTCGAACCTTTTGAAAAGGAAAATATCGCGACCCTTGAAGCAAGACTCCTGGATATTTGGGACACATTGGGAAAAAGGGGAATTGACAGGGATTTTCTTCTTGCAAGGAGCCTCTTATCCCCTGCCACATGCTGCCTGGTCAATCCGGACAGGGAAAAGACCGTGGAGAAGGCATTTTTGATGATACGAGAGCTTTCTGCAAGATTGAGGGAGCGCTTCAAGCTCCCTTGAAAGACGCAGTGGGGGTTGCATAGGTCTCCCGGAGGCATAATTTACCGTGAAAATACACCCCCCACCCCGACCCTCCCCCGCGCGGGGGGAGGGAAATCCTCGACGGGGGATGGAGGGGTGGGGGTGATTTTCATCCTTCGTTGTGCCCTGCCGGGGCATGCCAGTTAGAGAGGATAATAGTTATGGAAAAGACAGATATGGACAGAAGGCAGTTCCTGATCAAGTCGGCCCGATGCGCCGCACTGGGTACCTGCATCGGCGCCATACCAGCTATAACGGGACTCACGTCTCCCGCGGCATCCGCCACGCCTGCCGGCGAAAAGGTTTCGGACCTCGTCGTAGCCAGAGGCAATGCGCGCGAAGCGGTTAGAGCCGCAATCGAGGCCTTGGGTGGCATGGGCCGATTCGTAAAGCCCGGTGCAAAGGTGGTTGTAAAGCCCAACATGAGCTTTGCCAATCCGCCCGATTGGGCAACCACCACCCACCCGGATGTGGTCGCAGAGATAGCTTCCCTTTGCGTCAATGCCGGTGCAGCATCCGTCCTGGTGCTTGACAACCCATTGAGAAACATAGAGATGTGCCTTGAAAGGAGCGGCATCAAGCATGCCTGCAGCGCGTACGAAGGGACAGAGGCCTTCGGGGTAAAGGACAAAAGCGCATTCAGGGAAGTGGAGATTAAAGGCGCCAGGGCCCTCACAACTACCATGATAATGAGACAGGTTCTGGAGGCGGACCTCCTGATAGCCGCCCCTGTTGCAAAGTCCCACAGCGCAACCGGAGTGAGCCTCTCCATGAAAGGCATGATGGGCCTTATCTATAACCGCAGAACCATGCACATGGATATGGATCTGGATACGGCCATAGTGGATCTTTGCACGGTCTTGAGGCCGGGGCTTACCATAATTGACGCAACCCGCATCCTCTCTGACGGAGGCCCCGGAGGGCCAGGCAAGGTAATTACCATGGACAGGATTATAGCCTCGCAGGATTTCGTAGCCGCAGACGCCATGGCCGTTGAGATGGGGACCTGGTACGGGAAGAAGTTCAAGGGTTCCCAGGTAAAACACATAAGGCTTGCCCATGAAAGGGGGCTAGGCAGCATGGACACCTCATCCTTAAAGGTCAAGGAAGTGCAGGTCTGATGCGCCTTCAGCGCCTCATCCAGATTCTCTTTTTCGCCCTTTTCCTTGCACTGATACTCCTGGCCTCCTATCAGGCGCCGGAGTTTCTGGAATCCGATGCCCTCCTGCGGCTTGACCCACTGCTTTCTCTTGGCTCCATGGCCGCGGCCCGGGCCTTTATCCCTAAGGCGGCAGTGGCAGGGCTTGTGTTGATTGTCGCGCTTTTCCTGGGAAGGATCTTCTGCGGTTACATCTGTCCTCTGGGTGCCTGCATAGATTTTTCAGATAGCATCCTTTCAAAAAAGAGGGAAAACAGCTTTGAGAAGACACGCGCATTTAGGCATTATAAGTATCTTATCCTTGCCGGGCTGGCCGGATCGGCAGTTTTTGGAATCTCCTGGATAGCGTTTTTCTCTCCCCTTTCCCTTTCCGTAAGGTTTTTCGGCCTGGTGATACACCCTGTTTTCTTGTTCCTTGAGGGCAGCGTCCTTGAAGTGCTCAGGCCCCTTTTTGCAGCCGCAGGTCTTGATCATATAGCCCTGGCAAGTGTTCAGGCACCGCGTTTCAACACTAACTTTTTTACCGCATCCTTTTTCCTTGCGATCCTTGCCCTGGGGCTTATAGCTCCCCGATTCTGGTGCAGAAACCTTTGCCCAGCAGGAGCGTTGATCGCGCTCTTTTCCCCGAGACCCCTTTTCAGAAGGAGGGTTTCGGATGCCTGCACCGGCTGTGGAAGATGTGTGAGAAATTGCCCGACAGGCGCCATATCAAAAGACTTTAAGGGCGTCGCCCAAATGGAGTGCATAACATGCCTTAAATGCGAAAATATCTGCCCCGAAAAGGCCGTCTCTTTTAGAATCGCAAGAGGCGTTCGGGCAAGGGCTCCGATAGATATCACCAGGAGAAAGGTCATCAAGGCAGGGGCGGCCGGGATGGCAACCGCCGCAATAACCCTCACGGGCCTGAGACACATACACGGGGAAGAGGAGCCAAGACCTCTTAAGCCCTCAAACCTCATAAGACCCCCGGGAGCGCTGCCGGAAACGGATTTCCAGGCAAGATGCGTCCGCTGCGCCCTCTGCGCGAAAGCCTGTCCCACCAATACCCTTCAGCCTTTATGGTTTGAGGCTGGCGTATCTGGGCTCCTTTCACCTGCTGTTACCCCCAGGCTCGGGGGATGCGAGCAGGCCTGCAACCTTTGCGGCAGGGTGTGTCCCACAGGCGCAATAAGACCTCTCAGCTTTAATGAAAAGCTATTTGCAAAGATAGGAACCGCCAGGATCATAAAGAGCCGATGCATAGCCTGGGAGCAAGCCAGAAAATGCCTCATCTGCGATGAGATATGCCCATACAACGCAATAAGCTCAAGGTTTTTAGAAGATCATCCGGTAACCGTCCCCTTCGTTGACGAAAAAAGATGCAACGGCTGCGGCTACTGCGAAAACAAATGCCTCGTAACAGGGGAGGCGGCCATTGTAGTAGAGGCCACCGGGGAACTTCGCCTTTCAAAGGGCTCTTACAGGAGGGAGGCCCGGAGGCTGGGACTGGTCTTCAATGCGAAGCAGGCCGGTGAAGACCACGCATTTGACGGATCAGGCACACTTCCCCCCGGATTTGAGCCGCATAGATAGTGTCCATCCGTAAATGGCTATTTTCACCGATTTCGGCGTTGGGCTCAAATTTTAATCCTCGAAATACGTCAATGTATTCCTGTGGTTAAAATTATCGCCCGCCTTGAACTCGAAGAAACTATCTCATTTCCGGATGGGCACTAGATAACCTCTACTTACTGAATCTTCTTGAATTTACCCTTGACCGCTCCGCAGATGGGGCAATTATCAGGAGCTTCCCCTTCGCTCACATAACCGCAGACCTGGCAGACATAATAATCGGCCTCCCGTTCCTCCAGCATGTGGCCCATGGCCTTCTTGTAGAGATCAGCGTGCCTTGATTCCACGTCCCTTGACTGGGAAAAGGCCTTTTCAGCCCCATCAAATCCTTCCTCAAGGGCATCTTTGATCAACCTGGGATATTCCTCCACATTTGCCCTTATCTCGTTATGGAAGGCCGTTTCAAGGTTTTCTTCCGTGCTCCCGATCTTGCCGCGCATGAGCCTCAGGTACCTCTGTGCATGTACCGATTCCGCATCGGATACCGCCCGGAACAGCCTGGCTATCTGTTTGTAGCCTTCGCTTTCGGCCTTTAGGGCGAAGGCAAGGTTTCTGGCAGAGGCCTTTGACTCCGCCGCAAAGGCATAGGCCAGGTTTTTTTCGCTAATTGGTTTTTCGCTCATAGTTTGAACTCCTCTTATTCCCACATTGTCCTTTGCAACTCAACGGAGCCAGGGTAGAAACCCCATATAGGCCGCTTGCTTCTTACTTATCATTTCGTGATCTCCAGGGGAAGGCGGTCTGCGAAAAGATATCCTTCCACGGTAGGGGCTATTATTCTTCCTGCACACGATATGAGCCCCTGCGCCAGCATTGCGTCAACTCCTTGCTGATCTATCCAGGGAAGGATTACCTCATCAAGCTTAAAGCCCACACGTATCCTCAGGCCCATTGCTATCATCTCCAAGGCACTTTGCTCCTCGGTAAGGTGCTCCATTCCCTGCAAGGGGAGATCTCCCGCCTCCAGCGACTCGCAGTATCCCCTTACAGTCCTTTTGTTCCACCATCTGCGCCCACCATCGAAGGAATGGGCCGAGGGTCCAAGACCAAGGTACGGCTCCCTCCGCCAATACTTGAGATTGTGCCCGGACATGTGTCTTTCGGCTGAGGCAAAGTTCGACACCTCGTAGTGGATATAACCCTTATCTCTGAGGAATCGGGAACCTGCAAGGAATAACTCCCTTTCAGCCTCAGCGCTAGAAACCTTAAGCCTCCCCTTAGAGGCCAGGCGGCCAAATACGGTCCCATCCTCCACTGTCAGGCAGTAGCACGAGATGTGCTCAGGCGATAGGCTTACCGCCTCATCCAGATCAGATATCCAGGCGGAAACCGGAAGGCCTTCGGCGCCGTATATGAGGTCAAGCCCTATGTTTTCAATACCGGCATCTCTCAAGACATTCACCGCGGCGATTGAGTCCTTTGCCCTGTGCCTTCTACCCAGAAAGGAAATAACCCTTTCATCGAAGGACTGGGCTCCCACCACCACCCGTGTAAAGCCTGCCGCCTTGAGAAAAGCCGCCTTCTCATCTGTTATATCAAGGGGATCTGCCTCAATGGCCGTTTCGCAGTTATCGCCTATTCTAAAGCAAGACCTGAGGCAGTCAAGGATTTCAGCTAGATACTCTCCTGCAAGCAGGGATGGAGTGCCACCCCCAAGATGGATTGAATCAAAGGCCGGGCATGTCTCCGGCAGAAAACGAGAAGACATCTTAATCTCCCTTTTCAGGGCAGCAAGCCAACGCGGTATAAGGGAGCAGGATGAAATGGAATAAAAGGCGCAGTACGGGCATTTGCCGCGGCAGAAGGGGACATGCAAATAGAGCCCCCAGGACGGATCATTTCTCCTTTTCATCTGTCTTGAATACGGCCACAAAGGCGCTCTGGGGGATGGAGACTGAGCCTATCATCTTCATCTTTTTCTTGCCTTTCTTTTGCTTCTCGAGGAGCTTTCTCTTCCTCGTGATGTCGCCACCGTAGCACTTCGCGGTAACGTCTTTTCTAAAGGGAGAGATGGTCGAGCGCGCTATGATGGTGCCCCCCAATGCCCCCTGGATGGGTACCTTGAAAAGATGCCGCGGTATCTCGTCTTTCAATCTGTCACAGACATGAACGGCCCTTTCTCTCGCCCTGTCCTTGTGGACTATCTGGCTCAATGCGTCCACCTTCTCCCCGTTTACAAGGATGTCAAGCTTCACAAGATCGCTTTTCCGATAATCAAGTATGTCGTAATCAAAGGAGCCGTAACCCTGTGTGGTGCTCTTCAGTCTGTCGTAGAAATCATAGATCACCTCTGAGAGCGGCATTTCGAATTGGATCTCTATACGGCCGGGAGTGGGGTAACTGAACCTGGAGTTGACACCTCTTCGGGAGAGGCAAAGCTCCATCACGGCGCCCATGTACTTATCCGGGATCAGAATCCTTGTCCTGATGAAAGGCTCAAGGCTTTCCTTTATGTTGACGGGATCAGGATAATAGAGGGGATTGTCCACATGGAGAGTCTCTCCGCTATTGAGCACTATCTTGTACATGACGGTGGGAACGGTCATTATGATGGATTGATCGAATTCCCTCTCCAGTCTCTCCTGAAAAATCTCAAGGTGCAGAAGCCCGAGAAAACCGCAGCGAAAGCCCAACCCGAGAGCGGCTGAGGAATCCTTCTGGAAGGTTAGAGCAGCATCATTTAACTGATATTTTTCCATTGCATCCGCAAGGGACCTGTAATCATCAGAGGATACGGGGTATATGGATGAAAAGACAACCGGCTTTACCTCCATGAAGCCGGGTAGCGGCTCTGGGGCGGGATTGGAGGCAAGGGTCACGGTATCCCCGATACGGGTATCCTTAACCGTCTTTATCCCCGCTATTATGTAGCCCACCTCGCCTGCTGAAAGGACGGCTCTGGCATCTCTTTTAAGACGGAAGACTCCCACCTCCTCTACCTTGTGGGTGGTTCCAAGCGCCATAAGCTTTATGATATCTCCTGCCTTGAGCTTTCCGGCAAAAACCCTGCATGTGACGATTGTGCCCCTGAAATTGTCGTAGTGGGCATCAAAAATAAGGGCCTTCAAGGGCTCATCGGGGCTACCGGAGGGCGGCGGGATCATTTCGGTTATGGCATCCATAACCGCATCAACGCCTGTGCCCTCCTTGGCCGAGCAAAGAAGGGCCGAAGATGAATCAAGTCCCAGATCTATCTCTATCTGCTCCCTTGTCCGATCTATATCGGCTGAGGCAAGATCTATCTTGTTTATAACCGGTATGATGGTGAGATTATGTTCCATGGCGGCATAGAGGTTTGCCAGTGTCTGGGCCTCAACGCCCTGGGTCGCGTCCACCAGGAGGAGGGCCCCCTCGCATGACGCAAGCGCCCTCGATACCTCGTAGGAAAAATCCACATGGCCCGGAGTATCAATCAGATTCAGTTCAAATTCCTCGCCTTTTGAACTCCTGTAAGGAAGATTGACGGACTGGCTCTTTATGGTGATTCCCCGTTCCCTTTCTATATCCATGTTATCCAGTATCTGATCCCGGAAGGTTCTCTCATCCGCAAGGCCCGCCTTCTGGATGAAGCGATCCGCAAGCGTGGATTTCCCGTGATCAATATGGGCTATTATGCAAAAATTGCGTATCTGTGTCATATTGAGCAATATCCATTTATTCTAAGTTTGACGGTCTGAACTCAAAAATCCGCGGCAGGTTAGGCTTCAGCAGCACGGATACGTTTGACGGCTTTGTTAAAAGCCGCACTGATGCACTGCAAGCTACCGGTTTGCCGGTGACGGCGATGCATTACATGCAGCTTACCACATATCTCCTAACAAGCAAATCTCTTAAGGGTCGGTATCGGTAGGGGAGGGTCAGGGTGGGGGGCACGGTAAATCTCTTTAGCCGTCGAGCCAGGAAAGGCAGCTTATGTTCAGGGTTACAGCGCCTCGGTCTTCTTCTACGCGGCCCTTAAGGAGGTATGCTCTGGAGGCGTCCAGGAGATGGCAGAAACGTTTATGGACGGCAGGGAAAAGGACCGTTTCATAGATACCGGTCTTATCCTCAAAGGAGACGAACTTCATGGGCTCCCCGTCCCTGCTGTGGACGGTCTTACCCGTTATCTGCCAGCCCACCGTCGCAACAAAGCGACCCTTGAAGGCTTTAAGGTCTTTTGCACGAACATGGGGGATACTGCTGATCCTCTCCGCATAACGGTCAAGGGGATGGAAGGAGATGGGGATGCCCAGGGTCTCGCATTCGTGCCTGAGCATGACCGCCGGAGGATAGGGCGGCGGGTTGGGCCTCCGTCCCGAGGCTCCGCAATCCCTGCAACCTATCGTGGGACCTCTCCGGGGCCGTTTTTCGACGTCCCGGACTGTTTCTTTTGGGTAGCTTATCTGTTTGGGATACTTGCTCAATTCACGTTCCGGACCTGGTCGGTCCCCGGCTTCCCCCACATAGAAACCTGGGAACATGACCGCCTCCTCCAACTCCCTCGCAAAATGCTTTGAGGCAGTTCCATCCCCGTAGCCGTGAGCGTCTTTCTTCACGGGAGGCCTCGAAAAACCCCCTCCATGGGTCATCGAATCCCTCACCCCTGAAAATAGATCAGGGCCACGGTCATCTCTTGCCGAAAAAAACGCCAACGCCTCCCAGATAAGGGCAGGCCTTGCATCCTTTCCTTCCAGAGAATCAAAACAGCCGGTCTTGATAAGAATCCTTACATCTTCAGGACCTACCACGGATATTGCCGCACCCCCCGGATAAATCCTTATTAAAAAATCCCGAAACGAAAGGAATGGTCCGTTTTTTTCCCTTTCATGGATAACGGCCTCCAGCGCCTCCCTTGAGATGTCCATGATCTGCATGAATCCGGCCCTTATCTCCTTTTGCCTTCCCCTGTAAGGGATGGTGCTCAGGTTTATATCCGGTAAAAAGACCTTTAAGCCCATCCTCCTTGCCTCGGAGATATAGCCCAGGGTGGAATAGTATCCGCCTCCGTTTGAGATGACAGCCGCCATGAACTCGGCCGGATAGTGTGCCCTCAGGTATGCGGATTTATAGGAAACCATGGTATAGCTTGCAGAGTGGGGCTTACAGAAGCTGTATCCGTCAAATCCCATCATCATGGTCCAGACTTCCTCCACGACCTTTGGATCCACACCTTTTGCGGAGGCGCCTGCCGCGAATCGAGCATGAAAGTCCCTGAGCTTCTTTTCCCTGTGCTTCTTACTCACAACCTTTCTCAGGGCATCGGCCTCGGATGCGTCAAATCCCGCAAGGTGTATGGCTGCCCGGCTTAGCTGCTCCTGAAAGACCATCACCCCCAGAGTCTCTTTGAGGACAGGCTCAAGGAGCGGATGCGGAGGGCTCCACTGCCCTCCGTGGAGCCTTGTGATCCACTCGTTTATGCTACGGTTGGATGCCGGTCTTATGATGGAGGTGACTATCACGTTCAGAAGGAAGTGATCCTTCTTGAGATACTCTTCAAAGGTGAATCCGGAGCCTACCTTGGTAAGCACCTGGCGCGTGGCAGGGCTTTCAAAGTAGAATACCCCCATGGTGTCTCCGCGGTAAAAGACGCTGACAGTGGCAGGATCGTCAATGGGGTTAAAGGAGCCGTAGTCTATCAGGCGGCCGTAGTTTTCAGAGATCATGGATATAGCGTCCCTTATAACGGCGAGGCTTCTGTTTCCCAGAAGGTCAATCTTGACAAGGCCCCCGTCTTCAACCGAATCCTTGTCCCACTGGAGCACCTGGAGGCCCTTTGCGGATATCTCCACGGGGCAGTAGCGTCTTATGTCGTCCGGAACCACAACCACTCCGCCGCAGTGGGTGGAGAGGTTTCGGAAATGAGCCTCAAGCCTGGCTGCGGCCCTGATGATCTCCCTCCATGGCCCGTTGAAATCGGAAGCCCTCATTCTGGGATGATCAAATATCCCTTCCCCCATCTCGCTCATACGCCAGCCGTAGCTCATCTTACCTGTAACACGGCGGATTTCCTCTTCCGAAAGGCCGAATACCTTGGCGATCTCCCGCACCGCGGATCTGGCCCCGAAGGTGTTGTGGTTGGCCACCATGGCCGCCCTCCTCGTTCCATAGGCGGCAAAGACGTAATCAAGTATCGTATCCCGCTCATCCCAGGCAAAATCCACATCAATGTCCGGCGGGTCCATCCTTCCGGGATTAAGGAACCTCTCAAAGAAAAGATTGTGCCTTATTGGATCCACCTGGGTAATCCCCAGGGCGTAAGCGGCGATGGAGGCCGCTGCGCTTCCCCTTCCACAAGACATTCCGGCCCTCTTAGTGATATCCGCCACCACAAGAAAATAGTGGGCGAAGCCCTTTTCCCCGATGATTGCCATCTCATGGTCAATCCTTGCCCTTACCTCGGGGGTGATGGTGCCGTAGCGCCCTATGCAGCCCTCATTTACGGCCTTAAGAAGGGATTTAAAGGCGGTTTCGTCGTCCATGCCGGAAAAGCGAGGAAATACTATCCTTCCAAGGTCCCAGTCCTTGAGACACATGTCGGCTATCAGGATGGTGTTTTCAAGGGCTTGGGGCGCGTGCGGGAACCGATCCTCCATAAGGGTGGCGGGAGCCAGAAAGTTCTGCTCCGTGCAGGTATCCCCCACCTTCAGGCGCGAAAGCTTGGTATTCAAGGAAACCGCCCTCAGGATGCGATGAAGAGAAAAGTCCTCCCTTGTTGCCATATAGACCCTGTTTGTCGCAACAGGCGCAACCCCGGTTTTTCTGGAAAGGGCATAGGCCCCCGACATGTTGAAACCGGGAGAAAGCTCCAGGTAGAGGTCTTCGCGGCCCTCGCGGGAAAGGGCCTTTATGACATGAGGATCATCCGATATCACTACAAGGCCCCTTCGCTTATCCCTCAGGGCGTATGCAAGATCAAGATCCTCCCGGCAGCAGCAATCCGATACGAGCCGGCAGAGGTTTCCGTAGCCTTCAAGGTCCTTTACAAGGGCAATGGCCCTTCTTCCCCCTGCCTTGAGTTCGCTTCCCAGTATGGGTGAGATGCCCGCATCCGCCGCAGCCTCAAGAAAAAAAACAGCCCCGTGAAGGCTGTTTGTATCGGTAAGGGCAAGTGTTTTTATGCCCATCCGGGATGCGGCCCCTGCAAGCTCATCAATTCCGGCCGTCCCCCAGCCCCTGGAGTAGTGGGAGTGGACGTTGAGATGTATGAATCCTCTGGTTTCCATAGCCGATCAGCGCTTCGCCGTATCTTTCCCTGATGCTGTCCACAGCCTTGGTGGCGGCAAGGCGCCTCGCATCCGAAGAAGGCTTATCATCAAAAAGTGAGAGCTGTACCATGTCCGAGACAAGGCCCCAGAACCACACCCGCATGAAGCGCACCCGCACCCTCCGGCTGCACGCGGAAAAGAAAAGCCCCTTTAACTGGCCGTGGAGATCGTCCCCGCATCCCAGGGAGAGCTTTCGTCTCGACTCCACTCTGTCCGAATACCTTAAGAGAAGACCTGCCTTGCGGGGCCTTGATTTGAGTTGTCTGAGCCTGAAGGCGCATCTTTCCACAAGACCCGCAAGCGCCCCCAGTAGCAGGTCGTCATCGTTCTCATCACGCCCAAAGACCATCTCCTCGCTTACAAGAGGTTTCTCGGAGGCGGCATAGACGGGCGTAGGATCAATCCCCATGGCCCTCTGACGGATCAAGGGGGCCTGCCGGCCGAAGACCATGCCGAGGCTTCCCATGTCCAGGGCCGCAAGCTCCCCCACACACCTTATATTAAGTTCCTCAAGGAGTATCCGCCTCCTTTTATCTCCTATTGCCGGGATCACATCCGTCCTCAGGGGCGCCATAAAGGATGCCTCGCCTCCGGCGGCCACATCCATGATCCCGTCTCTGACGTCGAGACGCGATGCGATGCTTGAGACCATCTTGTTTGCTGAAACCCCCACAGATGAAGGAAGGGAAAGTGCCGCCACATCGCGGCCAAGGCTCAAGGCCGCGTCCTTCGCCCTTCCCCAGAGCCTCTCCGTTCCGGTTACATCCAGATATATATGGCCGGGTCTTGCGGGCTCAAAGAGCGGACTGTAGCGGCCCGCAAACTCAAGGATGCGACCGGATGCCCTGCGACCAAGCTCCGGATCGGGGGCGATTACCCTTAAGAAAGGACATCGCCTCAGGGCTGCCTGGAGGGGCATACCCTTCCATACACCCTCCCTCCTGGCTTCGGCGGAAGCCGCCATGACAAGCCCCCGATCCGAGCCGGGCGGGGCGACCGCCACGGGCCTTCCCCTCAGACCAGGCATTACGACCCTTGCAACGGCTACCGGAAAGGCCGGTATATGCAGATGAAGGATATGGCGCTCCATGACCTGCGAGTTCTCTCCTCAGGGATAGTAGCGCATAATCCCAACTACCCTTCCCTGTATCTTTAACCCCTCGCCCGCGGCCATTATGGAGACCATGCCCTTGTGGGCGGGCTTAAGTTCCACGTGGTTCTCCCTGACATAGTAGCGTTTGACGGTCGCCTCGTTTCCTATGAGGGCCACCACCGTGTCTCCGTTTTCAGCCACATCCTGTTTTCTTACCACCACCAGGTCTCCGTCCAGTATTCCGTCATCCACCATGGAATCGCCCTTTACCCTTAAGACAAAGTGCTCGCCGCGCCCCAGCATGGAGGGGGGCACCTCTATACCCATTTTGTCCTCAACCGCCTCGATGGGACGGCCTGCCGCAACGGCGCCCAGAAGCGGTATCTCACTACGACCCGTCTCAAAGGGACACAGTATCTCAAGTGCCCTTTTCAGGTTTTTGCGGGCGGGAAGGCGGACATAGCCCTTTCTCTCAAGGATCCTGAGATAGGTGGTAACGGTATTGTAGGAGCGGAAGCCGAAATGAGAGCATATCTCATCAAAGCTTGGAGCCGTCCCCCACTTATCCCTGTAACTGCCTAGGTATTCCATAACGGCCTTCTGCTTCCGGGTAAGCTTCATAAGAAACCTCCATTAGTGGGACGGGATAATACTGTATGTTTTACTGTAAGTCAAGGAGAAAAAAAACAGCCTGTACAGGCCGGAAAACGATTTATCCGGTCAGTACAGGCAGACCATAATCATCAACGCTTGTCAGGGGCCATCAGGGGGCCTTCGATCAGGGCTTGGAGCAGGTCTCAATAGTCGCATAAGGACGCAAACCCCGGCATGGGAAAGGACACCGGCCCCAAGGAGGGTGCTCCAAATCAATCAGATGGGAGGGGCTATGGTGACAAGGACCCTCATCTTTGTGCGGGCGCGGATCCCGTGCGGTTCGCTTATATCGGAGATAAGCACATCCCCCGCCTTGGCGGGCATGGATGAGTCCTTTGCCATAAACTCCCCTTCCCCTTCAATGACCGCTATGCTCACCTGCCCCTCCAGATCGTGTGAATGGATGGGAAGTTCCTGGCCCTCTTTGAAGTTGAAGTTGAGGATCTTGAAGTAGGGCGAATCATGCACAAGAAGCCTTTTCATGTGCAGGTCGTTGAAATCGTTTTCCTCGAATATGTTGATCTTTTTCACAGGCTCCTCCTTCGCAGTATCTCTCCTCTGGTTCCTATTACCACCTCTTCCACGGGTATCTTTCTCCCCGACTCCGCAAGCGCCTTCTTGATTATCATGGGAAGTGCCGAGCAGCATGGGACCTCCATGACCACTGCGGTTATGTCCTTTATGCCGGCCTTGGAGAATATCTCTTTAAATTTCTTCACATAACCCGGAGCGTCATCGAACTTGGGGCATCCCACCATCACGACCCTTCCGTCCATGAAATCCCTGTGGAAGTCGGGATAGGCAAAAGGGGTACAGTCCGCAGCGACAAGGAGCTTCGCCCCCTTGAGAAAGGGTGCAGTGGGCGGCACAAGGTTTATTTGAACCGGCCAGTGGCTGAGGCATGACTGAGAAGCGACTTTTGCGTCCTTGTCTTTGAGCATGGCATGGGGCACAAATGTCTCTATCTTTGCCGAAGGGCAGCTCATGGGAAATCCATGACCGCTTTCTTGAGACGACGCCTCTTTGGTCTTAAGGTATTCCTCGACCGCCTCGGCATCAAAATCCTCCGCCTCCCTTTCAATAACACGAAGGGCTCCGTTGGGGCACTCCCCCAGACAGGCGCCCAGACCGTCACAATATCTCTCCGAGGCTACCCTGGCCTTCCCGTCCACAATCTCTATCGCTCCCTCCGCGCAGGCAGGAACACACTGGCCGCATCCGTCGCAGAGTTCCGAATCTATCTCGATGATCTTCCTTTTAACCTTCATTTCACTCATCTCCCTTAAGGCCCAGCACCTTAAGCGCAAGCCTTTTCCCGGCATCGGTCAGAAAACGCTCATCCACCATCACCTTAAGCTTATCGGGCGGATTATCCTTCCTGTCATCCTCCAGGTTTGCGACGAGATCAGCGTCATAGACGCAGGCAAACTCCCTGCTGAATCCCGGAGGCGCCCTGTGATGGCTCCCCACTATCGCGCATATCTCGTCAATAAGTTCCTCCCTTGCCTTGAGTTTGGATAGTATCTCCCTTGCGGCAGGGACACCCAGCTCCGAATGGGTCTCAGGTACCTTTCCAGGATCACGTGCCTCCGCCTCCTTTATCCCGATGTCATGGAGGTAGGCTGCAGGGATGATCACGGCAAGGTTTCCCTGCTCATCCCTGCCTATCTGCTCGGCATATCTGGCAACCCTGGTGGCATGTCCGATCCTTTTGAAATCCCTCCCAAAAAACTTCTTCACCTCTATCGCAACCCTGTCCTTCAAGAGATTTTCCTTCTGGCTTATAAGCTCCGGAGGAAGATTCCCGATGCACTGCTCCGCATACTGGCAGTAAGAGGCGCAGCCGAAGTCAAGGCCGGGATTAAGGAACCTGTGTCCGCAGGCCTTGCACTTGCGGGTCGCCTCATCCTTGAAGAACTCCACCTCGCTTCCGCACTTGGGACACTTGACTTCCAATATGGCATCAGCCCTCCAGTAACGGCTGTCCTGTCCCGGGCATTTCATATCGCAACCTCTCTTTCAGAGGGCCGGCCTTGGGCAGGCCCTCATTACACCGACTCCACAACCCTTTTCTTCCGGGGCCTCTTGAGCAGAAAAAACCAGGAGACCCCGAACCTTAAACGACAATATAGCTGCTATCCCAGAATCGCCTTCAGGTCGGCATCAGGCGTGCTTATAGGCATGATGTTGAAGTTATCCACCAGCACCTTGAGCACGTTGGGTGTGATAAAGGCAGGCAGGCTCGGCCCCAGCCTGATGTTCTTTATTCCCAGGTAGAATAGCGTCAAGAGTATCGCCACCGCCTTCTGCTCGTACCATGAAAGTATCATGGAAAGAGGAAGATCGTTTACCCCTACGCCGAATGCCTTTGAAAGGGCGAGAGCGATCTGGATGGCCGAATAGGCGTCGTTGCACTGGCCTATGTCGAGAAGCCTCGGGATGCCTCCAATGTCCCCCAGGTCTTTGTCGAAAAACCTGAACTTGCCGCATGCAAGGGTTAGTACCACACTGTCCTTAGGAACCTTTTCAACGAATTCCGTGTAGTAGTTCCTGCCCGGCTTTGCGCCGTCGCAGCCTGCCACCAGGAAAAAGTGCTTGATGGCCCCTGCCTTGACCGCCTCGATCATTTTGCCGGCCACTCCCATGACCGCGTTTCTCGCGAAGCCGACCATTACAGAACGGCCGTTTGCATCCGCCTGGAAACCCGGCAGGGAAAGGGCCTTCTCTATGACCGGGCTGAAGTCCTTGTCCGCGATGTGCCTTACCCCCGGCCACCCCACAAGACCAGTGGTGAAGATATTGTCCTTGTAAGAATCCCTGGGTCTCTGGATGCAGTTGGTGGTCATAAGAATTGCACCTGGAAACTCCGCGAATTCCTTTGCCTGATTCTGCCATGCCGTGCCGTAATGACCGTATAGATGGTCGTATTTCTTGAGTCCCGGATACCCATGGCAGGGAAGCATCTCACCGTGAGTATAGACATAGATGCCTTTGCCTTCGGTTTGCTTAAGAATCATTTCAAGGTCCTTCAGGTCATGACCTGAGACAAGGATGGCCTTCCCTTTCTTTGCACCCAGAGGCACCTTGGTTGGCACCGGATGACCGTAGGCCTCTGTGTTGGCCGCATCCAGGATTTCCATGGCCTTCAGATTAGCCTCTCCGCATTTAAGAACAAGTCCCACCCAGTCGTTTAGCCCAAGATCCGTTCTCAAGGTGGAGGCAAGCCCCTCCTGGACAAAGGCATATACGCTGTCGTCTTCCTTTCCAAGGATCTGCGCGTGATCTGCATAGGCCGCAACACCCTTAAGGCCTATCACCAGAGTCCATTTGAGGGCGTGGATGTCGGGGTTGGACTCGGGGTCCTGCTTGATACCCACCTTTTCTCCCTGCTTTACCATATCTTCAATGGTCTTCGCAGGCACGAAGTTGGCAGCCTCCTCACTGAACTGAGACCTGCCTCCCTTTGCCTTGATCTTCTCCTTTAACCCTTCTCTCAATTTCACGCATTTTTCAAGCATGGGAGAGAATCGCTCGGCGTCGAAGTCCACATTGGTCAGGGTTGAAAAGGTCGCCTCACAGGTAAAGACATTCACATCCCTGTCCGTTATGCCGACCTTTCGTGCCTCAACCGCAACAACCGAAAGCCCCTTGAGGGCATAGATCAACAAATCCTGCAGTGCCGCTACCTCCGGCTCCTTTCCGCAAACACCCAACTTGGTGCAACCCTCTCCCTTAGCCGTCTGTTCACACTGATAACAAAACATAGTCTTTCTCCTTTCATAGCCTCTGTGGTTTGGTTCCATAAAGAAGGCGACCCGATCGCCTCTTCCAGAAACGAAGTTGAAGTCTTGCGGAGAACTATAGCGGCCCTCAAAAATAAAGACATTGACCTAAGTCAAGGGCTCAAAAAAAATCTTCAATCCCCCCATCGGAATAAAAAAGGTTTGATTTAAGAGGTAGTTATTGTTTGACGAACCTGAGCTTCATAAGTATATACTAGAATACAGGAAAAACGAATTGAGTTTTTTATGGAACATAAGACTATCATCTGGGATTATAAGGACCCGCCGAAGGACGAGCTGTGGCAGGCAAGGAGACTGGCTGAGTTCTTCCCCCTTGTCGCACTCGAACTCACCTCGGATGAAAAGGCACTGATCCTAAGACATCTGGAAAACTTGAGGCTTCCACCCGAAAGGAAGGAGGCGATCAGGCTTGCCTGCGAATCCGGCTGATATCCTGAACAAGAAACAGTTACTTTTAATCGAGCATCTGCCTGAAGAGATAAAGCACTGCTTCTATCTTGCCGGAGGAACAGCCCTTTCCGCATTCTATCTCGGCCACAGGGTCTCGGAAAATATGGACTTTTTCGCCGACTCCGAACAGTCCATGCCCTCTGTTCAATATCTCACCGCAATCCTCAAAGGGATGCCGTCAATAAGCGATCTTCGTTTCCAGCGCCTCTTCGACCGAAGAATCTTTGTTGCGATGTTTGAAGACGGCAATCTACTGAAGGTTGAATTCACCAGCTATCCGTTCATAAGCCTCGATGAGCGCCCGGTGATCGAAGGGACACGCATAGATGCCCCCCTCAACATCATAACAGGAAAGCTTTTCGCCTTGGCGGACAGGTTCGAGCCCAAGGACTATGTGGACATCTATTTTTTCCTGAGGGAATTCCCTTGGGAGCCCCGGGATCTCATAAAAAAGACGGAGGAGAGGTTCGGGGTCAAAGGGCTGGATTTTATAATCCCCGAAAGACTCCTCCAAGCAAACTCGATCAAGGCGGAAGACCTCCCGATGATGGTTAAACCCCTCGATCCCGAGGATATGAAGGCCTTCCTGCTCAATACAGCATCGCTACTCATCAAGGGGCACTCTTGCAGTTAGTGTCCATCCGTAAATGAGATAGTTTCGTCGAGTTCAAGGCGGGAGATAATTTTAACCAAACGTTCATTACAGCAATATTTTGTCACCCCCGAGCATGAAAATTCCCTTTCCCACAGATGAGAAAACAGACCTTTTTTAATGCCCCCTGATCCCTGCCTCCTGCTCCCTGCTCCCAGGTTTAGTGAGGATATTTTCACGGTAAAGGAATACATTTAGGTATTTAGAGGACTTGAGCCCAACGCCCCTTATTCCCATATCTTCCCTCGATCAGGGCTTTAGGGATTCCCGTCACACGGAAAGCCCCGCCATGAATCCTTCCTTTATGGCCTCAAGGGCGTTTCGCGGCCGCACCGCATCTCCTATGACAAGCACCTCCGCGGCAAGTCCTGCAAGCTCTGCCTTCAAGTCCGATACGCTTACGGATCCTGTTGCCATGACAACGCTGTCCGCAGGTATCCTCTTAACTCCCTCCTCTGTCTCCGCCTCTACCGCCTCAGGTGTTATCGAGATGACCTTTGCTCCAGTAATTATCGTTACCCCGAGGCGTTTCAGCTCGGCAAAAACAGTCCACCTGGTTGAAAGACCTATGTCTGCGCCGGCCTTGGGAGCCATCTCCAGGACGGTTATCTCCTTTATGCCCCTGTTCATCAGGCCTAAAAGGGTCTCGAGGGTCTCCGCCCTGTTGGCCACAAGGAAGTGGAGCGCATCAGGAGGGATGGTTCCAATGCCTGCTAGGAAAAGAGCCGCATCAAGTCCTCCCGCGTTTCCTCCAACGATCACAACTCGTTTTCCGACACCCTTCTTCCCTGCCAGCACATCCCAGGCCTGAACCACATGGGGGAGATCGGCACCGGCTACCGGAGGCATACCGGGCCTTGCCCCCGTTGCGATGAGGACAGCATCAGGGTTCATTTTCTCAACAAGTGTCCTGTCGGCCTTTTTCCCCGTAATTACCTCGACACCAAGATAATCAAGGTTAGTCGCAAGGTCTTTGACTGCCGTAGCCATCTCCTTTCTGCCGGGGATCCGTTCATTGAGCATGACCTGCCCTCCAAGCCTTTCAGAGCCCTCCACCAGAGTAACCCTGTGGCCTCTTTGGGCCGCGACGCAGGCGGCCTTCATGCCCGCAGGGCCTCCTCCCACCACAAGGACCCTTTTCTTCACCTGGGCTGTCTTGATCTCAAGCTCTCCTTCGAGGCCGGCCCTGGGATTGACCAGACAGGTGGCGGGCATGAAGCGAAAAATATTGTCAAAACATCCCTGATTGCACCCTATGCAGTGATAAATGGTATCGGCCTTTCCGGTCCTTGCCTTCTCGGCAAATTCAGGATCTGCTATGAGTCCCCTTGCTACCGTAACCATGTCCGCCTCACCGTTTCGGAGTATCTCCTCGGCCTCCGCCGGATCATTGATCCTGTTACTTGCAAGCACCGTGACGCTTACCGCTGACTTGATTCCTGATGCCAGATACACGTAGGCCCTTCTCGGAACAAACATGGTGAGCTGGGGAATCCTCGTCTCATGCCAGCCTCCTGTCACATTAAAGAGATCCATTCCCTCCTTTTCCAGTGCCTGGGCAAATATCCGAGCCTCCTGATTGGTGTTTCCTCCATCCATGAACTCGTTTCCCGCAATCCTCACCGTCACAGGATAGTGAGGCCCCACGGCCCTTCTCACCTTACGGGCCACCTCCAGACCGAAACGCATCCTGTTTTCAAGGTTGCCCCCGTATTCATCCTCCCGCCTGTTGGTAATGGAAGAGAGAAACTGGCTTATGAGATAGCCGGCGCTTGCCAGTATCTCCACGCAGTCAAATCCAGCCTCCTTGGCCCTCAAGGCCGCCTCGGCAAAACGGTCCTGAACGCCCGGGATCTCGGAGAGTTCAAGCGCCCTTGGTGTTTCGCCCGTGAGCTTTGATCGCACGGCCGATGCCGAAATAGGTTTTCTTCCACCTATCATGGCGGAATGGGTATAGCGCCCCGCCTGATAAAGCTGGGCCCCGACCCTGGCCCCCGCATCCTTTATGGCCCCTGAAAGCCTCCTGAGTCCGGGCAGATATTTGTCATCATTTATGCAGATCATGCTGGACATGCCGCCGAATTCGTCAATGGGGCATCCGCCCACAAGGATGAGGCCCACGCCGCCTTTGGCCCTCTCCCTGTAAAAATCAACCAATTGATCGGTCACAGATCCCTCCGGCGTGTATCCCAGGTGCATGGCAGTCATGACTATCCGATTTTTTACTTCCATGGTGTTGATCTTGATGGGTGAAAAAAGATAAGGAAACTTCATATCGCTTCTCCTTTTATTCTACCCCCCGAAATCCGGGTTTATGAATTCAATCGTATCTCCATCCTCGACAAAAACTGAATCGTATTGCTGGGGATAAACAAATACCCCGTTTCTTTCGACAATCATGTTCGCATCCTTCTCCCCAAGGATATCCTTAAGCCACAAGAGGCTCTTTCCCCGAGGCACCTTCTCCGTAACACCGTTTACCATGACACTGATATGCTCTTTCAAGGCATTTTACCCTTATTCAATCAGCCCTCCCGCACACCGCGCATGAGGGGTTCTTTGCTATCGTTATCTCTTTCCATCTCATATCAGAGCCGTAGAGATAAAGCAACCTGCCCACTAGTGAGCTGCCTGCGCCGACGATGATCTTAATGACCTCCATCGCCTGTATTGACGCTATTATGCCGGCAGTCGGCCCGAGGATGCCGACCTTTGCCCCGACAACATCGGCCGGGAAAAGGCACTCAAGACACGGCCCCCTGCCGGGCAAAAAGCTTGTAACCATGCCGTTTAAACCCCCAACCGCCCCGTGAATAAAAGGTATCTTAAGACGAACTGAGGCCATGTTCAGAGCCTTCCTGGCAGCAAGGTTATCGGTCGCATCCACAATGACATCGCTTCCACGGCAAAGCTCCATGGCGCTCTCTGCATCCATCCTGCGGGATACCGCCTCTATTTCGCATTCAGGATTAAGCTCGGTTAACTTTTCCGCGGCCGATTCCACCTTAGCCCTTTTAAGATCACGGCTCCAGTGAAGGAGCTGTCTATTGAGATTTGAGATATCAACCGTGTCGCAGTCAACTATACGAATGCGTCCCACCCCGGCAGCGGCTAGATACGAACTCGATATGGAGCCCAATCCGCCGAGCCCGGCCACGAGCACACGGGCCCCGCACAGTCTCTTCTGGCCGGCTATCCCGATTTCCTTCATCATTATCTGGCGGCTGTAACGTCCTGTAATCTCATCTTTCAACGGTAATACTCCTTTTGTGTCCAATATGCGCGATTCATAAATCTTGAAAAGCGCCTCTTTATGAATTACTGATAAACACATGAAAAAAATCCTTACAGGTCTTGATCTCGTAGCTCATGGGGAAATGGATGCCCTCATGGGACTTAACCTTGGCCTGCTCGCCAACCAGGCCTCCCTGGACAGCTCCCTGAACCACGCGGCGGATATCATTTCAACGAAACTCCCAGGAAGTCTGAAGGCCCTTTTCGGGCCTCAGCACGGCTTCGGGGGCCACGACCAGGACAATATGATAGAGACTGCCCACGGCCATGACAAGGGCCTTGATATCCCCGTATTCAGCCTCTATGCCCGGGCGAGGGAACCCCTTGACTGGATGCTCGATGAAATTGACGCCATTGTGGTTGATCTCCAGGACGTCGGAACAAGGGTATATACATTTGCGGCAACCATGCTCGGGTGCATGAGGACTGCAGCACGGCTCAGCAAAAAGATTATTATCCTCGACCGGCCCAATCCGCTGGGAGGAAATACACTTGAGGGAAATGTCTTATCAAATGATTTAATTTCTTTTGTAGGCCCCTGCCCCATGCCCATGAGACACGGACTCACTATGGCGGAAATGGCCCTTTTGTTCAATAAGGCAATTGGAATTGGCTGCGATCTGCATGTGATTGCAATGAGGGGATGGAGCCGCTCAATGCTTTGGAATGACACAGGGCTCAGGTGGCTTATGCCTTCTCCCAACATGCCTCTATATGAAACTGCTCTTGTCTATCCGGGGCAGGTGATATGGGAAGGAACCAATATCTCGGAAGGCAGGGGCACATGCAGACCCTTCGAGATATTCGGAGCGCCCTTTTTCGATTGCTCGGGCATAGCAGATTTGCTTCCTGACTACGCCCTGGAGGGGTGCGCGCTCCAGCCATACATCTTCAGACCGACATTTAACAAGTGGACCGGAGAAATCTGCAAAGGCTTTATGATCCATGTGACTGATCCTTGCGCCTACAGCCCCTACCGCACAAGCCTCTGTCTACTTCAGGCGGTTATGAGGCTGCACGGGGAGCATTTTTGCTTCAAGAATCCCCCTTATGAATACGAATATGAGAAAAGGCCTATTGACCTCATACTGGGCGCATCGGGTCTGGCCGGGGCACTGGAGCAGGGAGCTGGCGTAATGGAGACGGCAGATTCATGGAAAAAGGCCCTGGATGAATTCTCCGCTATGCGGAAAGAATTTCTGCTCTACTGAAAGCAACGGGCTTTTCTTGCGGCCCTTGATACCGGAAGTAATGCGTACCAGCTCAATAATTGGGGGGATGGCTTTGCGCAGACCAGGCATGCTGACCGGAAATCAGCTTCTGTAGTTGCGCCTTCAGGCGCAGGGCGCGCGGTTCCCATGCGGCTGAAGCCGCACCTACCCCGGATTTTTGCGCTGATACAGTAATACCATTTTTGAATAAATTTGACAAAAAAGAGGCGTTTTACGAAAATCGTCCCATGTCTCGGAAAAAAATTATCCATAGCATTATAGCCATTCTTGTTTGCGGCTTTCTATTTTGGATTGCCTCCGTATCACACGCTTCAGACGGGCCATACCTTGAAGTCAAATTCGTCTATGACGGGGACACCATTCTCCTTTCAAACGGGGAGAAGGTAAGATACCTTGGAATAGACTCACCAGAGATAGATCATGAGGGAGGGAAAAGCGACCCGCTTGCCTGGGAGGCCAGGAGGGCAAACCTGGAGATACTAAAAAAACACCGGGTGCGCCTGGAGTTTGATATAGAAAAAAAGGACCACTACGGAAGACTCCTCGCCCACGTGTTCATGGACGACGGAAGACTCGTAAGCGAAGTCATGATGCTTAAAGGCTATGCGCATGTGCTGAGGATAAAGCCTAACGTAAAGTATTGGGACCGTCTCCTTGCAGCCCAGCGAAAGACCATGAAGGAAAGAGTCGGAATCTGGGGGCTCAAGGTCAAGGAAGAGCCGGCAGGATATATCGGCAATGTTTCCTCCTATGTCTTTCACCGAAAGGACTGCCGATTCGGCAAACAGACATCGGTCAAGAATTCAAAACTATTTAAAAAAAGAAATGACGCCTTCTTCGAGGGCTTCAGCCCCTGCCGAAGGTGCAAACCATAGCGTGGATATGGCTAAGACAAATAGAGCCTCTTGGATACACCGCAGGATGAACCTTGAAGCCCTTAGACGCGGGAGGCTCCGTCTCTCCTCGGCGTGGAGCTGGCTCTCCCATTTTTTCCTGGTGGGAATCGTAGCCGGGCTTGGGGCCGTGGTCTTTCAGTATTTCTGTTATCTGGGCATGTATCTCTTCATGGATCTTCTGGCAGGTTACAGACCTCCGGGACCTGCCGGGGAGGCGCCCCTTTTCGCGTACACGGAAACCCTCTTTAATAGATGGATACTACTCTTCCTTCCAGCCTTCGGAGGCCTTCTGAGCGGGATACTGGTGTATCTGGCGGCCCCCGAGGCCGGGGGGCACGGAACCGACGCGGCCATAGACGCATACCACAATAAGGGCGGATTCATCAGGGCAAGGGTTCCCATTGTCAAGACGATCGCCAGTGCCATCACCATTACCACGGGCGGCTCCGGGGGACGCGAGGGCCCTATCGCCCAGATAGGGGCCGGATTCGGCTCTTTCCTCGCCACCAGGCTCGGACTGACCGAAAGGCAGAGAAGGATTATGCTCGCCGCAGGCGTCGGGGCCGGGGTAGGAAGCATATTCCGCGCCCCCCTGGCAGGGGCGCTTTTTGCCGCCGAGGTCCTTTACCGGGACCCTGAGTTTGAATCAGACGTCATCATCCCGGCAGGTATCGCATCGGTTGTGGCCTATTGCGTCTTCTGTCTGGTGTTCGGTTGGGGCTCCCTTTTCCATGCTCCGGACTTCGTGTTCCGGAACCCGCTGGAACTCGGCCCTTACACTGTACTCGCCTTTGTCGTGGCCGCCGCCGGATACCTATACGTAAAATGCTTCTACGGCACAAAGGCGGTTTTTGACCGTCTTGCCGCTCCGCCCTATCTCAAGCCTGCCCTCGGAGGACTTTGCACGGGGATCATCGGTTTTTTCCTGCCGCAGACACTCTCCTTCGGATACGGCTTCGCCCAGATGGCCCTCAACAACCAACTCCCCATCTTCTTCCTGCTGGCCCTCGCCATGGGAAAGATACTAACTACCTCATTTTCCATCGGAAGCGGCGGAAGCGGGGGTGTCTTCGGCCCTTCGGTGGTTATCGGCGGGGCACTGGGAGGGGCCGTGGGGCAGATATTCCACTATCTCATGCCCGGTGTCGTGACGAGCCCGGGCGCGTTCGTGGTCGTAGGCATAGCGGGTTTCTTCTCCGGGGTCTCAAACGCGCCCATATCCACCATCATCTTTGTAAGCGAGATGACCAACTCCTACCACCTGCTCCTTCCCAGTCTCCTGGTCTGTTCCTTGGCATATCTTCTCTCCAGAGGATGGACCATCTTCCATCGGCAGGCCAAAAGCCGGGTGGATTCCCGGGCCCATAGAGGAGAGTTCTTTGTGGATGTGCTCGGAGCGATAAAGGTCAGGGAACTCCTCGCGAGACTACGGAAGGCGGCGCCTGTGCCGGAAGACATGACCTTCGAGGATTTTCTGCCTGTCTTTCAGGCAAGCGAACAGCACTATTTTCCTGTGATGGACGATACAGGGCGGCTGACGGGAATATTCTCAATCAACGACATAAGAGGGCTCCTTTTCGAAGCCGACATCAGAACTCTGATAAGGATGAGGGATATAGCAAGACAGGACGTCATTTACACGACCCCATCAGAAGACCTCAATGAAGTCTTAAGAAAGTTTACCCTAAGAAACATAAACAGCCTGCCTGTGGTCAAGGACGAAGATCGCACCAAGCTTATCGGCATGCTCGACCGAAGAGAGGTGATTGCCTACTATAATCAAAGGGTCCAGGAGATCAAGGCCCGCAGAGAAACACCGACCACAGCGGAATCCGGCCAACGATCCGACCTTTCTCTGATAAAGGTCTCTCAGGCCATGAATCCATGGGTCAGGGCAGTCTCTGAGACAGCCGGACTTCAGGAACTTATGGACCTTGCTCACTCTACCCGATATAATACCTTTCCGGTTACAAACGCGGAAAACACACTTATTGGAGTCGTCTCTCTATCAGATTTCCAGGAGGCAATGCTGCGGGGCGATTTGGCCGGCACCGTTGGTGAGATAGCGACAAGGAGCGTCGTCACAGTCACCGGGGATGAAAGCCTTTCAGATGCGATACAGAAGATAGCAGCCGGGGATTTTGCGATACTGCCGGTGGTAAGTAATGAAAGAGATATGAAGCTCGCCGGAGTCATAAACCGGAGAGATATCATGCGCTTTGTTCAAGACGGGATATATGTATCAGCTCAATAATTGGGGGAATGGCTTTGCGCAGATCAGGACATGCAGACCAGGAATCAGCTTTTGTAGGTGCGGCTCAAGCCGTACCTACCCCGGATTTTTAAGCTCACCCGGACCTAGTGTCCATCCGGAAATGAGATAGTTTTGTCGAGTTCAAGGCGGGCGATAATTTTAACCACAGGAATACATTGGCGTATTTCGAGGATTAAAATTTGAGCCCAACGCCGAAATCGGTGAAAATAGCCATTTCCGGATGGACACTACCTATTTTCACAAAATCGGTTAATTACCCATGGTTAACAGGTCCTTTAGAAAACACCACCACCGCGCTTCCGGATTTCATCTTTTGCGGGAATGACAAGGGATTGGCGTTTTACGTCATTCCGGCAAAGCCCGTCCCAATCCCGATCAGGGAGCCGGAATCCAAGCTTCATTACCCCGAATTATTGAGACGATAGGCAACATCCATTATCCTAAAGGTTCGCGAGGTTCTTGAAGACTGCCGGAAGGCTTGGCCTGGTAGGCCCACATGATAATAAAGGCGGCTCCTGATATCCCGGCGCTTACAATAAAAGCAAAAGCTGTGCCTGCAACCTCATAGAGATAACCCGCGAGGAAGAAGCCCACCATCATGCCTATCCCGTACTGCACGGAGTTATTGAGCGACTGGCCTATTGTCTTAAACTCCCGGGAGGAGAGCTGATCCATAAACAGGATGCTTGTCACATGGAAGGTGGCGTAGGTAAAGGCGTGCAGGCACTGGGAAAGAAGGATTATGATCGCGTTGGATGTCAATCCGAGCACCCCCCATCTCACTACTGCCGCAATAAGAGAAAACAGGAGAACCCTCTCCATGACAAACCTCTTGAGGAAGACCTGGGCAAAGATCATGACGGTTATTTCCGCGGCAATGGCCACAGCCCAGCTAACCCCCATAAAGAGATTCCCGAAACCCTCCTTCTCAAGATGGATTGAAAAGAAACCATAGTAGGCCCCATGGCTTACAAGCATCAAAAATCCCACGGCAAGAAAGACCGATGATCTCGCTGTTATGATATCCTTGATGCCCCTTGAAGGAAGACCGCCTCCCCGGGAGGAGACTCCTGAGATCTTAAAGGAGTTAACTGCCTGAGCAATAAAGCCTGCGAGTATAACAGGGACGATCAGCCAAAGTGAATAAAGCTCCGCAACCCTTCCCATCACCACTACCATAATTATGAACCCGAGAGAGCCCCAGACCCTTATCCTGCCGTACATGCCGCGATCCTCTTCCAGGGTCTCCATGGTAAAGGCTTCAAGAAATGCGATCATGGGTCCCAAAAAGATCGCATGGATCACCGATATCCAGAGGATTGAACCGTATCCTTCAGCAGAGAGCATGAATACCCAGATTACGGCGCTGAGGATATTGCAGAAGACAAATACACCTTTTCTTATCATGAGCCTGTCCGCTAATGCGGCCCAAAGGAGTGTAAACGCCACCATAACGACTGAGCGCACCGCCGAGATGGTTCCTATCTGAAGGCCGTTCATGCCGATGTGATAGCAATAGAGATTAAAATAGGGAAGAAAAACACCAAGAACCGCAAAATAGAGAAAATATTGGCGGCTCAGTGCCCCGGTGGATTTATGGCTCATGCGTAGTAACCTGGAGCCGATTCTATCTGAATCATTGCTTCTTACCCAGGGCCTTTAGAGTCTCAAGGCGCGCCTCTTCGTAGGCAAAAGGCCCCCCTCCCAGGCTCTTGGGCCCAACGTGAGGGGCATGAGTCCCAATCTCTATGATTTCAATCCCCATCTTTTCGGCCAGGGTCTTCTGATATCCGTAGGATTCAAATCTCGCTATGTCGAATGCCGTATCATGGATAAACCAGGGTGTGAATATCTTCTGCAGGAACCCATTTTCTTTTTTTTCCACGTTCCTTGATGCGATATAATGGATGATGATTATATCAGGCCTGGTAACACGCAGGAGGCCCATGATCGGGGCCTTGCTGGTTACGCCTCCGTCAACATACAGGCACCCGTCCACCTCGACCGGTCGAAAGAGCATGGGCACAGCTCCAGAGGCGCAGACAGCCTTGGCGAGGTTTCCCCTGGTGAAGATGGTTTCTCTTCTGAGGGTAAGATTGGTCGCAGCGATCGCAAGCGGCCATCGGCATTCCTCGAATGTCTTTGCGGGAAGGATGTCCATAAGCCGCGCAAATCCTTCGCCCTTTAGATATCCGCTGAAACCTTTAAATCCCTTTATTACTTTGGCCGCGACCCTCCACCATGGATCAGGGTCCCAGAAATCTTTAAGCTTAACCCTGAAAAGATAGTCCTTTATAGCGGCATCATCCATGCCGGAAGCTGCAAAAGCCGCAACTATGGCTCCGGAGCTTGAACCCGCCCACGCGCCTGGGTGTATGCCCGCTTGTCTAAGGGCGCTTAGAAAACCGGCATGGGCGAAAAACCCGAAAAACCCTGATGAAAAAACAACACCTATCTTCCTGTCTGAATTAAGTTTAGCGTGCACAGAAGCCTGCCCAAATGTTTATGGCCGAAAGGCCCCCATTATCATTGATCCTCTTTAAGCCTGAAACGCCAGGCACAATACCACTCATCCGGATGGTCGTCAGGAGGACATCCTATACACTCAGTGGTTATGCGAGGGTCTATGGCCTCGGCAAAGTAAGCGTATTCAACCAGGCCGACCGACTTGCACGGATAATCCGGAAGCCCTTTTCTCTTCCTCGCAGACTGAACCCGGCAGTCATTCATCCTGAAGATCACGCTTCCGTCATCATCGTCTATTATGCTTTGAATATTGACCCTGGCATACATCCTGAATTTGAGAGCCCTTCTCAGACCATCAAGGCCGGGTCGAGGGGGAAGATCAAGGAGCCTCCTGATTGACCAGGCCTCAAAAGGCGAAAATCTTGCCCATGTTGAATCATTGCATCTCTTGGCATCGTTCATGCCGTGGGCGAACTCTACCGCCTGAAACCATACGCCGTCGTTGGCAAGCCAGTTTTTTCCCACATCATCTGCAAGCCTGAGCAGATTCTCCTTAGGCATCTTAAGAAGGGGCTCAGGAATCCCTTTAATCATGGAAAAACCGAAAAACTTAGCGAGCTTCGCTAGCTGTATATCGCGGCTCTGATCCCATGCGTCACCCATGGTCTTGAGGGCTTTTTCCATTCCCATCTGGTGTTCGACCTCCATGTACCAGAGGGTATGGTGGACGGCTATTCTATGGAACATATCAAGGACGAAACGAGCCATATCCTCCTGGGACATATCTTCAGGCCTTTCCTTATTTTCTATAACCACTTCCATCTCCTTTCATAAAAACTCACCCCTTATTATATAAATCCACCCTTTTCCCCTTTCACCAACGATGGCTAAAAGAAGGATTTTTTATCCTCCGCTGTTCTTTGTTAGGGCATGGCGGTTAATTCATTGACGAGATCACCGCCACCCTCACGCCTTTTCTTTCAAGCATAAGCGCGACCTGAAACGGAACTTCCGCTTTAGTTGCCAGGACGGCATTTCCTCTGGCATCGGTGAATACGATTCCGTCTATTTCAATAACGAAGTTTCTCTCTTCCCCTCCTGGAAGCACGGTAAAAAAGTGCATCCCTTCCTTAAATGAGATGCCTACAAAATCAAGAACTTTTTTGATTACAGCGGTTCTGTCCTTCTCCCCTTCAACGGAGATAACCGAGTAGCCCTTCTCCTCAAGCAACTTCGTCATATCGGAACCGATACCTGACATATCTATGATAGCCTCACGGCCTTTAAGGTGCACCAGATAGTCGGCGGTTATCGAAAAGGAAAACTCCCCTTTCCTGCCCCGGCTCATAGGGATAACCTCCTTCGATGCGAACCTGTTTCCCGCCATTGACAGCACCTCTCCAGCCAGATTGAAAGGATCGCCCGCAAGTATCTTTATGGCAACCGCCTCCTGCCCGGCAGAGGCATCGTCTCCTGAAGCCTTCTTCGGAATATCCACCACCCTGATGCCGGTTGACTCCAGATACTCGGAGAATTTTGGCGGAACTTCCGCCGTTTCGGGAGAACGAAGCCTTATGGCTACCGCTCTAATGCCGTCCGTCCTTGCGCCGGGAGTATAGACCACAGTGAAATCGGCCCTCACGGCAATATCAAGGCCGGCCTTTATCTTGAAGGGTTCACCTGCTTGCAGCACCTTCTGATATCCGCCGGCGGCAAGAATCCTCCCGAGAGCCGGGGCAAGGGCTACAGGCCCTAGATGAACAACCCTGTAATTTCCCCAGCTTGCCTCCACTAACTTGGCAATCCTGGGAGGCAGTTTGTTGTAGATATCCACTATCACAGTAACGCCGGTGCAGGAGGAAAGGACTGGAAAGAGAGCGCAATCGAAATCTACCTGCCCTCCTCCCTGCAAAGGAATGAAATGCTTTCCAGTATTGATCCACTCCTCACCCATGGCGGAAAATACCTCTCCCAGAGAATTTACAAGGCCGCTCGGCACTTCATGGGCGCTCTGGGTTTCACCGGCATTCGGGAGCGCCGGTTGAGCGGAGGCCTCCGGCTGGGTCTCACTGGACGCTCTGGCCTTCTCCTGAACCAAATAAACAGGCAGCCTAAGAATCTGTCCCGGTATCAGATGATCTATGTCCTTTATTCTAGGATTGAGGGCCTTCAATCTGGGGATGTATTCGCCGTAAAGACGAGATGCGGGTATCTTATATCTGGCCCCTATTATGCCGAGAAGGGTCTGGCCGCGTTTTACCTTAACTTTTTTATAGGAATCCTCCGGCTCTCTGGCTTTAGATAAGTCTTTCTTTACAAATTTTTCTACTGGAGCCGACCTGTTAGCAGCGTCATTTCCCGATGCCGTAGCATCTGTAACAGGCAAAAATATCCTGTCCCCGGGCCTCAGCACATTCAAGTCATTTATCTCGCGGTTGAGATCCCTGATCAGATCATATTGCGCCGCTGCATCAGGCCGTTTCAAAAATCCTTCTTTCCGCATTATATTCCATAGATATTCACCTTTTCTTACGACATGGACACGCGCCTTTACCTTCCCTCTTGAAGTCTCCTTTTCGACCTCGGGCTCGGCTGTCTTGATAAATGACATCGAAAGACTCTTTTCCTCCTGACCGAAGGAGGCTAAAGGCCAGAGGCTAAGGCTTACAAGCACGACAATCCTAAGGCTGAAAAGTGAAGAAATGCCCATAAAAAAATCTTCCTTCCGCTTACCGGTGGAATTCGGAATTTGCGTCTTCAGAAGATGATAATTAGCCTTTGACCGTCCTGTCAATGTTATTATCCCTCACAGATGCTCCTTCCGCGAATGAGCTGGAATCTACTAACGGTCATGCCCAAATGGGACACAACGAAATATGGAAATCACCCCCACCCCTCCCCCGTCGAGGGCTGGTCTTAATACACGCTTGACACCGGGGGTATGAAGTGCTACATAGGGGTCATGCATGTTTGTGGTCAATATATCTCCAGCTCCGTGCTGGAGCGG